>Ga0307374_10010080_pt1 | contig 13779 bp, 12 predicted proteins | sample OX3MG_FD_202532 | JGI IMG/M metagenome (GOLD analysis project Ga0307374, IMG submission 202532) | Soil microbial communities from Risofladan, Vaasa, Finland - OX-3 | ecosystem: Environmental > Terrestrial > Soil > Coastal area > Acid sulfate soil | place: Finland: Risofladan, Vaasa | collected... | reverse complement strand
CGGCGGCTTTGCCGTAGGCGTGGCGCCATGCTTAGAATGCGCTTGCCAGGCAGGCGAAACTCGGACGCACGAAGGGAGTCGGCTATGAAACGGATATCGCTCAAGGCATTCGCCGCGATGATGCTGGTCGGAGCACTGGGCACGGGCGGCTATGTGTTGGCCAACGCGGGCCGCAACGCCGATACCCCCGCCTGCTGCCAGAGCAAGGCGGCGTGCTGCCCGTCGCAGGCCTGCTGCAAGGGCGGCAGCCACGGCGGCCAGTGCCCGATGATGCATCGGCACGCTTAGCAGGCGTCCGCGGCACCAGAATCAGGCCCAACCACCGCGCATCCTAAGCGAATTCGGCCTGTTGATAACTCTGTCGATGGACTGTGGACATGTGCTTGCTCAAAATGGGCGGGTGCTAGGTCTGCGATCCGCTCGCTCCGAGCAACCGTACCATAGCCTGCTCGACCGCGCGTCGGTCAATGTCGTGAAGACCGCCGATCTTCCGCAGGATCAGTCGGTTGTCCAAGGTAAAGAGCTTCATGCGCACCTTCGACGCCGCGCCAAGACCGGCACGCGCCGAATCGATCGCTACGTCGAGCGGCCAGGCAGGATTATCCGCGCTGGTGATCATGGCCAGCACGGTGTGCCCGGCTCCGGCACTGAATTCCACGGTTGAGAGAGCCAGGGCTGGTCGGCGCTTGCTTGCTCGGCGGTCGGTGAAAGGAAAAGGCACGACGACGATGTCGTACTGCCTACAAATCACCGTAGGCCTTCTCGTCGTTCTCCGAATTCCACTCCGATAGGGTTCCTTCCAGGGCGGACATGAATTCGCGGTCGACCGGCTCCGCCTTGCGAATGTACACTGTTCCGGTATCCGATTCTTCGAATATCACTGCTTCGCCCGGCTTAAGGTCCAGCTTCGTACGCACCGACACAGGGATCGTGGCCTGCCCCTTGCTCGTTAGATGGCTCGTGGCCAATGGACGAAGAGCACTTTCGAGCCGTCCCCATCCCGCAGGCGTCAGTGTGACCGCAACGTCGTCCTCGCGGTCGTGTCGCAGACGCTCGATGGCCTCGGACTCTACAAGACCCTTCTGTGCGAGGTCTTTCAGATAGTACAGAGCTTCAGCTGGATCGACCGCATGGATGGCGGGGTAATCAAGTTCGAGGTTCAGCTGTGCTGGGCTGCCTGGAGACCTCGTCAATTTCTTTATCAACCGCAGGAGTTTGTCCGATTTCTGCGGCATCGGCGTGAAAGCGCAGGTCTGCGCCAGTCGCTCCAACGTCGTCAAGACCGTGAGATTTATTAGCTCGGGCGCACGGTGTGCCTCCGTACATTCTCGCGTGTACATCGAGAGATAGATTCCGACCAGCTGAGTTGCTCGCTCCAGATCCGTCTCGGGAACGCCTTTCCCGATTAGGAACTTCGGCACTGTAGAAAGCGGAAGAGGGAAAAGGCCGTCTCCGGGAGCTAGCGGGTATTTGCCGCACCGCGCGCACGTGACGTCGACGACGTCCATGTTGCCCCTGGGCGACGATCTAACGCAGGGTTTCCGGCACAGCGGACATGTAAAATTGTTGATTGAATCCGGATGAATGCCGCGTTTCGAGACAGCCATACCACAAAGCCTCCGGTCCTTACAGTATTACTGTAATACCCACCAACGTCAAGTCTCCATTACGGCTCGTACCATTCGCGGCCGTCGGCGCGAATCAGATCGTCGGCCGCCTTCGGCCCCCAGGTTCCGGCCGCGTAGGGCTCCAGCGGAACTGTCGGGTCGCCCTGCCACTGATCGAGAATTCCCTGCACGAATTCCCACGAGCGTTGGACGAAACGGGAGCTCAGGAACAGCGTATGGTCGCCGGCCATCACGTCGAGCAGCAGGCGTTCGTAGGCGTCGGGCGAGTCGCCGTCGAACTCCGCCGAGTAGCGGAGGTCCATCCGCACCGGCTGAATCGAAAGATCCAGGCCGGGCCGCTTGGCCAGCACTTCGAGTGAGAAGCCCTCGTCGGGCTGGATGCGGATCGCCAGCACGTCGGGCGGCAACGAGACGCGGCGGTTAAACAGGATTTCGGGTACTCGCTTGAACTGCACGAAGATGGTGCTCGCGCGCCGCAGCAGACGCTTGCCCGTGCGCAGGTAGAACGGCACCCCGGCCCATCGCCAGTTGTCTACCATCGCCTTTAGGGCGACGAAAGTATCGGTGCGCGAAGTCTCGCGGATGCCTTCCTCCTGGAGATAACCAAGAACGCGCTTGCCGCCGAGCTCGCCCGCCACGTACTGGCCGCGCACCACGAGCTTGCGCACGTCATCTGGATCGATGGGCCGCAGCGAGCGGATGGCGTTGACCTTGGCGCCGCGCACCGCGTCGGCCGCGAGCGACACCGGCGGCTCCATCGCGGTCAGCGACAGCACTTGCAGCATGTGGTTCTGCACCATGTCGCGCAGCGCCCCGGCCCCGTCGTAGTACATCGCGCGCGTGCCCAGCCCTTCCTCCTCGGAGACGGTGATCTGGACGTGGTCGACGCGGCGGTTGTTCCAGAAGTCCTCGAAGATGCTGTTGGCGAACCGCAGCACCATCAGGTTCTGCACTGTCTCCTTGCCGAGATAGTGGTCGATGCGGAAGATCTGGCTCTCGGCGAAATACTTGCGCATCGCGCTGATGATATGGAGCGCGCTATGCAGGTCGTGGCCGATCGGCTTCTCGACCACGATGCGGGTAAAATAGGGAGCGTCCGGCGGCACGATCAGTCCCGCACCGTGGAGCTTCTCGACGGTCTCGGTAATCGCCTCGGGCGGGAGCGAGAGGTAGTAGATGCGGTTGGGCGGCAGGCCGCGCGCCTTTTCGATCTCCTCCAGGCGGCCTTTGAGACGCGCGAAGCCGTCGGGGCGGTCCAGCCCGGCGAGGTAGTCGAGGTTCTGGGCGAAGCGGCGCCAGCATTCCTCGTCGATTTTCAGCCGCGAGTAGCGCGCGGCCGCCTCGCGCGCCTTGGTGTGAAACGCCTCGACCGGCATCTCGCGGCGCGCGAAGCCCAGGATTGCGCTCTTGGGCGGTATGGCCTCGCGGCCGCAGTGCTCCAGGTTGTAGAGCGCGGGCAGCAATTTGCGCGCGGCAAGGTCGCCCGAGGCGCCGAAGATCACGACCGTGCAAGGCGGTACGGGATGCGTTTCAGCGATAGTCCAAATCTGGCTCATACGCGTTTGGTTCCTTCGATGAATCGGTGAATCATCAGATTCGCGGCCGGACCTGCCAGTTTGACCCTTACCTAGCCCATGCTAGCCTTGACTGCTGGTGCAGCCAAACAGTGCGCTCGCGACGGGGCGGGCCGCGCGCGCTCGGATGAATCAAGTCATGACAAGGACCTCAGCATGAGCGGCGCGGTCGCGGCAAATACGGGTGAATCGCTCGAACGACCATTGATCAAATGGATACCGGTGCTGGTGTGGGCGCTGGTTATCTTCGGCCTTTCCACTTCTTATTTCTCGGCTGAGGCCACCTCCAAATTCATCGACCCGATCCTGCGCTTGCTGATGCCCACGGCTTCGGCGGCAACGATCGGGCTCGTGCATGGTTTCGTGCGCAAGGCCGCGCATTTCACCAATTACGCGATCCTGTTCTGGCTGCTGATAAGCGGGCCGTTGCGCGAGCGCCCCTACTACGCCTTAGGACTGTGCGTGCTGTATGCGTTTCTCGACGAAGGCCATCAGATCTTCGTGCCCGGCCGCACGCCGTCGCTCTATGACGTGGCGCTGGATTCGACCGGCGCGCTGTTCAGCCGCTTTCTGCATGCGGCCGCGATCGAAGTCGCCTAAGCGCCGGGATCGTCGAGCGCCGCCGTGATGCGATCGACGCGGCCGTAAAACTCCCGCACGCGCGCAAGCTCGTGCGGAATCTTGAGCAAGCCGGTGAAGGCGAGCAAATGGAGCTGCCCGTATAGTGCGAAGTCAGCCAGCCCGGCTGCGCCGAATAAAAACGCGCCGTGCTCGAGCGCCATCTCGAACGGCGCCAGCACCTCGCGCACGCGGGCCAGATTGGCTTCGCGCTCGCGCTCCATTCGTTCGCAGAAACCCGGCCCGTACTTGCGCTCACGAATGAAGCGGAACAGCGCCAGCCGGTCGGCGCCCTGGCGGCCGAAGTACTCGACCTCGTCGGGCACCGCGGCGAAGAACAGGGCCTCCTCGACTTGGCTGTCGATATAGCGGGTGAGCGCCAGATGCAGGCCGCGGCTGCGCGCCGGCAGAATCGTGGGCTCGGGACATAACTCCTCCAGACGTATCGCGATACGGTCCGAATCGACGAGGGTCTCGACCGCCCCGCCCTGGACCCCCGCACCATCCCGGATATCCTCGAGCCTCAGCGCCGGGACCATGATCTGACCCGAGGCGGCGATCAATTCTTTGCGCTCGACGTAGTCGACCTCGACGACCTGGTAGTCGAGACCCTTGTAGTCGAGAATCTTGCGCACCTTGGAGCAGAAGGGGCTGGTTGCGAACTGGTAGAGCGTGGCCTTCATCTTGGTTTGTCCCGTCGAGTCGTTCAGTTGTCTTTGCGCGCGCGGCGTCAATGCCTGAGCATCTGCGCCATGGTGGCCGCGTTCATCACGCCGAAGTTGCTGTAACAGTTGTTGAAGATGACGCTCGCGCGGCGCACGCCCGTGAGCGCCTTCAACCGCTCGGCCCACGGCGCCAATTCCGCTTCCGCATAGAGGTACTTGAAACGCTCGGCCGCGCCGCCGTCGCGCTTGTACCAGTTCTCGCGATTGCGGCCATGGAAGCGCACGTAAGCTTCCGCGCCGGTGACCGCGAACACCGACTCGACGGTTCCGGGGGGCGTGTCGATCGAAACGAAGGTGAGCCCGTGGCGTTCGAGAAAGCGCATCGTCTCGGCCTTCTGCGCGCCGTCGAACCAGCTATTGTGGCGAAACTCGATCGCGATCGCCGCGCCGGGCATCCGCTCCTTGAGCCCGGCGACATAGTCGAGGTTGGAGCCGCGCGCGGTGAAGTACGGCGGAAATTGAAACAGCAGATGGCCGAGCTTGCCGGCAGTGCGCAACGGTCCGAGCGCACTCCAGAACATCCCGAAAGCCATCTCCAGCGCCTGGGCCGGCGGATGGCGCAGGCGCGGCGCCGCGCGCTGATCCGCCGACAGTATCGACTTCAACGCGGCCGGGAGGCGCGCCGTGTCCACCGGATGCCGCGTCAGCATCGCGAAGGCCTTGATGTTGAAGACGAAGCCGGGCGGCGTGCGTTCGGCCCATAGCTCGGCGTTGCGCTCCGAGACCAGCGCGTAATAGGTGGCGTCGACCTCGACCGTGTTGAACTGCGCGGCGTAAAAACGCAGGCGCTCCTCGGCGGTCTTGAGCGCGGACGGATAAAAAACATCGGACTTCAAAAGCGTCGGATCGGTCCACGAGGCGGTACCGACCAGGAATTGCGGCCGCGGCGGCATACCGGCCAAGACTAGCATGGCGGCGCGACACGTCGGTCGAGTCTTCCGGCGGGCCATCCGCAGAAAGCCCCGGGTACGCCGCCTCGCCTCAGGCGAACATGTTCACCGTTTCGAGCCCTTGTCCGAGAGTCGACTTGAAAATCTCGAAGAGTTTGTCGATGTCCCAGGGGCCTTCGCTGAAGATCACGCGGTCCGTCTTCATGTGCGTGTAGCGCATGATCCGGTAGCCGGAAGCACCGAAGCATTGCCCCGTCACTTCGGCCGCCTGGTCGCTCGCGAGAAAAACGATTATCGGCGCGACGTTGGCCGGGTCGCGCGGCGTGCCCTCGGCGCTTTCGCTCACTGCCAGGCCGCTCACTCCGGGCATCCGGCCCGCCGGGATCGAGTCGGTCATCCGGGTCGCGGCGCCGGGCATGATGGCGTTGACGGTAATTCCGTACTTCTGCAGCGAGGTCGCGCAACTGTAGGTGAGTCCGAGGATTCCGGCCTTGGCCGCGCCGTAGTTGGGCTGGCCCGGGCTGCCGAGCGCGGAGTTCGAGGAGAAGTTGATGATGCGTCCGGTCCTGCGCTCGCGCATATGCGCGCTGGCGGGGCGAATCGTGCAGTAGTGGCCCTTGAGATGGACGCGGATGACGTCGTCCCACTCCTGCTCGCTCATGTTGAAGATCATGCGGTCGCGCAGAATTCCGGCCACGTTGACCAGGATGTCGAGCTGGCCGAATTCCTTGATCGCCTGGTTGACCAGACCCTCGCCGCCCGCCACGCTCGCGATGTCCAGGTGATTGGAGACCGCCCTGCCGCCCGCCGCCACGATCTCCTTGACCACGTCGTCGGCCGGCGAGACCGTTTCCTTCTGTCCCGCGAGGCTCACGCCGAGATCGTTGACCACAACCGCCGCGCCCTGGGCGGCCAGCGCCCGGGCCACTCCGCGACCGATCCCGCGCCCGCCGCCCGTTACGGCGGCAACCTTACCGTCAAGCTTGCCCATCGCTTTGCCTCGATTTTATTCCTGGATTTTCCTGAACGACCGAACCCGCTTATAGCGCAAATCTTCGTTCTCGGAACAGCCCCGCGCACTGGGCCGGGCGCGGAATAATCCCCTTTTAAAAAAAGTTCGCTGGCCGCTTGCCAGCGGCAGGTGATAAAAGAACGTCCAACCGTCCGCTTCCAGGTGATTCGATGCGCTGTTCGAAGTGCGGGACAGAGGCGATCCCGAACAAGAAGTTCTGCGCCGAGTGCGGAAGTCCGCTGTCGAACCGCTGTGCGAATTGCAATTCGGACAACCCACCGGGCGCAAAGTTCTGTGCCGATTGCGGCAGCGCGCTCGCCGGTGACAAACCGTTCGCGGGATCGCTGAGCAACAACCACCCGGCAAGCGACAGCCTCGCGCACAGTCCCCGCGCTTACCCCTCAAAACATCTGGCCGACAAGATTCTGCAATCCAAATCCGCGCTGGAGGGCGAGCGCAAACAGGTCACCGTGCTGTTCGCCGACGTGAAGGGCTCGATGGACCTGGCCGAGCGGATGGATCCGGAAGAGTGGTCGCAGATCATGAGCCGCTTTTTCCAAATCCTTTCCGAGGGCGTCGAGCGTTTCGAGGGCTTCGTCGACAAGTTCACCGGCGACGGCATCATGGCGCTGTTCGGCGCGCCGATCGCGCACGAGGACCATGCCCAGCGCGCCTGCTACGCGGCGCTGCGGCTGCGCGAGGAGATCAATCGCTACGCCACCGAGGTCAAGCGCGAGCACGGGGTCGGCTTCTCGACCCGGATGGGGCTCAACTCCGGCGAGGTCGTGGTCGGCAAGATTGGCGACGACCTGCGCATGGACTACACCGCGCAGGGTCACACCGTCGGCCTCGCCCAGCGGATGGAGAGCCTCGCGGAGCCGAACACCTGCTACCTGACGGCGGCGACGGCGGCGCTGGTGGGCGGCTACTTCGCGCTGGAGGATCTCAACGAGTTCCGGGTGAAGGGCGTAGCCGTCCCGGTGCGAGTCCATCGTCTGGCCGGCGTCGGCGCCGCGCGCACGCGCTTCGACATCTCGCGCGCCCGCGGTCTCTCGCGCTTCGTCGGCCGCGCCACCGACATGGAGGCGCTCGACGCCGCATTGGAGCAGGCGCGAGCCGGTAACGGCCAGGTCGTCGGTATCGTCGCTGAAGCGGGCACCGGCAAGAGCCGCCTGTGCTTCGAGTTCCTCGAGCTTTGCCGCGCCCGCGGGCAGACCGTACAGGTGGGACGCGCGGTCGCGCACGGCAAGAACATCCCTTTCCTGCCGATGCTGGAAGCGTTCCGCAGCTACTATGGCATCACCGACGCCGATTCCGACCGCTTCGCGCGCGAAAAGATCGCCGGCCGGCTGTTGCTGACCGACGAGAGCGTCCGCGAACTGCTGCCGGTGGTGTTCGAGTTCTTCGGCGTGCCCGATCCGCAGCGCCCGGCGCCGCGCATGGATCCCGAGGCGAAGCAGCGCCAGCTCTTCGCGGTCCTGCGCAAGGTAGTACGCGAGGGTAACGTTGGGAGCCAACTGGTCGCTCTGATCGAGGATTTGCACTGGATGGACGCAGGCAGCGAGGCGTTCCTCGAGCAATGGGTGGACGCGACCGCCGGCAGCCACTCCCTGCTGCTGGTGAATTTCCGCCCCGAGTACCACGCGGCGTGGAGCTCGAAGTCGTACTACCGCCAGATTCCGCTGACGCCGCTCGGGCCTGAGGCGGTGCGCGAGCTGCTCGACGACCTGCTCGGCAAGGATCCGAGCATCGACGGCTTGGCCAAGGCGATTCACGAACGCACCGGTGGCAATCCATTTTTTACCGAGGAAGTGGTCCAGTCGCTGATCGAGTCGGGGGCGCTCGAGGGTACGCGCGGCAGCTACCGGATGGTGCGGCCGATCGAACGAATGCAGGTTCCGCCCACGGTGCAGGCGCTGCTGGCGGCCCGCATCGATCGCCTCGGCGAGCGCGAGAAGCAGGTGTTGCAGGCAGCGTCGGTGATCGGCAAGGACTTCGCCGAGCCGATTCTCCAGCGCGTGCTCGGGGAGATCGGCCGGTCGCCCCTTTCGGAAACAGATCTCCGCGCGGCGCTACGCGCGCTGACGGACGCCGAGTTCATCTACGAACAGTCGCTGTATCCGGTGGCGGAGTACGCTTTCAAGCATCCGCTGACGCAGGAGGTGGCGCTGCGCTCGCAGCTCCAGGACCGTCGCCGGCGTACACATACCGCCGTGGCCCGCGCGCTCGAAGAGGCGTATGCGGACCGTCTCGACGAGACCGCGGCGTTGCTGGCGCATCATCATGAGGAAGCGGGTGAGGCGCTCAGCGCCGCGCGATGGCACCGGCGTGCCGCGGAGTGGGTGGGGCTCAACGACATAAAGGCGGCGCTGCACCACTGGCAGCGGGTGCGCGAGCTCGCCCGGCAAGTTGGCGATGCGACGGAATCGGCCGGGCTCACCATCGTGGCGTGTTCACAGGGCCTCGCCCACGGATGGCGCATGGGGGCTTCGGCGACGCAGTGGGCGGAGCTATTCGAAGAGGGTTGCACTGCCGCTGAGCGTGCCGGAGACCTGGCGGCACTGGCGACGCTCAATGCCAACTATAGCGCCGTGCGCGGTGTCAACCAGGGGATCGCCCCCGATTACGTGCGTTACGCTCGCGAGGCGGTACGGATCGCCGACCGCACGGGTGACGCGGCGCTGCGCTGCGGAACTCGTGCCTATTTGTGTTTTGCGCACGCGTTCTGCGGCCAGCAGCGGGAATCGGAGCGCGTCGCCGCCGAGATCATCGATTTGGCCCATGAAGATCCTCACTTGGGTACCAATGTGGCGGGTTTCAGTCCCTTGCCGGCGGCGCGATTCTTTTGCCTTCGCTCGGCCGGCTTCATGCGCGACCCCGCTCCGTTGCTGCGCGAGCTCCCGCTCGTGTGCCAGGCCGCTCTGGATAGCGGCTACCCGGAACAGGCTCTGTGGGCGTTGGCTTTTGGGGCGGATTTCAAATACGCCCTCGGCAGCTCGGACGGAATGCGTGCGATGGCGCAAGCCGCGGCACGGCTGGCGGGAAACGTTAGCGTCGCAAATGAGATCGCGGCAGCCCTTGCCCAGTGCGCTGCAATCGCCTGCGACCGCGGGTGGCAATCCTTGCTGGATGTGGCCGGTGACACTCTGCGACTGATCCGTGAGCGGGGCGCAGTGCGCGCGTTCGAGCCGAGTTTTCTCGCGCACATCGGCACCGCCCAGCTCGAACTCGGCAACCTGGAGGCGGGCCGTGGGGCGGCGCAGGAGGGAGTCGTGTTCATGCGCGAGTCGAAGTGCGTGTGGAGCCCGCGGAGCTACGCCGTGCTCGCGCGTGCTCAGCTCGACCTCGGCGAGCCGGCGACCGACATCCAGCGCACGCTCGACGAGTACGCGGCGTTGCTCGAGCGCTTGGAGTTTCACCTCTTCGAGGGCGAGCTGCACGAGTTGCGGGCGCGCCTGGCCGATCATGAAGGCCGCCCAGCCGAGCGGGCCGCCGCCCTAAAGCGCGCTCACGATTGTTACATCCATTTTGGCATGACGGCCCAGGCGTCGCGGGTAGCCGAAGCGATAGGTTGAGCATATGCACTGCCCGTCATGCGGCACCTCTTTGGAACAGCGCGCGGCGGGCATCGGGGAAAAAGGCTCGCCAGGAGCCTCACCCGCCCCACCTTCCCCTCGCGCGTACCCTTCGAAGGAACTATTTCAAGATCAACTCCGAGGACGACGAGCGCACGCGGCGCGAGAAGGTCGCCGGCAGAATCGCGATCCTCGACCGCAGGCTGGAGGACACGTTGCCTTATCTGTTCAGTCTGCTCGGCACCGTCGAAGGCGACGACCCGCTGGCGCAGATGGACGGGGCAGATCAAGAAGCGGCGCACGCTCGAGCCTTGCGCGGTTGCTCGCGAAACAGGGCCGTCGCGACGAGGCGCGCGCGATGCTCGCCGAGATCTACAACTGGTTCACCGAAGGCTTCGACACCGCGGATCTGAAAGACGCCAAGGCGCTGCTCGACGAATTGAATGAGTAGCCGCGTCCGTCGCTCACGGCTCGCGGCAGTTCTCTTCAGTCGCTCAGCTTGAACTCGGTCAGCACGCCGACCGGCGTGAAGCGCGCAATTTTTCCCGTGGGCTCCGTGAAATAGAGATCGCCGTCGGCGCCGCCAGTGATGAAAGCCGGGATGGTCGTTTCGGGCAGATAGAAAGCGGTTATCGGAGTGCCGGGGCGAAGGCGGCAAATCGCATGCGCCCTGGGCACGGTCATCCAGATACTTCCGTCGCCGCCGGCGACGATGTCGAGCGCGGGTCCGTTGACCGGCAACACCATTTCGGAGACCTGTCCCTGCGGCGTGATCCTACCGATGCGGCTGGCCGCCAGCTCGGTGAAATAGACGTCACCGTCGCCGCCAACCGCGACGCCGTTGGGACGGCTGTACGGGACCGGTAGCGGGTATTCGGTTATGACAGGCTCGTCGGCGTTGTGCGCCAGTGTGATTCGACCGATCCGGTTGCCCGAATTCTCGGCAAACCACAGGCCGCCGTCGGGGGCAGCGACGATCCCGGCCGGTCCACCACCGAGCGGCAGCGGAAATTCCTTGAAGCCGTGGTGGTGCCCGGGAAAGGGACCGTCGACCCCGGGCGGAACGAAGATCGCGATCTGGTTGGCCGCGTGTTCAGTGAACCAGATCGAACCGTCGCGGGCGGCCGCGATACCGGCGGGCCCGCTTTTTGGTGTGGGCACGACGTAATACTCCGCCTTGTGGTTGCCGGGAAAGATGCGTCCGATGCGGCCGCCCTGCGGATCGGTGAACCATACGGCTCCGTCGCGCGCGACGGTCAGCCGCTCGGGAAAACCCTCGAGGTCGAGATCCACCCGCCGGAACGCGCCGTTGGGCTCCATCAACCCCAGCATCGGAGCGCTGTACTCGGTGAACCAGATGCCGGCGGCGCCGGCCGCGATAGCGTACGGAGCATGGATACCCTCGCGGACGGACGGAGGATGGGCAAAGGCAGGCGTGCTGGTGTCGCGGCCGGCCTCGACCCGGTGGCCAAGCTGATTCATCGCGGCCTGCGGCGGCGCCACACCACAGCCCCAAGTGGTGAGCGCGATGAGCACGGGGAAGGCCATCGCGCCTGCGACCAGAAGCGCCGCGCCAGCGGTATTTGTACAGTGGCTAATGATTCATGTCTCGTCGACGGCGAACCAGTAGGCTGACAGGTAGCCGACCATCACCGCAACCGACTTGCTCTCTCCCACCAGGATCACGAACACGATCGGCAGGCGCGGATCGAGCAAAAGCAACCCACCGAAAGCAAACAGGCTCAGGAAGTAGCTCACCATCGCAGCCCATATCGTACGCTCGCTGGCCCGACCGTGCACCGCGGCCGACGCGATCAGCGCGAATGGAACGAACAACAAAGTATTGTAGTTGAGCCATGAGACCGGCAGCACTTCGATCGAAGTGACTATCCATAGAGCGAACAGGCGCCAATCGCGGTCGGGGCCGGACCCGCGCTTGAGCGTGGCCTTCAGGGTGAACGCCATAAAGGCCAGTGAAGCGGCGTATCCCAATGCGCGCGCGAAGCGATCGGCCGCGGGTCCCAGATGCCATCCACTGACATACAGGCACACGCGCCACACAAACGACGCCGGCGCGGTATTCCACGCGAAACTCAAGAATTGACGATCCACACCGGTCGAGAGCATGCCATGAGGGAAATCCAGGATGAGGTTCCATCCGAGAAACACCGCGGCTGCCACGGTCCCGAGTATGCAGCCCGCGGTCATGAAGACGAGAGCGCGCCATCTGCGCGTAAACAGCAGATAAAGCCCCATCAAACCCGGATAGGCACGGACAAGGGTCAGCGCCGCCAGCATCAGGCCGGCCAAGCCATCGCGTCCTCGCGATAGCCATCGAACACTCAGCGCCAGCCCCAGGATCACGAGCACCTGGCTCTGCGCGGTCAGAAATAGATCGATGAGCGGCGGATAAATCAAGGCCAGAGCAATCATCAGGCAGGCATCCACCGGCCGCAGGCCGCTTCCAGGGCCAAGCAGCAGGTAAAAGGACGCGATCAGCGCGGCAAAATTAATCGCGATCCAGGTCCAGTAGGCCCGGGTCAGCGGCAGCATTGCCAATTCCTTGAGAATGAGCAGAAAGGCCGGCGTTTCCGGAATGACCTGATCCTGCTGGTCGGTCTTGGTATGCAAGCCAAGCGCTGCGCCGACCGAACCGAGCGAACTGCGATACGGATTCCCCCCCTGCCGCATCACCGTGGCGGCGGCATAGTAGTCGGCGAAATCTTCCTCGTGAATTCGGCCGGGTAGCGCCACGGCCGTTCTGTAGACCAGCACCAGCGCGGCAAGGGAAAGAAACGCCACCATCAGCGGATGGCGCATCACGGCCAGGATTCCTTCGATCGACAGCACCGGCCGCGTGGTGCCGGGCCGCGGCGATGCGGGCCGGCGGTCGTCCCCCGCGCGCTCCGCGTGTGGCTCAGCAGCGCTCATCCAGCCCTCCCCTCCCCCGATTCCCAACCATCGCGTGAAAGCCGCCCCAGCCGCACGCGGCCGGCGTATGCCGTCGAGCAGGCGATAAGCCGACAGCCCGCGCCGCCCCCGAGGCCGGGCCGATCCCGCAAACGTCTAGGCCGAAACCGCCGCGACGCCGGTCTTGAGTGCGCCTGCCCTTCGCTCCTCGAGGTACCACTGAATCGTCCGCCGCAGTCCTTCCTCGAAGTCGGTGACGGCCCTGAAATTGAATTCGCGCTCGGCGCGCGAGACGTCCAGGCAGCGGCGCGGCTGACCGTCGGGCTTGTCCGGATCCCATACGATCTCGCCGCGAAAGCCGGTCAGCCGCGCAATCAGCCCGACCAGGTCGCGAATAGTTATCTCGCGGCCGGCTCCGAGGTTGACCGGTTCGCCGCCGTCGTAATGCCGCGCGGCCAGCACGATTGCGCGGGCGCAGTCCTCGACGTAGAGAAACTCGCGGCTGGCCGAGCCGGTGCCCCATACTTCGATTCGCGGCGCTCCGCTTTCGATTGCATCCACGCACTTTTTGATCAGCGCGGGAATCACGTGCGAGCGGGCCGGATCGAACGTGTCGCGCGGGCCATACAGATTGACCGGCAGCAGATAGATCGCGTTGAAGCCGTATTGCTGGCGATAGGCCTGGGCCTGCACCAGCAACATCTTCTTGGCCAGCCCGTAGGGCGCGTTGGTCTCTTCGGGGTAACCAAGCCAGAGGTCGTCTTCGCGAAACGGCACCGGGGTAAACTTGGGGTAGGCGCATACCGTGCCGACGGCGACGAACTTCTCGACGCCGTTCAGGCGCGCC
>Ga0307374_10010075_pt1 | contig 13783 bp, 14 predicted proteins | sample OX3MG_FD_202532 | JGI IMG/M metagenome (GOLD analysis project Ga0307374, IMG submission 202532) | Soil microbial communities from Risofladan, Vaasa, Finland - OX-3 | ecosystem: Environmental > Terrestrial > Soil > Coastal area > Acid sulfate soil | place: Finland: Risofladan, Vaasa | collected... | reverse complement strand
ATGGCACCCAGACGAAACACAAGGCCGCTTTCACGGATCATCTCGAGCGCCGCGGCCACGTGCTTGGAGTACGAGCCCGAGCCGTCGTCAGGAGCGATGCTGAACCACGCGATCATGCCTCCCCCTTCTGTTCCGGGGATCTCGGTTCGAGATCCTCGCGACCGTCCGCAGCGAGTCTACTCGCGGGCCGCGATGCTCGGACTGCAAGGCGGCGGGAGCAGCCCGAATGCGTGCGATCCGCGTAACGACAAGCACGCGCGGGCGCGCAGGCGACCATGGTCACCCGGATTCTCATACCTAAGACCCTGGTGACAAAGGGTGCGGCTTCGCAGGGTTGTGGTGTGGGATCAATTGACACGCGGATTGAGTCGGACCACGGTGATGCAGTGACATCGCGCCGTCGCTGAATTCGCCACACCGATGGATCCGCTTGCCTCCGAGACGATCCCCATCGCCATCTCCGTTGACGGGTTGCGCAAGTCATACGGCGACATCGACGATCTTGACATTGAGCATTCTGGCGGCCGTCGGGCGCGGCTAGCATCTGAAGCCACCGGGTCTGGTGACAAGACGCCTGTGTGAGGGCGGCGTCGTACCTCACCGTAGTCGGGATGCACTCAGCTGGCGCGTCGAGCGATGAACACGAACTCGCGACCGGGCCGATCCGGAGCCTCCCGCACCTCTTCGACGGTGAAGTTGGCCCGCCGGAGCGAGGCGGCGACCTCGCACCGGTGCCGGAAGCGCAGGGTCGACTCCGACGTGAAGGTCTCCCCATCTGAGTCGAAGGCAAACGTGGTCCGAAATGAGACCAGGTCGCCGAGCACCGCAGTCACCTCCGTCCAACTTTCAACGATGCCATCTTCCGCGAGGTCGGTGCGCCGGTACGATTGTTCCCGATTCCACTCGCGCCAGGCCTGCTGATCAGGATCCCGGATCTCGAACACCAGACGCCCACCAGGCCGCAATGCGTCGTGTGCGCGCAGCAGTGTCGCCCGCCAGTCATCGTCGCTGAGGAAAACCTGGGCCACGTTACCCGTCATCGTTACCAGGTCCACCTGGAGCGGGGGAAGTTCCATCGCGTCACCGCGCAACCACCGTACCCGTTCGGCTCCGAGCTTGCGGCGAGCGACCGCCAGGGAGGCTTCGGCCGGGTCGACCGCCACCACCTCGATGCCGCGGTTCGCGAGCAGGCACGCAAATGTGCCCGTGCCGCAGCCGATGTCCAGCACCGTCTGAGCCTCGAACTCCTCCACCAGCCCGACGTATGCTTCCAGATCGCCGCGATCTGCTTCCAGTGGGTCGTAGATCTCAGCGAGGCGTCGCTCCTCGAAGTGCGCGTCCGCCATCCCATCCAGTGTAGTGGCTACCGGGGGATGCGACCCATCTCACCTCCGGCGTGATTGACGAATGCTCGCATGGGCGAAGGCCTTGACGCCCGACCCCAGGGCCTGCGACACGACAGCCTTCCGGAAGCGGCGAGCTTCGAGTGGCCACACCAAGTCCCGGACACCCGAACACTTACTGCCTAGAATGACGAGAACACACGAGAGCGTCGCTCACTTTTACAGCAGAGTTCGGACGCCTCCTCGTCGTAAGCGTTTGCGCCACTCTTGGCTAAATTCCGGCGACCGGACTCGAACCGGCGACCCCTGCTCATCGCTCATCGCTCATCGCTCATCGAGACCCTAACCGTCGCCGTGCGAGTGGTGTCGCCGACCTCGACCAGGGCGCGCCTCCCCTGCCTCGGCTGGGGCCGCCGTAACCTCGGGCGTATTGGCTCAGTGAACGAAGTCAGTCGCATACCCAAGGATGACCGTGAAGATCAGACGCCCCTACCTCTACTTCTTGCTGCTACCGTTCGCCGCGGCGGCGTGCGGTACGGCTGTCGGCTCCTACGCGAGTCCGGTGAGATCGACACCCTCGGCAGCTCCGGCCGCGATTCGCATCGGAGACGTCCCCGGACTCGGGGCGGTGCTCACCGACGCGCAAGGAAAGACCCTGTACTATTTTCTCCCGGAGCGTGGCGGCAGGATCGCCTGCACCGGGCAGTGTGCGCAGATCTGGCCACCGGTTGCGCCTCCGGCGGCCGAGGCGAGTGCACTCGCGGGTCTCCCCGGCACGATCGGAAGGATCACCAGGCCGGACGGATCAGCACAGCTGACCTACGCGACATGGCCGCTCTACACCTTCGTGAAGGACACCACTGCCGACGAGGCGACCGGCCAGGGGGTCAACCAATTCTTCGCCGCCACGCCCGCACTCAACGCGTCCACCCCGGCCCACACACCGGCACCGACAGCACCTCCCACTGCGGTACCGACCCCGCGCCCCAGCCCGCGCGCAACCCCCTGCATGATCCCCCAAAACGGCAGTGGGGACGGTGACGGCGACAACTTCGGGGCCCCGAGTGATGGTGACGGCTGTGACCGCTGAGAGTCGTAACCCGCTGAGCCCCTCAGCACATGCGTATCCCTGGACCGCCCTGGCGATCGGCGGCATCTGGCTGAGTGTGGTTCTGGCCAGCATCTTGGCGCCCGCGATGGTCACAGGCTCCCAGCACGACCATCTTCCGCTTGCCGCCTTTGGCGACTGGATATGGGGCGCGATTGCGAGCAGCAGGGTGGCTCTGGTTGCGGTGGACGGACTCCGGGCTGGAGGGACGTCTCGAGCGATGTGGACGACACTCGGGATCACGGTCGTCGCCATCTGGGTTGGCGTCCTCCTCGTCAGCGTCTTCACACCTGACTTCGTGACCGGCTCGGATCCCACCCGCTTGCCGTTCGGCGCGATGCTCAGCCCGATCGCAGGGCTGGTGCTCACGAGCCAAGTCTGCAACTTCGTCAAGTCGGGCTTTCAGCGACCCCAGTCCGCTCCGGTGGAGGCCGTCTTGAGCGCAGCTCGGACGACCCCAATCCCGTTGCAGCAGGCGATTTCTGATGACGCGGCTGCCAAGCTCCGCCAGCTGCCGGCGCTTCGCGAGACCGGGGCGATCACCGAGGAGGAGTTCGAGGCGAAGAAACGCGAGCTTCTCAATAGATTGTGATGTGCGCCACCCGCGGAGACCACCGACTACCGCGAAAGTCCGGCGTCCCTCCCTTGGATGTCCCAGGCTCGGACGTTCAGTCAGGACGGTCCCGGGAACAATTGAGCCCCGGTGCTGCTCCTGATCACCACCAGCATCCTCTTGAACGCAGGAGGAGAGTCTGATGCAGGCGCTCGAACCTCGGGGACTGCCAAACCCACGTCGCATGAGTCAGAGGGAGGACGCCGTCACCCTGATCCTGGCCACGTGGTTGGTCCTGGGCATCTTTCTTGATGGCTGGGCGCACAACACGGGGACGCTGGTGGAGAGCTTCTTCACGCCGTGGCACGCGGCCCTGTATTCAGGCTTCGCCGCGTCGGCGAGCTGGATCGGCTTCTCACTCTGGCGCCGGCGAGTGGCCGGAGGTTCCTTGCGAGACGCGGTTCCGCCGGGCTACCTGCCAGCGGTAGCGGGCGTGGTGATCTTCCTTGGCAGCGGCGCCGGCGACGTGACCTGGCACCTCCTCTTTGGCATCGAGCGGAGCGTCGCCGCCCTGCTCAGTCCTACCCATCTCGGTCTGTTCGCCGGCGGGCTGCTGATCATCACCGCACCACTGCGCGCCGCATGGACCGATCCGGAACGCAACGAAGACGCCCGCTTCGTCGGTCTGTTTCCCGCGATCGGCTCGGCCACACTCGCCGGTTGTTTGTCCATCTTCATCCTTCAGGAATTCGCCCAGCTCCGCGACAACGTCTTCGTCACGGTCAACACGGCCCTCGACATCAGCGTCATCCGACCCATCAGCGACTTCACATTCAACCTGAATGTCGAGGCAGGGACCGCCGCCTTCATCGTCGGCAGCGTCACCCTCTTTGTGCCGACACTCCTGCTCGCCCGTCGGTTCCGCATCACCGCCTCCATGGTGGCGACGGTGATGGGCTTCCAGATCGTTCTGCTCCAGGCGTTGCAGGGATTCAGCGATCCTGGTCTGGTCGCGCTCGGGGTGGTAGGCACCGCCATCGTGTGCGTCGCCGTGGCGATGATCAAGCCTGCCCCTTCGCGTCGCCCGGCGCTGCTGGCATTCGCCGGAATCGCACCGCCCCTCTTTTGGAGCGTCTTCCTTCTTGGTGTTGGTCTCCATGATCACGGCTTGGGTTGGAAGCCCGAACTCTGGGGCGGCGGTCTCGTCTGGTCCGCTCTCAGCGTGCTCGCCGTCGCGTGGGCATTGACCGCCGCGCCTGTCCTTCGCGCTGGCCGATGTGGCCGTGCCTCAGCGTGAGTTGAGGAAGCCGTTCTGCGATGGAGACTAGCGAAGCGACGGTGATGTCCCGAAAACACTGGGGACTCGACCCGTCGCCGCGTGATCGCAGCCGGGATGGATCCCACCCACGGACTCAATCCATGCGGTAGTAAAACTGTAGACGCCTATGCACGCGTTAGGGCGCCATACTCCAACGCTATGAGCGGCGGAATCCCGCCCCGAGCCTCGGGAATGATGCCTCCTTCAGGAAAGTCACTGCGGTGATCTTTGTTTCGCGGGCGGCGAGCCCTTCGCGCGCCGGTGGCTCGAGGACTGCGCGCTCGATCCTCGAGGAGCGTTTGCGCAAGGTGATATCGACGAGGCGAGTCTAGACGTCGGCTCACAACGCTGGGACACGCCATTCGCCGGGCCGGCGCGGGAAAGACCGCCGGCGCCGAGACGGTCCTGAGGGAGCGGCTCGCCGCGGGCACCATCGTTGAGGAGGAGTTCCGCCGGCGCCTGAGCATCCTGCGCGACGTCGCACAGTGGACGCCACGATCCTGCACGAGCCGGTCCTTCCATGTTGATTTGTACGCTGGGGTGGGCGAGGTCGCTCACACTCGTTGAATTCGATCACCTTCCCGACTGGTTAGGAGGACGATCGAGGCGGCGCATCGCTGATATATCTCCTGGCGAGGTCAGAATCGCAGGGAAACTGACCTTGACGGGGAGACCGGCCCGGCACATCGCAGCGCCGGATTACCTTGACAAGAACCTATGGGATCTAGCGGCCCATCAACGCGACGGCGCGAACGACCTCGACGACGGGCTCGTCTGCCGGGAGCGCTGCGTCGTGTCGAGGTTGCGGTCGGCTAACCCCGGCGCTGTGGGAGGCTGTGACCCGGGTGCCGTCGGTCGGCGAGGTGCCCAGCTCATAGCGCCCTCCCCTGATACCGTCGGCCCGATGACGGAACCAGTCGTGGCTTCTACAACCGCATCGCAGCGCAGACGAGGGTGGTGGTCGCGCCACGATCGAGATCTGCCGCGCCCGTTCTGGGTCGTCTGGATCGGCACGGTCATCAACCGGCTCGGCTATGTGGTCGAGCCGTTCCTCGCCTTGTACCTGGTACATGGGCGCGGCGTTTCCGTCGGCGTCGCCGGAGTGCTCATCGCATGCTTCGGCGCCGGCGCGTTCGTGTCCCAGCCGCTCGGCGGCATGCTCGCCGATGGGATTGGTCGCCGCACCACGATCATCATCGGCATGAACGGCTCGGCGGTCGGCTTCATCGCCCTCGGCCTGGCCCCGACCCTGGTCACGATCGGTATCGCTGCAGCGGTGTGTGGACTCGCGATCGACCTGTACCGACCGGCCGTTGCGGCGATCGTCGCCGACGTGGTGCCGTCGGAACATCGAGCTCGCGCGTACGGCCTGCTCTATTGGGGGCTCAACATCGGCGTCGGCGTAGCGGCGGTGGCAGGCGGCTTCCTCGCGCAACACTCCTACTGGTTCCTGTTCATCCTCGATGCGGCCACCTGCCTAGGGTTCGCAGTGGTCGTCGGCCTTGGGCTGCCGGAGACACGACCCCAGTCCCACGGCGGGGAGCGTGGCGGATACCGCGCGGTCCTTGCCGATCGACTGCTGATTGCCCTCGCCCTGTCTGCGTTCGTCGGTGGAGTGGTGTATCTGCAATCGTTCGTGACGCTGCCACTGGTGATGAGCTTGCACGCGCTCGGACCGGCCGCGTATGGCCTCGCCTATGTGGTCAACCCGCTCGCGGTGATCCTGCTGCAGCCTCTGACCATTCGATGGCTCGCCAAGCAGCGGCTCGTCTCCGTCTACGTCGGTGGGTCGGTGCTCCTCGGCCTTGGCTTCTTCGTTACGCTGTTCGCGCGCTCGGTGCCGGCGTACGCGGCGACCGTGTTGGTATGGACCCTTGGCGAGGTCGCGTTCAACGCCGTCGGGCCGGCGCTCGTGGCAGACCTTGCGCCGCCACACCTCCGCGGACGCTACAACGGGGTCTTCGGCACGGCATTCGGCGCCGCGGCATTCGTGGCGCCAATTCTGGGCACCCTGACGCTGCAGCATTTGGGCGAAGGGTGGCTCTGGGGTGGCTGTCTCGCCGCATCCGTTGCCGCCGGCAGCGCGATCCTGCTGCTCGGCGGTCAGATCGATGCGCGACGGGCGTCGATGCTGAAATCAGCTGCGCGAAGCACCGCGCACGCCGACTGAGAGGAGCAGGACGGTCGCCGCCGCTCCTGCGCCGCAGATTATGCGGCGGCTGCGCGCGACCGTCGGCTCGGGGATACAGAGGGCGAGCGTTGCAACTGGGGCTCGAGGCGGTCGGCAGCGTTGCGCGATGTCGGTGAGTTCGCGATTCCTTGCGTGACTCTCGCCACACTCAGCGCCGCGTTCGGCGGCATCCTCAAGGCGGCGGCTGCTGGGCACCACCGGCGATGTCCTCGACAACCTCACAGCGCTGCTCACGACGGTCAGATCCCACGGCGTCTCGATCAACGCGCACACGGCCGGGGCCAGGCCGGAAGCGTCGGTGCGGGCGCTGGCGTTGCTCCAGGTGGTGATCAACGCCGGGTGCCATGACGGCGCGACCGCGGTCACCATCGACATCGATCCCGGACCGGCGTGTCGCTTCAGCTGGCACGGCCGCTTCCGCCCCAGAGTTGATCGAGGTCGAGGCGGCCACGCAGATCGGCGCCGACCCGTACGAGCGAGGACAACTCGCACCACGTCGCGCAACGGCCCCCGGGAGCGGTTCCTTGACACCTCGTCGGGACGCCTGGAGGGGCAGATCCGGAAGCTGCGCGCGGGCGGTTTCTTCCCGTCGCTGCTGGAACCACGACGGCGCATCGACCGCCCTCATCAACGCGGCCAGGTATCCTGGCTCGGTTGCTCGCCCGACAGGACGCGGCTCGTCTCTCACAGCAACACAACGCGTTGCTCTGGCACAAAGAATGTTCGGTGAAGGCGCACTCTGTGTGACACGGTTGTGCTCAGCCAGGTCGCGCTCGTCGTCAACTATCGACAGGCGAGTCACTGGCGGCGAAGTGCCGTGGCCAGCGCAGCCAGCCCTCTACGTCCTCGGGATGTCACACGCACGGCTCGGGTCCCAGGGAGGCGCTCGACCCAGGCGCGATCAAAGAGCTGATCGGCGATCGCGGCCGCCAGGGCCCCACCGAGGTGGGCGCGACGCTCCGTCCAGTCCAAACAACGGAATGCGTAGCGCCGTCGCGATCGATGTAGCGCGGCAGCCTCCAATTCAAAGCGGGCGTGGAACCAACTGGCTGTCACACCATCCCGGACCGACCCAGGTCGGTCGTTCGCGTCCTCGATGACTTCACTCGAAAGCAGAAGGTCGAACAATTCAACCCCCAGCCGACCGGCAAGATGGTCGTAGCAGGTGCGAGCTTCGCGCAGCCGGGCCATCTTCGAATCAGCCGCAACCAGGTCCCCGGCCGCGCGACCTCCCGCAGTCCGGCGCAGGACGTCGAGAAGATCCTTCAGCCCCGGGTTGGCGAGCGAGTAGTAAGTCTGTCGTCCGGCGCGCTCAGTCATGACGAGTTCATCCCGTCGCAGCCTTGCCAGGTGGTTCGACAGAGCGGGCATGCCAGTGGCGAGCTGAGCCGCTAACTCGCTCACCGTCATCCGCCCCTCTCCCGCCAGCTGATCTAGGACACCGAGCCGCACCGGATCGGCCAGGTGTTTCGCCAATCCCACCGCTTTGGTAAACGACGATTCAGGCATAGCTGATATGTTACGGGAGCAAGCAATGCTTCAGACCTCCGTGAATTGTCACAACCCTGACGAGCATGTGGTGATCGAACCCGCCATTCTGTATTTCGGCACGCCCATTGCCCTTGTCTCAACGCTCAACCCGGATGGGACGCCAAACCTCGCCCCGATGTCGTCGGCTTGGGCTCTCGGCACGAGCGTTGTGCTCGGCCTCGGACGCGCCGGACAGACGGGATTGAACATCGAGAGAACCGCCGAGTTAGTTATCAACCTCCCTTCGGACAATCTGTGGGCGGCCGTCGAACGGTTGGCTCCGCTCACCGGGCGCAACCCCGTTCCCGAATCCAAATCCGCCCAATTCAGATATGAACCACGCAAGTTCGAGGCCGCCGGGTTGACCCCTCAGCCGGCGGACCTCGTGGGACCCCCCAGAGTCAAGGAGTGCCCGCTGCAACTCGAGGCGACGGCGGCGGCAGTGCACCGCGGACAGGAGGGTTTCCTGATCGTGGAGGCCAAGGTGCACCGTGTTCACGCAGCCCGATCACTCGTGCGGGCGGGCACCTCGCACGTCGATACCAGTGTCTGGCGGCCGCTTATCTACACATTCCGCCACTACTTCACTACGGGCGAACGACTAGGTAAGACGTTTCGAGCTGAGTACTGAAGCTGACTCCCGAGTGGGTATGGGCCTACGAAGATCGAACTCTCAGGGTGATTCGCTGCTGCTGCATCGGGCGAGCAGACCTCGACGACCCGCGGTCTCAGCGATCCGGTCTTTGAGGCTCGCGAAGGCGCAGGTGCCAGTGTGCAGGCGCTGCGTCTGCTGTCGCAACGTGCAATCGGAGAGTCAGCAGCAAGCGCAAGGTCGTCAGTCTCTCGATCGCCTGCTCCTTACTCTTCGCCGTCTTCAGCGGCGTAACGCACATTGCAGAGATCGGACTGTTGGGGACGACGACGCAGGAATCGAGCTCATCCTTGCGGATGACAACAGAAATCGCCCGTTCGACTGACGCCAGCAGCGCGTCTGATGCCTAGGGTAGGGCGCATGGAAAACGCAATCATCGAAACCTCCGGCCTCACCAAGCAGTACGGCAACGGTGTTTTGGCCGTCGACTCGCTCGGGATGAGCGTGCGACGAGGCGAGGTGTACGGGTTTCTCGGCCCCAACGGGGCGGGTAAGACCACCGCGCTGCGCATGCTCGTCGGGCTGATCCGACCGACGTCGGGCTCCGCACGCGTCGTCGGTCGCGCGCCCGGCGACCCTGGAGGACTGGGCAAGATCGGTAGCCTCATTGAGGCTCCCGGCTTCTATCCATACCTCTCCGGGCGCGAGAACCTCGAGGTCGTTGCGGACCTCGGAGGAGCGGACCGCGAGAGGGTGGAAGCGGTGCTCGACATCGTTGAGCTCACTGCCCGAGCCGAACGCAAGTTCGGCGCCTACTCAACGGGAATGAAACAGCGCCTGGGGGTGGCTGCGGCGCTCCTCAAGGATCCCGAATTGCTGATCTTGGACGAGCCGACCAATGGCCTCGACCCGCAAGGGATGGTCGAAATGCGCAAGCTGATCAAGGAACTGGGGAGGGGCGAGCGCACGGTCCTCCTGTCGACTCACCTGCTCGGGGAGGTCGAGCAAATCTGCGACCGGGTCGGCGTGATCAGGCAGGGCAAGCTCATAACGGAGTCGACCGTCGAGGAACTGCAGGGCGACGAAGGAGTGCTCATTCGCGCCGAGCCGGCGGACCGCGCACGCGACCTGCTCGTGCGAATCTTCGGCCCGGAAGCCGTGAGCCGCCAGGACAATTCATTGCTGTTGAAGACCGACCCGGCACACAGCCTCGATATCAACCGACGGCTGATGGCCGAGGGCATCGGAGTCAGCGAACTACGTCCCTTCAAGAGATCGCTGGAGGACGTTTTCTTCCGGCTCACCGGCGAGAGGCAAGGATCATGATCATGACCGGGGCCGTCAAGGCGGAATGGCGCAAGAACACCCGGCGACCTGCGTTTCTCGTGGTGGCCGGGCTGGTTGCGGGAATCACCGTGCTTACCTACGCGATCGATTACTACCAGGCTCTGCATCCAACCGCGGGTGAGGTGGCGCAAGGCATCGCGCCTTTGCTCAAGCTCGAACTCTCGCCAGCCCAGTTCGTGAATAACATCATCGGAGCGGTGTTCCCCCTCGGTGCTGCGATGGCCATCGTGCTCGGCGCGCTCGCGATGGGCTCCGAATACTCATGGGCGACGCTCAAGACAATGTTGACGCAGCGGCCCGGGCGCCTGACCGCTTTGGCCGGGCGCCTGATCGCATTCCAAGCCTGGATGCTCGTGCTCACGGTGCTCCTCTTCGGTCTGGCAGCCGCCAGCAGCATCGTCATCGCACTTATGGGTGGACTCGGCGTCGAATGGCCATCCCTCATCGACGTGGCCCGCGGCGTTGGCGCGGCCTGGCTGGTGCTCGCCCTCTATGGCACGTTTGGCATGGCCTTGGGTGTGGTCTTCCGTCAAGCGGCGGTGGCACTCGGCGCGGGGCTGATCTACCTGGTGATCCTGCAGGAGATCGTGACCCGCTTCATCGGTGCCGTCAATGGCGGCCAATACCAAGGGGTCACCAGGTGGTTCGACGGTCCGAATGTCCAGTCGCTGATCGAGTCGTTCACTTCGACGGCGTTCCGACCGTCGGCCCCGCCCGCTGTCACTCCGGTGCAGGCAGCGACAGTGATCTGCGCTTACCTCGTCGTCTGCACCGTCGCGCTGGCCGTGATCATGAAGCGGAGGGACGTGGCATAGCGAGCCAATCACTGCACGAACTGCGCGGCCGGCCCTGGTCGTGGCTCACCGGGCGGGCGCGTCTCGCGGACGGTCTGCTCGTTGCAATCGCGTTGCTGCCCGGGATTGCCGGACCGATTTCGGACGCACTCCGCCACTCAAGCGTTGCGCTCCTCCTCCTCAGCGTCGCGGTGGTCCCGCTCCAGGCAGTGCCACTGTGGTGGCGGCGCCGACAGCCACTCGCGGTGTTAGCGATCGTCGTCGCGGTGCTCGTGGTCAAGCTCCTCGCGGGCCTCTCAATCAACGCCTCGATTCTCGCGGTGGTCATCGCCATGTATTCGGCCTCCGTCTACGGGCAGCCGTCAGGCCGGCTGGTGGCTGGCTGCAGTGCGATCGCAGTCACCGCCCTCGGCATGATTGATTTCTATTTCAACCGACGGGTCACGTTCGCCGCGTTTGTCGCGCTCGGGCCACCCTGTCTGGTGGCGTGGGTCGTGGGCGACTATTTCCGTGGCCGGCGCCTCTACTTCGCAGGCATGGTCGACGGAATGCAGCGCGACCGCGAAGCAGCGCGGCAGCAGGCGACCGAGGAGGAGAGGCTTCGAATCGCACGCGAACTTCACGATATCGTCGCGCACAACGTAAGCCTGATGGCGATTCAGGCCGGCGCGGCACGGGTGTCGAACGAGGTGAGCGACGGGGTTCTGCAGACAATCGAGACCATCGCCCGCGAGACTCTTTCCGAACTGAACCGCCTGCTCGGGGTGCTTCGGAAACAGGCCGGCATCCCTGCGCTCGCACCGCAGCCGGGGCTCCACCAGGTTGATTCGCTGCTCAAGGCGGCAATAGACAGTGGCCTCGCTGTGACCTACAAGGTCGCCGGTCAGCCCTATCCGCTTTCGCCTGTGCTCGATCTATCCGCCTATCGGATTGTCCAGGAGTCCATCACGAACGTACTGAAGCATGCGCGGGCGTCGCGCGTCGAGTTAACGGTCGATTACCAGGACAACGGATTGGTCATCACGGTCAGCGACAACGGCGGCGGTCCAAACGAGACGCCGCGCGGATCGATGGGCCACGGACTGATTGGCATGCGCGAGCGGGCCAGTCTGTTTGGAGGCGAGATCACGGCTGGATCGTCGTCGCTTGGCGGATTCATGATCCGTGCCCACCTCCCGATTGATGAAGGCGACCTGGCCGGGAAGGGCTGGGCGCTTTGATCCGAGTTGCCATCGCCGACGATCACGCGCTCGTGCGAGCCGGGTTGAGTCTGATTGTGCAGTCGCAGCCGGACATGGAGGTGGCAGGCGAAGCAGCAAACGGCCACGAGGCGATCGACCTGGTTCGGAGCGAGCATCCCCAGGTGGTCTTGATGGACATCCGCATGCCTCACATGGATGGTATTGAAGCCACACGCCAGATAGCCATCAGTGCGCGAGTCGTGATACTCACCACGTTTGAGCTCGATGAGTATGTGTTCGACGCACTGGCCGCGGGCGCGTCTGCCTTCCTGCTGAAGGCCGCTCCACCAGAAGACCTCATCCGCGCAATCCGGGTCGTGGTCTCGGGGGATGCGCTCCTCGCCCCATCGGTGACGCGCCGCTTGATCGACGAGTTCGCGCGCCGACCCGAGCCGGTTGATCGCAAGCCGGAGCAAATTGCCTCGCTGACGGAGCGCGAGCTCGAGGTGCTCCGCCAGCTGTCACGCGGGATGACAAACGCCGAGATCGCCAAGCGACTGCACATCAGTGACACGACGGTGAAGACCCATGTCGCTCACCTCCTCGATAAACTCGAGCTACGAGACAGGGTTCAGGCGGTGATCCTCGCTTACGAAACGGGACTGATCAGCTAGGAGCCCCGAATTCACAGCCAAGGGAGCATGGTCGGCAACATAAGGGGTCGATACGCGATGTCCGCGATGCGTCTCTTGAACGCAGCGCATGCCCACCTTCGTGTCGCTGACAGCAGTCGAGGTGGCGGTTCGAGAGCATCGTTCGCCCGATCTGACATGGAGGTTCATGTCAAGTGGAACGCGGATAGCCAGGATCACCAAGGTCAGAGCCACATCCAACCTCTCGTGAGCTCAGCGTACCTTCGATCGACCAACATCCCCGACCAATACGCTCTCGTAGGCCAGGGTCACCGCTCGCACCCGATCTCGCGCCCCCAGCTTGGAAAGCAGGCGGGCAACATGGGTCTTCACCGTTGCCTCGCCGACGTGCAGGGAAGCCGCGAGTTCAGCATTGCTGAGTCCTCGCGCGAGCTCCTTGAGCAATTCGGTTTCTCGCGTAGTGAGCGATGTCAGAGCAGACCCAACTTGCAAGCGAGGGTTGGCATACCGCTCGACGATGCGGCGGGTGATTGTCGGCGCCAGCAGCGCCTCACCGGCAAACGACTAGGCGGATCGACGCTGCCAACTGTTCGCCGGTCACGTCTTTGAGCAAGAATCCGCTCGCGCCTGCAGCCAGCGCTGCGAAAACGTACTCGTCGAGATCAAAGGTCGTCAGCACAATCACCCTGCACAACGATCCGCTCGCCACGATGCACCGGGTCGCCTCGATGCCGTCCATCACCGGCATGCGCACGTCCATCAAAACCACGTCTGGAATGAAAGCCGAACCTGGCTCGCCGCAGCCGCCCCGTCCGCGTGTTGCCCGACGACGTCCATGTCTGCTTGACCTTCCAGGATCAACCGAAATCCGCTTCGCACCAGAGTCTGGTCATCGACGCTGAGCACCCGAGTCGCCGCGCTCATGGTGTCGCCCAGGGTAGCTGTGCGCGCACCTGGAACCCCCCATCTGGAGTTCGCGCTGCTCCGCTCGCGTGTCGGATCACGTTCGTTAGTGCTTCTTGGACGATGCGATACGCGGTCTGGCTGAGACCTTGTTCTAAAGTCCGCGGTTCTCCCGCTACACGCAGTTCCACGCGCTGACCCGCAGAACGGACGCGCTCCAGGAGGAGGTCGATATCGTCCGCGGTCGACGTGCGGACTCGCGGCGCTGCA
>Ga0307374_10010074_pt1 | contig 13783 bp, 9 predicted proteins | sample OX3MG_FD_202532 | JGI IMG/M metagenome (GOLD analysis project Ga0307374, IMG submission 202532) | Soil microbial communities from Risofladan, Vaasa, Finland - OX-3 | ecosystem: Environmental > Terrestrial > Soil > Coastal area > Acid sulfate soil | place: Finland: Risofladan, Vaasa | collected... | reverse complement strand
CTGCCGCGCGCAGCCATCTTTTCCACCCGGTTGGATGATCGGAGCTTCGTGTATGACCATCATCCCGGCCTTTTGACCGGCCCGGACGCCTCACTGGAAACCCAGGCACGGCAAAAAGCTGAAGAGGAGATTCAACAAGCTGCGATTTCGAGTCGTATTCTGGATCGCGCCACCACGAACGCCCAATCGACCATCGAACGGCTGCTCAAGCTGGCGGGAGCGAAGACGGTGGTTTTTCAGTAGATCGAAGGCCCGCGCTACAATGGAGAGAGGCCCTGTCGCGGGCCGGCACGCTATGTGTAAGGAGTATGGGAATGCAGGCGCCTCCATCCCCGGGCTACAGCCTGATCATCCGGGCCCGGTACCAGAACCAGGTGGGTATGCTGGGCCAGATCACGAGCATTATCGGCGCAGTGGGCGGCGATATCGCGTCTATCGACATCGTGGAGTCGGGCGGCGGGTTCGTCACGAGGGACTTCACGGTCCACGTTCGGGACACCGATCACGGCTTCAAGTGTGTCGAAGCGGTGCGACAGATTCCGGGTTTGCGGATTCTGAACGTGTCGGACCGCGTGTTCTTGCTGCACCTGGGCGGAACACTGGAGATTACTCCGCGGACGCCGGTTAAGACCCGTGATGATCTGATGATGGTCTATATGCCCGGGGTGGCGCGAGTGGCGCGGGCGATTCAGGAGGAGCGAGACAAGGTCTTCACGCTGACCATTCGCCGGAACCTGGTGGGCGTGGTGACGGATGGCAGCGCTGTGGTGGGCCTGGGTAATATCGGGCCGGAGGCGGCGCTTCCCGTCATGGAGGGGAAGGCGGTTCTGTTCAAAGAATTCGCCGGGGTGGACGCATTCCCAATCTGCCTGAACACCCAGCGGCCGGATGAAATCGCCGCCGCGATCAAAGCCATCTCGCCCATTTTCGGCGCCATCGATCTGGAGGGAATCGCTGAACCGGGCTGCTTTGAAGTGGAACGGCAGGTTCAGCAGGATCTGGATATTCCCGTATTTCATGGCAGCCGGCATGGCACCGCGGCGCTGGTGCTGGCTGCGCTCATCAATACCTGCCGTCTCACAGGCAAGCCGCTGGAATCGGTGCGGGTGGTCGTCTCCGGTTCGGGCCCGGCCGCCACGGTCTGCGCCCAGCTCTTGCTTTCGGCGGGCATCGCTCAGGTCGTGGTGCTGGATCTCGAAGGGATTGTTCATACCGCCCGGCCCGGTCTTGACTCGGATAAGCAGTGGCTCGCGGAACATACGAATCCCGAGAACCGCACCGGTGATATTCGAGAGGCGCTGCGCGGGGCCGACGTTTTTGTGGGGGTCACGGGCGGACAGCGAGTCGAGGCGGATGATGTCCGGATGATGGGCCGTGACCCGGTTATCTTTGCGCTGGCGAACGATGATTCCATGGTGATACCCGATGAGCTGGAGGGCGTGGCTCGCGTCGTGGCAACGGCCCGGTCGGATATGCCAAACCAGATGAATAACGTGATCTGTGTTCCCGGATTCTTTCGCGGCCTTCTCGACGCCCGGGCGCGTGGAATCACAACCGGGATGGAACTGGCGGCCGCGCGAACGATTGCGGATCTTGTGGATGAGCACGAGCTGCATGAAGAGTATATCGTGCCGTCGGTTTTCGACAAGCGGGTGGGCGCCGCCGTGGCCCGGGCGGTAGCGTCCGAGGCTGAGGGAGCCGGGCTGGCGCAGCAGCCGGCTCGACCTTCGCAGCCCTGACGGGCGGCTCTGTGTTCGCTCACGTCGCGATGCAAACAGGGAATCGCTCTCTGGATCATCCGCTCACCTATCGGCTGCCCGAGGGGATGACCGCCGCGCCAGGAAGCTGCGTGATCGCGCCGCTGCGCGGCCGGCCCGAGATCGGATACGTGCTTGCCGTAACCCAGACACCGGCGCTGCCAGCCGATCTCTGTATCGAAAACCGTGCGCCCTCCTCGATCAGCGACTGGAAGTCCATCAGCGAGGTAATGGAAACTCCACCGGTCTTCGACCGGACGACTTCCAGCCTTTTTTGCTGGATTGCCCGGCAGTACTTTTGCGGCATGTCGGACGCGATCCGCTGCGTCATTCCTCCCTACCGGCTCGTCAGCGTGCGCACGCTTGTGCGACTACCCGCTCAGCCGCCGCGCGCGGCCAGCCGGCGGCCATCACTGCTTGCCGAGAAGGTGATCGAGGAGCTTCGCGCCGCCGGTGGGGAAGCCGAGCTTCAGCAGCTCCAGCAGTTGATCCGGACCCCGCGTCTGACAACCGCAATCCGGCAGCTCGCGCAGCGGGGAACCGTGGAGGTGGTGCGGACAGCGCAGGAACCCTCCTCCGGACGCGCCCTGGCCGGAGTTCGACTCGCTATCTCCGCGGATGAGGCGCGGTCATGGATCGTTCAGCATAATTCCCGGCGAGAGGAGCGGCAGCGCGAGGCTCTCGCCCGGGTTTTGGAAATCGGACAGCCGGTTGGTCAGGCCGCGCTCGCCGGCGCCCTTGGCTGTTCGGTGGCGCCTATTAAGGCGCTCGTCGAAAAAGGGCTTCTCGAACGCGTCCCAATTCCGGTACGCCGCAGCCCCTGGCCTCCCTCGCCTCAGATAGCCCTCGGTCTCTCGCTCAACCCTGAGCAGGTGGGCGCCCTCGAGACCATCTTAGCGGCCATCGCGCGAACGGCGCGCCGATCCACTGCGGCGCATGGTTCAATCGACGTCCCGGGCGCGGCTGAGGCGCTCGTCGGCGCGCCGGCGCCGGAGGTGGCGCTTTTGCGCGGTGTCACGGGGAGCGGCAAAACAGAGGTTTATCTCCGCGCCATCGAAGAGACCATCCGCCTCGGGAAACAGGCGATTGCGCTGGCGCCGGAAATCTCGCTGACCGCGCAGATGGTGGGGATCTTCCAGGCTCGTTTCGGGGCGCGCGTGGCGGTGCTGCACAGCAAGCTCTCCGACGGCGAGCGGTTGGACGAATGGGAACGGATTCGAACGGGCCAGGTTGACGTGGTGATCGGCGCCCGATCCGCCCTCTTCGCTCCCACGCCGCGGCTGGGCCTGGTGGTGCTCGACGAAGAACATGAGACCTCGTATAAACAGGACAGCAGTCCCCGTTATCTCACGCGCGACACCGCCATCGAGCGCGCCCGACTGGCCGGCGCATGTGTGGTGTTAGCCAGCGCGACCCCTTCGTTAGAGACCGCGCACCTCGCCGAGCAGGGGCGCGCCCGGCTGGCGCGCCTTCCCCGCCGTATTGACGACCGTCCGCTTCCATCGGTCATACTGGTTGACCAGCGCATTGAACTGAAGGAGAATCCGGGGCGAATCTTCAGCCGGCGTCTGGAAAGCGCCATTCAACAGCGCCTCTCTCGCGGTGAACAGACTATTCTGTTTCTGAACCGCCGCGGATGGGCCACGATCACCCTCTGCCGTGAGTGCGGCTACGTGGCGCGATGCCGGAACTGCGATGTCTCGCTCACCTTCTACGCGTCCTCACGACTGCTGCGCTGCCATCATTGCGAGTTCACGATGGCTGCGCCGGAAATCTGTCCCAAGTGCGGAGGCGCGCAGATAAGGCAGTTCGGGGTGGGCACCGAGAAGGTGGAACAGGAGATCGGGACGCTCTTTCCGGATGCGCGCGTCGCACGGATGGACGTTGACTCCGTCTCCCGGAAGGGATCGCTTCAGGATCTTATTAACCGGTTCCGACGGGGCCAGATCGATCTGTTGGTGGGGACGCAGATGGTCGCCAAGGGATTCGATTTTCCGGGCGTAACGCTGGTCGGCGTGGTCAGCGCCGACACGATGCTCAACCTCCCGGACTTCCGATCGGCTGAGCGCACGTTCCAGCTTCTCACGCAGGTGAGCGGCCGGGCCGGCCGCGGTGATCAACCCGGCGAAGTGATTGTGCAGACGTTCAACCCGGAGCATTACGCGATTCAGGCGGCGGCGCAGCACGATTTCGATGAATTCTATCGTCAGGAAATGCCGCGCCGGCGCGAGACGCGCTATCCCCCTTTCGTGCGCCTGGCCAGCCTCGTCGTTGAGGGCCGGACCCGGCAGGAGACCGCCTCTCGGGCCGAACGAGTCCGGGAGGCGCTGGGTACCGGCGATAACGAGGTGGAAATACTGGGTCCGGCGCCCGCGCCACTCAGCCGGATCAAGGGCCGGTTCCGGTGGCATCTCCTGCTAAAATCCAGAGATCCGTCATTACTCCGCGCCGCCTGCCGCCGTCTCCGTCTCACCCTCAGCGCCGAAGACCTCCGCGCTGTCACCGTAGACCTCGATCCGATGTCGCTGCTGTAAGAGGGCGCGGGGCTGCGCGGACGGAGGACCGAGGATGGCGTGTTCTTGAACCCTCGAAGGAGGGTTTCGCGTCCGCGGAGCCCGGTTTCAACCGGGTCTGCAGCCGGGTGACGCTGCCACGCGGGCGTGGGGCGTAATGGCCGCCCGTGAAGTCCCGGAGGGACGGCCGAATATAGCGAAGGGCTTCAGCCCTGGAACCACCGCGACGGCATCTTGATCGGCTCCGAAGTCCTGAAGGGACGACCGAGCTTTAAACCTGGCGGGCAAGGACTCCCCCATTGTTGGGGGTTCGCGTTCGGCGGGGCGTCGTGTTGGGCGGCGCGTAGGGGCGAAGCATTCGCCTCAGATCTATCGTACCTGAAACACGTCCGGCGAATGCTTCGCGCCTACAATGTTTCGGGTCAACCGGGCATGGGTTTTTAGGCGGGGGTCGTTTGACCGTAGGAGCGTCGCCGAATTTGCGCCGGGTTCCGACGGGTAGACGACCACGGCTTATGATACCTGTCCTCCGTCCGCCGCACGAACTTGCAATCCGCTTTCGTCGAGTTTGCAGAAAACGAGCTTCCCCAACCCGCCATCACGATCCTTCAACGGAGGAGTATAATGGGCGGTGCCGTGCCCTGTCTCCGTAGCGCGGTATAACCTGCCAAAGGCCCGAAACGGGGTATAATCCCTATCTTCAACGCGATCTCGACGTTGACTCGGTTACGAAGCGCCACCGTAAATCCCCGGCTGAGAGGCTTACGCTTCGCAGGACACTTATTCGGGCCCGATGAACAGCCGGAGGTAGTCATGGACAGTGAAATGGACCGCGCAGAATGCAGGCCGACGCGGATCGGTCAGGCGGGAATGGCCCCGCCGAAGGCAATGGCATGGCTCGTGGGATTGGCGGCGTTTGCGCTCTTTGGATGCCTGTTCGTACGCCCCGGCGACAACTGGTACTCCGTCTATCTAATGCTGCAACTGGACCGGACGCGCGTTCCAACGCATGAGATTGCGCGGATAGCGCGAGCCGCGAGCCTCGTCTGGTACCTTCTCCCTGCCGCCGGTCTCCTGTTCGATCGGTGCTCGGCAGTTCGTCAAAAACGAAGGGAGATCCTGGCCGGATCGGCCGCTATCGCCGCGGTTGCCCTCATCGTGCTCCGGTTCTCTGCGCCGCCCTCCGGAATACTGCTGTCGCTTGGTTTTCTTCTCACCGGATCCATGGCTGCCGGCGGCGCCATCGCCGGTGGGATCCTGTTCGATAGAGCTGCAGCCGAGAACCGCTCCGGCAGCTTGAGCGCAGCCTTGATTTTAATCTGGTGTGGCGTTTCGTTTCTCCTCATGTCAGCAATGGGCCCCGTCCGCGGATTCACGCATGAACTCGCGTTTTTCGCCGCTGTTTGGTTCTTCCTCTTCGTCATCTCGATCGGCTTGACGTGGAGGGATTCCGTCTGGGAAGATATCGCCGTTCGGCAACCGGCACCGTTCGCCGCGGTTCGTGGCTGCGCAGGATACTGGCTCGCGCTCGCGGCGTGGCTGCTGCTTGCCCCGTTCACCTTCGCCGCGTACTCTCCCGGCGCCACGAGCACGTGGGAGCTGAGGGCATTGGAAGGCGCCGTGGGTTTCGCGGCCGTGGTTTATCTTCTAACCTGGAGGCGGATGCCGCTGCGCCAACTACTCTACCTGGCAATCGCGGCGAGCGTGGCGGAGGCGTTCATCCAGCATGCCTTCAGAATCGTAATGCCGTCGATCTTCGTACTCGGCGGGTGTTTCCTGGGCGCCTGGGCGCTTCTGGCGATCCTTCACCTTCTCATCTACAGTACCCCACGGGATTTTGGCGCATTCAGTTATGGTCTCGTCATGGTCGTATGGGCGGTTAGCGAGAATCTGTTCACTCACGCGCAAAGTTTTATCGGCCATCTCAACTTCACCAGCGCTGACTCCGCGGCAATTGCGCTCCATCTCGCCGCCGCGGGCGGCGCGGCGCTCATTGTTTGGGCTTTGCTATCAACCGCACTCCCGGAACTAGACCACCGGTGAAGCCAAAATGGACGCGACCCCGCAGCCATCGCATTGAACTCATGATCCGTTCAGAGCCTGTTATTGGCCCGCGTGTTCGTCGCGCATCAGAGCGGCATAGAAAAGATCACTATCTATCTCCCGCTGTGCGATTTCACAATACTTCGGGTCTATTTCGATGCCAATGAAACGTCTCTCGCAGTTGCGCGCCGCTATCAGTGTTGAACCGCAGCCACAGTAGGGATCCAGCACTAATTGCTGCGGCTGAGTCGTCAGTTCAATGAGAGCCTGCATGAGTTTTACTGGCTTTTGAGTCGGGTGGTTCCCTCTCTCACCAGGCGCGAAATCGCAGTCCACAATGTTGTCCGGGCGCGATACAAACTTGAGAAAAGCCTCTTCGTTATAACCGCCGACGCCGTGCGCCTTGGCATTATCAGCGATGGTCGTTCCAATCTTGTAAGGTTTAGTGAACCAGAGGATTGGCTCAAATGTTGGCCGGAGGTTCCCTACACGCCATCCCTGCCAGTCGAGTTCCGAATTGTCGTCACCACGCCTCCGGAAGATCGCGCTCAGTCTCTGCGCCCTATGCGGCGCACGCGCCCGCAGCCACGCGAGCATGTCCTTATAGGTGAATCCGGCATCTTCTAACGCACTGACGCAACGATGGCTGAGGCGCCTCCCCGCAAAAACGATCGCTGACCCTCCCGGTTTTAAGACCCTAAGCCATTCGGATGCCCAGGAGGCACACCAGTTGTAGTACTCGATCGGGATCTTTCGGTCCGCGTCGGACCATCCGTTCAATGGCTTGCCGCGGGCTTTGAAGACCTCCCCGGCTTCCTTCTGCGCCGGGCTCGATCCCCTGTACGCGGAATTCGTGTTGTTATGAAGCACGTCCCAATCTTCCGCTCCAATTCCGTAAGGAATATCGCTAAGAATTAGATGGAACGACCCACTCGGCAGACCGCGCAGAACTTCGATACTATCGCCATTAATGATTCGGTCACATTGCATATCCAACCCTCGCTCAGACTATGTCAAGCAAGCCGTTGTCTCGGACAGCGTTTACCGCACGGATTCTACCATTGATATTGTGCTTCCGAATAAGCTCCTGAATAGCGTCATTTTTCGACATCAACATAATCCGCTCTCGTTCGCTCGAGAGAGCAATCAGCGCCTCTTCCTTCGCGGCGACAACTGATGCCAGTGATGCGATTTTTTCATCTCGCCACAACGATCGAATGCGTCGATGCCCCGCGAGCATTACCTGATTCACTTTATTGAGCGTTGCAAAAAGAATCGAAGTTAGAGTTTGAGTCCAGCCCATGCGAAGAAGGACCGGACAAGCGGTGGGCTTTGGCGCACCCGGTCCAGTGCGAGGTGGAGCTCCATGTGCAACTGATCCAGGTCCGGGCAGTCTGCGTTCCGCAATTCAGCGTCTTTGAGGTGCTGCCACAATCGTTCCGTCGGGTTCAGCTCCGGTGCGTAGAATGGCAGGGCCTCTACTGTAACGTGTCTGGCGGCTCCGCTTGCCAGAAACGTCTGAACCGCGGCCATGGGGTAAGCTTGGGTGGCCGCCCCGGCGGGGGGTGCGAATAGAGCGCGCTGGCTCCCCCGCTACGCGCGTTGCTCAGCCACTCGCTCACAGTGCTCTCGCCGGCGTCCAGGGCGAACGCGATGACCCGGTGCTCCCATCCAGCGCGTGCGAGTTCCAGCGATCTGATCCACCGCCATTCCCGCCAATCATTTACTCCGGAGTCGTGCGCACGTATGCGGTATTATAGCGTGCGGGGTACTTCGGATCATTATGCAACGCTCAATAACGTCGCGAGATCACTGCCTGGACAACGGCCACGATGTCCCCGAGCGAAACGAGACACGGATCAGCAGTGGAAGCTCCACTAATCCGTCCTTCTGGAGCAGCGGAGCGCGTTCTGATCGTGAAATCCGGAAGGAAAAACGCCGGGCGGGTGGAACGTCAGGAGTATGACATCCACGACAGCGGCACAGGGGTCGCAGGCCGGCGGCCGGACTCTTTCCCGGCGAATGTTTTTGAAGACGGTGACGATCGGCGCGGGGTCTGTCGCCGCAGGCTGCAGCTCCGGTAATTCCCACGGCGGGATCACACTCACCCAGTGGTATCACCAGTACGGCGAAGCGGGCACGGAACAGGCGGTGATCCGGTACGCGCAGGAATTCACTAAAGCGTATCCGCATATCCGCATCAAGGTCGTCTGGGTTCCGGGTGATTATAAAACCAAGCTGGCGACCGCGCTGTTGGTGCCCGGTGGACCCGACGTTTTCGAGAGTTCCCTCACGCTGCCGATGGCGCAGGCCGCGCAGGTCGCCCCGCTGGACGATCTTTTCACTCCCGCCGTACGCGCCGATTTTTCGCCACGCGATCTGGAAGCCAACACAGTGGGCAATACGCTCTACGGCGTAAAGATGCTGGATGACACCGGCATTCTTTACTTCCGGAAGAGTCTTCTCGCGGCGGCCGGCGTCGCTCCTCCCACCACCATGGACGAGCTGATTGCCGCCGCCCGGAAGCTGAATACGCCCAATCGCAAAGGCTTATTCCTGGGAAACGATGGCGGGGTCACCTCCATGCTGAACGTGCTGCCCTGGTCCGCCGGGAGCGACTTCTTGAAAGGAAGCCAGATCGTGTTCGACAACGATCGAACGGTGGAGGCTTACGAGAAGCTGAAGGAGCTGAACGACTCCGGCGCGCTCTTAATCGGGGCGCCGACCGACTGGTGGGACCCCTCCGCATTGATTCAAGGGATGGCGGCGATGCAGTGGACAGGTCTCTGGGCCTACCCGGCGATTCGCCGCGCTCTCGGCGACGATGTTGGCGGTATGGCATGGCCGGCGCTCGATGCGCAGGGAAGCCCGGCCACGTTCCTGGGAGGGTGGACTTCGATGGTCAATGCGCAGGGACACCACATCCCGGAGTCGAAGGAGCTGGTTAAGTGGCTCTGGATTCAGAACACGGCGATCCAGCGCGACTGGTGTCTCTCGTACGGGTTTCACGTGCCGCCGCGTAAGACCGTGGCCGCCACTGCTGCGGCGCTGAAGGCGCCCATACCGGCCCGGGCTGTCAGAGACCTGTCAGAGCACGGCCACGCGCTTCCACCCGCCTGGAGTTCGTCCATGAACACCATCTTAACCGACGCCGTCAGCGGCATCTTGAAGCAGGGCCACTCCGGGGTCGCGGCCGTCAAGACCGCATCGCAGCTCTGCCAGCGAGAACTGGACAGACTCCTCGTATGAAAGCCCTGTTTGCCGGGGACCATCCGGGAAGTATAGGAGTGACAGGAAGGTGACGGTGGAGACAACGCAAGCGAAGCTTGAGTCTGAGAACACGCCGACCCCGCGAAAGCGCGGCGGTCGGAGTTCCCGGGAAGCCACCCTGGCCTTCTGGGGTTTCGTGACGCCGGCGCTGGCGGGACTCACGATCTTTACGCTGGCGCCGATCGTATGGGGGCTGCTGCTCAGTTTCTCGCATGCTCAGAACACGATCCGGATTGGACACTTCGTGGGCCTCCGAAACTACGAGGACCTGCTCACCGATCCCGCCTTCCTTAACTCTCTCGTGACCGTCGCTATCTTCGCGGCGTTCATCGTGCCGCTCACTTACCTCGTATCGCTGGGACTGGCGCTGGCAGTGGAGCGCGTGACGGCCGGCCGATCCTTCTTCCGAACGGTCTTTTTCATTCCGTCCGCGGTGTCGTACGTGGTGGCCTCGCTCATCTGGAAGGTGAGTCTCTTCAACGGGCTCTCGTTCGGATTCGCTAATCAAGTCATCGGCAAATTCGGATCGGGGCCGGTCGCCTGGATTGGCGCAACGCATCCTCCATGGTACTGGTTCGTACTGGTTACCGTGCGCCTCTGGCTCCAGGTTGGCTTCTTCATGATTATCTTCATGGCGGGGCTGCAGGAAATCCCGCGAACGGTGTACGAAGCCGCCGCAGTCGATGGCGCCGGCGCGTGGACAACGTTCAGGCGCATCACTCTTCCCCATCTTCGCAACACGTCGATCGCCGTCATGCTGCTGACCCTGATCGCGGCGTTCCAGGCCTTCGACGAGTTCTACAACATCTTAGGCGGGGTGGGCGCCTCAGCCGGGAACCAGGTGTTGGCCCGGCCGCCGCTGATTTATCTCTATTCGCTGGCGCTGAGCGACCAGGACTTCGGCCGGGGAACCGCGGGGGCATTTATCCTCACGGCGCTCATCCTGATCGTAACGTTGGTTCAGGGGAAGGCGCTGGGATTTGGCAGGTCCGAAGAGTGAGAAAACGCCCATGAAGCACCATCAAAGCGTCGTCAGCCGGCTGCTGAGCTACCTCGTTCTGGGCGTCCTGGCGGTCCTCTTTCTCATCCCGTTCTATCTTCTGCTGCGGAACGCGCTGATGACGGACCCGCAGATCACTTCGACGCGCTGGTCCTGGCTGCCGATTCCGCCCGTATGGTCAAACTTCCATAAGCTGTTCACCGACCCGGCGGCGCCGATGGCGACCGGGCTTATCAACTCCGGTATTATCGCCGTCACGACCCTGGTGTTCCAGATGCTCTTTTCGTCCATGGCGGGGTACGCGCTGGCGCGCATCCCCGCTCGTGGTCGAAATGTTGTCTTCGGGTTGATTGTCTCAACCCTCATGATCCCCGCTGCCGTCACCTTTGTGCCAACCTACGCGGTCACGGCGTTTTTGGGCGGCATCAATACGCGGTGGGGTATCATTGTGCCGGGCCTCTTCAGCGCCTTCTCAATTTTTCTATTCCGGCAGTTTTATCTCGGATTCCCGGTGGAGATCGAGGAAGCCGGACGCCTGGACGGCCTCGGCTACGCCGGCATTTACTGGCGGCTGCTCCTTCCAAACTCCAGGAGCATCCTTATGGCTCTCGGCGTGCTCGCGTTTATATCGAGCTGGAACGCCTTCCTATGGCCGCTTGTGATCGGGCAGGACCCCTCGTCATGGACCGTCCAGGTGGTGCTCTCAACCTTTCTGACGGCGCAGACGCTGAACCTCTCCGAGCTGTTTGCCGCCGCCCTCGTCGGCATCGCGCCCCTGGTCATCGTCTTCCTGCTGATGCAGCGGTCGATCGTCGAAGGCGCCAAGTTCTCTGGTGGCAAAGGCTGAGACACGATAGCACCACAGGCCTCCTCGCCCTACAGACCCGGCGCGGGGCATTCGATAATGGTGGATAGCGATCCGGCAGGGAGAGAGAGCTGCGCCGCCGGATCCTCTCGGTGATATAATGGCGCCGGCAGAGGCGCCTGCGGCGAATCGACCTCCGGTCGAGAAAACGGCCGTTCTATGTTCGCGTCTGTAAGGACGCTCGGCGGCAGGCTCGATTGCCGGGTGCTTTAGACGCCCGGCAGCAGCCCGGCGGCGCGGATCTTCCGCGTACGCAAAAGGCGGTGAGGTATGAGAAGTGGATCGATTGAGGAAGAAGCGATGCCCGAGGTTATGGTCAACAGCTCCGGCGCTCTCGAACAGATGGAAGCGAGCCTGCGTGAGAATCTGGATCTCAACTGGGTCATTCTGAACTCGCTCCCGGCGCAGCTCGCCGTCCTCGACCGCGCCGGATCCACCATCGTCGTCAATCCGGCCTGGCGCGAGATGTCGCAGGATGAGGAAAAGCTGACGCTCGCCTGTTCCTTATTCGGAGAGAACTACCTGGAAGCGTGCCGGCTCATCGGCGAGAAGATTGGCGATGATGCGGCTGCCGCCTGGCGGGAGATTCGGGCGGTCCTTCACGGCGAGATCGATTACTTCGAGGTAGTTTACCACGGAGGGGTGGATGGCAGCCCGCGTTGGTTTGCGATGCGGGTGACCCCGCTCAACGGAGAAAACGGCGGCGCCGTCCTTCTCCATTACGATATTACGGAGCGAAAGGACGCCGAAGACCAGGTCCGGGCGCTCAACGCCGGGCTGGAGCAGCGCATTCTGGAGCGAACGGCGCAATTAGCGGCGGCGAACCAGGAGCTGGAGTCATTCTGCTACGCGGTTTCGCACGATCTGCGAGCCCCCCTCAGGAGTGTGAACGGATTCACCCGGGCCGCTCTGGAGGATTGCGCCAGCGTGCTCGGCGATCGGGGCAGCGCTCACCTCACGCGAGTACTGGCCGCAAGCCACCGGATGGGCGATCTCATTGACGCCCTTCTCAACCTGTCTCGAGTGATTCGGGTTGACATGCAGCGCGAGAATGTGGACATCGGGGCGATGGCCCGGGAGATCGCGGCGGAGCTGCAGCAAGAAACGCCGCGAAACGTCGAATTCATCGTGGCGCCGGATTTGAAGGCTGATGGCGATCCGCGACTGCTGCGAATCCTGCTGGACAATCTGATCGGCAACGCGTGGAAATATTCTGGCCGCCGCCAGGAAGCGCGAATCGAGATTGGCGCGCTTCCAGCCGGCGGTAGACCTACTTATTTTGTGCGTGATAATGGCGCCGGCTTCGACATGGCATACAGTTCTAAGCTCTTCGGGCCATTCCAACGGCTGCATTCACCCTCCGAGTTCGAAGGAACCGGCGTGGGCCTCGCCACAGTGCAGCGGATCGTGAACCGGCATGGTGGCAGCATCTGGGCCGAAGGCGAGGTGGACGCGGGGGCCACTTTCTTCTTTACATTGGGACAACCGCGAGATTAAGGCCCGCCGCCTGTATCCCCCGCGCCGGCGGCGCCACGTGTGAGGAACAGCAACCATCGAAGCACCCAATACCTGACACCTAACCCCTTTTTAGTGAAGCGTCGGTCCGATGAGGGGATCCTTGAAGCGCTGGCCGAATTGGATCGAATCCAGTACGGCGAACCAGACCGGGCTGAAACGCTCCCTATCCTCTGGCCAGAAGGCAAAACTAAAGATCGCGTGGTGAGCATTATCGCGAGCGAAACAGGTGCGATAAATGGCGGGCCGCTGCTCAACTTCGTCGATGCCCGTGTATTCGTACCAGCAATAGGATAAACCGATCCGCTCCACCTCAATGATGCTCTCGGGCGGCGCCTCGACACCACTGAAACGACCGGCCCCTCGCATCAGCGGCACGAGCGGCAGATTCGACCAATCTCGTGGGGGCACGATGATCAACGAAACCTCGAGCGTCACCTGGTCATCCGGCGGTTCACGGTCGTGAAACTTTACCGACTTCACGCCGGGGAGGATCACCCAGTCGGTGGGAGTCTCGAACATAAGGTCGCCGCGGCCGAAGGAAAAAACGCCATAGCCCGGTCTAGAACGCCATCCGTGCCCTGGCTTTAGCTTCGCGGAGGAAGATTCGAAGATTGCTTCCGTCGAGTCCGCCCGCCGCTTCGAGCGCGTCCTTTGCGGTTTTCTGCGCATTATCGTCGCTGTGCCCTTCAGATATCAGCCCCGGGTCATTTGATCGGCGGACCCGAAAGCCAATCATAATCAATCGCGGGGTCATCGAACGGAATGCGCCCCTCATCGGCGGCGTCATAAACGCGTGACGTAATATAGAACAGGTTGA
>Ga0307374_10010073_pt1 | contig 13785 bp, 11 predicted proteins | sample OX3MG_FD_202532 | JGI IMG/M metagenome (GOLD analysis project Ga0307374, IMG submission 202532) | Soil microbial communities from Risofladan, Vaasa, Finland - OX-3 | ecosystem: Environmental > Terrestrial > Soil > Coastal area > Acid sulfate soil | place: Finland: Risofladan, Vaasa | collected... | reverse complement strand
GCACGAACAACTTCTCGGCCGCTAAACCGGAGATATTGGAAACCGGCATTAAGGTGATTGACTTCTTCACGCCGTTTGTTAAGGGCCGCAAAATCGGCATTATCGGCGGCGCCGGCGTCGGCAAAACGGTGCTGACCATGGAACTGATCCACAATATCGCCAAGAGCGGCGGCGGTCTGTCTTTCTTCGCGGGTATTGGCGAACGCATCCGTGAAGGACACGAGCTTTACATGACGCTTAAGGACAATGACTTGCTCGGAAATACCTGCATGTTCTTCGCCCAGATGAATGAAAACCCGATCCAGCGCTCGCTGGTCGGCTTTTCTGCCGCCACGGCCGCCGAGCACTTCCGCGATGATCAACACAAGGACATTTTGTTCTTCGCCGATAACATGTACCGCTATGTCCAGGCCCGCAACGAGCTGACCACCCTTTTGGACCAGGTGCCTAACGAGGGCGGCTACGAACCGACGATTTTTTCGGACGTCAAAATATTGCAGGACCGACTGAGCTCCAACGAGAACGGCTCGATTACTTCGGCTCAGACGATTTATGTGCCGGCTGACGACATTAGCGACCCGGCCGTTCAGTTTATCCAACACGAGATGGACTCGGTGATCGTGCTCTCGCGCGCCGTGGCCGAACAGGGTGTCCGCCCGGCCGTCGACCTCAACCTGACCACTTCGTCGCTATTGACGCCGGAAATAGTCGGCGAGCGTCACTATAAGCTCAGTGTGCAGGTCCAGGCTTTGCTGCAGAAATACGAATCACTCAAGGGTATTATTGCCATCATTGGCGAAAACGAACTCAGCCAGGCCGACCGTGACGACTACGCCAAAGCCAAAAGGCTGATCTCCAATTTTACGCAGCACATGCACGTCATGACCAGACATAACGGTATTCCGGGCGACTTTTTCAGCCGAGAGGACACGCTCAAAAGCATTGAGGAAATTATCAAATGAGCGCTGACACTGGCGAACCAAAAGCCATAGTTAACCAAGCGGCGCGGCAGGCCAATGCCGGCAAGCCGCGCATGAAAGTCAAAGTCTATTCACCTTTTCGCGATTATTATGACGGCGAGGCATTTAGTGTCAGCGCCGCGAACGCTACCGGCCCGTTCGACGTTTTGCCCCGTCACCACAACTTTATATCGCTGCTCACGGCTTCCGAAATTATCATCCAGCCGGTCCACGAGCACATGCAGAGAATTATCATCTCGGGCGGCCTGATGCACGTCAAAGCCGACCAGGTGATCGTCTTCCTCGACATCTAATCTGTTAAAATATTAGGTCATGGCTAAGAAGGTTTTTGTTGGCATGTCCGGCGGAGTTGATTCGTCGGTGACGGCGGCGCTGCTGAAAGAGCAGGGTTACGCGGTGACCGGCGTGTACATGAAAAACTGGAGCCAGGATCTGCCAGGCTTCGTCTGTACGTGGAAAGAAGATTACCAGGACGCCAAGCGCGTGGCCGTGCAGCTGGGGATTGACTTCAAAACGTATGATTTCGAGAAACAGTACCGTCAAAAAGTGGTTGACTACATGGTGGCCGAGTACCAAGCCGGCCGGACACCGAACCCCGACGTCATGTGCAACCAGGAGGTTAAGTTCAAGCTATTTTTGGAAACGGCGCTGGACGATGGCGCCGATATGATAGCCACCGGCCACTACGCCCGCGTCAAAGATGGACAGCTTTTCGCCGGTCTGGATGAGGGCAAAGACCAATCCTACTTTTTGTACCGCGTGACGGAAGAAGCTTTGCGCAGCAGCCTGATGCCGGTCGGTGAACTTAAGAAATCCGAGGTCCGTGCCCGCGCCAAAAAGCTCGGCTTAGCAACGGCCGACAAGCCGGACAGCCAGGGAATTTGCTTCGTCGGCAAGGTCGGTATCAAGGAGTTCCTGCTTAATGAACTCGGCCCGCAACCGGCCGGCCCGATTGTCGACCAGGAGAGCCGTGAAATTGGCCAGCACGACGGCGCGATTTTCTACACCATCGGCCAGCGCCACGGCCTGAACGTCGGCGGCGGCCTGCCATACTACGTTACCCGCAAAGACATGAAGACCAACACGGTTTATGTAACGACCAACCTGGACGACGAAAACCTCTGGCACAAGAAGGTTAGTCTAGAGGATGTTCACTGGATCAACGGCGCCCCGGCCGCTGGTAAAAAATGTCAGGTCCGCTTGCGCTACCGCGGCCCGCTGGTCGGCTGCGAGATCAAGAGTGATGAATTAATACTGGCTGATCCACAACGCGGCCTGGCCGCCGGCCAATCCGCCGTCCTCTACGACGGCGACCACGTGCTAGGCGGCGGCGTTATAAATCAGTGAATAGGTTTGCCTAATCTGCTACAACTGTTCCAGCACCGCTGGAGCCTGCTCAATGACAGCAGTTTTTCTATCTTTCGTCAGTACTGAGGCCTCAAGGTCTTCAGGATAACTAACTGAAACCACGCCGCCGAACCTGATAACCCAATCAAGTGCCCGCTTGGCTAATACCTCATCCATGCGGCTAAAATTTACACCCAGCGGTTCTGCCGATACCTCACCGTTCGTATTCTCCGTACGCTCTATTTGCGCCTCAAGGTGACCGGCGGCTCTGTCGTAGCGGTTACGATGCGCGCGATGCACAAATGTGCCGCTTGAAAACAATCCCAACGCGCCTTTGTAGCGCAACGCGTCAACAGCTACTTGGGCGTGATCCCTGGACAAGGCATGAACCTTTGAGCCAAACTCCATAATTAGTAAATTTTACAACTAATAGAGGCATTAGTCAAGGTGATATAATTCTACGGATATGACAGCGCAGGAAATTCGTAAGGCTTATTTGGACTTTTTCGTGGCGCGCGATCACAAGGTGATCCCGCGAGCGCAGCTGGTGCCGTTCAATGATCCTACGACGCTGTTTACCGGCTCCGGCATGCAGCCGCTGATTCCGTATTTACTCGGGCAGGCGCATCCCGGAGGGAGGCGTCTGGCCGACTCCCAGACTTGCTTGCGCGCCCAGGACATTGACGACGTCGGCGACAACCGCCACACGACGTTCTTCGAAATGTTAGGCAACTGGTCGCTGGGCGATTATTTCAAGGCCGAGCAGCTGCCGTGGTTTTTTGAGTTTTTGACCGATGTTGTCGGACTAGACCCGGCCAAATTATATGTGACCTGCTTCATCGGCGACAAAGATAATGGCATCCCCAAAGACACCGAGAGCGGCGAGGTCTGGGCCAAGCTGTTCCAGGGCAAGGGAATTGATGCCAAAGAGGTCGAGATCGGTTCGGAAGCCGATGGCGCGGCCAAAGGCATGCGGGGCGGCCGCATTTTCTACTATGACGCCAGCAAAAACTGGTGGTGCCGGGCTGGCAAGATCGGCGACATGCCGGAGGGTGAACCGGGTGGGCCGGACAGCGAGGTTTTTTATGAATTCGACTTTGTCCAGCACGACCCTAAATACGGTGCCAACTGCCACCCGAACTGCGAGTGCGGCCGCTTCCTGGAAATCGGCAACAGCGTCTTTATGGAGTACATCAAAACGGCCAATGGTTTCGACAAACTGCCCAAACAAAACGTCGACTTCGGCGGCGGTCTGGAGCGCATCGCCGCGGCCAAACTGAACTCGCCGGACGTCTTTAAGATCAGCCTGTTGCAGCCCGTCATCGATAAGCTCGAAGAAATCTCCGGCAAAAAATATGATAGCCATACCGAAAGCATGCGCGTCATCGCCGACCACCTGCGGGCGGCGACATTTTTGGCGGTAGATGGCGTCACGCCCAGCAACAAAGAGCAGGGCTATGTCATGCGCCGCCTGCTGCGCCGGGCCATCCGCCACGCCTTCGAACTGGGTGTCGAGCAGAACTTCCTGGAACAGGTCGTGCCGGTCATTGCCGACCTCTACCACGACGACTTCCCGGAAGTCGCCGCTGGCCGCGACAAAGTCATCGAAACCCTTGTCAAAGAAGAAAAAGTCTTCCGCCAGACCCTCCGCAAAGGCCTTCGCGAATTCGATAAGATGACACGCCACGCAGAAACGTTTGATGTTGTGCCAAGAAATGCCGATGAGTGGGAAGATGTTGCTATTGAGCACAAACTGCCGCTGACCGGAAAGCATATATTCATTCTGTATGACACCTATGGCTTTCCGGTTGAGCTTACAAAAGAAGAGGCATTCAAGCGTGATATTAAGCTAGCCAATAACGCGGATGAAGAATTCGAGCAACTGATGCAGGAGCAGCGCCAGCGCTCTCAGACCGCGGGTAAGGGCGTTTTCAAAGGCGGCCTGGGTGGTCAGACCGAGCAGCACAAGAAGTACCATACCGCCACGCACCTGATGTATCAGGCCTTAAGAAATGTTTTGGGCGACCACGTCATCCAGCGCGGCTCCAACATCACCGAGGAGCGGCTGAGGTTCGACTTCAGCCATCCGCAAAAGATGACAGATGAAGAGATTAAAAAGGTCGAGGATATCGTCAACGAGCAGATCAACAAAGACCTGAAAGTATCATTCCAGGAATACCCGACCAAAGTCGCCATCGAAGAGAAGGGCGCGCTTGGGCAGTTTGGCGACCGCTACGGCGACACAGTCAAGGTTTACAAAATGATCGCCGATGGCGCCGACAAACCGTTCAGCTTCGAGATCTGCGGCGGCCCACACGTTGACCACACCGCCCAACTGTCCGAAGGCGGCAAACGCTTCAAAATCACCAAGGAAGAATCCAGCTCCGCCGGCATCCGCCGCATCAAAGCCGTCCTGCAGTAGCCTTTTAGCTTAAGCGTCATGCTAAACTTCTGGTATGATTAATCACCCGTCATTACTGGTTAACGTTTTGATTGTGGTGGGCGAAGGCTTTTGGGTTTTCAGTACTGCCACCCAGCTTATACAGCTGTACAGGACGCGTAACACGCGCGGTTTATCGCCGCCAAGCCAGACACTCTATGCCGCGGGGAGCGTAGCTTGGGCGACCTATTTTGCCGTAAACCATCTTTGGTATCCGTTTGTTACGAATATAATCATAATCTTCCTGGGTACGGCGGTTCTGGGGTATACACTTTCCAACCGCAAAAAATTCGGCCAGGGGCTGACGGCTATCGCGGTCGTCGGTCCTGTAACGAGCTATCTGCTTATAGCTCATCCCGGAGCGGGCGGCTGGCTCGGCATGTCCTACAACTGGATAGCCGGCACGCCGTGGCTTTTCCGGGTTATAAGGCGTAAAAAGGTAAGCGGCATCTCAGAAAATAGTATGTATTTTGCACTAGGCGCTATGATTTGCGTGCTCAGCTACGGCCTGATAATCCATTCCTGGCCGCTTATCACAGGGTGCATCCAGGGCCTGATTTACGAATCTATCATGCTGAAGTTTTACTACCGACACCGCCGCCACGGTTGAACCAGCATCTGCCATGCCAATCCGCCTCCAATCAAGGCAAGCTTTTCCAACCCTGAAATGAGTACGAAAGTCTCGGATTGAAAGTTCGCATAAACTTAAGGCATTTGTTTTAGCTACCTAAGGATCCAACAATATGTCACAAACCCGGTCGTAATTAAGCAAGTGGTGTATAATTTCGGCAGAGGAATTAAAAATCAATGAGTCTATTCGGTAAAGTCGGTCTAAGTCACGGCGGCGTCAAGGTGCGGATCGACGCACCGGCAAGTGTACACATGACGGATGCTTCCATAATGGTCACTGTAGAGATACATACGGATGAGCCACACAGCGTAAAAGACATCATGGTTGAAGTTTACGGCGAGCCGGTGGCGGGAAGCAGTACGAGCGCCATGAGGAAAGAAGTGTCCAATGCCACCTATGGCACGCCGTTTAGTATGATAGCCGGAGAAACCAAGAGTATCCAAATAGAAGTCCCCATAAATATTGGTGGAGCCATAAAGAATGCACTGCCACAGAACAACCCACTATCCCAGGTGGCGGGCGTACTTCAGAAACTGCAGAGTGTGACCGAGGTAATGGATAACAATCAGTACTACTACTATGTGCAGGCAACTGTGGATGTAGACGGCGTGTTCAACAAGCCCAACGGCCGTCAGACTATACAGCTGCTCAAGCCGGGTGAATTCGGCGGAGCGCTTAATGTTGACAAGATGGTGCGGTCCGCTACCGGTCATGAAATCCAGGCGCCGCAGGAAACACTTTCAATGAAGTCGGCTTTTGAACAAGCGCAACAAATGATGCCCGGGGCCGCTCCTCCTGTAGCGCCCGGCGGACGGCTGACGCCAGCCGCGCAGCCGCCCACCGGACAACCTGCTCCCAGCACACCGCCCGTCAATCCTGTCAATGAACAGCAAACGCCGCCCAGCCCCCTACCAGGCCCTCAGTAAAAAGTACCGGATTATATATTAATAGGGTTTGCAATACCTGCGTAATGACTCAATAGCTCTGCAACATTAAAAAGCGACTGTTCTAAACTGTAAATGTCTAACTAAATACAGGAGGAACAGCCGCATGAGCTATTCTAACAACCCTTTACTACCTAAAGCGAGGGCGGACGCAGTCCGCCTGCTTGTCGAGCAGCAATTGCCAGTGGCAGTAGCGGCTCGTAAGAGCGGTATTAACCGCTCAACCTTGTGGCGCTGGAAGCAGCGCTGGTTGGAGGTCAACCAAAACGTCCAGCTCGAGAACTACAGCCGCCCGAGTCGTCGGAGCAGGAATACATTTCGCTTAGCTGCTTGTCGGTGGGTAGTGCCGACCCTGAGCTCTCGGCCGCATACACACCCGCATGCAGTCAGCCAGCAGATTGTTGAACGTATTGCTCACTACCGCCACAAGTACGGTCGTTGTGCCGTTGTGGTGCATGCCTACTGTAAGCGCGAGGGGACAGCTGTGTCGCTCAGTACTGTCCGCCGGGTGCTTGACAGGCTTGGCCTACTGGTCAAACGCAAGTGGAAACGGGCCTGGCGGCCACCAGTACCGCGGCCAGCTGCCACCAAACCAGGAGAACTGGTGCAAGCCGACACAGTACACCTGTACGACTACGCCACCAAACAGAGAACCTATCTGTATACCATGGTGGATGTGCATTCACGCTGGGCATATGTTGAGCACCATGACCACATTAGCCAGCGACTGGCAGCTGCTGTGCTCAGGCGTGGTGAGGCCTACGCCGGCTTCCACTTTGACATGGTACAAGCCGACAACGGCCCGGAGTTTGGCAGACAGTTTGCACGGCTCATGCAGGATCGAAACACAACTGTCCGGCACAGTCGTGTACGCCGACCCAATGACAATGCCCACATTGAGAGATTCAACCGTACTATCCAGGAAGAATGCACAGGCAGTACCAGCTCCATTACCCAAGAACTAAACAGCAAGGTACTAACGTACCTTGCCTACTACAATGACGAACGGTTACACTTAGGAATACAGTGCAGAACTCCGCGGGAGATGTTGCAAAGCTTCTGAACTAATTACGTACCTGCTTATAACCGTGATACAATCCTCATATAAAGCATAAGCAATGAAGGATTAGCAATATGGATCCGAATATCAACCCCGTCAATCCGGCGACTCCCCCGGACGGCTCTGTTCCAATCGCACCACAAACTCCCACTACAACATCAGCTCCAGCTCAACCACCTGCCGGCTCTGTGACACCGCCGCCCGCCGCCCCAGCGACGGGCCAACCCAACTTGACCCCATTGCCCGCGGCCCCGGCCGGTCCGACCGTCGTTGCATCCGCTACGGCCATGGGCGGCAGTGCTTCGACAAAGTCAAAGTTGCCTTTTGTCATATCCGGTGTAGTTGTCTTATTGATCCTAATAGGCGTGGGTGCGTATATGCTATTTGGCAACAAGACCAGCTACCAGACAGTTGCGCAGCAATTTATAACTGCCATACAGAACAAGGATAAGTCTAAAGCTGACGCACTTGAGAGTCCGGCCTTTAAAACTTGGGTCAAGAAGAATGCGGGAGGGTCTACTAGCTTCTACAATGCTTGTCAGCAAGCGGGCCAGCTGTGTACAGGTAGCTTCCAAGCCTCGTACTTGGCTAAGGCCAAAAAGGTTTACAAAGATTACACGGCTAGCAATGGCGCTAAGGGTAAAGAGGTGGTATACACGGTTACTACGTCTACTTCGAATGGGTCGAACGGTTCAGGCTGTGGTGGCAGCTCTACAAGTAGCAGCACTAATACGATTACTATAGCCGCTATACCCCACGGTAATTCCTGGCTGATAGATAAAGTGGACGAAAGTGGCAGCTCGGGCGGCAGTTCATCCTGCAATATGAGCATAAATGGCAGCAGTAGCAGCGATAGTTCATCCAGTTCCAGTTCGTCATCCTCTTCTTCAAGCGATACCATAGAAAGTTCGGGTGGCCTGCAGCCCACCGCTATTGGGGGCAGCCAGTGTGGCTCAGGTTCTAATTCAGCTCAGGTCGCAATATCCGGGGGAGCAGATTGCACCGCTGCAGATTCACTAACCAATACGGCCGGCGGTACGGACTTTACGTCAGACGGTTACAGCTGTAAGGCCTTTCAGGAAAGCACCGGAACCGAATGGTATAGTTACTGGAACGGTGACTACTACGCTTATACCTGCTCAAACGGCAGTAAGCAAATTGCATTTACCTGGAAGGGTTAGTAATATAAGTGCGCCCGGGAAGAGGTAACGGCAACGTAACACGGCCTTGGTGCCACTAGCCAAGAGGCCCTAGCACAAATTGCTTGTGGATAACTTTTTACATTTGTAGTTGACCCCCCCTATCCTTTTTTGTACAATTTCAACAGAGCACACAAACCTAAACATAACACACAGAGAAACAGAGGTATTATCATGATTGGCAAACTTCGCAGGCTTTCGGTAGCTCTATTATTAGTTATTGCACCATTAACAAGCTTTATAGTCCCGGGTGTCGCTCATGCTGCGGTAGGCGGTACTTTTACATGGAGTGGCGCTGGGGCTGACGGTAACTGGAGTACAGCCGGCAACTGGGTAGGCGGAACAGCACCGGTATCAGGTGACGTCGGCGATACAATCATAATTAATAACGCCGCGACATTTACCAACGGCTCAACTGACAATCTCGCCACTTTGAGCTTAGCCAGCCTGCAGTTTGAAAATAACGGAGGTCTAGCACAAACCGTTACATTAGCCAACCCGCTTACTATCACCGGCAGCATAACTCAGGCGGCTAGCACTACCACTACCGAAGACATCATAAGGAATAATGGGACAGCCCAGACAATCACTTTAGGAGGCGATGTCGCCGTAACGTCGTCCGACGGTGGCTTGACGATAGGATTCAACACCGCAGATAACATTGCGCTAGCGAGTCATACGCTTACGTTCACCAACCCGAGCGCTACAGCAGACGTGATAATACAGGATAATATTACTGGTAGCGGGTCAGTGGTATATAATGGCGATCAATTTAGTTTAGACGGAACCAACACATACTCCGGCACTACAACAATCACCGCGGGGGCAGTCGCAAATAATACTAGCGGCAACAATGCTTTTGGTACCTCGTCTATAAGTATAGCCAGTTCGGGCGGACTAACCTTTGGATACAGTAGTACTACTACGATCAGTAATCCAATTACCATAGCAGGTACCACGAACGGCAGCCCCACGACATCTCTGACCTTCTCGACTTTAACGTCCGGCGTCACCATTAACGCGCCCGCTATAACCTTGAATGGCGATACCCGGTTCGATAATAATGGCATTCTAAGCGGTTTAACCGTCAACCTTGCCGGCATAACCACTAACGGCTTCTGCATTGAGTACCTTGGTGACAACCCGGATTACTCAAACCCGGCGGCCAACGGGTTCACGAATGCGCCTACCGGATGTATTGTACCGGCATCTACATCTTCCACAACAGCAGCCCCTGGCGCACCTAACACCGGCCTGGCGCTTATGGCGGCTCATCCGCTGGCAAGTTTGGCCGCCACGACGACCGCCGCTCTCACAATTTTGGTCATAGCCCGCCGCCTGAGGCCTGTCAAGAGCTAGACAAAAAGACCAGCATCGAAAGGAGAAAGCTGTATGCCTGACCGGGCGCGTATCGGTCTAGATAATCCCGCCTTACGTGGCCGGGTACGGCAACCTTCTCTAGCTACCAGGTCTCGCTACGATGTGCCGAGGCCGAGATCTCGTCCGTCAGGCCGCTACTTCGACCAGGTCTATACCTCCATGGAGATAGCTGCAAAGCACCGGCAGCCGGTCTGGCCGGATTTTCCAGGGCAGGAAATTCAACAAACCCCGACGACTGGCAACACTTCAGTCGCGGCACCAATACCTGTCATTAAGCCGGAACCCTTTGCTATACCGGCCCGTCCCAGGCAGCAGCGCTCCCATGTACTTAAGCGCCATTTGGTGCGCTTGCCAGGTAGAGACTCCGTAGCACCGGCCTTCAGACCGCGCCGTTATTCCAAACTTCAGCTAACCCTAATAGGCATGGCTTGCTTCATATTCATATTAGGACTGGTTGTTAGCCTGCAGGCGCTGGAAACCAACCACAATGTGACCGCCCAGGTATCGGCCCTGGGCAAAAAGCCGAAGCCGCCAACCACCACCGGCCAACCTGCTGCCGCCGTACCCAGCACATCTAAGCCGGCAGGCTCATCACTTAGCCAATACACAGTCGCGCCGGATCTGCCGCGTTACCTTAAGATTCCCAAACTCGGAGTCTATACCCGGGTGCTGCAAGTAGGCCTGACCAAGGATGGCGCGCTCGGTACGCCCAATAACGTCTATGACACCGCCTGGTACACCGGCAGCGCCAAGCCCGGACAGGCTGGTGCTACGCTTATTGACGGCCATGTTTCCAGCTGGACGGCCCATGGCGTTTTTTACGGCATCAAAACGTTAGTTGCCGGCGATGCCATCCAAATCGTGCGTGGCGATGGCGCCATTTTGAATTACCAGGTAGTCAAAACCCAAGTTTATAGTGCGGACAATGTCGATATGCAGGCTGCCGTTACACCGGTTACAGCAGGTAAGCCCGGACTCAATCTCATTACCTGTACCGGCCAGGTCAAACCCGGCACTAGTGAGTTTAATGAGCGTGTCATAGTTTTTGCCCAGCAGGTTTGAAAGAGTTATCGACAGCCCTTTCGCAAGTATTCTTGTGCTAAAATAGTGCATATGCTTCAGAAGTTAAAAAGCGTTGGCATCGGCGTGGCTCGTGACGTAGCTCGCGGCGCGGGTGCCGGTGCCAAAAAGGCTTCCACCAAAGTTAAAGAACGGGCCGGCAAAAAAGGCGAGGAGTATCTGGTGGCGTTGGATATCGGCACCGAGTTTATCAAGGCTCTGGTGGGCCGCGTCAACGAAGATAGCGGTACGATTGACATTATAGGTGTCGGACGGGCGCACCAGGGGTTGAGTGACATGCAGGCCGGGGCGATTTCTGACATCGCGGCCGTGGTCGAGAACTGCGACAAAGCCTTAAACCAAGCCGAAGAACAAGCCGGCGTCAGCGCCCGGACAGCTATCATTGGCATCGCCGGCGAGCTGGTCAAGGGCACGACTACCACTGTGAGAGTGGCCCGCAAGCTGGCCACCAAGCCGCTCGACATCGCCGAAATGGAAAGAATTATTAACCTGGTGCAGGAACGGGCGCAAGTCAAAGCCAAGCAACAACTGGCTTGGGAACTTGGTGGCAAAGAAGTAGAGGTACGGCTGGTCAACAGCGCTCTGGTCAGTATCGAGATTGACGGTTATCCTGTGACGAACCCGATCGGTTTTCAGGGCAACGACGTGGTGGTGCAACTGTACACGGCCTTCGCGCCAATGATCCACATCGGAGCGTTAGAAAAAACCGCCCAAGAGCTGGATCTTGATCTTTTGGCCGTAGCGGCCGAACCTTTCGCCGTGGCCCGCGCGGTCATCGGTAACAACCCCAACCAGAGTCTCAGCGCCATCCTGATGGACGTCGGCGGCGGCACCACGGACATCGCCGTTATCAACGAGGGGGGAGTGCAGGGAACTAAGATGTTCGGCATCGGCGGCCGGGCTTACACCCACGCTATCGAGCGTGACCTGAGCGTTGAATTCGAGCAGGCCGAAGAGCTCAAAGTCGGTCTCAGCACCAACCGCGCGCCTGTCAGCCAGCGTCCGGCCATCGAGGCCGCGCTCGGCAAGACGGCTGACGTTTGGATCGGCGGCATCGAGCTGGCGCTCAGCGAATTCACCAAGCTGGATCATCTGCCGCACCGCATGTTCCTCTGCGGCGGCGGTTCTTCGCTTGACCTGTTGATGGACCGTTTGGAAACCACCGATTGGTACAAGAATCTGCCGTTCACGCGCAAGCCAAGCGTCCATCACATCCGCCCCGACCAGGTCGCCGGTATTAGCGACACGACCGGCAAAGTCAACGACCACACCTTCATTACCGCTATGGGCCTGCTACGTGTCGGTATGGACACGCGCCAGTTTGCCAGTGATAATGGCTCAATAAGGGATAAAATTGATAAAATGTTAAGCGTATAGCTATGGCCGCCAAAGAAAAAGATACCATCTACATCGATATCGATGACGAAATCACCGGTATCATTGATAAGCTTAAGGCTAGCGAAGGCCAGGTCGTGGCCCTGGTTCTGCCCAAGCGCGCCGCGGTTTTCCAGAGCATCGTCAACATGAAGCTGCTCAAGCGGGCGGCCGACAGCGCCAACAAAAATGTGGTGCTGATCACTACCGAAGCTGGACTATTGCCGCTAGCCGGCGCCGCCGCGGTCCACGTGGCCAAAACTCTGACCAGTAAACCCGAAATACCATTAGGCCCTCAAGCCATTGATGATACCGAAGAATCGGTTGAGGAGCCGGCCGAACCAGCTGAACCAACCGTCGGACAGCTGGCCGGCAACACGCCCCCGCCTCCGCCAGCTGATGGAGGAGTCGAAACCCTGATGCTTGACGACGAAGAATTGGCGCCCGAAGAGACTGCCGCCGCCGCTGCTGCCGGAGCTGCCGCCAAGAAACCGGCCAAAGCCGCGGCCAAAAAGGACAAGAAGCTACACATTCCCAACTTTAACCGTTTCCGCCTGCTGCTGATCGTAGGCGGGCTGATTATTCTACTGCTGATTGCCGGCCTGATTTTTGCCACGGTCGCCCTGCCCAAAGCCACCATCAACATCAAGACCGACGCCACCAACGTCGACGCCAACCTCAACCTGAACCTCTCTACCACCGCCAAATCGCTCGACCCGTCGAGCGGCACCATACCCGCCAAACTGGCCAGCCAGCAAAAAACCTACACCCAGCAAGTCCCGACCACCGGCCAAAAGAACAATGGCAATAAAGCCAGCGGCTCAATCACTATGACTGCGCAAATTTGTACAGTACCCAAAACAGGACCGCCAGATGTACCGTCAGGTGCTGGTGTCAGCTCCAATGGCCTAACCTATATAACTCAGGAAGCCACTTCCTTTAACCAAGGCGGCACGCCAGATGGTAATGGATGCCTTAACTTTAGTGCTACCGGTTCTACTACGATACAAGCTCAAAGTGGAGGCGCCAACTATAATGGAGCATCTACTTTCAAGGTTAGTAGTTCTTCGGGTTTTACAGTTACAGCCAGTGTCGCCTCGGCTATAGCCGGCGGGACGGACAACATAGTTCAATCCGTCAACCAGAATGACATCAACGGCGCCAAGGCCAAGATTTCGACCAGCGATAGCACGATCAAGCAGGCGCTGGACAGCCAGCTGAAGGGCGAAAACCAATATCCGCTGGAGGCCACCTACGTGGCCGGAACACCGGTCGTCACTACCAGCGCCAATGTCGGCGACGTGGCTACAAGCGTCACGGTAACCGAAACGGTGACTTACACCATGTTCG
>Ga0307374_10010069_pt1 | contig 13787 bp, 16 predicted proteins | sample OX3MG_FD_202532 | JGI IMG/M metagenome (GOLD analysis project Ga0307374, IMG submission 202532) | Soil microbial communities from Risofladan, Vaasa, Finland - OX-3 | ecosystem: Environmental > Terrestrial > Soil > Coastal area > Acid sulfate soil | place: Finland: Risofladan, Vaasa | collected... | reverse complement strand
GGCCTGCTGGTGGACACGCTGGATCGCATCGATGAGCTCATCCCCGAGCCCCAGGACGAGCGCCAGGTGACGCTGGCGCCCAAGCTCCAGCGGAGCGACGGCGAGCTCGACTGGGGGATCGAGGCATCAAGGCTGGAGCGCGCGGTGCGGGCCCTGCAGCCCTGGCCCGGGGTCACCGTGCCGTGGTCGTCGCGGCGCCTCAAGGTCCTGCGGGGCCGAGCCTGCCCAGGACTGGGAGGGCGCCCGGGCGAGGTGCTCGAGCGGAGCGGGGATGGAGTGCTCGTGGCCTGCGCCGTGGACTCCTACCGGCTGGAACTGGTGCAGATGCCTGGAGGTCGACCTGGACCCGCCCGGCTGCTTCTGGCCGCGGATGCCTGAGAACGCGCCCCGCGACGTGGCGGTCAACCGCCGCGCCTACCACGATTATTTCGTCGACGAGCATCTGGAGGCGGGACTGGTCCTGACCGGGACCGAGGTCAAGTCTCTGCGGCTTGGTCGCTGCAACCTGCGCGATGGCTACGTCCGCATCGATCAGGACGAGGCCTGGCTGGAGAACGTCCATATCACGCCCTACGATCGGGGCGGCTACGACAACCACGAACCGATGCGGCCCCGCAAACTTCTGCTGCACGCCTCTGAAATCGCCTCCCTGGTCGGCAAGACCCGCCAGAAGGGATACACGCTGATTCCGCTCCGGGTCTACTTCGTCCGCAACCGGGCCAAGGTCGAGGTGGGTCTCTGCCGGGGCAAGCGCCAGTACGACAAACGCCAGGCGCTGGCCGAGGCGGACGCCCGGCGCGAGATGGAGAGGGCCACCCGGCGCTGAACTGCCTCTCGACCCAGGCGCACCCACGGTCGGGGCGGTACAATCAAAGTCGAAGTTCCATCCCCGGGGGCGTACGGTCTCGACGGGGCAGTTGGGCTTCGGGATTGCGAGCCGAAGGCGTGTGCGTTACAGCGCAGGCAATACAAATGCCAACAACCGACCCGCTCTCGCCCTGGCTGCGTAAGTAGCCCCGGGTTAGAGCCCCGGGACACGATCCCGGGCATCGCCCCTGGCGGCGCCGGCAAGCCAGAAGGTGGTGTCACAAAGAGCCGGCTTGCCGTTCCCCGGGCGTCTCGGCCGGGATTCGGGACTGATCACCGAGACTGGCCGCAGGGGATCCCGCCGGGAGGAGCCCCAAGGTGAGATCAAACTCCCGGATACGCTCGTAGAAGTCTCGGGGATCTCTGCTTCGGACGCGGGTTCAACTCCCGCCGCCTCCACCATTATCTGTATTCGGAAAGGGCCGCAAAGGGCCAGATTGACCCCAAACCGGATTCGCGTGGTCCCAAGCCGAGGGGATTGAACTGCTTCCTGGTTCAGGCGACAGCGACACCTCCTCGAGGGGCCATCGTGCGCTCGGCCTCCACCCGCCTCAGCCTGGGGTGATGGTGGAGGAGGGTGCCGCACCCGTCCTGCGCCGATGCCGACCTCAGCTCTGGGCACGCCCCGCAGCGGCCGGGTCGCATTGAGACTTATTCAGATACCCGCGGCCCCAGCGTGATGCCCTGGGGCGTGATCTCAAAGCGTCGCACCGCCGGCTGATGGGTGCTGGCGCGCGTCTTTACCACGGTGAGGGCCCGGCGTAGCAACTCTCCCTCCTTGACGTACTGCAGAACCAGCACGTTGTCCGACAGATGGGACATGCCGGCTTCCGAAATTCGGGTCATGGTGAAGAGTTCTGGGACCTCCATCGTCATCATGAGACTGATGCCGGCGCGCGAGCAGCGCTGGGTTAGCGAATACATCCACTCCCGGAAGCGCAGATCGTCCCCGGCGGCCAGTGCGAGATCGACCAGGCTGTCGATCAACACCCGGCGGCAGCCGTGGCTCTCAATCGCCGCCAGCAGCTCGTGCGCCCATTCGTCGATGTATATGTCGACCGGGGAGTGGGCCAGCAGGTGCACGCCAGGCGCCTCCAGGGTCCAGCCAAAGCCACGCACCACTCGCTCCAGTTGGGTGCGGTTCTCCTGCAGCGAGGCGATGAGCCCGGGCTGGCCGGCCTGAGCGCCATTGAAGATGAAGTGCAGTCCCATCAGGGTCTTGCCCACGCCCGAAGGCCCGGCCACCAGGGTCGCCGATCCCGGCCAGTACCCATCCCCCAGCAGTTCGTCCAGAGCGGCCACGCCGGTCGCGTGGCGCTCGGTGCCGAGGCGATATTCCGAGTCGTCAATTCGGTCGGCCAGCCGGGGAAAGACGTTGATGCCATCCTTCGAAATCCGGTACCCGTGGTCGCCGGAGAGAAATCCACTCCCGCGCAGCTTCAGCACCCTCATGACGCGCCGCTCACGCTCGTTCGAGCGCCGGGCGATGAGCGCGATGATGGCGTCCGCGACGGCGAATTCGGCGGCGTCGACCGCGTTTTCGGGGCTGTACTCGCCCACCCAAAAAGAGGAGGCGGCGATCGCGGTCAGCTTTCCGGCCAGATCGTGCAGGAAGCGGCGCAGATCACCGTCGCTGGAAGCGAACGCGCTGAGCGCCTTGAAGCTGTCGATAACCACTATGCCCGGCCGCCGCTCCTTCAGCAGTCCGTCGATCCGCGCCAGCGCCGCGCCCAGGCCACCGTCGCGTAGGTCGGCCCCCAAGTCCTCGTAGATGACCCGAGAGCCGAGCGCCTTGGGCTCGAAAAAGGACAGCTCCTGGCCGTAGCGGATGATCTTGTCGAACGGCTCTGACACCGTTGAGAGGTAGATGGCCGGATGCTCGGGGGTGGCGTTGTGGAACACGTACTGCTCGCAGAGGATGGTCTTGCCGCTCCCTGGCGCCCCGATGATCAGGTTGATCGCGTTGGCCGGAAGGCCGCCGCCGAGCACGTCGTCCAGCCGCTGGCTGCCGGACGAAAGCCGACCTGGAGTCAAGCCTGGCTCGCCATCGAGATCGCGGGCCGGGCCAGCGCGCTGGTGCCGAGCAGGTCACGGACCACTGAGACGAGAAGCCGGGGCTCGATGGGCTTTTGGACGAAGGCGGCGGCGCCGGCTTCGAGCGCCTCGCCGGAGCTTTCGAGGGCCGAGACCGCCAGGATCTGACCCTGGCCGGCGGCCGCGAACTGGCGGCAGAGACGGAAGCCCGCCCCGCCCGAGATCAAGAGGTCGATCAAGACCAGGGCGGGGGAGCGCTCGCCGAAGAGGTGCGCGGCCTCCGGACCGTCGAGGGCGGTGCAGACGTCATAGCCCTCGGTCCGCAGGAGATATTCGGCCAACCCCGCCGCGTAGGGGTCGCGCTCGGCGATGAGGACCAGAGGAACCGCGGGATCAGGCTTCGTGGTGCCCCGTTCTGCGGCTCCGAGCCTCTCGCTCAGCATCCGATGCGCATCCGCCGCCGACAGGCCGTCTTCGAGTCCGGTGCGAATCGACCTGAGCTGTTCGACCTGGACCCGCGAGTACAGGCGCTGAGATCCCTCGCTCCGATATGGCACCACCACCTGATAGCGATCCTCCCAGGCGCGCAAGGTGGCAGTTGGAACCCCGAGCATCTTGGCCACCGCCCCGATGCTGAAGACCGGCTGTTCCGAGCTGGTGTTGGCCATCCCGGGTAAGTTAGCACTCCGATTAGGGATCGGGCACATCCGAATAACAAGTTAGTGCGGAGCTATCCGATAGGTTTTCGATCTTGCGGGACAGGAAAATCAACAATTGCGGAGTGCTCTGCGAAAGCTCTACACTACCGCCGCAATAGTTCAATGGATTGTGTGGAGGATCCCAGTCGGTGTCTGAATGGACGGCCGAAGATAGGATCGGTGCGGGCTACGCCGAACACTCCATCCGGGTCCTTCACGTGGAGGACGACCGGGCTCTGTCTGAGATGTACGCCCTTGGCCTCAGGATGCACGGCTTCGAAGTCCTGGTCGCGCATGACGGGCAGGGGGCGATCGAGGCGGCGCTACAGCGAGCGCCGGATTTCGTCGTCCTGGATGTCGGTCTGCCCGATATCGACGGGCTCGAGGTCCTGGACCGCTTGCGCGCGGATCCCCGCACGGCCCTTGTCCCGGTCGCGCTCCTGACCGCCTTCAGCCCAACGGCGTATCACGAGCGAGCCCGGGCTCTGGGTGTGTGCGAAGTGCTGCTCAAGCCCAGCACGACACCCTCAGAGCTGGCCGCGGCGATTAGCCAGCACCTGGCCCAGGCCCGACTCGAATGACAGGCGGAGCGCGCCCGCGGTGGGGCGGCGACGAAGTTCCCCGTCCGCCCGATCCCCCCGAGCTCTATCTGGCCGGGAATCGCGCGCGCCCGGAGGAGGTGACGCTACAACCCATGAGCCCCCCGGCCGTCGCCATCCTGGCAGCGGGTCACTTCGATGCCTACGTGCTGGAGCGGGTGCGCGCGGGTGAGAGCCTGGACCAGGCGCGACAGGTCGCGCGCCAGCAGTGGGAGCTCTACCTCCCGGGCGGACGGCCCGCGCCCGGGCACCGCTATCACCGGGTCTTGGAGGCAGGCCGCGCGGTGGGCTGGCTCTGGATCGGACCCTCCCCGCTGGATCGGGAGGGTGCGGAGTGGATTTTCAACCTCCAGATCGACGAGCCCGAGCAGGGGCGCGGCCTCGGGCGCCTGGCGCTGGCGCTGGCCGAGGCAGACGCCCGCGACCATGGGGCCAGCGAGCTCGGCCTGAACGTGTTCGGCCACAACGAGGTCGCTCTCCGTCTGTATGAATCGGCGGGCTTTCAGGCAGCCTCGATCAACATGGTCAAGACGCTGGCCGAGGAGCCGTAGGACCCAGAGCGGGCCTAGCCCCCGGACCCGGGCCAGCGCCGGACTAGACTGCGTTGAGATGGACGTTCGCCGCCGTCAGGGACGGATGCTGGTGCCCCGCTCGCGTCCTCCTGCGGACCGTGCCCTGCTCCAGCGGCCGGGTCCGGACGCATCCCACCACAGCGACTCCTGGCGCGTGCTCCGCTTCCTGGCCGAATTCGTCGAGGGGTTCGACTCCCTGACCGAGGTGGGCAACGCGGTGACCGTGTTCGGGTCTGCGCGGATTACCCCAGATGACCCCTACTACGCCTCCGGACGTGCCCTCGGAGGCGCCCTCGCCCACCGCGGCGTGGCGGTCATCACCGGCGGTGGTCCGGGCCTGATGGAGGCCGTCAACCGAGGCTGCATGGAGGCCGGCGGGGTCTCGGTCGGTTGCAACATCGAGTTGCCCCATGAGCAGTCATTGAACGACTACGTCGAGATCGGGGTGGAATTTCGCTACTTCTTCGTGCGCAAGCTCATGTTCGTCAAATACGCGCGCGGGTTCGTCATCTTCCCCGGTGGATTCGGGACCCTGGACGAGCTCTTCGAGGCCCTTACCCTGGCCCAGACCGGGAAGATAGAGCACTTCCCCATCGTCCTCTTCGGCTCCAAGTACTGGGCCGGGCTTCTGGCCTGGCTCAAGGCAGAGGCGCTGGGCGCGGGACTCGTGACTCCCGTCGACCTCGAGCTGTTGAGGATCACCGACGATCCTGACGAGGCCGCATCCCTGGCCACGGCGGCCATCGCGGCGGGCTCGCCTGAGCCTGCGCCGGAGAGCTGAGAGCCTTCCCCAGGCTCGTCCGCGGGCTAAGCTTTAGCCCTGAACCGCATACGGATCCTCTACGCACTGGGCGTCGTGGTCGCCCTGGCTGCCGCCCTGGTCGCGGTCTCCATACCCAGGCCGGAGCCGGGCGGCGCGGTTCTGCTGAACCTGGCTTCGGCTCAGGGTGAGCGTCTGGGGACGCCGGTAGAGGTCCAGGTCGGGGGGCACCGGATAGAGCTCCGCGGGGCGGCGCCCAAGGCCCCCGAGGAGCGCACCGTGGCCCAGTTCGACCTTGCGCCCGGCAGCTACCGGGTGACCGTGGGTCGGATAACGCTCGCCCCCACGCTGATAGTTCGCCCCGATCAGGCGACCCCCGTACTGATCGGGGTCCGCGCGGGAGCGGTGAGTGCGGCCCTGGCCTGGGTCGGCACCTCGGACGCCAATCTCGGCCTGGCCGAGCTCCAGGGCGCGCTTCAGGCGATGCCTTCATTCTCGCTTCAGGATCAGGACGGGCACCCCTTCACCAATGCCTCGCTGATCGGTCGGGACACCGTCATCGCCGCATTCCAGACCAGCTGTGGCGAGACCTGTCCGATCTACAGCGGTCTCCTCTTCCAGCTTCATCAAGAGGCGCCGTCGGTCCAGCTGGTCGAGGTCACCACCGATCCCGGGCAGGACAGCCTCCCGGTGCTGGCGGCCTACCGGCATACGATCGGAGCCGACTGGAGCCTGGTCGGTGGCTCTCCCGCGGCTTTGGCCGCCTTCTGGGGAAACTTTGGAGTCGCCCTCGGCAGTGGCGACAGCCACACCTCGGCCCTGATCCTGGTCGACCCCCACGGCTTCGTTAGAGCCAGCTACGTGGGTGTGCCAGACGTGGGCGGCGCATTGCCTCCGGTGCTGAGCCGCCAACTCGATGCCGCCGGTCGGGCCCTGCTGGCCGGGCACGGGGACGGATGGGGCGCTCCTCAGGTGCTGGCGACCCTGCAGGCCATAACCCAGACCGCTGCCCCCGTGACCCAGGCGGCTGTGCCTGACTTCACCGTGCGCTCCGCCAGCGGAGTGGAGGTCAGCCTGTCCAGCTACTCGGGGCGCCCAGTGCTCATCAACTTCTGGCGCTCGGACTGCCCGCCATGTCGGGCGGAAATGCCGCTGCTGATCCGAGCTGCGCAGACCCATCCGAAGCTGGCTCCACTGTTCATCAATGAGGGTCAGAGCGCCAGCGTGGCCGCATCCTACCTGCGTTCCCTGGGCTGGAAGGGCCAGGTCCTGCTCGATTCCAGCACCCAGGTGGGCATCAACTATCACGTCTCCGGCTATCCGACCAGCTTTTTCGTGCGCCCCGACCAGACCCTGGAGGGGGTCTTTCCGGGCGCGCTGTCGGCCGCGGTACTGGGCGCAAACCTGGCCGACATCGGTGCTTAAGTAGACTTCTCGACGTGAGCCACGCCCTGGTTTCGAACCCGCCTGCGGAGCGGCGGGGGGCGGTCAGCGCACTCCGCGACTACCTCAGCATGCTGAAGCTGAGGGTGGTGGCGCTCCTGGTGCTGACCGCTGTCGGAGCCATGTTCCCGGCTGCCCGGGGCTGGCCCACGCTATCCGCGGTGGTCGGGGTGGCGCTGGGAGGAACCCTGGCCGCGGGCGGCGCCGAATCGATCAACGCCTGGTTCGATCGCGACATCGACCGGGTGATGTCGCGCACCAGCCGGCGCCCGCTTCCGAGCGGGCGCATCCCGCCCTGGCATGCCCTGGTCATGGGGCTCACCCTGAATCTGCTCGCCTTCGCCGTGCTGGCCCTCCTCGCCAACGTCCTGGCAGCCGTCCTCGCCCTGGTCGGGACCGCGATCTACGTGCTCGTCTACACCATGTGGCTCAAGCGCTTAACTCCCCAGAACATCGTCATCGGGGGGGCGTCGGGGGCGATGCCGCCGCTGGTCGGTTGGGCGGCGGCCGCGGGGCATTTGGACCTCACCGCCCTGGCCCTGTTTCTGGTTGTGTTCTTCTGGACCCCGCCTCACTTTTGGGCCCTGGCCCAGATCTTAAAGCGTGACTATGCCGACGCCCGGGTGCCGATGATGCCGGTGGTGCAGGGGGATCGGACCGCGCGGCGCCAGAGTGTGGTCTACGCGATTCTGGCCGTCGCGGCCAGCCTGGTGCCTTACCTGACCCATCACGAGGGCGCGTTCTACCTGGTCGGTGCGGTGGTGCTGGGGGCCATCCTGATCGGGTTCTGCCTCGTGAACCTGGGGGGACAGCGCACCCGCCAGCTCTGGGTGTTTTCCATGGCCTACCTCGGTCTGCTGTTCACCCTGCTCGCGTTGGGTTCGTTCCTTCTCTGAGCGTGGGCCTGGGGTGGGTTCGCCCTGTACTCTTGGCGGCGTTGATCTAAGGGCCTGTGGTGAGTCTAGAGCGGGGGGTACGCGATGCTGCTGGAAGGTAAGAAGATCCTGGTCACGGGGGTGCTCGACCGCAAGAGCATCGCCTACTCCATCGCCGAGGAGGCGCAGAGGGCCGGGGCCGAAATCGTTCTGACCAGCTTCGGCCGGGTCAAAACCATCACCGAGATGATGGCCAAGCGCCTGCCCACCCGCCCCGACGTGCTCGAGCTCGACGCCACGCGACCCGAGGACATCGAGGCCGTGCGGGCCGAACTGCAGCGCCGTTGGGGTCGCCTCGACGGCCTGGTGCACTCGATCGCATTCGCGCCCGAGGACGCCCTCGGCGGTAACTTTCTCAACACCCCGTGGGAGTCGGCCGCGGTCGCCTACCGGGTCAGCGCCTTCTCGCTCAAGGAGCTGGCGGTGGGCTTCCTGCCCCTGATGCGCGAGCAGGGCGGATCGATCGTCACCCTGGACTTCGACAACTCGACCATGGCCTGGCCCTCGTATGACTGGATGGGTGTGACCAAGAACGCGCTGGTCGCCATCGTGCGCTACCTCGCGCGAGACCTGGGCCAGCACGCGATTCGCGTCAACGCGGTGTCAGCCGGGCCCATACGCACCATCGCGGCCAAGGGAGTGCCGGGCTTTGCCACCGTGGAGCAGGGCTGGGGTCGCCGGGCGCCACTGGGCTGGGACACCACCGATCCGACCCCGGTGGGGCGCGCAGTGTGCGCTCTGCTCAGCGACTACATGACCAAGACCACGGGCGAGGTGGTGCACGTCGATGGCGGCTTCCACGCCATCGGCACCGAGCCCGGCGCGCCCGGGTAGCTCCCGGCGACAAGACTGTTGAGCCCCATATCTTGGGGTAGACACTATTCAAACGCACCAGGTGGTGTTAGTCTCGCTGAAATTCCTGAAACGGAGGGACGGATTGCGAGATTGTCTGGTGATCTACGTCGACGTCGCGTTGGACAGGAACGGTCGGGCGGGTTGTGGTGCCCTCGTCTTCGGCGGCGGACGCTTGATCTACGCCGAGTCATTCGGCCTCACCCACCTGGGGGGCTCAGCCCAGCTCGAGGCTCACGTCTGCGCCGGCGCCCTCGACCTGGCCGCCTCCCGCTGGCCCGGCCACCGGGTGGTGGTGCGCACCGACTGCGCTCCGGTGGTGCGCAGCCGATGTCCCTCGAGTGAGACGTTTGGGGCGGCCATCCGCGAGGTGCGAGAGCGCACGCGGCGGGGTCACCGGGTGGTGAGGTACATCTCGCGCAAGTCCAACCCGGCCCATGAGCTGGCTCGGGACGGACTCAAGAGTCTGATTCGGCAGGGGTTGGCGCTGGCCGCCTGAGCGGGTTCGGAGCGCTGAGGCGGGGGCCCCTGGCTCGCGGGCCGGAGCCGGGCGGGGTGTCGGCGCGGCCCCAACGCCGACCGAGCAGGGCGGCGAGCAGTCCCACGCTCCCGTCGATGAGGGCGTAGCCCCCGGCGATGGCAGAAGGCGGGTTGCCCGACGGCACATGATCCCACGGTGCCACCGCGGCCCAGCGCCAGGCTCCAGCCAGGGTGCCCGCGATCTCCAGGTCGGTGGTGGCAACGAAGATGGCGGCAAAGAGCGCGTATCGGCGCGAGCGCATGACCACCAGGGCGAAGACGGGCAGGCAGAGGGCGCCCTGAACGTCCAGGCGTCCGGTCAGCTGGGGCAGCCAGGTGAGCCCGGAGACCGTCCACGCCATGCACAGGGCGAGCAGCACGTAGGCGACCTGGCGTCCCCGCGAGCGCATGAGCGGGGTGCCGACGGCGGTGATGCCGAACAGATAAACCAGGCCATGGCCGAAGGGGACGTAGAGGGGCAGATTGTGAAAGCGGTAGCGGTATACCCCCCAGATGAGTGAGCCGAAGACCTCAAAGCCGGTGGCCACGATCACGCAGAGCCAGACCTGCCGGCGCTGTGACGGCTCCAGATAGGAAGTGCACAGGACCAGTACGAGCAGGGTCAAGAGCCCCAGGCCGTACTGAGGCCACAGATAGGGCAGGCGGCCGTCGGCGATGAGCAGGAGAGGGGTGTAGGTCAGAAGGTAGAGGTGGAGCCAGTACGGGGCCAGGAGACGGCGCAGCTGGCCCAACCGGGAGCAGACGTCAGTCGGCATCGAGATCGCCGGAGGGGTCCTCGCCGCTGGGAGTGGCTCTGGGGCCGGGCCGAAATCCGGACGCCGGGGAGGCGGGCCCAGCAGAGGGCGCGGGCGGAGCCGGGGAGCCGGTGACACCATGCTGGTGGGTCACGACGGCGTCGATCAGGGGTGGGCGGCGGCGCCACCAGCGGAGGCCCATGGTGAGCAGAGCGAGGAAGAGGAATGGGAGGAGGCCCCAGGGGATGATGGCAGGGTGGAGGAGGGCGGCGAGTGGAGAGCCCCCAGAGGATCCGGCCGGGGGGCTGAGCGGGCGCGCGCTGGGACTGGCCGTGGGGCTTGGAGCGGGGCTCGGCGAAGCCGCAGGCGTCGCCGAGGGCGTCGGTATGGCGGACACGGTGAGGCTGCCGCAGCGCTGATCGAAGCAGACCAAATCGACTCCGATGGGGGCGGACCCGGGGATGGTGAAGTTGATCTGCCAGCTCCCCGCCGGGTCGGCCTGGGCTGATCCCAGCGGTGTTGAGCCAAGACTCAGGTTGCCCTGCAGCCCGGCTGGGAAGCCGCTGCCCTGGGCCGCGATGACCTCGCCTGGGGTCCCGGCGGCAGGCGCGAGGTTGAGCGTCCCAGCGTCGATGACTGGCGTCGGCGACGCGCTGGGTGCGGGGGCGGGAGAGGGTGATGCGCCGGCTGAGGGGGTGGGCGAGGGGGGGGGCGTGGGAGACGGGGTCGGAGAGGGGGAGGCGGTGGCGCTGGACGCGCTGGGCAGAACAACGGGCCCGGGTACCGCAGGTGGAGTGAGCAGCAGGAGGACGGCGAGTGGGATCAGATAGGCGGCCACGGCACCGACCATTCCGATTCTGGTGAGGGAAGGCGGAACCGTGGACCCAGGCTGGCGTCCAGGCGGAGTCGAAGTGCCTCCATCTCCTCGGCGCTGATCACCTCCTCCAGTTCCCCCTGCGCGGGACCGCCCTGGAGCTCGCCGGCGAGGTGCTCCAGGTCGGGACGCATCCAGGCCGGGAGCCGCCTGCCGGCGAACTCCCAGATCACGGTTCGCAGCTTGGTCTGGGCGTGAAATGTGAGGCCGTGATCGATCCCCCAGAGCGCTCCCTGGGTGTCGACGAGGCAGTGGCCGGCCTTACGGTCGGCGTTGTTGACGAGGTAATCGAAAACGGCCAGCTGCAGCCTCTCCTGCTCCTCGCCCGGTCCCAGTGCGGTCCTGGCGTCGGCGATGAAGAGTTGCAGAGATCCGACGCCATGGGGGGCGCTGCCGCGGACCACGGTGGGTGGAATCCGGGGCCAGCCCAGGCGCCGGGACAGTAGGTAGGCGGCCACCTCGCGCTGGTACAGGGTTCGGGAGGGAAAGTCCCAGAGCGGGCGTTCGCCATCGGCGGGCTTGTAGATCGCGAGCAGGCTCTCGGCGGAGTCTGCCCCCGATTTCAGGCGGGCGAGGAAGGTGTAGTTGGAAGATCGGCGCATCAGCCCCAGCAGTTCGAGCTCGGGCAGATCCCGAAGCGCCGACTCGGTGGCGCTGGGGTCAAAAGATGGGCCGGAGGCCATTGGCAGCCGGGCACGGGTGCCCGCTGGGATCAAGGGCGAGTCCGCACCGTGGGCAGGTGGCGCGGCCACCTTCCAGCACCCCCTGCGCCTGCCCGGCGAAGCCGCGCAGCTGTTCGGCGGTGGCCCAAAATCGGGCGATCGCCGGGTCCGGGGCGGCCTCATCTTCGCCGCTCTGGATCAATTCTCGGGCCACGATGATGAACATCGCCTTGCCCTCGTGGTAGCCGAGCCCCAGCTCGCCGATCCGCCAGAGCGTGGGACCCGGCTCTGCGGGCACGCCTCGAACCCGCGACTCAGTCTCCGAGCCGAACCCATGGGACTCGAGCAGCTCTTCGATCCGGGTCAGCAGACCCTGGACGTGGAACTTCTCGCAGGCCAGGACGACCTCCTCCCCGGCGCCGCTTACGCGCAGGAAGAACTGGCGCCGACCGGGTTCGCCGACGGCGCCCACACCGATGCGCTCGACCGGATTGAGGTCAAAGCTGGGACTCACTGTTCACCCGCGGCCCCGATGCCGGGGCGGGTCTCGACGCAGGCCACGATGTATTCGCGATTGACCATGCAGAAATCGAGCGCCGGCCCGAGCTGGGTCCGGAAGCTCGAGTGGGTCGGGAAGAGCCGCGCCTGACTGACGTTGAGGAATCGGGCCCGGGTCTCGTGAATGAAGCTGGAGATGGTCGCCTGCATGGGCACCGTGACAAATCCGACCACGGAGACGCCGCGGCACAGGATCTTGATCCGGACCTGGCGCGAGCTGACCACCAGCTTGGGGTCGGGTCCGGGATCCGCGTCGGCGGTTGGACTCACGATCAGGACCCGGTTCCGGTTCAGACTCAGGCCCTGCACCTCCTCCCAGAAGTCATCGCTTTCCTGGCGGATGGCCCCGCCGTCGAGCTCGAGCATCGGGTCAGGATGGTTCAGGTAATCACTCAGGCGGCGGGCGTGACGAATCACTATCTGGCCTCGTACCTCCACGAAGGAGGGCCCGAGGTCGGCCACCGCGTTGATCTCGGCCAGGCGCAGCTCTTCCAACTCCTGGGAACTCTATCCAACCGGTGGGTTTCGTCGCCGCCCCGGCCGGGAAAGTTAAGTTGCGTGAGCATCAGATCGACCAGCATCAGATCGACCATAAGGGGAGGAACCCATGCCTAAGACCGTCGGTATCGACCTCGGGACCACCAACTCCGTGATCGCCGTGATGGAGGGTGGGGAGCCAGTGGTCATCCCCAACTCGGAGGGCGCGCGAACGACCCCGTCGGTGGTCGCCTTCACCAAGTCCGGTGAGCGACTCGTCGGCCTGCTCGCCCGGCGTCAGGCGGCGGTGAACCCGGAGAACACCGTGGGCTCGATCAAGCGCTTCATGGGTCGAACGGGCGCGGAGGTCGACGCCGAGCGCAAGATCGTCCCCTATCAGGTCAAAACCGCGAAGGATGACCGGGTTGTGGTCGAGGTGCCGGCGGCGGGCAAGGAGTTCAGCCCCGAGGAGATCTCGGCCATGATCCTGCAGAAGCTCAAGTCTGACGCCGAGGCGTATCTGGGCGAGAAGGTCACCGACGCCGTCATCACCGTCCCCGCGTACTTCAACGACTCCCAGCGCCAGGCGACCAAGAACGCCGGCCAGATCGCGGGCCTCAACGTGCTCCGGATCATCAACGAGCCGACCGCCGCGTCCCTGGCCTACGGCCTGGACAAGAAGGAGAACGAGACGATTCTGGTCTTCGACCTGGGCGGAGGCACGTTCGACGTCTCCGTGCTGGACGTCGGTGACGGCGTCTTCGAGGTCAAGTCGACGAACGGCGACACCCACCTGGGCGGAGACGACTATGACCGCCGCATCGTGGACTGGCTGGCCGATGAGTTCAAGAAGGGCAACGGTATCGATCTGAAGGCAGACCGCCAGGCCCTGCAGCGCCTGACCGAGGCTGCCGAGCGGGCCAAGATCGAGCTTTCCTCGAGGCTCGAGACGACCATCAACCTGCCCTTTATCACAGCCGACCAGTCCGGCCCCAAGCACCTGGAGGTGGCTCTGACCCGGGCGCGCTTTGAATCCCTCACGGCCGATTTGACCGATCGCCTGAAGGGCCCGTTCATGGCCGCGTTGAAGGATGCGGGTCTGACCCCGCGTGAGATCGACGAGGTCGTCCTGGTCGGTGGTTCAACCCGAATGCCGGTGGTCCAGCAGCTGGTGCGCGAGCT
>Ga0307374_10010067_pt1 | contig 13787 bp, 13 predicted proteins | sample OX3MG_FD_202532 | JGI IMG/M metagenome (GOLD analysis project Ga0307374, IMG submission 202532) | Soil microbial communities from Risofladan, Vaasa, Finland - OX-3 | ecosystem: Environmental > Terrestrial > Soil > Coastal area > Acid sulfate soil | place: Finland: Risofladan, Vaasa | collected... | reverse complement strand
TCAGCCTCTTTAATCGCGGCCTGTCGCTGGCCGTCGGCCACGTTCACAGCTGACTGCTGTTGTCCCTCGGACTCGAGAATTCGTGCCCGTTTTTCTTGATCGGCCTGTTTCTGCAGTGCCATGGCTTGGAGGATTTGCTCGGGTGGCGTGATCTCGAGAACTTCCACGCGATTGATGCGAACTCCCCACTTGTCAGTCGCTTCCTCCATTTGCGTTTGCAGGAGAGTGCCGATACGTTCGCGCTGAGAAAACGCTTCGTCGAGGGTGATGCTGCCAAAGACGGCGCGTACCGAGGTCCGCGCGAGATTGTCAACACTCACCAGATAGTCCGAGTTGGTGAAGAGTGCAAGCCGCACGTCCACGACTTGACTGAAAATCGTCGCGTTCACGATCACGGCGACGTTGTCACGAGTTATGACCTGCTGGCGGTCGCCCGTCCTAGGAGTTTCGCGAACGTCCACGATGCGCATCTGTTCGATAAAGGGGAAGATGAACGTCAACCCTGGATTCTTAATGTCCTTGAATTCACCGAATCGAGTGACGACCCCCTCGTAACCCTGCTGGACGATACGCACTGCTTTCAGGACCGTCGCGATGACGAGAAGCACGATGACACCGGCAATGATGGCCAGTACAATTCCCACGGTCATGGAACCTCCTGCAGTTGGGGCCAGCACCAAATGGCGTGACGCTGCTATCGCGGAGTGTACAGGTGAGCGCTTGCGCGCGTTCCAAGGGAATTTGGGAGTCCCGTCAGTCGCCCTGATGTGAGAGAAACGCTTCGATCACTTCCGCGACGTGCAAGCCCGTGTTGCGACGCGCCGACTCCGGGCCGAAGCGATCTTCAAGGCTTACGAGCGTTGACTCGGCGAATTGGTTCTGAAAGGTCCGGGCGGCCTCGGTCTCGATTTGACCGCAGACTACGAGCAGACTGCTGGTGTCGTTGACCAGTTGCGCGACTCTCATCGTCGCCTTGCCCTCGAGGCTTCCGAAGTCGAATCGACCTTCGCCCGTCACGACTATCGAGGCACGTTTCAATCGCGAGACCAGATTTAGCTCACGGGCAACTACGTCGAAGCCGTCAAAGAGGGTGGCACCTAACGCGGCCAGCGCTCCGGCAATTCCCCCGGCCGCACCGCCGCGTTCCAACAACTCAACGTCGCGGCCCTGCTCGTTAAGATAGCGAGCTCGCAGTTCTACAAGTCGTTTATCTATCAAGGGCAGATCGGCGTCGGATACGTTCTTTTGTGGGGCGTAGCGACGGGCCCCGAGAAAACTGGTCGTGACGTCAGTGGCAACCCGAGTCGGCACCGGTAGGCCGCCGGCACTTTGAAGTACTTCATAACAACCTCGGCCACCGTCGGACGTAACCGAACCTCCGCAGCCAATGAGGACTGACTTCGCACCGAGGCGTGCGGCGTGGAGGATGAGATGCCCGACTCCATCACTTCGTGAATCAAGAGCCTGACGGTGTGTTGGTAGGGCGAGTTGTTGGTAACCCACGATGTCGGCCACCGTCATCACGGCGACGAGTCCGTGCTTTGAAGGTTGCAGGAGAAACGGCGCGGCGACGTCATCGCCCAAGGGACCGGGAACGACACTGGTGACGACTTCGCCGTTGAAGGCGTCGAGAAAACCTTCGCCTCCGTCCGAAAGCGCCTGCGTATCCACCTCAACGAGCGCGTTCACAAAATGGGTATCTAGTTGATCGATGAGATCGCGCGCACTGATCGTTCCTCGGAACTTGTCGAAGGCGAGGAGAAGTCGAGGGCGTGGCTCATCGTAGCGAGGTGGAGTGCTACTTACGCCAGTCAATTGTTCCTCGTTCAGTCTCGCGTCGCCGTCTGCAGGGTAGCGTCCGTCGCTCGGCTCTGGCGGCAAGTGGGTTGGTTCTCGTTCGCCGTGGCGTCATTTTTCGCCGGCGCCTTCGCCGTCGCCGGCGTTGATCCGCCTCGGATGAAATCGGCCCGTCACACGTTGCTCACTCTCGCAGTTTCGTTTCATTTTGAGGTAGTCGGGCCCTCGGCTTCGTGCTTCAGTTCCGATCCGGCCGCACGGCGTAGAGATACATTGGCTAGGGCGCGTCGTACACGGAACGTGGTGATCGCTGGGGCGCTACGTCACAAGTGGGGGAGAAGGGTACGAAGTTACGTCGTTTACGGATCCAACGCCCCGCGGAGTCGCGACTTCGCCTCATTACCCAAGGGCGCGGGGACTCATGAGCACGGGGGGTGTGCTCGCGGTCGCGTTACTGGTCATAGGTTTTGTCATCTACTGGTCGGGTCGCTACGGCGGGCGCGCCCGTGGTGGTGTTTCACTTCGACGTGGCCCTCGGTCTCACACGACCTCGAGGGGCCAGCCAAAGCGGGGCTTCGCCACACGAGAAGAGGCCGAGACGCACGCTCGTTCGTTGGTCAGTCGTGACGGTACCCCCATGAGCGCGTATCAGTGCAGTGCCTGTTCGAAGTGGCACGTTGGCCACGTGAAGTAGTCGCCCACGTGCGAAGCATCGCTGAGTCAGAAACTCAACAACTAAGTGGCGCCGAGGAGTGGACCCAAGCGACGAGCACGTTGCTTGGTAATCTGCCGGCGTGCGGCTGAATTTTCACGGCGAAATGTGGTTCTGGCGTGGGCCGTCACCATTTCACTTCGTCACCGTGCCCCAAGAGGAAAGTGAGGAGATTCGAGCGCTCTCGCCACTTGTCACTTATGGCTGGGGGGTCATACCTGTAGAAGCCACGATCAACAACACGAGCTGGCATACCTCACTTTTTCCCAAGGACGATCGCTACCTGGTCCCGATAAAGGCGTTAGTGCGACGTGCGGAGGATCTCGAGCTCGGTGACGAGGTGCAAATCATTCTGACTCTCAAAGAACCTGAACTTTGAAATGGCTTAATGGCTAATCCTGACGCCGCACGATAAGGGCAAAGCGCACTGCGCGAATCGGGAGTTGGCCTGCGTTGACATGCGATGTGAGGGGAATTTCAAGATGCAAAGGGTTTTGTTGGCGTTTCATTGCAGAGTGGTTTCAGGTTTTAGTCGTGGCGCCCACCGTGAGAGAAACCTCGGGGCGTGCGTTGGGGAGGTCGATGCGGTGACTCGGTCTTCACGTTCAAGTGACGTCGCGTTCCGGACCATGGAGCGGGCGGCGCTTCTGTCAAGTCGGCGAGGCGATACGCCACGGCTTCGTAGTTGACGCGCCAGCCCACGAAGTCCGGCCACGCTTCCTCGGCTGATCGCTCCATTTCGAAACTCGTCGCGTCAAGCATCAAGACGGCCCGTTCGAACTCTTCGAAACTCAACTGAATCGGGCCAGTAGGACTGGGGTCGGGATTGACATGCCAACCCAGGGTCAAGGCGATTCGGTTGAGCGCGGTAAAGCCCATTCGTAGGCAGAGTCGCGCTTGTGATGAGGCTCTGGTGGGTGCGAGTGCAAGTTGCATGGCGGCGGCGTCAAGTACGGCTAAGAGTCCGATGAGCCACGAGTACCAGGCCTCGGGCGATCGAAAGAACAGCAAAACTGGGTAGGTCGTGTGACTTTCGGCCAAATCTGCCGACCACTGTTCCCACGAAGCGTAGAGCTCGGGCAGCGTGTCAGTGATTCCGACGTTCTGGTGGCGGGCCAATATCTCTGGTCCCCAAGCCGGCACCGCCGAGCGACTTTCGAGCATGGCGATGAGTCCCTCGCGCTTGTTAAATGAAGCGTAGAGACTTGGCAGGTAGGCGATCTGCAAGGTCACGACGACGACCCAGGTCGCTCCGGCAGCGATGTCAATGGCGAGGTTTTCAGTCCCGCCGACGCGCACACCGCCCACAGTAAACAGTGAGGTCGTCGCTTGTTGGAGCGCGAGCGCGAAGTTGTGCGTAGTTTCGTTCAACATCAACGCAAAGCCGACGATGAAGCCTCCAGCCCAGGAGAGCAACTGCGCTACCAAGTAGACGGGGCCGATCGGCGAAAGAATCGAGTCTTTACCTTCGAAGGTTCGCCCGAGGCGAGAGAGTGCGGCGAAGGTGAGCCGCACTGCGGCGAGCAAGAACAAAGAGAGACGTTCGATCCCCCGGGGCCTTCGAGGTAGAACCAAGACGAAGAGAACTCCGGCGGCGGTCAGAGTGACGATGGTCGCGCCCAACGCGAAAAGGAGCGTCCTCACGCCGGGAGCGCGCCCAATCCGGCGTGGGGAGCATCGAGATCGGACGCTCGGATCGCTTCGTGGCTCAAGGTGCCAACGGTCATAATTTCAATCCCACTTCTGGTGCAAACAGAGGTAACTATTCACGCGAAGTTAGCCGAAGTCACTTGCGCTCGTCGATCCACGAATTTGCCGGCATGAAACAGTTCTGAGCACCAAACGGAGTAAGTTGCCTGTCGTGAGACGCGGACTTCTTCGAGCACTTCTCATTGGCACAAGCTCAGTGCTCCTCCTGAGCGCCAGCGCGCTGGCCGACACCACCACCACGACGACGAGCCCAGGGTCAACTTCGACCTCTGTCGTCAAGGCGGCGCCGGTCGCCCCTTTGACCGGACTGCCTGACCCTCAACATCTGACCCGAAATCGTGCGGCGCTGACAATCAAGATTGACAACACGCCCGAAGCAATGCCCCAAGCCGGCGTTCAGGACGCCGACGTGGTCTACGAAGAGATCGTTGAGGGCGGCATCACGCGCCTGGCGGCAATATTCAACTCCCGAGTACCCGCGGTCGTGGGGCCCGTTCGATCAGTACGTCGTACGGACCGCGAGCTCGTGTTTCCCATCGGTGGCATTTTTGCCTTTTCTGGTGGTGCTGACTACGCGCTGCGCAGTATCGCCACCGCGCCAGTGGTCCTTTACGATCAAAGCAACAGTGGCGCCGCGATGTTCCGAGATCTCAAGCGCTATCCGCCGCACAACCTCTTTGCCAACGCGGAATTGCTGATGAAGAAGAACGCGAAGCCTCGACCCACGCGACCGTTGTTCAGTTATCTTTTGCCGGGTCAAACACCTCAGGGGCCCAAGGTGAAGTCCTTCGTCGTGGGCTTCGAGTCTGGCTACGCGGTCACGTACGTGTGGAACCCCAAGAGCCTTTCATGGAACCGTTGGCTTTTCGGGCGTCCCGACGTCACCGCCAATGGCGTGTTGCTCTCACCGAAGAATGTCGTCGTCATGAGCGTGCACTACGTAGGGGGAGCCGGGGTGATTGACTCGTACGCGCAGCTCGTCGGATCGGGACCCGTCGAGATATTCAGCAATGGTCACCTGGAGCGAGGTAAGTGGTTTCGTCATCACTTGGGACAGCGCACCACCTTCGTGAGCTCCTCGGGTCACCTCCTTCGACTCGAGCCGGGGCGCACGTGGGTGGAGTTGCTCGATACCTCTGAACACGTCTCGATTACGACCCGCCGATAACCGCGCCCGGAAGCAGCCATTTTCCAGGCAAACGCTGCCAATTGGTCGATAACCGCACAACTTGCCCGAGACACTCAAGCCAGCATTTGTTGGATATTTTCGACGTTCACGACGCCTTGTACGAAGAACTACGTCTCGTGAGGCAGACTCCTTCGTTGAGAGTGTCACGTTGAGACGTGAGAGCCGCTCACTACGATTGGGCAAAGGACACCATGGCAGATTTGATCTTTTGCGCCTTTAGTAACCGCGAAGACGCGGTTGAACTCGCGCGTCAAGTCATCGGAGTTCTTTCCGCGCAGGGCCATCAATCCGAACTCCATCTATTGGATCGTCCCGAGCAAATCACGGTGAAAGACACATCGTTGGTCATCAGCCTTGGGGGTGACGGGACTTTCTTAAAGGCCGCGCACTTGGCGCACGCGGCGGGAGCCCGAATCCTGGCGGTCAATCTAGGGCGACTGGGATTTCTTTTGAATGTCCCGCCAACGGAGATCGTGGCCAGCATCGGTGATGCGCTCGCGGGTGCGATGGTTTCTGATCGTTTAGCCCTTTCGATAGAGATTGAGGGCAGCGAGCAACGTGAGTTCGCCTTGAATGAAGTGGTCGTTGAGCGTTCCCAGGCGGGACACATGGTACGCGTGAAAACCTTCGTGAACGATGAGGAGTACCTGAGCTACTCAGCAGACGGCGTCATGGTGGCTACGCCTACGGGCAGTACCGGCTACAACTTCTCCGCCGGTGGGCCGGTCGTTGAGCCCGCTCTTCCGGTCATGATGCTTACTCCAATCGCGCCTCACTTTACGATCGATCGATCCATCGTGGTCGCTTCGTCGGCGAGTATTCGACTCGTCGTTACGGACAAACCTGCCCTCCTCGTGGCCGACGGACGAACAATCGCGTCCCTGGCGCCGGGTGATGGAATTGTCGTTCGTAAGAGCCCCACTCCCGTTCGCGTCGTGGCGACGCGAAGTTTCGACGTGGCCTTTCGTCTTCGCCAAAGTCTGCGCGAGGGCCATGCCTGAAGTTGTACTTCGTGAGCTCTTCGCTCGGGGACTTGGTGTAATTGGCGAGGCACGTCTTGAACTCGGTGAGGGATTTAGCGTACTCACTGGTGAGACCGGCGCTGGAAAAACGCTACTTCTCGGGGCGCTCGAACTGTCACTTGGCAGGGAGACACCCACGTCTCGTCTCGGACTCACCACCGAAACGCAGGCCGCCGCACTTTTTGAGCGAAACGGAACTGAGATTGTCTTCGTGCGTGAGGTCAGTATTACGGGACGTCTACGTAGCACGCTCAATGGAGTGCCCTCGAGCGCTGAAGGCCTTCGTACGCTGGCTGATGAACTCATCGTCATTCATGGCCAACACGACTCGTTGTCACTTCGAAATCGCACGGAGATACTTCGTCTAGTGGATACCGCAGGAAATGTTGACACGGCCGAACTTAGTGAGATTCGTGCGCGACTTCGTGACGCCCAATCCTTGAGAGAACGCGGCGGCGGCGATGCTCCCACGAGAGCGCGCGAATTGGAGTTCATCGAATTTCAGCTTCGTGAACTCGAAGAAGCAGCGCTTACGACGCCTGACGAACTCGCCAACGCGCTGGAGGAACTGGAGCGATTGAGTTCACTTCGAGACGGGCAGAGTCAACTCGTCGCGATCCTCGAGGAACTTGACGGCGAAGGCGACGGCGCCCTCCTTGGTCGCTTGGCTCGAGCAGTGGCTCATCTGCCGCGTGAAGCTGCTTACGACGGACCGCGGTCCATCTTGTCGAGCGCACTCGATCAGGCCAGGGAGGCCACGCGAGAGCTGACTTCGCTGGCCGATCCCGACGCATTCGACCCCCAGGTCATGGCCGATCTCGAATCTCGCGTGAGCCAATTGCAATTGCTGATCCGAAAATACGGGAGCACTCTGGCTGAGGTCTTTACTTCACTCTCTGATCTCGCCGCGCGCCGTCAGGTGTTGACCGATGAGGCCGAACGTGCGAGTCGCGTCGACGAAGAGATCGTCGAGCTCGAATCTAGGGAGCGCGCGGCGGCGCGACGTGTGCGGCGAGATCGCGAATTCGCTGCCGCTCGCCTGAGCGAAGCCGTGCGTGCTCAATTGCCGCGAGTGGCCCTCGCCAACGCGTCGTTACGCTTCGCCATCGACGGTGACGACGGAGGTGACGCACAACTGCTTTTCTGCCCCAACCCAGGTCAGATTGAGGGTCCGTTGGCGTCCCTGGCGAGTGGAGGAGAGCTCAGTCGTGTGTTACTGGCGATCTCTCTTGAAACGGCGAACCGTGATGTGGTGGCGGTCTTCGATGAGATTGACTCGGGAGTCGGCGGCCAGGTCGCTCAGCAAATAGGTGAGTGTCTGAGCGAACTCGCGAAGAGCCAACAGGTCCTCGCGGTGACGCATTTGGCTTCCGTCGCGGCCCGAGCGGACCACCACTTCGTGATCGAAAAGACGGTCGTGAACGGTGTCACAAAGACCGCCGTGCGTCGTGTTGAGCACGAACAGCGCGTGGGTGAGATTGCTCGGATGCTGGCTGGGACCGTAACCGAGGCGTCACGCGCACTCGCTGTCCAACTCCTTAGCCGTGAGCAGGGAATCCGGAGTTCGTAAGCAACTCTTCGCTATCATGGTGTTCCGTGGCGAGTTCGGTTGGCGAATGACAAAGTACGTCTTTGTAACGGGTGGTGTTTCGAGTTCGCTCGGCAAGGGTCTGACGGCCTCCTCGCTTGGTCGACTTTTGAAGTCTCGTGGCCTCAAGGTAACGATGTGCAAACTCGATCCGTATCTCAACGTAGACCCGGGAACGATGAATCCGGGCGAACATGGTGAGGTCTTCGTCACGGACGATGGCGGCGAGACGGATCTTGATTTGGGGCACTACGAACGCTTCATCGACGAGTCGTTGTCCAAGATTGCCAACACGACGACCGGTTCGATCTATTCGAACGTGATCGCGAAGGAACGTCGTGGTGATTACCTCGGCAAAACGGTTCAGGTGATTCCTCACGTGACCGATGAAATTAAGGAAAGAATTCGTCGCCAGGGCTCACTCGGGGCTGACGTGGTGATCGTCGAAATCGGTGGCACCGTAGGCGACATTGAGATCGTTCCCTTCATCGAAGCGATTCGTCAGTTTCGCCGCGACGCGGGCCGGGACAACGTCTGTTACGTGCACTTGACGTTGGTGCCTTATCTGGCGCCGTCGGGGGAGCAAAAGACCAAACCAACGCAACACTCCGTCACGGAGCTTCGATCCCGGGGTATTCAGCCCGACATCATCGTGTGTCGAAGTGATCAGCCGATCTCTGACTCGCTGAAGCGCAAGATATCCCTTCTGTGCGACGTGCCACACGAAGCGGTTATTTCGGCGGTTGACGCTCCCAGCATCTACGACATTCCCATTACCCTTCACCACGAGGGTCTGGATCGAATCGTTTGCAACACCTTGAACATCGATCTCAACGAACACGAAATCGACCTGGCTCCTTGGGAGAGCGTTGTTCGCCGGGTTCACAATACGAGCAAACGCCTACGTGTGGGCATTATTGGTAAGTACGTCACGATGCCCGACGCCTACCTTTCTGTGGGAGAGTCGATTCGTCACGCAGGTTTCGCCATTGGCGCCCGCGTCGAGATTGAATGGCTCGAGGCCGAGCGAGTTCCGAACGAGATTGATGCGGATCGTCTCGGTCAGCTTGATGGCATCATTGTTCCAGGCGGTTTTGGCGAACGTGGCATTGAAGGAATGATCGCGACCGCACGAATAGCGCGCGAGCACCAGATTCCCTATTTGGGCATCTGCCTCGGCATGCAAATACAAGTCATTGAGTTCGCGCGACACTGCATGGGCTTGAGTGACGCGCACTCCACCGAGTTCACCCATAGTTCTTCGGCCCCGGTCATCGCGCTCATGGCTGAACAGATGGACGTCACCGACTTAGGCGGCACCATGCGCCTCGGCGCATGGCCGGCCATGTTGGACGAGGGGTCACAAGTCTCGGAACTCTACGGTGCCTCAGTCGTCTCCGAAAGGCATCGTCACCGCTACGAATTCAACGCTCGCTATCGAGAACAGTTCGAAAGTGCGGGTCTGCGCTGTTCGGGAAACTCACCCGACGGTCGTCTCGTGGAATTCGTGGAGCTGCCGGGGCACCCCTTCTTCGTGGGCACCCAAGCCCATCCCGAGTTCAAGTCGCGTCCGGACCGGCCGCACCCGCTGTTTTTAGGTCTCATCAAAGCCGCGGCCGCGCGAGCCGAGGGTCGCGAACCACACATCATCGACCCGGCCACGGTTGACGCGACCTTGTGAGTGATGATTTTCGGGTCATTTCAACCGAAGTTCTGTTGAACTCGTACGTCTTTGACGTCGAACGACGAGTCATACAACACGGTGAGACAACCTTCGAGCGAGACGTCGCGACCCATCAAGGTGCGGTGGCGATTCTCGTCATCAACGAGCGAGGAGAGATCGGGCTGCTTCGTCAGTATCGAGCTGCTTTCGATCGCTTCTCCTGGGAGATACCCGCCGGCATTTGCGACGTAGAGGGAGAGGCCGCTCTTGACGCGGCCCAGCGCGAACTCGAAGAGGAGATTGGCTGCGTCGCAAAGACCTGGACCCTACTTGGTCGATTTGCCGTTTCTCCTGGATGGACCAATCAAGTGATGACCGTCTATGAAGCGCGCGACCTCACCTTTACGAAGCGAACGCCCATCGGCCCAGAAGAGTCTGCCGCAAGCATCCGCTGGTTGAGCAAGGACCAAGTCAAAGAGCTGATCTTTTCCAAGGAGATCGTCGATTCGACACTGACGATGGCGATGAACCGTGTCTTTGGCACACTCTTCGACCCGCGTTGAGGTTCAACTGGAGGAGTATCTCCAGTGGCTCACGATTGAAAAGGGGCGCAGCCGAGCCACGATTGAGGCGTACCGGCGCGACGTCACCGCCTTTGCAATTTGGCTTCAGCCCAACGTCGATCTCGCCGCTCTCGAAACCGCACAGTTAGAGCAGTACTTCACCTTTCTGCGCGAGACCCGGGCCGCGACCTCAGTGTCGCGTGCCGTCGCGTCGATTCGTGGCCTGCTTCGTTTTTTAGTGGATGAGGGACAACTGCGCCACGACCCGAGCGAACGTCTCGCGGCGACGCGCCGCGGCCGGTCTCTGCCTAAACCCTTGAGTGAAGTCGAGATGTTCGCGCTCCTAGACGCGGTGCCTCGGGACTCGCCCCGCGACCTGCGCGACGCTGCTCTGTTTGAGCTGCTCTACGACACCGGCGCTCGGGTCAGTGAAGTGGTGGGTCTCACTCTGGGCGACTTGGACTTTGACGAAGAGTTGATTCTGGTCACCGGCAAGGGTTCGAAGCAGCGTCTCGTGCCGATGGGCGAGACGCTTCGAAGGGAGTTGCGTCGCTATCTGGACGAAGGGCGTGAAACACTGCTCGCGCGTCACCGTAGCCAAGCCGTCTTTCTCAACCTTCGCGGCGGAGTCCTCAGCCGCCAGGGGATTGACTTGATTGTTCGCAAACACGCGCTGAACGCCGGCATCGACACTCACCGCGTGAGCGCCCACGTGTTTCGCCACAGTTGCGCGACGCACATGCTGGCCCGTGGGGCGGACATTAGAGTGGTGCAGGAACTGCTCGGGCACGCCTCAATTGCCACGACTCAGCTCTACACGGCGGTGTCCGTGACGACGCTGAAGAACGAGTATCACCAAGCCCACCCTCGAGCCCACGACTAGGACTTCACGATGCAGGCACTGTTTATCCTCGTCATCATTCCCTCGATCGTCTTGCACGAAGTCAGTCACGGATACGTCGCGTATCTCTTTGGCGACCCGACCGCTAAAAACGCTCACCGCTTGACGCTTAATCCATTGCGTCATATTGACCTCTTTGGAACGATTCTCCTTCCCGTTTTACTTATCGCGGTCGGCCTTCCCGCCTTTGGCTACGCCAAACCCGTTCCGGTCAATATTGGGAGGTTGCGCAAGCCGCGCCAACAGGCCCTCTGGGTGTCGCTCGCGGGACCCGCCGTGAACATCGTGTTGTCATTCATCGGATTTCTAATTTGCAAACACGCCGTGCACGTGACCCTCAGTCAAAACGAGTTCAACGTCGGTGAAGCGATTGGACTTATGAACTTGACGTTGGCGGCCTTCAATCTGCTGCCGATACCACCCCTGGATGGCTCGGCGATTATTGAGCGATTCATTCCCATGCGGTCGCTTCCGAGTTACTACCAATGGCGTTCGCGCGCACTGCCATTCTTGATGATCTTCATTATCGTCGACTCGGCGTTCTTGCACGTTGGCACGAACTGGCTCGGCGACCTGCAACTTTGGTGGTTGAAACAGATCTAAACGAGGCCAATGGCGGCCGCCGCCCGGGCGTAGACCGGACCTGCCTGCTCGCTCGCCTTCGCCGCTCCCTGGGCCATGCGTGCTCGCAACGCTTCTTCGTCGCCTCGAATTTCGAGGTAGCGAAGTCGTACCGGAGCGAGCGACTCAATCAAGAGGGCCGCCAAGTCCTTTTTGAAGTCGCCGTAGCGCTCGAATCGCTGCGCGATCGCTGGGGGCGTCTCCGCGGAGAAACTGGCGTAGATCTCGAGGAGATTGGCGAGCCCGGGTTGGCGCTCCCAGTCGTAGCGCATCTCCCCGTCGGTGTCGGTCACCGCCTTCATGATTTTGCGCTCAATATCTTTTGCTTCGTCGTAGAGAAAAATCGTTCCCAGTGGGCTCGAGACGGACTTTGACATCTTGCGCGTGGGTACTTGGAGATCCATGACTCGCGCGGCCACCTTGGGCTGAACCCCGGACGGAACCGTGAAGGTCGGGCCGTAACGGTTGTTGAATCGCTCGGCGATGTCACGGGTGATTTCGAGGTGCTGACGCTGGTCGTCACCCACCGGGACGTGGGTCGCTTCGTAGAGCAAAATGTCGGCGATCATCAATACGGGGTAGGTCAATAGGCCCACGCGATAGCCCTCATGACGCTGTGATTTCTCCTTGAAGGCCACCATGCGTGAGAGTTCCCCGTAGGTCGCGACGCATTCGAGCAGCCAACTGAGCTGCGCGTGGTAGGCCACTTGGCTTTGGACGAACACGGTACAGACCTCGGGATCGAGGCCGACGGCCAACAGCGTGGCGTAGAGGTTGTAGGTCTGCTCGCGGAGCCGCTCGGGCGCGATTTCCAGGGTCAGGGCGTGTAAATCCACCACGCAGTAGTACGCGTCGGGGCCCTGTGCGTCGACCCACTGACGAAGCGCTCCGAGGTAGTTGCCAAGGTGAACATCACCCGATGGTTGCATGCCAGAGAGGATTCGCATGGCTCCATCGTAGATGAGGTCCTTTGCGCTTCACGGAGTAGAGTCGAAGCCGTGACCTTCGTCGTGACGACGCCGTCTTTTCGTGGCCCTCTGGAACTAATGCTCCAACTTATTTCGGCCCACGAGATGGACGTGCTCGACGTTGAACTGGCTCCGATCGTCGACGCCTTCGTCGCGGCGATGCGAGACGCGGCCGGTGAATTTGAAATGGACGAGTTATCTGAGTTTGTCCTGGTTGCGGCTATTTTACTGGAACTGAAGAGCCATCGTCTCCTGCCCGGACGAGACGACACTGAGCCCGACGAGGAGTTCGTTGGCTGGGAAGAGCGAGACGTCATGCTGGCGCGATTGCTCGAGCTTCGCACGTACGCTTCGCTCGCTGACGCCTTCGTCTCACTTTTCGAGCGCACCCACCGTTCCTATCCGCGCCTGCGCGGGATCGATGAGGGCTTCGTCGTGCAACCGCCGGATCTCTTGGCGGGAGTGACCACCGCCCAGCTGGCGATGGCGTACCTGCGTGGCATCGAAGAGAAGCCGGTGCCCGTCGTTCGGCTCCATCACGTCACGGTCGACGCCGTCACCGTCGCCGAAACGGTGGTTTCGCTCGCTCAACGACTTCCGACGATGGGCACGCTTTCTTTTCGCCGCCTGGTCGAGGGACTCGAGACGCGAATCGAGGTCATCGTCCACTTTTTGGCGTTGCTCGAGCTTTGCAAGTTGGGTCACGTCGAGCTCGGCCAAGGGAGCACCTTTGGCGACGTTGAGATTTCCTGGGTCCATAATGCCCACGATTTGGAATTAGAGAGGATTGACACCTATGAGGGGTGAGAGATCACTCGAGCAGATACTCGAGGCAATGCTGACCGTCGCACTCGAGCCAATCTCCGTCGAAGAGCTCGCTGACGTGGTGGATGCCGACGCGGCCGAAGTGGCGGAGATCCTTCGTTCGTTGCGCCGCGAGTTCCTTGCCGAGACCCGAGGCTTCCAACTCGTCGAATTGGCCAGCGGCTGGGTGATGCAGAGCGCTCCGGAGGTTTCCGAGTGGGTCACCAAATTCGCCAATCGAGACGTCTC
>Ga0307374_10010066_pt1 | contig 13788 bp, 12 predicted proteins | sample OX3MG_FD_202532 | JGI IMG/M metagenome (GOLD analysis project Ga0307374, IMG submission 202532) | Soil microbial communities from Risofladan, Vaasa, Finland - OX-3 | ecosystem: Environmental > Terrestrial > Soil > Coastal area > Acid sulfate soil | place: Finland: Risofladan, Vaasa | collected... | reverse complement strand
TTTATATTATAACAATCAACAAAAGATTATTAAAGATGCGGAGAGCCTGCTCAGCCTGATTTATATGGTGGTCCTTTCTTACGGAGATATTGGGAAAATGAAAGTCTCTGAAAGGAAAATGGTTTATACGCACATCATCATGCAGATGGGTTATTTAAGAGCAAAATGCAGCGCATTAGAAGGGCAGTTAAAAATGATTGATTTTTCAGAAACCTATAAAAATTCAAAAGGGTGGAACTACATAGATGTGGATAAGAATAAAGTAAACCAGATTTTAAATAATTGGAAACATTAATTAAAAAATAATGAAAGCATTTTTAATAATTGGTTTTATAATTTTTTCTCTAAATGGGAGATCCCAAAGCATTGTATATCACCAGGATCTGATGCAAAGGGTAGCGGAGAATACTGCTGATAAACAAAGCTGGTTGTTGCTTTACAAAAACAGCCTTGATTCCATTCAAAGCCATAGGAAGAAAGTGTTAGCCAATTGGAGCGTGATTGAAGCAGTACAACAAAAGATTTATAAAAACCTCACCAACGTTGACGATGGTATCAAACAGAGCAGGCAGCTTTATTATATAGCTCAAAAAGTTCCGAAAATCTTTGATAACATTTTACAGGCTAGCCAAATTGCAATAGGGAAGCCGTATTTGGTAATTTATTGGAATGGCACAGGGCAATTGTTGATTGATAAAATTTTATCCCTTAAAAATTTTGTAAGCACTTTCATAATGAGCCATGATAATGATTCATTGCTGATAGATCAAACCACCCGCGATCAGCTTTTATGGGCTACCTACAACCAGGTTAATACCATTTATAATATTAGCAACAACATTGTTTATCAGTTCAGGCAATATACCCTGCAAATGGCAATCAATAAAGTAGTGCCCTATGATTGGTATATCAACCTTGATAAGGGAATTACACAACAAATTTTAAATAACGCAAAATTTTGGTAATGACTAAAATGAAACCTTTTTTAATAGGTATCAACTTCTTGTTATTCACTTATTTTCTGAAAGCACAAACAGTAACTCCTGTTCAGGACAAAGCAAATAATGGCCAGTTAAAACGAATGGTATTTAATCAATGGAATGATTGGCAACCTACGCCAAATACCAATTGGCTTGGAATTCCAAAAGATCCGATAGGATGGGCTTACTGGAGAGTATTGCATCACGATTATTGGAAAGGCGAAGACAAGCGTCCCTGGAAAACCGGCGGGCAATTTCAACAAAATTATGTATCACTTCTGGCGCAGAAAGACCTGGATAAAAAAATGTTGGATACTACCCATGCAATGATGGAAACCAATCTTGCCACCGCTTTAAGTATGAGTGGGGGTGTGGCTGATTTACCCTACCAGCTTTATTTTGAAAATAAGTTTGCTGATTTATACCAGGGTGTAACCAATTATTATGAGGCATTACAAACAAAGTACCCCGCTTCTTTTAACCTTATGATGAATTCTGCAAATGGTAAAAGGTATATAGAATTTCTGGACGTTGAAAAAAACCGGATCGAAACGATTCACGGGCTTTTCGTTGACAGGGGGGCAAGAATGGTAAGTTATTTTAAAATATTGAATGAACTACAGCCCGCCTGCGAAGAAATAAAAAACTATTTACACTCATATATGCTCCTGGCGCAGTTACCTACGCCTCAAAAAATAAATGAACCTAAGAGACCCAACATTTCTGATTCTACTGATTCGCAAATAGTAAGGGAACTTTTGAAAAACTGGAAATCGAACTAAGAAAGATTAAACAAATGGAAACCTTATCTATATTCCTTGACATACCAAATAAATTCTGGGATCAGAATATTATGGATCTCATTCATGGAATCCAGATGCAATTAGGTTCCGGAGAATTTATAACAATAGCTAAAGAAATTGCTGCGGTTTTAAGTTTGATCTATTTATCAGTAAAAGCATATGCCATGATACTTGGTGATGGAAGACTGGAGATAATGCAACTTTTCCGGCCCTTCCTCATTACACTCGTTATCGTGAATTTCGGATTATATGCGGGCGTAGCAGGAGGACTGGGTAATGCGGCTGCCAAAACAGAGGAAGGTTTGTTTAAAGCCAATGCGAGCCACATGGATGATTTAATGTTTTCAAAAGATTCTTTGAGTACCACATTCTGGACAAGAATATTGGACAGTACAAGTCAAATCCGGAACCAGATTTCAGAACAGGACAATCTCAATTCAGATAAAGTGATTGATGCCAGTGATCCCAATTGGTTGGTAGGCGGTGTTTCAAAGGTGGTAGCTCATGCTCAGAATGCAATCGGTTCTTACATTACTATTTATGAACAATTAGCATGGGCTAAACTTTCGATGTGGCTTCAGGGATTAATTGAAAGTATTGCACTTTCCATTTTTAAGGGGATTGCTTACTGCCTGTTTTTTATACAAATGGTACTGATGCATATTCTTTTAATTCTTGGGCCAATCTCATTTGCAATGAGCATTGTCGGGGCCTTCAGGGATTCATGGGTTCAATGGACGGCAAGATACATCGCCGTTTCATTTTATACAGCTATTGGAATGATAGTGCTGAATATGGCGATCCTGATCATCTCTTATGGAATGCAGCAGGAAATCTCAAGAATGCAGCAAATTTTAGACAAAGCTATAGGTCCTGATTTTTATCAATCGGTTATACATATTGACAACTTTCTTGGATATCTACTGATTGGACTATTAGTAGCAATCGGCGGCATTATGGCGGTACCAATGGTTTCAGGATGGATCGTCGGAGGAGGTGACAGTGGAAGTGTAATGCATGCAACAGGAGTGGCAGGTGCCAAAACAGGTATGAAGGTAGCTTCAGGTGCTGCTGCCAGTAAGATAGACGCAGTCAGAAGTAGCTTTAAACTCAAAAGGAATCTATAATAATTTTTTAAAAAATTAATTAACTATAAAAATAATTGTATGGCATTTATAAAAAATATTGAGGCGAAAATGAAGATGACTCTTTGGATTGCTATTGCATCCATGCTCACTTCAATAATAGTCAGCGCTCTCGCATTTTCATATTCAAAAAAGATGATTACAGAAGAAAGAAAGCATATTTATGTCCTGGACAAAAACATCCCGCTGGTAGCGGTCAGTACTAACATTGAGGACAACAGGGAAGTAGAGTACAAAGCGGATGTAGAAACTTTTCACCAGCTTTTTTTTACCCTTCCACCGGATGATAAATTTATTGAAAACCAATTGCAAAAGGCAATGTATTTAATTGATGCGTCAGGAATAGCACAATACAATACTCTTAAAGAAAAAGGATATTATACCAATCTCGTTGCAACGAGCAGTATCAGCACCTGCACTATGGATAGTATTCAGCTTGATATGAATACAGGACATTTTATTTTCTATGAGAAACAGAAGATTCAGCGACCATCTATGATTACCATTCGCTCCCTCATTACAGAAGGCTGGCTGATTGATCAGCCCCGAACAGATAATAATCCTCACGGAGTTTTAATAACCAAATGGAAGACTCTTGAAAATAAAGATTTAGAAAATGAAGCTAAAAAACTTTTTCAATAACCAAAGGAGAAATGACTCTGTCCGGGAACTCAAAAATGACTTTAAACCAATTTTGGAAAAAGTAACTGTACCCATAAAAACTTATGCAAAGAAGAATCCTCAAAGAACATTTTTTCTTATGATCACTATTGTCATCCTTAATATAATCATCTTATTCTTTTTCACAGATGCTTTTAAAACTAAAGGGGAAACTGGAATAACAGATTTTAAATCCCTGGATTTTAAATATGGAAGTAGTAAAGAGGCAACACCAGATATACCTTTTTCATTTGAAAATATCAGAAAGGTTAAGGCTATGAAAGATACGTTAGCCTATTTGCTGTCCTTAAAACGGATGACGTTCCAGGACACATTGATCTTTGTACGTGTCATGGATGAATTTCAAAAGATTAGTTCGGGAACCAGCGGTATTCCCACTTTAAAATTAGAAGATCTAAGAAAATCCGTGCAGTTTGATAAGTCAGCAAAAGATTCAGCAATTAAATAATAGAGAAAAAATATTTAAAAATGAAAATCAATTTTAAACAACCCAAATACGTGATTCCATTGATTATTCTACCCTTTTTAATTTTCGGTTTTTTTGTTCTCGGTGGCAAGATGAATACAGATCAAAAAGTAATCCCTGATGAAAAGGTTGAGGGCATTAATACCAATATGCCCGGTGTGGACACCAGTATTTCGAAAGAAGAAATCAAAGATAAATTTTCAGCCTATCAACAGGCGTTTAAAAACGTAACCGATCAATCTGCAATGGGGGATATAGTTAAACCAGGATCCGGAGTTCAGGGTTTTGATTATGCATCATCATATACATTGGCCGATAAACAAAGGTTGGAAGCCCAAAGTAAGATGGATAGTTTAAACCAGGTTCTAAAATTCGGCCAATCTAAAATACAAACTAAAATAGCACAATATAACAGATCGGGCGGATTTGATGAATCAGGAGAAATAACGGTAAGAAATTCAGCTGATGATTATTTGCCAAATAAAAATGAAAGCGGGGAATTACTCCTTAATAAATTATTGAAGAAACACCAACAGGATAGTAAACCAAAATTTAATAATGATAATGAAAACCCTGGGTCTTATGAAAGCCAGATGCGCGTTTTTCATGAACAGATGAGATACCTGGATAGTATGCAACATGCGAATGAATTACCCACAACAGAAGGTAAAAATGAAGCAAAACACAAAACATTCAATGAAGATTTTAATCCGAAAAAGGATACTTCTTTTAAACCGTTACCCATTTCTTCCGCAAATGCAAAAGGACAAAATGTATTTAATACGGTACGCAATTTTGAAGATGACGATGACAACATTGCTGCCATGATTGATCAGGATGTAAAAGCAACTTTGGGATCAAGGGTTAGAATACGTTTATTAAAAGATATGTATGTCGGTGATTACCTCATAAAAAGAGGAACCTATATGTATGGTGTGGTAACAGGCTTTCAAAAACAAAGAGTGAATATTAGTATCGCGCAGGTACTTTATAATCAAACATCGTTTCCTGTTAAAATAGATTTATTCGATAATGACGGATACTTAGGTTTATATGTTCCCGGGAGCCACTTTCGTGAATTTTCAAAAGAAATTGGAACGCAGGCCACTCAAGGTTTATCGCAAGTGGCCACTCCGGATAATTCAGATGTAAAAATGAATATTCTTAGCCGGCTATTTAATACCACTACTACTACTTTATCTAATTTAATTAAAAACGACAAAGCTTTTTTAAAGTACAACTATGTCGTTTATCTCAAAGACAACAGGACTTCAAATTATTAAACACTTTAAAAAATATAACATGCAAAAGATAATATCTCTATTTTGTTTCTTGTATATCATTCAAAATTCGTATTCTCAAACTCCAAATTATACAGTGCTTACCAACAATATAGCTATCAATGAAAAAAATATAAATCGGGTTACCATTCCGGAGAATGCAACCGTGCATTTTGTTTCACCTGAACCTATTCAATACGTGGATATTTCTTCTCCGGATATTCAAGGAGACTTACCTGAAAAAAATATTTTTCGTTTACGTCCGGATGGTGATAAAATCCATCCGGGTGATAAGTTTACTATAACCATAGTTACACAGGCTTACATTTCAGTTTATAAGTTGACAGTAGCTAAACCACTGAACAATGATAGCACTCTTAAAAATGAAGCTTATGTTATTTCTATTAATCCCAATGATGCTGTTCAGGTAAATCAATCCGAAATACTTAGCAACCAGCAATGCTTCGATTTGACCATAAAGGCAATACAGAAAAAGCGGGATATTTTCAATATTGGTACTAAGGCTTATGGAATGAAAATGTATGTTTCCAATATTTATTCAATAGGTGATTACATCATGATTAAGTTAGAAGCAAAAAATAAAACAAGGCTTCCCTTTGATATAGATCAAATCAGGTTTAAAATAATGGATAAGCATCAAATCAAGGCAACCATCAGCCAGGATATAGAGTTGAAACCTGTTTATCGCTTGTACCGATCTGATGATGAAATCATCACCAACAAGTTTAGTGACTATTTCATCTTCAAAAAATTTACTTATCCTGCACAAAAATTACTTGAAATTGAAATGACTGAAAAACAATATTCAGGAAGAAGAGTTAACCTTAAAATTAAATACAACCGGATTTTAAAATCTGAGCAATTAGATTAATTGAAAATTTTTGTACTAAAAATATATTGCCAATATTAATTTTTCAAGGACCTGATTTATTGTGAAAAATTATATGTTCGGTAGTTTTAAAAATCATCCAATTAATAAATGGAAGAAAGCCAACATCTGAAAAAAATTTATGGGATGTTTGAAATGATCATCTACCTGTACATTTTTTTAGATGTTTACATCAATACACTTTCCCTAAATTACAATCATTCTAAATTCGCAATAAAAATTAATTCCAAACTTTGGAGGTTACATGTTTTCACGGATGTAATCCTTAGCCATGCTGTATTATTGGGCATCATTATGATGGTAGCAATAGGAGCTAATGCAAGAAAAAATTTGGAGTATGATTTTTATAAACATTTCTTTTATCCATTTTTAATTGGAAGTTTTTTATATGGCAGCAGTATCATCGTAATACAGAAATATGACGGCTGGACACAAGTAGCCTTTTATGGTTTAACCTATTTATTCGGTGCTGTCATACTGCACGTTTCATTCGCTAATTTGACAAAAAGAATAAAGGCAAAGCTTAAAAAAGATTTATGGAATGTGCAGGAAGAAAGTTTTTTACAAAACACTGAATTAGTTGAGAGTTATGATGTTTTCAACCTTCCCATGCAATTTGTTTACAAAAAGAAAGTGCATGACGGATGGATGAATATTAATCCATTCAGAGGGATAATGGTTTTGGGTGTCCCCGGATCAGGAAAATCTGAAAGTGTCATTGTTCCGGGAATAAAACAATTTCTAAAAAAAGGATATTCCATGCTTGTTTATGATTTTAAATATCCGACGCTTGCAGAAATTACTTATTATCATTACCTGCTAAATAAGCAACATGGTGGCCCTTTGAAAGATCATACATTTCACTGCATCAATCTTGATAAAATTGAACATTCAAGACGCATTAATCCTTTAATGCCTCAATACATAAATACCTTAGCTAAAGCAGGAGAAACTGCGGATGCAATTGTTTCGGCATTGAAAAAAGGAGAGAAGGGAAGCGGAGGTGGCTCCGATCAATTCTTTACACAATCTGCTATCAACTTTCTGTCAGCTTCCATATATTTTCTGGCCCATAAAGAAAAAGGGAAATATTCATCATTGCCACATCTGTTAGCCTTTTTATCCCGGCCTTATGATATAATATTTAATCACCTCTTTTCAATGCTGGAAGTACAAAGTCTTTTATCTCCTTTTCGTTCCGCATATGAGAATAAAGCATTCGAACAATTGGAGGGACAAATTGGTACTTTGAGAGTAAATATATCAAGGCTCGCAACACCTGAAAGTTTTTGGGTTTTTTCAGGTAATGACTTTGATTTAAAAATCAGTAATCCCAAAAGTGTGTTGGTACTTGCCAACAATATTGATGGACAAAATATTAATAGTGCTTTCTATGCAGCAGTATTAAACAGAACCATAGCTGAAGTAAATTCAAGAGGTAATAATCCTTGCGCTTTGATAATTGATGAAACGCCTACGTTGTATCTACATAAAATTGAAAATCTTATCGCTACGGCAAGAAGCAATAAAGTCGCTGTAATTCTTGGTTTACAGGAACTTCCACAGTTTAATCAGCAATATGGGAAATCAACAGCGGACACTATCTCCTCACTCATGGGTAGTGTAATTTCCGGAGCAGTACGATCAAAAGAAACTTTACAATGGTTAGAAACATTGTTCGGAAAAATAAAACAGAATAATATGGGAATGAATATAGACAGGTCTAAAACCACTGTAAACATTAATGAACGAATGGATACAGTAATACCGGCCTCAAAAATCGCCAACCAAAATGCTGGTGAGGTGGTAGCCATAATTTCAAGAGATAATAATAATGATTTAAAGGAGTATCAAACTAATACTTTCAAGTGTAAAATAAAACTTGATCTTCCCAAAATTGATGAAGAAAAAAAACATTATAAGGTACTGCCTAAGTATTACGACTTTGGGGGTGAGGAAAAGAAAAGAGGATTTTTATTAAAAAACCTGAAGAAAATTTATGCGGAAATTGAAAATTTATAAAGCAGTTCATTGTAGATAGCAAAAACAGAGAAGTCTGTATGTTTGATTTACCGGCCCTTTAAATTCTCTAAAAACCTTCACTGCATACAGAGAACGGGTTATCGCGAAGCAGAGCGGCATTTATAAACAAATTTTATAAAAAGGCAGGATATTTAGCAAGTAGTGAAGACTAATTATATTTTATTTTAGCTACCAGGTCATTGAAATAACCGGCGGACCAGATATCGGTTACCTGCGCATCGGGGATGAAGCGTACAATATCTTCTTTTACACGGTCAAAAGAAACAGCGTTGATCCTGTCCTGTAGCAGCTTTTGGAATTCAGCCGGTGACATGGTATCTTTTTTCCAGTCGCCACTGTCACGTGCTCGCGCAAGAAAATGGTTGAGGTGCAGCGGTGCTCCTTTTTTGATATACCATTCCATGTCATACCAATCCCTGCCCTTAACCCGTTGCTTCCATTTCCGGAATAGAAGAGCATGCATTTTTCCTGCAAAGAGGTCGGAAAGCGCAAAACATTTTACATAAAAGGAAAATGGCTTCAACAAAAGTTTTTCTTCGGTAATGAAACCGGGTGGTGGCATTTTATCTACCTCAATTTTCACTTTAATGGCAGGAAACATCGCCAGCCCTTCCTGAGGTATTACACCCTCCAGTATCAATACTTTCCAGATGGTTTCTGCTTTCAGAAAAGCAGAATCAATATTGGTTTTTGCGGTCTTCTTTTTCTCCTTTACACTTACCTCCATCCCGGCTGCCCTGAATTCGGTGACAATTCCTTCCAGGTAGGGTTCCAGTGAAAAGTCCGGATCCGGTTCCAGCAAGGAAAAATCAAGATCTTCCGAAAACCGGTCCAGACCATAAAGGATGCGCAGACAGGTACCGCCGTAGAAGGCAGCCTTGTCAAAGAAGCCACTGCGGTACAAACCTGCCAGCGCGATCTCCTGTATGATTTCGCGAAGGGCCTGTTCTGCCTGCTCCTTACCCGCCGGATGATATTGTTCGAGCCATTCTTTAATCATAAACTTTTCAATGTTTTAACGAGTATAGCAAGGCTTTCCATTTTTGGGGCTTCCGGTATCCAGGAAGTTATTTTTGAGACATCGAGTTTATGAAGTAAATTTTCATCCATGCGCAGGTCTTCGAGCAACAGTTCCTTTGCCTGAAGCACGCTTCGAAGCAAAATCCCGGGGGTGGTGACCACGAGGTCACACAGCGCCTTTTCACCGGAGGCCACCAGCGCTGACTGGTCCTTTGCCAGTTCCACCTGCCGGATTCCATAAGCGTAATAAGGCAGGGGCAGGTGGGTATAGGTAAACTTACCTACCGGCGTCTGGTACACCTTGCTTTTTTGGGTGGTAACGGAGCTGATCTCATATACCCGTTCCGGGATAAGGCCGTGCCATGACAGGGCTGCGTGGAGCGATACATAACTGGGGCCTGCCAGGTGGTTGGCCAGCAAAAAAGGTTCGGGTGTGGCCATGTGCAGCCGGGGGCCGGGAATGTAAATGCCTCTTTTCAGGCGGGCCAGCAGTCCCTGTTGCACCAGTTCATGGATCTTGTCCCACGGCCTTTTGTATTCCCGTAGGGCATCGAGCAGCACCTGCCTTGAAAGCGGTTGCCCTGCATATGGTTGTATGGTTTCGCGGAATTTCATTATGTAAAATTAATAACTATTTATCGGAAAATAACCGATAATTGAATTATTTTTTGACATATAGTTATTAATTTTGAATATAAATATCGGAAACAATCCGAAAAAAGAGTAAAAATTTTACAAATTTGGATTCTAAGTAAAGTAATAGTGCCTTTGCGGTTTTCGGTTACGCCATCAGTGGTAACGGAGTGAGGTCCAAGGTATAGACACGGGCCAGCGCTTTTTTACCCCTGAAGGTTCCATCCCATCCCTTATGGATGTCACCAGATTTCAAAAACCTTCTCACCGACGGTCGTAGACCTGCAGAGTGAATTCGTTTACCGTGAAGATATATTTAACCCTGAAGAAGATGATTCAGGCCGTCCCCGTTGGGCGTAAAGGCGTTGGGCATGAACAGGCCACTATTACATCCTGCCTGCACCTTAAGAACTTGGTGAAGTTATTACTAGACTATGGCTGCCAAAGTTTACGAGTTTTTAACCTGTATTTCATTTTTAAATAAATGCGTCCTAGTTGTGATAAATAAAATTACAAGTTATAGCCAAACTCTTTAACAATATTTTCATTTTAAAACGTAGTCACAAAAATATTCATGCTTAGCTTTGTTTAGTTGTTAAAGAAAATTAATGAATGAAATAAAAAAAATAATAAGCAAAGTGTTCCTTCTTATTATTGATATTTTACGTTTCGGATATAATACCACAAGGCAGGTTATTTTACCCTGCAAAAGAAAAAAAGGTAATCTTTTATCGAGTTTATTTATTTTTTTTGTTGGCATTATAGAAAGACTTGACAACTTCGAGTACGGTGTATTTCAAATGGCCAATCTACTAAGACGAAAGTATGTAAAACAAACGCTGCTCATAATCGCCGCCATTTTATTTTTATTATCATCTTTTGAATGGACAGGCGGAACAAATGTAAATGCTAATTCATGCGATTATATAACCCGAATTTCTGATACTCCTGTTGAAAATATTGTTAGTAGTAATTATGCAGATGCGCTAATTTATTCAACAAACAATTGTTTAGATAAACAATTTCCAACCTATAAAATCATTGCCCATAGTCGCTTACCATTTACCTCTCCGGTAAAAAAAATCCTGCTTATTCAGTGTATTCGTATTTGATACCATTTATAAATTTTACTTACTACCCTTCAATTGTAAGGATATCAGTTTATTTATTTTAAATGTTTATCAAATAATAGTTATCAATGAAAAAGTTAATCACCCTCCTGTTTTTATTTCCTCTTTTTGCTCAAGCCCAAAACAGTTTTAAAGCCATCATTAAAGACAGCGCTACCAATGAAAGTATGGTTGGCGTAACGGCTTATATCAATAAATTAAAGATTGGGGCCTCTTCAGATTCCGGAGGAAAGCTGGTTATCAACAATATCCCCAAAGGGAAATACGAAATTGTTTTTTCATCAATCGGGTATGCAAAAAAAGAATTAGAATTCTCTTTTCCTTTATCACAACAGCAACCGGTTGAAATTCTTTTGCAAAAAAAAAGCAGCGAATTAAACGACATTATAGTTTCTACCACCAGGACTAACTCGCGTATAGAAGATATTCCTATCCGGGTAGAGGTAATTGGGAAAGACGAGGTAAATGAGGAAACGAATATTAAACCTACCAACATTTCAAAACTTTTGTTAGAATCATCGAGCATACAGGCGCAGCAAACCTCGGCAGTGAATGGAAATGTGAGTATCCGTTTGCAGGGGCTTGATGGTAAATACACCCAAATTCTTAAGGATGGTTTTCCACTTTACGGCGGGTTTGCACAAGGATTAAGCATTATGCAAATTCCTCCGCTTGATTTAAAACAGGTAGAAATAATTAAAGGGTCGTCTTCTTCACTGTATGGCAGTGATGCGATCGCTGGTATCATCAATTTAATTTCAAAACAACCACATGAAAAAAAAGAATTGACATTTCTGGGTAACCGCACTTCCCAATCAGGAACAGATGTTGATGGATATTTTTCTCAGAAATGGAAGAAGATTGGCCTTACCTTTCTTACAGCAAATAATTTTCAAAAAGCAGTAGATGTTAGTAAAAACGGTTTTTCTGATGTGCCGCAAACCAAAACTTTTACTATTACCCCCACCTTTTATTATTATTTTAATCCCAAAACTACCCTGCGTTTCGGACTCAATGGTACTTTTGATAATCGCAAAGGAGGAGATATGCTTGCATTAAAAAACCAAAAAGATAGTTTACACCAGTTTTATGAGAAAAATATTTCCAATCGCGTTTCCACTCAATTCTTATTTGAAAAAAAATTCAATAAAGGCAATTCGCTAACCATCAAAAACAGCGTATCTTATTTTGACAGGGAAATTAAACAACCTGCATCAGCTTTTAAAGGAAATCAAACCAGCAGTTATTCTGAAGCTTCTTACAATTTTAAAATACCCAAACAACAATTTGTTGCAGGTATAAATGTTACTTCAGAAAAATTTACAGAGGACAGTAGTAAAAGTCATCTGCAAAGAAATTATAATTACAGTACCGCAGGGATTTTTTTGCAGGACGACTGGAAGCCCAACCCAAAATTTACTTTGGAGGCAGGATTGCGAACCGATTATCAAAACCAATTCGGAAATTTTGTGTTGCCCCGTTTGGCCGTAATGTATAAATTCAATAAAGAATTTTATGTGAGAGCCGGTAGCGGATTGGGTTACAAATTGCCCACCATATTTTCTACAGAAGCAGAACTGGCAGGTATTAATAATATTCAGCCCTTATCCAATGCTATTAAAGCAGAAAAATCTACCGGGGGAAATTTAGATTTTAATTATAAGAAACAGATTGGTGATGAAAGTTCAATAACCATAAACCAATCTTTTTACATTACCCAAATAAATAACCCTTTGGAACTGGATACTTTTCATTTTGTAAATATGAGTAAGCCTGTAATAACAAAAGGATTTGAAACGAATGCCCGGTTAAATATTGATGACTTTCAATTTTTTGTAGGGTATAGTTTTGTTGATGCAAGAAGAAAATACAACAACATTCAATCCTTTGTCCCGCTAACACCAAAGAACAAAATAAACATTGACATCATTTATGAAAAAGAAGATAATTTTTCTGTTGCTTATGAAGGATATTATCTTTCGTCCATGTATCGTGATTATGATACAAAGACGAGAAGTTATTTTACAAGCGGTTTAATTGTTCAAAAGCATTTTGAACATTTTGACTTAATTGCTAATTGCGAAAACATATTTGATGTAAGACAAACCAGGTTTGAAAAAATTGTAATTCCACCGATAAGCAATCCCACATTCAGACAGATATATGCCCCGTTGGATGGCAGGGTATTTAATGTGGCGGCGAAAATAAATTTGTAAAAGATATATGATTATTCAGTTTTCGATTCTTAAAATCACTATCCATTTTAGTATGCTGGTGAAACCTTTATGTAGCCAATAATTCAAGCTTACCTTTCAGAATTTAAAATTTAGTAAATTTATTATTCCATATTAATTCATTTTATAATAGGAGCAAATAAAAGTTGCCGCTATGTGATGTATTGTTACAGGAAATCTGTCCCTGATTTTGCAAAAGCTCTTTAACGTCAGTAATTATTATTTTTAGAGAATGAATATCCTTAAACTATTTTCAATTACATCATTATGTACTGATCCCCTTCTTTAGCAATTGAGCATTAATGGCTACAACTATTGTGCTCAGGCTCATCAAAACAGCGCCTAAAGCAGGGCCTAAGACAAACCCTGAAGTATACAGAACACCTGCTGCCAAAGGGATGGCAATTGCATTATAACCGGTAGCCCATACCAGGTTTTGAATCATCTTTTTGTAAGTGGCTTT
>Ga0307374_10010065_pt1 | contig 13793 bp, 8 predicted proteins | sample OX3MG_FD_202532 | JGI IMG/M metagenome (GOLD analysis project Ga0307374, IMG submission 202532) | Soil microbial communities from Risofladan, Vaasa, Finland - OX-3 | ecosystem: Environmental > Terrestrial > Soil > Coastal area > Acid sulfate soil | place: Finland: Risofladan, Vaasa | collected... | reverse complement strand
CAAGGATGGAAGATATTACGGCAACACCAAGCAAGGAAAATTTATGACCGAAGCGGATGCGGAGAGGGCCGGATATAAAGCCGCGAAGAAGTAGAACCGCTCTGCGAAAAGTGGGCAGAAAAACCAACGGCCCGATGTCTTCAACAAGACACCGGGCCGTGGCCGGTGAGTGGTTAGATTGACCGGAGGCATCCCCGCAGGTGGGCCTCGACGATAGTGGTGCTTGCCGTCAGGACTGGCGATGGACGCCTAAGCCCCAGTCACCTCACGTGATTTGCTACAACTACCTTCAATATTTTTCATTCTCTGGATCGCCCTCCTTTCCCGTGTACGGATACTATGGCGCGTATGGAGCACTATCGTCAAGGTGGATTGGGGTATGGGCGCCAGCGTCGTTGACGGGGTCGAAACATTGCAACGCCGCGTCGCGACAACTTTCATCGGATGAATCCGCCATCTACAAAATGGAACGCCTCGATTCGCCCGCGACGGTTACCTTCGTATATACGTCGGGCGAAAATTCTACCCACCGCGGCAGTTTCCTGTTCCAATCAAACTATCGACCCCTTCTGTTTGCTTTGAAAACGATTGTGATTGCACCACGATGATTCCTGAACACGCTGGCGAACCTTTATGGCGCAACTTGTTGAGTTCTTCGGCGACAGCAGTGTAGCGGGCATGCCTGCCCTACTGCATGGCGACCTGCAGCAGCAGCTGGATCGTCTTCTGCTGACTTCCCATTCTGTCAGCGAGCTCTATGCCCGCCTGGGAGAGTTCCTATTGCAGGCTGTCGCAGTCGACGGGATGTGGCTCGGCTCCCCGGACGAAAATGAACAGGTACAGTACCACTATTCGGCGGGTGACGGCGTCGCCGAATTTCTCGGCGCTGAAACCATCCTGATCAACCAGAACGCCGACAGCCCCCTGGCCCATGCCTGGCGAACCGGTACGCCCCAATTTGCTTGCGACTGGACGGATCAGTCGAATCATCTTCCCGGTGACTTTTGGCGGGAACGCGGACTGCACTTCGGCTGGCGGTCCTCCTGTGCCGTCCCAATCGCAGGAGAGTCCGGGAAACGCGACATCCTGATCCTTTATAGCAAGCGTCCCAAGTTCTTTGGCAGAGAATATATAAGACGATTTGTGCTGCAGTTGCACAGCTTGCTCGGCTTCGCATTGGAGCGACTGCGGCTGTTGGAAGCCATACAAAACAGTCAGCAAGCCCTGATGCTCTACAAAAGTGCGATGGATGTTTCAACCCACGGCATTCTGATCGCGGCGGCAGTGAAAGATCTGCCGATTTGTTATGTGAACCCCGCATTCGAACGCATCACCGGCTACAGCGCAGAGGAAGCGATCGGGAGAAATTGCCGCTTTCTGCAGGGCACAGATACGGCCCAGCCGCAGATGGAAACCATTCGCGAAGCCTTGAGTCAGGGACAATCGTGCACGGTCGAGCTTCGAAATTACCGCAAGAACGGCACCATGTTCTGGAACTCGGTGAGCATTGCCCCGGTGCTGGATGAAGCGGGCCGCACAACGCACTTTATCGGCGTGCAAAAAGACATTACCGATGTCAAAACTCTGCTGCAAGAAAGCATTCACTCCAATGCTCTCTATCGCGCCTTGATGGGTACAGCGGAACTGGTGATCGGCGCACAAACGGAGCCTCAGTTGCTGCAGGGCCTTTGCCGTCTGCTGGTCGACAGCCAACTGTTTGCGCAAGTGTGGATAGGGCGTCCCAACGTAGATGGTGACTTGCAGATTGAATCCATCTGCAACACCGGCGGCGAGTTGAAGGATGTCTCACGCTTGCCCAATGTGATCAGCGGCGACGAGGCTGCGGATCTGACCGTGCGGGCATGGCGGCTTCGCCAGCTCCAATTCACGAACGACGGCAGAACGAGCATGACGGGTGAACTCATTGAGGATTCGGAACGGAGAGATCCTCCATCCGCCACGGCGGTGGTTCCTCTCTACCGCGGCGGCGAGATTTGGGCGTTGTTGACATTGACGTCGAATGAACCCGATATTTTCAGCCCCGAGTTGCTGAAATTGATGGAACGGATTGGGCGGCTTGCCGGGCACGGCCTCGACGCTCTCGATCTTCGCCGCACATTGGAAGAGGAGCGCAAATACCAATCCTGGCTGGCACGACACGATGCTTTGACAGACCTGTTGAACCGCCGTGGACTGACAGAGCGCGTGGAGGAGGCAATTGCACGATCGCGCCAGCAGCATCGCTCGATGGCGGTCGCGTTCATGAGCTTGAATGGCTTCCAGTCCTTAAATGAGCTTCACGGTCGTCCCGCATGCGACCGGTTACTGCGCGCCTTTGCCGACCGACTGCAGGCTTGCCTGAAGCCGGACGATGCTGCCGGTCGGTTGGATGGAGACGATTTCGTGCTGGTGCTGGAAGCGCTCGATGAACATGAACTGGACGCCACGCTGTCCGGAATCCAGGCTGCGGTAGAAGGGCCAATCGAGCTGTCAAACGAACACGCGCCCACGATACAGACCAGCCTTGGCGTGACCTTATTTCCCAACGACAACTCCCCAGCCCAACACTTGCTGCGCCATGCGGATCGAGCGCTCTGCGCGTTCAAGGAAGCCAGGAGCACCGCGACCACCCGGTGGATGATCTATCAACCGGAGGTGGACGCGCAAAAACATATTCGACAGACATCTGTGCTGGCGCTGTTTCACAGCGGAAACCTCCGCGTGCATTATCAGCCCCTGGTGAACCTGCAAACCGGATGTGTGCGAGGAGTGGAGGCTTTGGCGCGGCTCGTCGACAGCAGTGGCAAGGTTCTTCTGCCGCGCGACTTTCTAGATTGCTTCCGCCCTCACGAACTGACCGAGTTGACTTTTCAGGTGTTGGCGCGGGCCTTGCAGGATGTGCGTCATCTGGACCGTTCCGATTTCCACCTCAATCTGGGAATCAACCTGGAGCCTGCAACATTGGCCGACCTGGAAGCCATGCACAATTTGCGCCACCAAATTGAAACCAGCGGCCTGAGCGCAAACCGCATCGTACTGGAGCTTCTGGAACATCCCGATACGCTATCCATGACCGGAGCTCGCGATGTGCTCCTAGAGCTGAAGCGCTCCGGTGCAAGGGTCGCCCTGGACGATATCGGGAGCGCTTACTCCTCCTTACTGCGAATTAAGGAGTTGCCGATCGACGGGATCAAACTGGATCGAAGCTTCTTGAACGGGCTGGATCACCAGCCGAAGGAATTGCGATTCCTGATGCACCTGATGGATCTGTCGCAAACCCTGGGAGTGGATTTGATCGCGGAAGGAATTGAAACTGCTGCCTGCCTCGACGCGGTCGCCGCGCTGGGAATCAAGGTTGCCCAAGGTTATGCGATTGCGATGCCGATGGACATTCGTGAGCTGGAAGAATGGCTGCGAAGTTACAAACCCTCACCTTGGACCGGCCCAACCACTCCGCTGGGCGCCGTTGCCCTGCAATTGCGCGACTTGTTTATCCTGGGACGAGTCTTGGATCAAAAGCCGTCCTTACTGCAGCGAACATCTGCCTCCGAAGCGCAGTGCGGTTGTCCGATTGGCGACGCATTCCGAGCCCTTGGCCCCGACGCAGCCAATCTCTTTTCTGCTCACGTGGAATGGCATAGGACGATGGCGGATCTCTGGAAACGTTCGACGGGATTGATCGATCCTGGACCTTTTCAGACCGCTCGCGCAGCCTACGAAGAGAAGATGTTTGAACTTTTGCTGGAATCTCACGCGGAAGTATGCGGCAGCGTTCACTCTTCGTAATCCGGATTGCGTAGACTGTTGTCTATGCCCATTGAAACCTCAACCTGCCCGGTCGACGAACTGTGGCTGAAAGCCGCCCTGGCACAGGCTGAAGATGCGGAGGCCGCCGGCGAGGTGCCGATCGGCGCGGTGATTCTCGGTCCGGATAAGACCGTGATCGCCCGGGGACAAAATCGGGTCATCCGCGACCACGATCCCACGGCGCATGCGGAAATTGTCGCGCTGCGCGGCGCGGGATTGGCGTTGAAAAATTACCGCCTGGAACGATGCACACTGTATGTCACGTTGGAGCCTTGCTCGATGTGCGCTGGAGCCATGATTCACGCGCGCATCGGCCGGCTGGTGTTTGGAGCCTTCGATCCCAAGGCGGGCGCGGTAGGAAGCGTCCTAAGTGTGTTGAATCACCCGCAACTCAATCATCAAATCGAGGTCACAGGCGGCATCCTGGCAGACGAGTGCGGTGACCGACTGCGGCGCTTTTTCCAGTCTCGACGATAACGTTCCCTGAATCGGCGGCGACGTCGCAGAATCGGAAGCGGAGCGGGACGAGGACTTACATCGCGCCAGCGTCAGCAGTGCGAGCAAACATGCGCCCAGAACTACAACAATCCCGGCGTAGGACTGCTTCGAGGAGGGTTTTCTCACGGTCAACGAACGTATGATACCGAAGAAGCCCCTCGAATGGCCTGCCTTTAGTTCTTGACGCGTACCGAAGGAGTGACGGACATGCCGGGCCGCAGCAGATGGTCGTTATCCTCCTGAGGATTGGTCAGGTCGAGACGGACTGGAATACGCTGGACAACTTTCACGTAATTGCCGGTGGCGTTTTCCGGCGGAAACAAGCTCAGCATCGAACCGGTGGCTCCGCCAATCTGCGTGACTTTGGCATGGAAGGTACGGCCGCCATAGGCATCGACGGTAAATGTTGCGAGTTGTCCAATGCGCATTTGGTCCAGCTGGGTTTCCTTGAAGTTTGCCGTCACCCAAATGTTGGTCAGCGGAATCAGAGTCATGAGCGTCTGACCCGCACTGACGTTCTGACCCACCTGCACAGTCTTCTTGTTCACGATTCCGGAATCGGGCGCAACAATTTTCGTATAGCTCAGATTCAGGCGATCCGTTTCCAGTTCTGCTTCCGCCGACTGCACCTGGGCTGCTGCGGCGTCGGCTTTGGCTCGCTGCGCCGCGACTTGTTTTGGACCGGTTTGCGCGGAGTTATAGTCGGCGCGGGCCGCTGCGAGTTTGTCATTGGAAACACGCACCTGATCGCGAGCACCCTGCAGATTTGCTTCCGCGGCAGCCACCTTCGCTTTGGCGCTGGCAGCCGTCGCGACAACGGAATCATACTGCTGTTTGGAAACGACATCGCGCTGCACCAGCGGGGTATAGCGCTGCAGATCGAGCTGGGCCTTGGTGTTGTCCGCCTGGGCCGACAGCAGTTGCGCTTGCGCCGCATCCAACTGCTTCTCCGCCGCGGCAATGGTTGACAATGCAACCCGAACCCCGGCAGCGGCCGAACTCAGCGTAGCCCCAGTCGAAGTGGTGGTGATGGGCACATTCGCCAGCGCAGCTTCATAATTCGCCTTCGCGGTGGCCAGGACCGCCTCTCCCTGATCGAGGGCCGCCTGCGCATCCCGCGGGTCGATTTCTACCAGCACCTGCCCTTGCTCCACCTGCTGGTTGTCCTGAACGTTCACCTTGGAGACGTATCCCTTGATGCGGGCGCTGATCTGCACCAGATTCCCATCGATCTGCGCATCATCCGTGCTCTCGTAATAAGTGGAGTGCCACCAGTACAGCGCGACACCCAGCAGGACCAGTACGACGGCACCAATAATAAAAAATCTCTTCCGTGCAGGCGGCACTTCGTGATGGAGCTCTGTGTCTTCCGGCAACGCATCCTTTGGATTGCTGTTCGTATCCGAACGCTGGTCGTTTTGCGCAGAAGAGCGATCGCCTGTTCGCTGATTCTCTTCCGGTCGACCGTTGGCCGAGTCGACTTGCATGGTTCCTTCGGGTCTCGATTCCGCCACGATTATTGTCCTCCAAGATAAGTCTTGTACTGGGTGCGCGCGAGGCCTACGGCGCGTGCCAATGAAAGCTTCGAAACATTCAACTGATACAGGCTGCTGACATACTGGTCATTGGCCTGGGCCACCGATGACTGCGCCTGTGACACCGCCAGGTTGTCCGAAACTCCCGCTTGAAACCGCTCTTGCGCTTCTTTCAGCGCTTCACTTGCCAGGTCGACGTTGCTTTTAGCCACGCTGACCAACTTCTCCGAGGATTCAATATCCAAAATCGCATCCTTCACATCGGCGCGGATCTGACCCTCCAGGTTGTTCAGCTGGGCGCGAGCCTGTTCCAACTGGGCACCGGCAATTCGCGCATCGCCCCTCAATTTGCCTTCCTCGAAGATGGGTCCGCTCAGCTTGCCGGTGGCATTCAGTGTGGCGTAGGAATTGCCCGGATTGACTCCAATTTCGCCGTAGTCGACTTCCGCGGTGAGCGCCGGATACCGCTCCGCGTGGGCCGCGGATAAGGTCTTCTCGGCAGCCTTTACCTGCTGCTGCGCGGCTTGCAGGTCGCTGCGATTTTTCAACGCCTCCGCCATCGCCGATTCCATGGTGGGCGCGTCAAATTGGGCGTAAGGAACCTGATCGGTCAGCTTGAATTCCTGATCAAGCGGCAATCCAATAGCGCGAGCCAGGGCAATTCGATCTTTCTTTTCCTGCGCTGTCGCCGCGATCAAGGATTGTTCCTGGGTCTGATAATCGACGCGTGCACGAAGTTCGTCCAGGCGGGGCGACACTCCGCTTTGGTGATTTTGAATCGCCTGGTCGAGCGAGACTTTCGAGGTTTGCACCTGGGCATCGAGAGATGAAATACGCGCCGCGTCCGCCAGACATAACAAATATGCGTTGCCTACCGTCAGGACGACCAGGTCCTGCGAATCCCTGGCGGAAAGTTTGCTCGACTCAAAATTGTGTTTCGACGCCAAATAGTTTTGCAGCGAAGAAACGTTCAGCAGCGTTTGATTGAGCGTGGCGCGAAAATCGGTATACCCGAAAGGTCCGATCACCGCCGGAAATCCTGGAATTCGCAATCCTTCTGCCTGCAGGTTCACCTGCGACACCGCAGCTTGCGCGGTGCCGGTGACGGTCGGCAGCAGGGCCTGCAATTGCTGCAGCTTCGTTCCGCCTTCAGATTTGACATTGGTATTTTGCAGAATCGCGCCCAGGTTGTTTTTCAGACCCATCTGGATGGCATCGTCGAGCGATAACGGCAATTCTCCAGGCGTGGCTTTTTGCTGCACGACGCTGCCTCGATAGGAATCGGACATCTGCGCCTGCGCGCCATGATGGACGACACCGGCGACAAGGGCCGTAGACAACAGCAATCGCAGACAGACCGAAAGTGCTTTAGGAGAAGTTTTTGGCATTTCTTTCATCAGACGGTTTGCGTACGGAGCAGTATTGCCGTGTTGTAGGTGCTAGAGAATAGATGACGAAACGGGCAGAAGAGTGCAATTTCTTTCCCTCGTGCGCATCTTTTTTCTGTCGCCGGTTGAATGGCTGGTCACGTCATGCGTCGGCAGCCGGTTGTACAACGTGGTTCCCTGCTTTAGGATACCGGATTGCAGTTCTTGAATGAGATTTACGTCACCGTCATCACTCACTGATACCCTCGGGCGGAGGGATTTGAGACACTGGAAAGGTCGACTTCGCCCGCCAGGATGTTGCGATTGCCTCACCGGAAGAAGACCACGAACGTATGGCACTGAAAAGCAGCCGCGAAACTCCGCTCACGACCAAGCACTACTTCAACCGGGACGAATCCTGGATGGATTTCAACCGGCGTGTGCTGGAAGAAGCTCAGGATGACTCCAATCCGCTGCTGGAGCGGGTGAAATTTCTCGCCATCACGGCCAGCAATCTGGACGAGTTTTTTGAGGTTCGCGTCGCCGGGATTTTGCAGCGCATTGAAGACGGCTACAACGAACCGGGCCCAGACCTGATGACGCCGCAGCAGACCTTGGACTCACTGGCGAAAAAGACGCATGCCTTTGTCGCCGATCAATACACCTGCTGGAACAAACAATTATTGCCTGCCTTAGCCGACGCTGGCATCCGCATGCGCGCCTGGAAAGATCTGATAGAAGACCAGCGCAAATTTGCGATCGCCTTCTATCAGAGCGAAGTGGACCCGCTGCTGACCCCGATCACCATCGACCCCGCTCATCCGTTTCCGCATGTACTCAACAAGGCGCTTTGCCTGGCGTTATTGCTGCATCGCAAGCGCAAATCGGCGTCGACTCAGGTGCTGGGAGTGGTTACAGTGCCGCGCGCGCTGCCGCGCTTGGTGGCGCTGCCGTCGGCTCCAGGATGCTTTGATTACATTTTCCTGCATGAACTGATCGAATCTCAGGCCGCGGCGATGTATCGCGGGTACGAATTTTTGTCTCGCGCGGCGTTTCGCGTCACCCGCAACAGCAACCTTTACCTGCAGGAGGAAGAGGCGCGCAGTCTGCTGGAAAGCGTGCGTTCCGAACTGCACAATCGCCGCAAAGGAGACGCGGTCCGGCTGGAGATTGCCAGCGATGCTGCTCCCGAAATCGTGGAGCAGCTGCGGACAAATTTTGAGTTGGATGAATTCCAGATTTTTTATACGGACGGGCCGGTCAATCTTTCCCGCCTGATGAACCTGCATTCCAAAACAGACAAGCCGGAGCTGAAATATCCACCCTTTGTGCCGCGCGGCCTGCGGCTGCATCGCGAGTCGGCGAATCTGTTTGCGGAAATTCGCCGCCACGACGTTTTGCTGCACCATCCCTACGATTCCTACAATGCCGTGGTCGAGTTTATCCGCGCGGCCGCGGAAGACCCCGCGGTGCTTTCCATCAAACAGACCCTGTATCGCACCAGCGCCAACTCGCGCATTTTCCAGGCCCTGCGCGAAGCCGCCCAGAGCAAAGAAGTGACTGTGGTAGTGGAACTGATGGCCCGCTTCGATGAGGCCTCCAACATTCGTTGGGCCCACGACCTGGAGGATGCCGGAGTCCAGGTCTTTTATGGCACTGTCGGACTGAAAACACATTGCAAGCTGGCACTGCTGGTCCGGCGCGACCCTGAAGACGGCGTGGTGCGCCAGTATGCCCACCTGGGGACGGGCAATTACAACGTGGAGACGGCGTCGTTCTACACCGACCTGAGCCTGCTGACTGCGAATCCGACCCTGACCAATGCGGTGCACAACGTATTTAATTACCTGACGGCGCATTCGGAGTCCGACGACTATGCCCCGCTCTTGGTGGCTCCGTTAAACCTGGCGGAGGGCTTTGCCCAGCGCATTCATCGCGAGGCGAAACATGCCGCCGAAGGCAAGCCCGCGCACATCGTTGCCAAGATGAACTCCCTGCTGGAGCAGGGCGTGATCGATGCTCTCTATGCTGCATCGCAAGCTGGAGTCTCGATCGACCTGATTGTTCGCGGCATTTGCGCGTTGCGCCCGGGAGTGAAGGGCCTCAGCGAAAATATTCGCGTCCGCTCCATTGTCGGCCGATTTCTGGAGCATAGCCGCATCTTCTATTTCCTGAATGGCGGCAACGCGGAAATCTACGCGGGAAGCGCGGATTGGATGCCCCGAAATCTTTTCGAGCGATGCGAAGTGGTGTTCCCGGTGCTCGATCCGCAACTGCGCCAGCGCATTCGCGACGAAATTCTGGAAGCCTATCTTGCCGATACTGCCGAATCCCGTTTCCTGCTGCCTTCTGGCGAGTACGTTCGCACCAAAGATCAGCCGGGGAGAACAGGACCGCTCTTTCATGCGCAGGAATTTCTGATTCGGCTGGCGGAGGACAAAGCGAGCGTCCGAGATATTCCACAGCAGGCAGCCTCGATCGCCACTCCCCAAGCCTCCAATGGCGCGTCCGATGGCGTGGATTCGACAACTCCACATGGCATGCCTGCAGCAGGCGAACCGAAACCGCCAAGCAAAGTTTCGGCGACCGAAAAGAAATCCCGCACTGTCAAACGCACTCCGAAAAAAGGCCGCCCCCTCTGAATGAATTTCAACATCTTATTGGAAATGAATTCTGTTGCATTGGAAACGCGAGGGTGGCGGAGCGCGTCGAATACAGGTAGAGCGGTACCGCATCGCGGGACAGCCGCAAACTTTTCCCCTTCCGTGACGGATTGACATGTCAGCCAGCCCATTGACCAGCGCTCCCACGATTCGAAACGCCGAGATTGACCGGGGGCTCAGTGTATTGCCGGTTCGGCGGGTCTGGGTTTGGTGGCACCTGCTGAGTCTAGACGCGCCCACGGTCGCAGTTGTCTGGTGCTGGTTTTTTGCTGCGGCTTTCGACGTCAGTCTTCCACCGACCGCGCTGGTTACGCTGGCGCTGGGAACCTGGTGCGTCTACGTCGCGGATCGCCTGCTCGACGGCTGGCGTTCGGTCGATATAACAGACCTGCGCGACCGGCATTGGTTTTATCTGCGACACCGCAAGCCGTTTGTGATTGCGTGGATTGCAGCCGCCCTACCTTTGGCCTACCTGATCTTGTTTCGCGTGCACCCGGCCGTGCGGACGGACGATATTGTTTTGTATCTGATTGGCATCGGCTATTTTCTTTTGATCCACAACCGATCCGAAAGCGATCGCTTCTCGAAAGAATTATTTGTTGGATTCCTTTTTTCCATCGCAACCGCGGTACCCACCTGGACTCGCCTTCACCAAGGCCGAGGGTTGTTGCTGGCGGCGATGTGTACGTTTGGAGCTGCTTGCTGGCTCAATTGCGTTGCGATCCAAACATGGGAAGACGCGGAGGCAAGACGCGAAGGCGTGCAGGACGATTTTGCGGCGAGTCGAACGCGTGAACTCCGGGTTCAACAAAACGCGGTATCCCGTCCTGCTCTGACAGATTTCCTGGGAAATCATTTGACTGCTTTCGCCATGGGAGTCGGAGCCCTGGCTTTTTCCATCGCCTGCTTCTCCCCCGCAAGGCTTGTTTGGCCTCTCTTTATCGCGGTCGCCGCCAGTTCTCTGGTGTTTCTCGTGCTGATCCAACACAACGTCCGTTTGAGCGCACTCTCACTGCGCGTGCTCGCCGATGGAGCCTTGTTGACACCTCTACTATTTTTTCTTCACGTACGTTAGTTGCGCCGGCGCCATACTCACCTCAACTCAATGGAACCCGACACGCCGAACTTCGATTCCGTGGCCCGCGCCTATCGCTGGATGGAATATTTCAGCTTTGGCCGCATGTTGGAGCTCTGCCGGTTCCACTTTTTGATGCGATGTTCGCACGCTCGTCATGCGCTGGTCCTCGGCGACGGAGACGGTCGTTTTACCGCGCGCCTCCTGGCATCGAATCCCACGGTGCAGGTGGACGCAGTCGATGCGAGCCCGGCCATGCTCACGGTCTTACGGGAGCGGGTGCGACAAAGTTGTCAAAATGCGGATACCCGACTCCAAACAATCCAGGCAGATATTCGCCGATTCACCCCGACGGGCAAAGATTACGACCTTGTCATCTCCCACTTTTTTCTGGATTGCCTGACGGACGGCGACGTCACCGCCCTGATCGAGCGGCTTTCCCCACGTATGTCCCAGGACGCGATCTGGCTGGTATCGGAATTTGCCGTGCCAGAAAAGGGATGGCGGCGATTCGGTGCGCGGATGGTGATTCGTTCCTTGTATTTTGCATTTTTCGTCCTGACCGGGCTTCGTGTTCGCGAAATTCCAAACCACGCCCAGGCCTTCAATGACAATGGATTTCATGTGGTTGAAAAAGCGGCCTACCTGGGTGGAATGTTGATCACAGAGGTGTGGGGACGACAGTCGGACTAGTATTTTTGTTTGCCTGCGAGGCCCCACTGCTACAATTTCGAATGTTCCAGAGGCCGGCTTCCGCGGCATCCTTGTGCGACGCATTTGTGCTTTCAGCATCCAAACTTGTAGTGTCGCCGAATTTTCCAGTCATTCTCAGTGGTGGATTGGGAGCGTTGACTCCTCATTCCAAGCGGAGCGGGCGCGACAGAAATTGCAGCGTTAGGACGGTGTATGAATTTGTATTTATTGCGTCACGGCAGCGCAGGTCAGCGGAAAATGAACCCCGTACTCGACCACAAGCGGCCACTCGACAAAGAAGGAAAACAGCAGTGCATCCTGTTGGGTCGCGCTTTGAATTCGATGAAGATCCAATTCGATTCCGTCATTTCCAGTCCGTTGAAGCGTGCGCTGCAGACTGCCACTTTGGTCGGGACTGAAACTGGCTATGAAAAGAAAATTCAGCTATCGCAGGCGATGGCGCCGGAAGGAACATGGAGCGATTTTCAGCGGCTCCTCGACAGCGTAATGGATCAGGAAGAGGTACTGCTGGTGGGTCATAATCCCAATCTGCCGGTGTATCTGAATCGCCTGTTATCTCCGTCAGCGACCAGCCCTATTGCTCGAGTCCGCAAAGGCGCGATTGCAGCGCTGACCGTGCAGCGCGGATCAACCAGGCTGCAATGGCTGCTGGACCCTCGGCTGCTGCGAGCGATTCAATCCAAAGACACCAAGAGATCGCGGGCAAAAACCTCGCGAAAATAGTCCGCCTCTTTCCGCAAAGCCCACAGTTCCAGGTCCGCCCGTTTTCGTCCTGGCATCAACATAATGGTGACCTTCCCGGGAGTAACGCGGGTGCGAAAGCGCGCCACCGCGGTGGACTGATTCTGGTGCAAGGCGACCGCCATGCGCAGCAACATAGCCGCCTGCTTCACACTCACATGCTGTTCCACGGGAATGTACCGCAGCACCCGATCGCCGGGCGCGGGCCTGGATTTTCCCAGGTAACGAGCGATGGCAGAAACGATGAGCCGTTGCTCCGGCGTGAATCCGTACAGTTCCGAATTGGCAATGATGTACTGCGTGTGCCGGTGATGGCCCTGGTAGTTCATGAATTTGCCGACGGAGTGCATCATGGCCGCCGATTGCAGCCACAGCTTATAGTCCGGCGACAAATGATGGACATTCTTCAAATCATTGAACAATTGGGTGGCGTCGCGGACCACAGGTTCCTGCCGCTTGGGATCGATTCCGTAGTGGCGACACAGCTCCAGCACGCTGGCCCAGCGTTCCTCCTCAAAATGCTGATGGGCGGAAGTTCGCGTGTCGCCTTCGGCCAGCATCAGCGCCAGAATGCCGTCGCGCAGACCCATGGGAGAGTACCGAAAGCCTGGTAGATGAAAACGCTCCAGCAAATCTGCATACACGTACGCGCCAGCGACGATGATTTCCGAACGCCTGGGGCCGATGCCGCGGATGACGCTGCGTTGCGGGGCGGACATGCGCTTCAGCTTGTCCGCCAGTTTGCGAACCACTGCCGTCGGGGTGCGGTCCCAGGCTCGGACGCCCGGTTTTGCGTCGGGCTTGAAGCTGGACTTGGTCGCAGCTCGCGCGGCAGCAGCCAGCGCCGCGGCTGTCCCAGACGTAGCGAACACGCTGACCCGTTCGCATCCAATCTGCTGTTCCGCACGGTGCAGTTCGCGCCGGATCCAACCCTGCATGCGCGCGATCTCTTCCGCAGTCGGCGGATCATGGCGGAGAAATTCACGGGTTAACCGAACCGCTCCCAGCGGAAGACTGACGATCTGGCGAATCGCACTATGGTCGGAAAAAGTCACCTCGCAACTACCGCCGCCAAGGTCAACCAACAAGCAGCGCCCACGAGCGGCAGGCTCGTTGGAGACCACCCCCAGGTGAATGAGACGCCCTTCTTCGAGACCGGAAATAATCTCGACCTTCCAGCCGGTAGCGGAATGCACCCAGGCCAGGAACGCCTGTTGGTTACGCGCATCGCGGATGGCGCTGGTCGCCACCACGCGCACCTTGTCGACCGCATGGGCCTGTACCGCCCGATGAAATCTGCGTAACGCTCGGATCGTGGTGGCCATCGATTCCGGCGAAACTACAGCACTTTCAAACACGCTTTCGCCCAGCCGTGTAATCTCGCGATCCTCAT
>Ga0307374_10010064_pt1 | contig 13796 bp, 13 predicted proteins | sample OX3MG_FD_202532 | JGI IMG/M metagenome (GOLD analysis project Ga0307374, IMG submission 202532) | Soil microbial communities from Risofladan, Vaasa, Finland - OX-3 | ecosystem: Environmental > Terrestrial > Soil > Coastal area > Acid sulfate soil | place: Finland: Risofladan, Vaasa | collected... | reverse complement strand
TGGCTGAACGTGGGGCGTGTCGAACAGCTCCCGCGGGCCGGCAGTTACTTCACCCGTGAGCTGGCGGCGGCGGGGACATCGGTCGTCGTCGTGCGGGGCACCGACGGTGAGGTGCGGGCCTTCCACAACATCTGTCGGCACCGTGGCAACAAGCTCGTGTGGAACGACTACCCCCGCGAGGAGGTCTCGGGCGTGTGCCGGCAGTTCACCTGCAAGTATCACGGATGGCGCTACGACCTCCAGGGGGCGTGCACCTTTGTGCAGCAGGAGCCGGAGTTCTTCGACCTCGACAAGACCCAGTACGGGCTCGTGCCGGTACAGTGCGACGTCTGGCAGGGATTCGTCTGGGTGAATGTCGATCCCGACAACACGGTGTCGGTGGCCGAGTACCTCGGGCCCCTGGGGGAGGGTCTGGTGGGGTACCCGTTCGACAAGATGACCCAGGTCTACAAGTACCGGGCGCACGTGGGCGCGAATTGGAAGCTCTTCATCGATGCCTTCGCCGAGTTTTACCACGCGCCTGTGCTCCACGCCCGTCAGGCGACCGCCGACGAGTCGCGCAAACTCCAGGGTGTCGGCTACGAGGCGCTGGCCTACAAGGTGGAGGGCCCCCACGGGATGGTCTCTTCGTGGGGAGGCATGTCACCGCCGAAGGACATCACCATGGTGAAGCCCATCGAGCAGAGACTGAGAAGCGGACTGTTCGGGCCGTGGGACCGTCCCGACATCGAGGGTCTCGACCCTCTGCCATCCGGTCTCAACCCTGCGGGCAGCCGGGCATGGGGCATCGACTCCTTTGTCTTCTTCCCGAACTTCATGCTCTTGGTGTGGGCGCCGGGGTGGTACCTCACCTACCATTACTGGCCGACGTCCTTTCACACCCATGTCTTCGAAGGCACGCTCTACTTCGTCCCGCCCAAGAACGCCACCGAGCGGCTGCGCCAAGAACTCGCCGCGGTGACGTTCAAGGAGTACGCGCTGCAGGACGGCAACACTCTGGAGGCAACGCAGATGATGCTCGAGTCCCGGGCCGTGACCACGTTCCCGCTCAACGACCAGGAGATCCTCCTGCGCCACCTCCACAAGACGTCGCGCCAGTACGTGGACGCCTACCAGAATGACCTGAGAAGTCCCTCCACGTCGGCACCGGTGCCGGCGATATCCTGAGCGAGGAGCGCCAGATGCCCGTTCTTCCGACAGAGTTCGCCGATCTGGAGCAGTTCGCCGACTGGTCCCTGGAGACGGAGGCGGAGCGTTACGCCAAACGTCTCTCGTCTTCCATGGATGCGCTGCAGGCCTTCTACGACGCTGTGTTCCCCCGCCTGGAGGAGATCCTGGCCTCTCTCGACCAGTTCGAGCTGAAGAGTCTGTCCGAGCAGTGGACGCGCCTGCTGTGGCTCTCCTACTCGCTCGTGAACGTGTCGTTCCCGGTCGAGGTCTGGCGCCAACCGCGGGTGCCCGACAGTGGGGCGGCCACCATGGACGTAGTGGTCGAACCGGCGATTTAGGCCCGACGGTACACTGATCGTGGTGAAAACCACCGAAAATGCTGAAGATGTGCCCCGAGAAGAGGGAGTGAGTTGGCGCGAGCAGGCGGTGGCTCGCTCGCTCGACTCAGCCCGTAGCCGGGCGGAGAACCGGGTGCAGCGCTTCATCGACGCGGCACTTGAGTTGATAACCACCAACGGGGGCAAGGACTTCACCGTGCAGGAGGTGGTGGAGCGTTCGGGGCAGTCGCTGCGCAGCTTCTACCAGCACTTCGACGGCAAGCACGAGCTGCTCCTCGCCTTGTTCGAGGAGTCGGTGCTCTCCACGGTGCAGTACCTCCGCGAACGGATCAGGGGCGAGTCCGATCCCCTCGAGCGTTTGCACCGCTTCGTGGTCGAGTACTACCTGGCCTGCAATCGTCCGACCGGCGAAGGCGTCATGCCGCGCAAGGGCGCGCCGCCGGTCGTGACCGATTTCGCCCAGCAGCTCCTCACCGAACGACCCAAGGAGGCGGCTCGAGCATTCGCCCCGCTGGTGGAAATGTTTCGCGAACTCCTCGACGACGCCCTGGCGACGGGCGTGGTGCGGACCGGACTGGGGGACAGGGCCGCTGGGATGGTCCTCGAGGCGGTGATGTTCAACGCCTTTTCGTCCACGATCGGCGGGACATCCTCCCGCGGCGACGACAACGTGGCGGCCGAGGAGCTCTGGGACTTGGTGGCTCACGGCATCGTGGCCACGGCACAGCCCTGATCCGTGGCTGCCGTTCCGACTCGGTTGCGCACATCTCGGCTCGGGCCGTGACCAGAGAGGCCCTCAGGGCACGACGACAACCTTGCCGGTCTCGGCAGCGGTCAAGAGATTGGCGAAGGCATCCGGCAGCGCGTCTAGGTCGATGATGTCGGTCACGAGGCCCTCGACGACCAGCGACCCGTCGTCCAGGGCGCGCAGCGTGTCCACGAAGTCCTGGCGGTCGTAGTAGACGGCGAAGCGGAGGTCGAGCTCCTTGGACAAGGCGGTGAAGGGGAAGACGGTGTCGAACGACATGCAGGCGCCGACGACGCCGATCCGAGCCTCCACGGCGGCGAGCGTCATGGCCTGGTCGATCAGCCCGGGCTTGCCGCTGCACTCAACCACGACCGGCGGGGCGCCACCCAGGACTCCCCGGCACGTGGCGGCGATGTCGTCCGTCGTGGGATCGACCGCGGCGTCCGCCCCCAGCGCTCTCGCCAAATCCCGTCGCGTGGCCACAGGGTCGCTCACCACCACCCCCCCCGCCTTCAACGCCCGGGCCCAGGCGGTGACGGCCAGGCCGATGGGCCCGGCGCCCAGCACGGCCAACCGCTCACCGGCACCGAACCCCAAGCGTCGGAGCACGTGGCGGGCCACGGCGAGCGGCTCGACGAGCGCCTGCTCGGCACCGATGAGCGAGGCGGGCAGCGCATAGAGCTCGTCCGCGCTGAGCAAGGCCCGTTCAGCGAACCCCCCGGGTCGCGTGGCGCCCAGCAGATGGAACTGCCGGCAGTGATCGGGCCGACCGGCACGGCAGTAGCGACATTTGCCACAGCTGGAGAATGGTCGCGCCGTGACCGCCGTGCCCGGCACCCACCGGTCATCGACATCGGCACCCACGTCCTCGATGACGCCGGCAATCTCATGGCCCATGATGGTCCCGGGTGTGCCGTACGCCTTGGCAATGTGGAGATCGCTCCCACAGATCCCGCACGCTTGCACCCGGACCACGACGTGGCCTGGGCTGGGGACCGGGTCGTCGACCTCCGCCGTCTCCAACCGCCCATCGACGCCGGTGAGGACGACTGCGCGCACGCTCAGGCCTCGATGACGACCACCGGCGGGTCGCTCATGCCGTGCTCGGAGGCGCACAACTTCCGGTAGCCGGCCAGGACGCTGGCCGCGTCGATCACGACCTCGACCTTGCCCTCCGCGTCAATATTCAGGTTGGCACCGTGGATCACGAACCAGACGTCGGTGTCCTCGCTGTTGTCCTGGGGCACATGCAACGTGTGCACGGAACCGGCGGGTTCGAACAGGTACGAGCCGGCGGTGTTGACGGCCTCGGGGCTCTCCAGGTAATGCCAACGTCCGGATTGGGTGAAGGCGTAGACGTTGCCCGTGTGTCTGTGGGTCTGGATGGTCACCCCCGGCGGGAACAGGCTGCGGACGATCCACACGCCGTTGGCCAGGTCGGCCTGAACGAGCTGCATGCGTACCGAGTCGGGGAACGTCACGAAGGGAAGATCGCCCGCGCCGCGGTGAACGGCGGTGGGCACGAGGTCGAAGGCGGTTGTCATTGGTTCCTCCAGGGTCTCTCTGAGAGAAGGTTACTCCGGCCGGATCAGCCTCTCTTGTCGGGCCGCACGTACACGACACCGCCCTTCATCACGAATCGGACGTCCTCGGTCACGGCGATGTCGGCGAGGGGATCACCGGGGACGGCGATGATGTCGGCCAGCAGCCCAACCTCGATACGGCCGCGATCCTGTTTGTCGATGAGATCGGCCGCCACCAAGGTGGCCGCCCGCAGCGCCTGCAGAGGGCTCATGCCCCTGTCGACAAGGGCGAGAAGCTCCTTGGCATTGTGTCCGTGGGGGATGGCCGGTGCGTCGGTGCCGCAGGCGATCTTGACTCCTTTGGCGATGGCTTTCGAGATGGTCTGCTTGGCTTTCGGGAACACGTCGGCTGCCTTGGCCTGCAGCTCGGGCGCCGCATGCGACAGGTCCATGCCGTCGGCCAGGTAGGTCGTCGGGACGAGAAAGCGGCCGCGGTCCACCATAAGGTCGATGGTTTCATCGCGCATGAGCGAGCCGTGCTCGATGCAGTCGATTCCCGCATCGATGGCGGCCCGGATCCCGTCGTCACCATGGGCGTGGGCGGCGACGCGCAGCCCCGCTCGGTGCGCCTCGTCGACCACGGTGCGGAGCTCTTCGTCCGAGTACTGCTGAGCTCCCGCCGGACCGGTGTGCGACATCACCCCCCCCGAGGCGCACACCTTGATCAGCTCGGCGCCGTATTTGATCTGGTAGCGGACGGCCTTGCGGACCTCGGCCACACCGTTGGCGATGCCCTCCTCGACGGAAAGGGGTAGGACGTGGGGGGCGAAGGCCTGGAACATGGTGGGATCGAGATGGCCGCCGGTGGGGCTGATGGCGTGTCCGGCGGGCACCACCCGTGGTCCGTCGACGTAGCCACGCTCGATGGCCTTCTTCAGTGCCACGTCGAGGAGCAGGCCACCCGTCTGCACGAACAGACCGAGATTCCGCACCGTGGTGAAGCCGGCCCGCAGGGTACGGCGGGCGTTGACGACGGCGCGCAGAGTGCGTAGCGCCGGGTCGTCCTGTACGGCGCTGAGGGGGCTGCGCTGGTCGGGTCCACCAAGGAGCAGGTTTACCTCCATATCCATGAGGCCGGGAACGAGGGTGAGATCGCCGAGCTCGATGGTGACGGTCCCCTCCGGCACTCGCGTGGGCGTGAGCTCGGCGATGTGGTCGCCGACGACGAGGACGTCACCGGGTTCCCGGAGCTCTCCCTCGACGACATCGAGTAGGCGCGCGCTTCGAATACGGATGGCTTCGGGCCGGCGGGGAGGGCTCATGAGGTGCTCCTCGTTGAGGGTGTCCAAGACGGTCGGGCTGTCACGACAGAATGGGGATGATCGGGGGCAAGTCGACGATGGTGCGTATCCCGGGATCCGCTCCGCACACCGCCGGCACGACGTTGACGGCCCGATTGGCGGTGAAGCCCGGCGAGGTGTCGCCCATCCGCTCGATGGGCACGTCGAACCGGATGTCGACGTCGAGCGGTGCGTCGCCGGCGACCCTTAGGTGCCAGCCGGTGGCCCGTAGGTCCCACGCCGGTTCGAGGTCGTCGGTGCAGTACCACACGGCCCGAAACGACAGGAAGGGCTTGTCTCCCCGCAGACCGGTGACAGTCATCCGCTGGGCCGCCACCGTCCCCTCTTCGATGGTGCCGGCGGCAATCGTGGTCCGACGGCGGGCACAGGCCACCTCGCCGGCGGCGACCACCGAGTCGAGCGGCATTGACAGCGCATCGGCCAGCATGCGCAGGGTCGGACCAAAGCTCTGGGCTCCGTGCGCCCAACGTCCCGAGTCGAAAGTCGCTGGGCCGCGCCCGTAGCCCATGAGGGAGAAGAGCAGTTCGGGGGAGTTCCGGCGTGAAAGATCGGCATACTCCTCGATGATCAGCTCATCGATCCGCCGCTCGATGGAAGCGAGGACGATGGGCACGGCCTCGGAGATGAAACCGGGACTGCTGCCCGTGCTGTGGATCGAACTGGCCCCTGCCGCGCAGGCGGCCTCGATCTGGGACCGATGGCCCGGGTCCATACTCGGGGGGTGATGGAACTCGCCTCGGGTGGTCACAACGTTCGAACCCGACGCCAACACCCGGCTCAGCGCGTCGAAGTCGCACCCCTGGGGCATGTAGAGGACGCAGTCGGCGTCGAGCTCGAGGATCTCGTCGATCACGCAGGTGGCCGACACGCCGACGGTGTCGAGGCCACACAGCTCGCCGGCGTCTCGCCCCGCCTTTTCGGGGTCGTGCACCATGACGCCGACCAGTGTCATGTGCGGGTGCTCCACGACGGCGCGCAGGGATCGCGCCCCGATGTTCCCGGTCGCCCACTGCACCACCCGATAGGGACGGATCGGGATCACGGGGACCGGGGCTCATCCTTGGCCAACGACGCCTTGTAGAGCGTGTTGGCGGCCAGGCGCATGTGGGCGGCGTCCACCAGCCGGCCGTCGCGGCCGATGGCGCCGACGCCGTCGGCCTCGGAGGCCCGGTACGTCCTTATCGCCTCCCGGGCTTCGGCGATTTCCGGCGCGGTGGGGGAGAACACGTCGTTGGCCACGGCCACCTGGTCGGGGTGGATGGCCCACTTGCCGTCGAAGCCCAGCAGGCTGGCGTGCTCGGCTGACCGGCGGTATCCCCCGAGATCCTTGTAGGCGGGATAGGGCGCGTCGATGGCGTCGATGCCCGCCGCGCGCGCCGCGGCCAGCACCTGGACACGGGCGAAATGCCAGAAGTCACCGGGGTACTCGCCGAGCGGGTCGAAGTTCCCGTCGACACGAGCTCGCAGGGAGGCCGAGAGATCGCCGGCACCGAAGATGATGGCCTCCAGCCGGTCGCTGGAACGGGCGATGGCCATGGCGTTGCCGAGGCCCTCGGCCTCCTCGATGAGCACCTCCAGGCCGATGCGCTTGCTCAGGCCGAGCTTGTCCTCGAGCTGGGTGAGCAGCACGTCCACCCACCACACGTCGCGGGCGTCACGGGCCTTGGGGACGATGATGACATCGAGTGTCTCGCGGGCGCCGGTGACCACCTCGATGATGTCACCGTGGCACCACTGGGTGTCGATCCCGTTCACCCGAACGGCCCGCACCGTGCGCCCCCAGTCGAGGCCGGTCAGCGCCTGCACGGCGATCCGGCGAGCCCCGACTTTGGCCACGGGCGCGCAGGCGTCCTCCAGATCAAGGAACACGAGATCGGCGTCGGAGGCGGCCGCCTTCACGCACATCTTCTCGCTGCTGGCCGGTGTGGCCAGCTCGGACCGTCGGGCGCGCGGCATGGGGGCTGCGTCGATCTGCATCAGATGACGCCCGCCTCGCGCAGAGCGGCCAGTCGGTCGGGCTCGACACCGAGGAGCTCCCCGAAGACGGCGTCGTTGTCGGCGCCGAGCGCTCGACCCAGATGCTCGATGCGGCCCGGGGTGGCACTCAGGCGCGCCACCGGTGCCTGCACGGTGACGGGACCCAGGTCCGGATCGTGGACCGCGACGAAGGTGCCACGCGCTCGCAGGTGCTCGTCGGCCATCAACTGGGCGGCGTCGTAGACCGGCGCCGCGGCCACCTCGGCCACCTCGAACACGGACATGGCCTCCTCGAGCGTATGCCGGGCCACCCAGCTGGCCACCGCCTCGTCGACCTCGGCGGCCCGGGCCTGGCGCATGACCGGGTCCACGTAGTCGGGGTTCTCCGCCATGTCCGGCCTCTCCACGGCGCGAAACACGCGTAGCGCGATGTTGGGCGACGCCCCTGAGATGGCCATCCACCTGCCGTCGGCTGTCCGATAGGCATTGCGCGGCGCACTGGCATCAAGCCGGTTGCCCATCCGGGTCGGGATCACACCGAGCTGGTCATAGGTCAAGGTGGCAGACTCGATGAGTCGCGCCAGGGGCTCGACGAGGTTGACGTCTACCAGCTGGCCCTGTCCGCCATGTACGTCCCGGTGGTACAGCGCCATCATCACCGCGTAGGTGGCGGCCAGGCCGGCCACGCCGTCGGCGAGCATGAACGGTGGAAGCGTGGGCGGCCCGTCGGGTTGGCCGGTCAAGTGGGCGAAACCGCTCATGGCTTCGGCCAGCGTGCCGAAGCCGGGACGGTCGCTCTTGGGTCCGCCGGCGCCGTAGCCGCTGATGTGGAGCATCACCAGGTGGGGATGGGCCCGATGGACCGACGGCCAGTCGAGACCCCATCGCTCGAGAGCGCTGGGTCGATTGCCGAAGATGGCCACGTCGCTCACCTCGAGGAGCTGGTGAAAGAGCTCCCGGCCTTCCCTGAGGCGGAGGTCGAGCGTCACGCAACGCTTGTTGCGGCTGATGCTCTTCCACACGAGGCCCACTTCGTCTTTGCGCTCGCCCCAGGTGCGCATGGGGTCTCCTTTGCCCGGCTGCTCCACCTTGACGACGTCGGCACCGAACTCGGCGAAGGCGGTGGCCACGACGGGCCCGGCCGCCAGGGTGGCCGTGTCCACCACGCGCAGGCCCTGCAGCGGGCCGGCCACAGCCTCCTCAGGCATGGACCGCCGCCTCCGGCCTCGCTAGCCCGAGGTTTTCGCGCAGAGTGGTGCCGGTGTACTGACGGCGGAACACGTCGCGGCGCTGCAACTCCGGGACTACCAGCCGGACTACGTCCTCGTAGGCGCCGGGACTGTGGGTGGCGGCGACGACGAAACCGTCGCACGCCTCGGCTTCCATCCAGTGCTCCATCTGGTCGGCCACTTCGTCGGCGGTGCCCACGAAGCGCGGACCCTGGAGAAGGGTGGCCCGGTGGCCGGCCAGATCGGCCAGGGTGACCCGGTCGCCGATGTGGCTGCGCAGGTTCTGCACCAGCCCCCGAATACCCGACACCGACTCGACCAACTCGTCGGTGATGGGTTCGTCGAGCGCCATCCCCGAGAAATCGTAATTCATGAGCTCCGACAGCAGGGTCAGGGAGGCCAGGGGATCGACCAGTTCATGCAGGAACAGCTGCTCGCGCTCCTCGGCGTGTGCGTGGGACTCGCCCAGCACCGTGTACACCATGGGCAGCATCTTGACCGACTCAGGGTCGCGCCCGCCCGCGCCGATCCGCTCCTTCTGGTCCTTGTAGTGGCTCCGGGCGATGTCGATGTCGGGGTCACCGGTGAAGATGAGTTCGGCCCACCGCGCCGCAAAGTCCCGCCCCCGGCCCGACGAGCCGGCCTGGAGCAGCACAGGCCGGCCCTGCGGGCACCGGGGTACCGTCAGCGGGCCGCGGACGCTGAACCACCTCCCGTTGTGGCCGAGCTCGTGAACCCGGTCCGGGTCGGCGAAGACACCGGCCGACCGGTCGAGCACGAGAGCGTCGTCCTCCCAGGTGTCCCACAGGCCGATGGTCGCCTCGAGGAACTCATCGGCTCGTTCGTAGCGCTCGTCGTGACCGAGGTGCTCGGTGAAGCCGTAGTTCTGCGCCTCGCTGTCATTGACCGACGTCACCACATTCCACGCGGCGCGGCCGCCGCTCAGATGGTCGAGGGTGGCGAAGGTCCGGGCCACGTGGAAAGGGGAGTAGTACGTCGTGGAGTAGGTGGCGCCCAGCCCGATGTGATCGGTCACCCCGGCGATGATGCCGAGCACCACGCTCAGGTCCAGCTTGACGGGCCTCGCCCCGAGACGTACGGCTTCGGCCACCGAGCCGCCGTAGATTCCTGGCATGGCCAAGCGGTCGTCGAAGAACATCATGTCGAAGCAACCCTCTTCGAGGACCCGGCCGAGCTTGGCGTAGTAACGGGAGCTCAGGAACCCGTGCTCGGTGGCCGGGTGCCGCCACGAGCCGGCGTAGACGGTGGTGCTGCCCGCCTGCATGAATCCCACCAGAGACATTGATCGCTTCGGCATGCCGCGCCCCTCTCGGTCAGCCTCGTGCGGCCGGCCGCGCTTCGGTGAATCATGGCCTAAGCTAGTATCTGATATGTCAGATATCAACCGGATGGGCGAGACGGTACGGTCCCGGGCGGCCCGTGAGCTACGCGACCGCATTCTCACCGGTCGCCTGCCGGCGGGCACCCGGCTGGACCTCGACCAGATCACGCGGGAGTTCGGTACCAGCCGCACCCCCGTGCGCGAGGCGCTGCTCGAGCTGTCCCATGAAGGCCTCGTGGAGGTGGCGCCGCGTAGTGGTATCACCGTGCTCGGCATCAGCCCCGAGGACGCGGTGGACAGCTTCGCCGTCCTGGCCGCCTTGTCGGGCAAGGCGGCCGAGTGGGCCACGGCCCGCGTCGGTCCCGAGGAGCTGGCCGAGCTGCAGCGCCTGGACGCCGCCGTCGAGGAGGCCAACGACATGGTGGCAGCCAACTGGCGTTTCCACCGGGCGGTCAACCTGGCGTCGGGCTCCCGCCGGCTTCTCGTGCACCTGCGCCAAGCGGTCCGGGCCGTGCCCAGCAGCTACTTCGAGCTGTTTCCGGCTCAGGAGAAGCGAAGCCGCGGAGAGCACGCCGCGTTGCTCGGGGCCATACGCCGGGGTGACGCGGCCAAGGCGCGGGTCCTGGCCGAGGCACACGTCCTCGAGGCGGGGGGCGCGCTCGGGGACTGGCTGCGCACACAACACGCCGACGACGGACACGGCGGGGCGTAGCCCGCCGTCAGCTGTTCGAGGCCGCCATCGCCCGGCGGGCGCGCTGACGAAATCCCTCGAGCTTCTCGTCCGGTGTGCGCACCCGGGTGCTGCGGGCCATGATCGACACGTCGTGTCCGGCCGCTTTGCTACGCAATGCACCCACGGTGGCCTCGTCCTCGGGTATGTGGAGGAAGGGGTCGAACGAGTACCACCGCATGGCGTTTTCATGGGTCATCTTGGCGATCTCGTCGTCGGGGACGGCATTGGCGGCGAACACCGTGCCGAGCTCCTCGGGGGCATTGGGCCACATCGAGTCGGAGTGGGGGTAGTCGGCCTCCCAGGCGATGTTGTCAATGCCGATACGATCCCGGAGCGCCACTCCCACCGGATCGCTGATGAAGCAGGTGAGGAAGTGCTGACGAAACACCTCGCTCGGGAGCCTGCCGCCGAAGTCCTGCAATGTCCAGGCGCGGTGCATCTCGTATGTCCGATCGACGCGCTCGAGGAAGTAGGGAATCCATCCCGTCCCGCCCTCGGACAGCGCCACCCGGAGGTCAGGGAAGGATTTGAGGACCCGTGACCACAGAAGGTCCGCGGCAGCAGACTGGATGTTCATCGGCTGTAGCGTGATCATGACGTCCGGCGGGGAGTCGACGGCGGGAATGGTCAGCTTCCCCGAAGAGCCCAGGTGGATGGAAAGCACGGTGCCGGTGTCGCAGCATGCTTTCCATACCGGGTCCCAGTATTCGTCGTGGAAGCTCGGGTACGTGAGGGCGGCCGGATTTTCGGTGAAGCTCAACGAGTGACAGCCCTTGGCCGCCGTGCGGCGGATCTCCTCGGCCGTACGCTCGGCGTCCCAGATCATCGGCACGGCCATGGGGATGAATCGGCCCGGATAGGCGCCGCACCACTCATCGATGTGCCAGTCGTTGTAGGCGCGCACCAGCGCGTTCGACAGCTCGCGGTCTTCCGACAGGAACGTCCGGGCCGTGAAGGTGGGGAACGAGGGGAAGTTCATCGACGCCAGCACACCACCGGCATCCATATCCTTCACCCGCTCGTGCACGTCGTAGCAGCCGGGTCGTACTTCGTCGAGGCTCTGAGGTTCGAGGCCGTACTCCTCGCGGGGTCGGCCGGCCACGGCGTTCAAAGCGGCCGTCTCCATGACGAGTTTGCCGAATACCCACACGTCGTTGCCCTCGTCGTTGCGCACCAACTTGGGGGCGCTCTCGAGGTACTTGGCGTCGAGGTGGTTGACGAACAGGTCGGGCGGCTCGATGAGGTGGTCGTCGACGCTGATCAGGACGAGGTCATCGATTCCGGCCATCGGATCCCTCCCGAGAACTACGTTTCCGATTTCAAAGAGGAAGCGTATCACCAGGTGCTAAGTGCTGCCCCGCCGGCGGAAGGTCGTAGGCGCCGGACGCACGGGCCAGCCACTGCTCCAGCTCGAGGCTGGCCTCCCACGCCGACTCGAGCAGGAACAGCGCCGGCGCTGGGCAGGCGCAACCGATCTCGCTGAGGACCGGCTTCAGGCAGTGCTCACCGGCCAACGCGTGGCGGGGCGAGGCCCCGAGCATGAGGGCCACGGCCGGGGTGTTGGCCAGCTCTCCGGCGGCGAAGTGGTCGAGGAAGAGCTTGAGCAGACCGGTGTAGGTGGCCTTGAAGATGGGCGAGGCGACGATGAGGAGATCGCTGCCCAGCACGACCTGCTTGGCCGCCTGCACCGCGGGTGATCCCCACTCGAGCAACGCCGGTCCCAACTCGGCTAGCTCCACCGCGGACGCGGGTGGCGTGCCAGTGAGACGCTGGGCGATCATGTCGGCGGCCCGGCGGGTGCGCGACCCGATCTTCGGGTTGCCGACGACGACCACGACGTTCATGTGCCCTCCAGTTGGGCGCAGGCGCCCTCGCCCCTATCCTTGTACCGTCATGCCGGACGACCGCAAGCTGGCCTTCGACCCGATCGCCGAGGCTCGCCGCCAATGGTCCGGCCGGGGATGGGACGAAGCCGCGTCGGGCATGGCGGTGGTGACCTCGATCATGCGGGTGCAGCAGCTGTTCACGGCGCGGGCCGACGCCGTGCTCCGAGGCTTCGGGCTTACCTTCGCCCGTTTCGAAGTGCTCATGCTGCTGCTCTTCTCGCGCCATGGCGAGCTACCTCTGGGCAAGGTGGGGGAGCGGCTGCAGGTGGGCCCGGCCAGTGTCACCAACGCCATCGACCGGCTCGAGGCCGACGGGTTGGTGATGCGACGTGCCAATCCACTCGACGGTCGAGGGGTGCTGGCGGCGATCACGCCGGCCGGGCGACGTCTGGCCCGCCGGGCCACCGATGATCTCAACGGTCAGTTCTTCGCCTCGCTCGAGCTTTCGGGTGAGGAACTCGACAGCTTGTTCGCGCTCTTGCGGGAGGTGCGCCGGCGAGCCGGCGATTTTGCCTAGTGGGGCCATTGCAGATCTTTCGGCGTCGAAATATCATGGGCCCCTCGCCCGGATGGGGCGTCGCTTCGAGAGTTGGAGGTGACCGGCCGTGACCGGCAGAGACGACTGGGATCGCCGGTACCGGGCCGGCCCCTCGGACGCCGTCAAAGGCACGACCATGTCGGGCCTCGAGGTGGAGGGCGTCTACGGTCCCGACGACGGCGAATTCCCGGGACAGTGGCCCTACACCCGGGGTCCCTATTCTTCGATGTACAGAGGCAAGCTCTGGACGATGCGGATGTTCGCCGGCTTCGGTACTGCCGCAGATACCAACACCCGTTTCAAAAACCTCCTAGGTGCCGGCGGCACCGGGCTGTCTGTCGCCTTCGACCTGCCCACCTTGATGGGCACCGATTCCGACGATCCGCTGGCCCTCGGTGAGGTGGGCAAGTCCGGCGTTGCCGTGGACACCCTGGCCGACATGGAGGACCTGTTCGCCGACATCGACCTCGGCGGTGTCAGCACGTCGATGACGATCAACTCTCCTGCCCCCATCGTCATGGCCATGTACGTGGCCGTCGGAGAGCGAGGCGGGACCGCCCGCAGTCACCTGGCCGGGACGATCCAGAACGACATCCTGAAGGAGTACCAAGCGCAGAAGGAGTTCATCTTCCCGCCGCGGCCGTCGGTGCGGCTGGTGAACGACGTGGTGCGGTTCTGCACGGTCGAGATGCCGCTCTGGCACCCCATCTCAATCTCCGGCTACCACATCCGCGAGGCCGGATCGACAGCGGCGCAGGAGCTGGCCTTCACCTTGGCCAACGGCTTCGCCTATGTGGAGGCGGCCAGGGCCAGCGGTCTCGACGTTGACGCCTTCGGCAAGCGCTTGAGCTTCTTCTTCAACGCCCACATCGACTTCTTCGAGGAGATCGCCAAGTATCGTGCGGCCCGGCGCATCTGGGCCCGCTGGATGCGCGATCGCTACGGCGCAAT
>Ga0307374_10010062_pt1 | contig 13798 bp, 13 predicted proteins | sample OX3MG_FD_202532 | JGI IMG/M metagenome (GOLD analysis project Ga0307374, IMG submission 202532) | Soil microbial communities from Risofladan, Vaasa, Finland - OX-3 | ecosystem: Environmental > Terrestrial > Soil > Coastal area > Acid sulfate soil | place: Finland: Risofladan, Vaasa | collected... | reverse complement strand
AGATCCGCGAGCTGCTGCACCGCGGCCTGAACGACGGCCTGCAGGCGCCGCACGCGGCCGGCCCCGGGCCGGATGCCAGCCAGCCGGTCGAGACCGTTGGCGCTGCGCGCCGCGATCCGCGCGGCGAGCGCCCCGGCTGAGCCGCCCTCCTTGGCGAGGAACGAGCCGATCCGGCGCAGCGACAGCGGGTCGGGCGCGAGATAGTCGTCGATCAGCTGGCTCATCCCGACGGCGAGCAGGTAGGCGTCGAGCCACGACTCGCGTTCGAGCGCCGAGACGACCAGGCGCGCGAGACCGGGCAGCGCGTTGTGCAGGTTGGTGACGCTCAGCGGCTCTGCGGGCGCGAGATCCGGCGCGCCCTTCACAGCTAGTGCCGGCCGCACGTGATCCCGGGCACGAGCGGCGCTGTGGATCGCTCAGGACCCCCTCGTCGGTGGCGCCCGGTGCCGTGAACGGCGGCTCCGGGTGGGTCGAGCGAGCGACGCTGTGCATTCGCAGCACCACCGCAGGGGCGCGTCAGACCAAATTGGCGAAGGCGCGAAACTCGCATGGATGACCGGCGTGACCCGACAGACGACACGCTGATCGTACCAGCGCGATCGGGGGGCAAAAACCGGGACATCGGTCCACTTCCGGGGCAGGATGTGGCATCTGAGACGGTGTCGTTGTGTCCGTGGCGGGGCGAAACTGCGATGATCGGCCCCCGATGGGTATCGACGCCGCACGGCATCGTGCCGCCATGCCGAGCGGCAGCGAACGCTTTCTTGACGCCCGCTCGCTGGCCACCGACCACCGGCGCCTCACCAGCCTGCTGAGCCCGGGGATGAGGGTGCTCGACGTCGGCTGTGGCTCGGGAGCGATCACGCGCGGCATCGCCGAGGCCGTCGGCCCGAGCGGGGCGGTGGTGGGAATCGACATCAACAGTGGGCTGCTCGCGCAGGCCGTCGCGAACCACTCCGGCCTACCGAATCTCTCGTTCCGGGTCGCCGACGTGGCCCGCCTTGACCAGCGCGACGAATTCGACGTCGTGACGACGGCCCGCGTCCTGCAGTGGCTCGCCGACCCACTCGCGGCGCTGAGGAAGATGGTCGCGGCGCTCAGACCCGGCGGCCAGATCGTCGTCCTCGACTACAGCCACACCAAGGCTCGCTGGGAGCCGGAGCCGCCGCGGGAGTTCAGGCTGTTCTACGACGCCTTCCTCGGCTGGCGCGAAAACGTGGGCATGGACAACGACATCGCCGACCATCTCGCGGGGATGCTGACGAGCCTCGGCCTGCTCGACGTGCGCACCACCGAGGAGCTCGAGTTGACCACACGCGGCGACGCGGACTTCGAGACCCGCATGGCGCTGTGGCCAACGGTCATCGCAACCCGTGGCCACCAGCTCGTCGCCGACGGGATGATCGAGGAGAGGGATCGCGCGGCGGCCGAGGCGGCGTTCACCGATTGGCTTCGCGACGCCGCGAGGTCTCAGTGCCTGTATCTCATGGCGGTCAGCGCGACGAACGGTGAGCCGTCGTAGCAGCTCGGGGCGGACCGGCGAGCGCCGGTCACGGCTCCATCGCGGCCCCCGTCACGTCGAGAAGTCGGGCACACCGCCCGGCGCGACTGGCGGTTCAGTCGTAGTGCGTGAGGTGCGGCCAGAGCGTCACCCATCGTGCGGTGGGTCGGCAGAGCATGACCGGGAGGCCCTGCTCGTTGTTGTTCAGGCCGACACCGTTGTTGACGGTGGCGAGTGTTCGACATTGCTCGAAGTAGGGCGCGGCGTCGAACGCACCGTTGAAGCCGACGAGCAGGGCATGGGTGTCCGCGGCCGGAGGCTTCCCCCATTCGCTGAATCCGTTGTGGCCACTGTAGGCGCGTGGCAGCTGGAGTGACTGTCCGAGGAGGTCGATCGCCCCGGCCTCGCCGTAGTTGGCAGTGAAGATTGCGGTGAGCCGGCGGTCGGCGTCAGGGATCTGCCGCCATGCCGTCGATACGGTGTGGACAAAGGCGGGCCAGCCGACCGTCTCGCCCTGGGCAGGGTTGAGCGCCATGACGGCGCTTCCCTGGAGGTCGCGTTCCGGGAGCAGCGGCAGGGCGATGATGGCGCTGAGCGCCCCGCTGAGAGCGACCGCCGTGGCGAAGACCCGTGTGCGTCTCGGAGCGCGCCGCGTCATCCACTCGGCCGTGGGCGACGCGCCGAGGCCGAGCAGGACTGGGTAGAGGCTCGCCAGGTAGTACGCGTGGCCGTTGCCCGCGAAATACAGGAGGGCCATCGCCGCGAAGGTGATCGGCACGAAGCGCAGCCGCTGCCATCCGGCACGGCGGAACGGCGCGCGCAGCCCGGCGACCCAGACGGGCACAAGCAGCGGGCTGACCATTACCAGCTGGAACGGGAAGAACCCGGCGCGCCCGCCCTCCTGGCTGCCGGCGATGTTGCCGGCGACGGTCAGCTGTGGCCAGCCGTGCTGTTGCTGCCAGATGACGTATGGGGCAGCAAGCACCGCGGCGGCGATCACACCGCCGGCGGCCCACCAGGACCGCAGCGGCCATCGGGGACCCACGACGATCAGCGTGGCGGCCATCACGACAGCCACCAGCCCGACCTGCGGCTTGGCCTCGACGCCAATGCCGACGACCGCGCCGGCGGCCAGGATGGACCCACCGCTGCCACGCACAACCGCCCTGATCGCCAGCCACCCCAGGATCGTCGTGGTCAACATGTCGGGGGTCGTGGTGCTCACCAGATGGGCGACGGCAAGCGCGAAGCCGGACACGGCCGTGCACGCCGCTGCAACGATCTGGGCGCGCGCACCCCCGCCGACCTCGCGCGCGATGAGTGCGGCGATGACCGTCGTCGCGGCGGCGGCCAGCGCCGAGGGCGTTCGCAGCAGCAGAAGTGATCCCGGGGCGAGCGCGTTCATCGCCCAGGACAGCAGCGGCACGAGCGGAGGCTGGTCGGGATAGCCGAATGCCGGATGTGATCCGGCGACGATGAAGTACATCTCGTCGCGGTGATATCCGTACCGCGTGCTCGTCGCGAGCAGCACCGCCAGCTCCGCCGCGGCGATCACCCACACCCAGCCGCTCAAGCGCACGTTCATCGACCGCGAAGGCGCGCCGCCTCGCTGCTCGCCGGAGGCTACGGACGAGTGGGGCTTCATGGCCGCGCGTACGCTATGCCTTCCCGCGCGGTCACGTTGGCGCTGGTTGCGCCTGAGCGAGTGTCCGCGGCCTCGCGGACAGCAGCCCAAGCCTGTCGCGTGGGCGGCAGCGATGCGCCAGAGCTCGGGCTAGCTTGTGGCCTCTGTGGACCCGAGCGACCCATCGGCGGTGACGGCTGCCAGTTGGTCGAGGTTGAGAATCTTGAGTAGCGGCGTCGATGCGGCGCGAAGCTGGTCGACCGCCTCGTCGAGCCCGGCTCTCGAAATCGCCGATCCCACTGCCCCACTTGCGGTCGTCGCATGCGACGTGTCGGTCAACCGCCAGCCCAACGGTTGCCAGCGTCACCGCCAGCGCCGGAACCAGCCCTGCCACCGCCTCAGCATCGGCCGATCGTAGAGGCTCGTCGGCGGGACCAGCAGGCCTTTCAGGACAACGCGACAGCGAGCATGGGCTCTAGGCGTCGAGTGACGCGAGTGCCTGCTCGAGGTCGCGCCAGAGGTCGTCAACGTGTTCGATCCCGACGCTGAGGCGGATGAGTGTCGGCGGCGTGCCGGCGTCGGCATCGCCGCGATAGCGCGCGCGGCGCTCGAGCAGCGTCTCGACACCGCCGAGGCTCGTCGCGGACGTGATCAGTTCGACGCGCTCGCAGACGCGGTCCGCGGCGTTGGCGTCACCGACCGTCTCGAATGCGAGCATCGAGCCGAAGCCGCTCATCTGCCTGCGCGCCAACTCATGCCAGGGATCATCCGGCAGCCCTGGATAGCGCACGCGCGTCACCGCCGGGTGCGCCGCCAGACGCCGCGCGAGTTCGCCGGCCGTCTGCTCGGCGCGGTCCAGACGCACGGCCAGCGTTCGCAGTCCGCGAAGGGCAAGGAACGCCTCGAGCGCCCCCGGTGTCGCGCCATCGATCGCGCGGCGGTGGACGAGCTCGTCGCGGCGGCGCTCATCGCGCGTCACCACGACGCCAAGCAACAGGTCGGCGTGCCCGCCGATGAACTTCGTCGCACTGTGCAGGACGAGGTCCGCGCCGTGCTCGAGCGGGCGCTGGCGCAGCGGCGTCGCGAACGTGCTGTCCACGAGCACCGCGGCGCCGTTCGCGTGCGCGACCGCGCTCAGCGCCGCCACGTCGACCAGCTCGATCAGGGGGTTCATCGGCGTCTCAAGCCAAAGCAGCGCCGCCCCGTCACACGCGACCGCAACCGCATCAGCATCCGTGGCGTCGACGAACAGCACACGCAGGCGCCCACCCCGCTCGCGCTCACCCATGAGCACCCGCACACCGTGATACGCGACGCGCGAGCAGGCCACGAGCGCGCCTGCCGGTAACGTCTCAAGCACCGCCGCGACCGCGGCCATCCCCGACGCGAAGGCCACAGCGTCACCGCCCTCGAGCGCCCCGAGCGCGCCCTCGAGCGCAGCCCAGCCGGGATTGCCGTCGCGACCGTACCCCAACTCCCCGCCGAACCGGTAGGTGGAGCTCGGCGTCAACGGGACGTTCAGCGGCGCACCGGGCTCCTGCGAGCGACCGAGCGCGACGACGAGCGAATCAGGGCGCAGCGCTCGCTCATGACCATCGCCCAGCTTCACGTTAGCCGCAGCCTCATATCTGGCGCGTTACCGACGAAGGCTCAGCACCGACATCGTCACAGTCCACTGAGCCTCGCATATCGCCGGTGCCGACACAATCCTGCAGAAGCCAGGCCGCGGAAACCGCGCGGCAGCCCATCTTCGTCGCCGTCGCGGGGCACGCTCCTGAACGCGCAGCACCAATGATTCGGGGTCGGTTGGGCGACGAGGAGCACCCGCGGGATCGGTGCTGGCGGCCAACGGGACGGACGACAGAGGCACGACGGAGACCTGCGAGGACGAGGGCGGATTGGATCCCCGTGCGGCGACGCGGCTGCTGGCGCAGACCCAACGGCAGGCGCAGCGCCGTGACGCGCGCTCCTTCACCCGCCTGCAGGAGATGATCGGGCTGACGCCCGGCAACCTGATCACGCACTGCGCAAGCTCGAGGACGCCGACCACCTCACCAGCGAGAAGACCGGGAACGGGCCGGCGTCGCGAACCTCGGTAGCGCTGACCCGCCGTGGTCGCGCGGTCGCTGCGCGGCCTGCTCGCCGGGCTCTGACGCGTCCACCGACTGCCGGGACGCACCCCGGCTGGGTGCGTCCCGGCATGGGCCTGATTCGCCGTCCACGGTACGAAACGCCTGTGAGACATTCGGGACATATCCCCGAATCAGCGCTTCCAGCTCCCGCGAAGAACCCCGCGTGCGCGGGATATTCTGGATGGGCCGTGAAGGAATCGAACCTTCAACCTTGGGCTTAAGAGGCCCCTGCTCTGCCAATTGAGCTAACGGCCCGAGGCACGCCTGAGCGTCCGGCGCCGGGATGTTAGCGGCGATCAGCCGCTCGCGCCCGTCGCGCCGGTTGCCGCCGCCAGCGCCTGCGACCTCATGTTCTTCAACGCCGTCTGGGTCTGCGAGCGGAGCTTCGCCGGAACCAGGGCCAGCGCCCGCGCCGCCGCGAGGTCGCCGCGGTTCGGCTCGTTGGCGAGGTAGGCGTAGTAGGCGAGGTACTCGTACTGGGCGTACTGCGTCGACGCCGTCGACGCCACGACCTCCTGCGCGCTCTCCGCCGTCTTGTAGTCGGCGATGCCGGGCGGGCTGCCGAACGCCGCGACCACCTGATCGGCGAAGGTCACGTCGGGCTTCGCGGGCGCCAGCGAGAGGTACTTGCTCCAGGCCTGCTTCAGCTTGGCGAGCACCGCGTGGCCGGATGCCGTGTACCCCTGGTTGCTGACGTAGTTGGCGGGCAGCTGCGCGAGGTTGAACGTGGCCCTGCCGACCGCCGCCCACGAGGCGGGATCGTTGGGCGCCGCCTTTGCCTTCTTCTGCGCCGTCGCGAGCGCGCTGGTGTAGGCGGCCTGGCCGTTCGCGCTGCCCCCGCCGCCGCCGACGTTGGAGAGCAGGCCGCCCGAGTTGTTGCCCGTGCCGACGCCGAAGAAGATCAGGCCGCCGCCGATCAGCAGGGCGAGGAAGACGTAGACGACCTTGATGACCCGCCTGCGGTGCGGGCTGCGCAGATCAAAGAGCATCGTTGAAGGGGATCGGTGGCGGCGGTGGGGGAGGTGGCGCGCTTGTCGACGCTGAGCGCTCGTGCGCTTGCGCCCTGCGGGCGTCGCGGCGATCGAGCGCCACGACAACCAGGATACCGACCTCGTAGAGCACGATGATCGGCAGCGTCTCGAGGGTCATCGTGACCACGTCACCGGGCAGCAGCGCGGCGATCGCCGCGGCGACGACGATCGCGTAGCGCCGGTTCTTGCGCAGTTGCCGCGGTGTCACGATCCCCGCGCGCGCCACGGCGATGACGCCGAGCGGGACCTGGAAGATCACGCCCATGGCGAGCATGATCAGCGCCGCGAACTGGTAGTAGCTCGACGCCAAGAGCTGCACGTTGAAGTTGCTGCTGTTGAAGTTCTGCAGGAAGTGCACGGCCGCCGGCAGCACCACGAAGTAGCCGAACGCGACGCCGCCGGCAAAGAGCCCGGGCACCGCCATCATCACCGGGAGCGCGACAGCACGTTCGTTCGGGCTGAACGCCGGGATCAGGAACCCGTACAGCTCGAACAGGATGATCGGCAGCGAGAGCAGCAGCGCGAAATAGAACGTGACGGTGATCGTCGCGGTGAACGGCTCGCCGATGCCGAGCGTCGTCGGGACGTTCGGCGGGTTTGTGCGCGGAACCTTCGCGGTGGCCGCGGTGATCTGCCTCTCCAGCCGCGCGAGCTCGTGGCGTGCCGCGGCCGACAGTCCGAACGCGGGGCTCTGCAGTGCCGCCGCGAAGCTCTTGTCGGCGGCGCCGAGATTCCGGAGCGCCGTCCAGGCGGTCGCGATCTGGCCTTCCGTGCCGTTGCCCTTCTTGATCTCGCCCGCCACCTGCTTCTTGACCGGACCGTTCAGCAGGTTGATCAGCGCGTGGTTTTGCCAGAAACACAGGGCGAAAGCGACCGCCAACGCAGCCAGGCAGATGATCAGCCTCGTCCGCAGCTCATCCAGATGCTCGACGAGGCTCAGGTGATCCTCGTGGCCGACCGGCCGGATAGCGCGAAACATGCGGCCACAGCCTAGCGTGCACGCGCTCAAGAGCCGGCCGGTTCAGGCCGATGAACGAACCGTGGACGTCAATCACGACAACCAGCACCCCACCCAGGACATCAAGCTTCCGGGGCCGCTCGCCGTCGGTTCGTCCGACGTCCGCGACACCAAACGCTGCGACACCACGAGCGATCCGGAGCTTTGCCGTTGCGGCAGCTGCGGTTCGATGCTCGTTCAGCCCACCGATTGGGCGCTGATCGGGCGCACACACTGGCGCGTGACGTTGCGCTGCCCCAACTGCGAGTGGAGCGGCACCGGCGTGTTCGCCCAGGAGGCCGTCGATCGCTTCGACCGCGACCTCGACCGCGGGATGCGCAAGCTGCAGTCCACGCTGACACGTGTCTCACGCGCCTGCATGGAAGCCGAGATCGAGTGCTTCGCAAAGGCCCTCGAGACCGAGCTCATCCTCCCCTTCGACTTCTAGTCGACAGGCACAGCGGAGTCCGCTCCGCCCGCGCAACGCATCCTCCCGCCCACGTCCCCACGGGCTGACGATCCACCCAACCTGGCCGCGGACGCTCGGTGGCCCACAGCGGCACCACCACCCGTCGCTCCCTGGCCAAAGCCGGCGCGCAGCCGCGGCGAAGCCGCGGCGAGCACCCTTATGAGTAGCGGTCGACGAGTCCGTCGGCCATCAGCTCAAGCGCCCGCCGCTGCAGCGGCGGGCATTCCCGCGGCAGCTCGCGCTTGGCCTGTGCCACGAGGTCGAGCGCGCGCAGGCGCGCGTGTTCGCCCGCGCCGGTTGCCTCGATCGCCTCGCAGATCCGTTCGGCGTCGGCCGGGCCATCGATCGATCGCAGATCGAGTGACCACAGCTCGCGCGAGCGTTCGCGGGCCAGGATCAGCGGCAGCGTGACCGTGCCGTCGAGCAGGTCGGTGCCGCGCCGCTTGCCGGTGCGCTCCGCCGGGCCGGTGATGTCGAGGACATCGTCGAGCAGCTGGAAGGCGAGCCCCACGGCGTGCCCGAACGGCCCGAGCGGGGGCCCGCCGCCGGCCAGCGCGCCCAGCTCGCAGGCGGCGGCGAACAGCCGCGCCGTCTTCAGCTCGCAGCGCTTGAGGTAGCGCTCCAGGGTGACGTCCGCGCGCCAGGCGTCGGCGCGTTGCATCAGCTCCCCGCGGGCCAGCGCCGCCGAGGCCGCGGACAGCGCGCGCAGCTGCGCGATCGCGCCGTTTCGGGCGAGCTCGGCGAAGGCGCTCGAGAACAGCAGGTCGCCGGTCGCCGTCGCCGCGCTGCGGCCCGCTGCCGCGAACACCGTCTTGCGGCCGCGGCGGAGCGGCGCGTCGTCGAGCACGTCGTCGTGGACCAGCGTCGCGGAGTGGATCAGCTCGACTGCTGCGGCGGCCCGCGAGAGCGCGACATGGGCGTCGCTGCCGAGCCCGGCGACGAACACCAGCAGCGGGCGCAGGCGCTTGCCTCCGGCGGCGACCGTGGCGAGCGCGTGGCGCTCGACGGCCGTGATCTCGCGCAGACGCGTCTCGACGGCGGCCATCGCCCCGCGCAGCGGTTCGCCCCCGAGTTCGAGAATCGCGTCGAACGGGTCGGTCAGCGTCTCGATGACGCCACCTCGCCGACGTGGATCGCGATGATGCCGCCGGCCAGCAGGACGTATGTGATCGCGCGCAGCCCGCATCCGTCCATCACCGCAGCGAGCTCGCGCGGCGCCGGGAAGCGCCGGACCGAGCTCGGCAGATAGCTGTAGGCGGCGCGCTGCCCGGCGATCCGCCCCAGCGCCGGCACGATCCGGTCAAACCAGGCGCGGAAGAAGCCCGCCAGCGGCTCGCGCGTCGGCCGCGCGATCTCGAGGATCACCACGCGCCCTCCCGGCCGCACGACCCGCACCATCTCCTCGATGCCGCGCTGCAGGTCGGCGAAGTTGCGCGCCCCGAAGCCGACCGTCGCGGCGTCGAAGCTGTCGCTCGCGTAGGGCAGCGCCAGCGCGTCGGCCCATTCGAAGCGCAGCGCGGGCGCCTTGGCGCGGGCGCGGGCGAGCATCGCCTCGGAGAAGTCGCAGGCCACCACCTCGCCGTCTGGCGCGACGGCGCGCTCCAGCGCCAGCGCGAGATCGCCGGTGCCGGTGGCCACGTCGATCACCCGACTGCCCGGGCCGACCCCGGCCAGCGCCACCGCCCGCTCGCGCCACTGGTGGTGCAGCCCCGCCGTCATCAGCGTGTTCATCGCGTCGTAGACCCCGGCGATGCGATCGAACATCGCGCGCACCTGGCGCGCCTCCAGCGTACCGGGCGTGTCGCCGGCCACTACTTCAGGTCGGACAGGAAGGTGACGACCGCGCTGAACTGCTTCGGCGACAGCGCGGAGGGCCCGGAGGTGCCGTAGGACGGCATCGGCTCGGTCGGGTTCACGAGCGTGCGCGCGATCGCCTGCGGCGGCACGCGGGCGCCGATCTGGGTGAGCTCCGGGCCGGGGCCGTCGTTGCCGTAGCTGCCGATCTTGTGGCACGCCTCGCAGCCCGACTGCGCGACGACGGCGCGACCGAGATAGAACGTGGCGAGCGCCTGCTTGCCCTGCGCGACCACCTCGGCCGACGGCTTGATCGTCTGCTCGGTCGGCGCCCCGGTGTTCGCGCCGAGGAACGTCAGGTAGGCCATGGCGCAGATCACGAAGATGCTGCTCACCGTGGCGATCGGGCGGCGCAGCGGATGGCGCTCCGGTCCGCGGTCGTAGAACGGCAGCAGGAACAGCAGGATCATCGCGAGCGTCGGGATGCCGATCGTCGCCAGACCGACGAAATTCCCGGGCTTGATCACCCGCAGCAACTCGAAGAGGAAGAAGAAGTACCACTCCGGTCGCGGCGTGTAGGTGGTCGTCGCCGCGTTCGCCTTCGGCCCGAGCTCGGCGCCGAGGACGATCGAGAGCGTGATGATGATCGCGATGACCAGGCACCCCATCAGGCTGTCCTTGGCCACCGCGTAGGGGAAGAACGGCTTGCCCTGGCTCTTCAGGACCGAGTACTCGCGGAGGTACTCCTCCTTTTCGCGCTGGTTCACAGCTTTTCCTCGACCAGCTCGGGCTCGGGCTTGGCCCGCAGCCACGGCGGCGCCGTCGTGCCGAGCTTGGCGACGAGGTACAGGTGGGCGCCGAGCATCGCCGCGATCGCGCCCGGGACGAGCAGCATGTGGATCGAGTAGAAGCGCGACAGCGTCGTCGAGTTGAACTCCGGCCCGCCGCGCAGGAAGTCGCTGAGGAACGGCCCGAGCAGCGGCCCGGTGCCGTTGATGTTCACGCCGACGATCGTCGCCCAGTAGGAGCGCTGGTCGAGCGGCAGCAGATAGCCGGTGAACGACATCGTCATCGTCAGGATCAGCAGCACGACGCCGATCACCCAGTTCAGCTCGCGCGGATACTTGTAGGCGCCGAAGAAGAACGTGCGCCCCATGTGCAGGAAGACGAGGACCACCATCACGGTGGAGCCCCATTTGTGCATCCCGCGGACGAACTGGCCGAGGAACACGTTGTTGGTGATGTTGCGCACCGACTCGTAGGCCCCGCCCGCGGCGTCCGGGCGGTAGTACATCGCGAGGAACACGCCGGTGACCGCCTGCGAGAGGAAGGCGATCATCGTCGCCGAGCCGAGCGTGTAGAACCAGTTCGTGCCCTTGGGCACCTTGCGGAACAGCAGCCAGCGCACCCCGCCGGAGAGCGAGGTCCGCTCGTCGATCCAGTCGACCGCCGACTTGCCGGCCTCGGCGCCCTTCTCGAGCGGCGTGCGGGGCCGTCCGCGCTGGGTTCCCGGCGGCGGCGGCTGGGGCAGGAACTTCGGCGGGATCGGCGGGGCGGGAAGCTTGGGCATCAGATGCGCACGCTCGGACGCGACGGGTACAGGTACTGGCCGATGCCGTCGAGCGGCTCGCCCGGGTCGCGCGGGGAGAACGCCCGCAGCTCGCTGTTCACGCTGTAGCGCGGCCCGACCTGCACCATGCCCTCGTGCAGGCGGGTGAAGAAGCGGTCGAGCGGCCGCGGCGGCGGCCCGCCGACGCGCGCGCCCTGGAGGTCGTAGACGCCGCCGTGGCACGGGCAGATGAAGCGCTCCGACGCGGGCACCCAGCGCACCGGGCAGCCGAGGTGCGCGCAGCGGCTCGTGATCGCGACCCAGCGGTTGAACTGCGTAAGCGGCGTGGTGTCGATCTTGCTGTTGCGCCCGCGGATGAAGACGGTGCTCTTGCCGGCCTCGCCGATCCCCGGCGAGGTCGTGATCACCGCCGGCGTGTAGTTGTTGTCGGGAAAGTCGTCGGGGTAGCCGACGGTCTGCCAGCCGAGCGACACGTTGGAGAAGATCGGCCCGATCGCGAAGGCCAGCGCGGGAAGTGCGAAGCCCATCGTCATCAGCGCGCCGGCGCCGTGCACGGTGCCGGTCATGAACCGCCGCCGGGTGACGGTCTCACCCTCGAAGGCGCCGGGAATCCCGCGATCAGCGGTGTACTTGGACTTGCTGGGCCTGCGCGTGGGTGCCAATGACGCTCCTGGGGAACCGGGCGAGCGCGAACAATATCGTCATGCCATGGCCGGGGGAGCATCGAGCGCAAGCAGCGCGGCGTGCGCCGAGCCATCGCCCGCGCGCGCCAGCGCCTTGGCCCGGTTGTAGCGCTCGCCCGCCCCCCAGCCGACGGCGTGGGCGCCCGCCCGCCACAGCGCCTCGCAGCTGGCGAGCTCGCCGCGACCGACGAGCAGCGCGCACAGCGCGATCACGTCGGCCAGCTCGCTCACGGCGTCGAGATCGCCGAGCGCGACGAGCCGCTCGAGGCCGAGCGTGTACAGACGGTCGCCGGCCAGCAGGGCGAGGTCGGCGTCGCTGTCCGAGAGCAGGCGCGAGACGCCGTAGTGCAGCAGGTAGCCCTCGTAGATCGCCTCGAGCAGCAGCTCGTACTCGGCGGCGTTGGCGCCGGCTCGCGGGCCGCCCGCGGCGATTGCGCCGAGCGTCGGCTCGGCGCCCGGCGCCGGCTGCGCGAGCAGCCCGGCGGCGATCGGCTCGCCCTCGGCGGCCACCAGGTCGCGCAGGCGATCGAGCGTGCTCATGCCGCCTCCGAGCGCTCCGGCAGCGTGGCGAACGCCGCCCGCGCCGCGGCGAGCGTGCGCTCGATCTGCTCGGGCCCGTGGGCCAGCGACGGGAACCACGCCTCGAACTGCGACGGCGGCGGGTAGACCCCGTGCTCGAGCAGCGCGCGGCACCACGCGCCGTGGGCGGCGAGGTCGCAGCGCGAGGCGCTCGCCAGGTCGTGGGGCGGCTCGGCGGCGAAGAACACCGTCAACAGGCCGGGAACCCACGCCACGCTGACCGCCCGCCCGCCGGCGGCCTCGCGCAGCCCCTCGGCGAGGGCCAGCGTGCTCGCCGCGAGCGACGCGTAGGCGGCTTCGTCGAGCAGCGCCAGCGTCGCGAGTCCGGCGGCGACGGCCAGCGGGTTGCCCGACAGCGTGCCCGCCTGGTAGACCTCGCCGACCGGCGCGAGCAGCTCGAGCAGCTCACGCGGCCCCGCGACCGCCGCCGCGGGCAGGCCGCCGCCGAGGATCTTGCCGAGCACGACGAGGTCGCCGCGGACGCCGCTGCGCCCGCTCGCGCCGCCCGGGCCGACGCGAAAACCGCTGATCACCTCGTCGAGGATCAGCAGCGCGCCGCACGCGTCGGCCGCCTCGCGGAGCAGCGCGAGATACCCGTCGCGCGGAGCGATCAGGCCCATGTTGGCCGGGCAGGGCTCGGCGATGATCGCCGCGACCGCGTGCTGCTCGGTGGCCCGCTCGAGCGCGGCGGCGTCGTTCCAGGGCACCACCACCGTCGCCGCGGCCGTCGCGGCGGGGACGCCGGGGCTCGCCGGAATGCCCTGCGTCGCGAGCCCCGACCCGGCCTGCGCGAGCAGGCCGTCGGAGTGCCCGTGGTAGCCGCCGGCGAACTTGATCACGACCTCGCGGCCGGTGCGGGCGCGCGCCAGCCTGATCGCCGTCATCGCCGCCTCGGTGCCGGAGGAGGTCATCCGCAGCATCTCGACCCCGGGCATGCGCCGCGCGACCTCCTCGGCGAGTTCGACCTCGCCCTCGGTCGGGGCGCCGAAGCTCGTCCCGTGGGCCGCCGCCGCCACGACGCTCGCCACCACCGCCGGATGGGCATGACCCGCGACCAGCGCCCCCCACGAACAGACGTAGTCGACGTAGGCGTTCCCGTCGACGTCGAAGATCTCCGCCCCGGCCCCGCGCTCGATGAACAGCGGGTCACGGCCGATGGCGCGCATCGCGCGAACCGGCGAGTTGACGCCGCCGGCCAGGACCGCGCAGGCGCGGGCATACAGCGCGGCGGAGCGGGAGTTGTTCAGCGACCCGGGCATTAGCGCCCAGACGATATTCGACGCCGGACCGGCCGCCGCCGTCGCCGGCTGACGGCAGCCGGCGACTCGCTACGCGTGCGCGGCCTCCCACTCGGCGAACGAGTCGGTGAAGTACAGCAGCCGAACCTTCTTGAACTCGGTCGAGGAGTAGAGCGTCGC
>Ga0307374_10010059_pt1 | contig 13801 bp, 10 predicted proteins | sample OX3MG_FD_202532 | JGI IMG/M metagenome (GOLD analysis project Ga0307374, IMG submission 202532) | Soil microbial communities from Risofladan, Vaasa, Finland - OX-3 | ecosystem: Environmental > Terrestrial > Soil > Coastal area > Acid sulfate soil | place: Finland: Risofladan, Vaasa | collected... | reverse complement strand
TGGCTGAAGGCACGTACAACGCGACGGTCAATGTTGACGATGGGCGCGGAGGTACGGCCAGCTGCAGCACGGAAATCCGCGTTGAACCGAAACCCAACCACCCGCCCACGATTGCGTGCTCGGCGGACCGTGCCTCGGTCTTTGCCGGAGAGCGCGTGCACATCACAACCAACGCCAGCGACCCTGACGGCGACAGCCTCACGTATACCTGGCGCACTAATGGCGGCAAGATCGTGGGTACCGGTTCCGCCGTGGATTTCGACACGACCGGACTTGCACCCGGCATGTACACCGTCACAGTACGCGTCGATGACGGTCACGGGGGCGCTGCCGATTGCTCGTCCGCAATCGAAGTAAAACCCATGCCGCCGCCGCCGCAAGCCAGCAAAATCAATGAATGTGCGTTCGGCAAGCCAATGAGCACACGCATTGACAACGTCTGCAAGCGCATCCTCGACGACGTGGCCTTGCGCCTGCAAAGCGAGCCGCGCGCCAGTGCCGTGATCATCGGCTATTCCGACACCCGCGAGCGCAGGCCCGAAAAGATTGCCGGGGAACGCGCCTCCAACGCAGTGAAATACCTCGGCGAAAAGGGCATCGACGCTTCGCGGATCACCACGCGCACCAGCAGCGGCCAGGCCGGCGCGAACAACAACCGCCGCATTGACATCATCTGGGTTCCCGAGGGCGCGACCTACTAGCGCTCCTCCTGCGGAACTATAACTTCGGGCTCCGTATCTCCGCGCATTTGCGGAAAGCACGGAGCCCGTTTCATTTTTATTCTGATCGGTGTTACGGAATCCGGAATCTTAAAAGGTGTACATCAACTGGGTATACGTGAAATTGTGGCTGACGCCTGGAGTGGCGTTCAGCAGGAACGTGCCCGGGAAAATGTGCCCGAACCCGGCGCTGGTCTCGACCTGATGCGGAAACGTGTAGGTCGTCACGATTTCGGATTCCTGGCCGACGAAGCGGCCCGCTGCGCCGCTGGGGACGCGCGCCACGGCGTTGCCAGAAGCGTTGTACAGCGCGTCATGGGAATCCGCCAGCCACCAGACATTGTGCTTGACCGCGAGCTGCCAGTTCGATTTCACCTTGAACTGAATGCCGCCGCCCAGGTGCTCGATATTTCTCCAGCCAACCTCGTCGGACAGCCCAAACTTGTCGTGGTTCACGGCATAGAGCTGGTCAAAGGTGCCGCGATGCCCGTCGGTGGGATTGTGGTCGCCGGTGGCGTAGTCGAATTCCACATAGAAATGGGGCGTGAACCGGGCGCGGGAAGCCGTGTATCCGACGAGCCAGTGGCCCGCCCAGGCGTCAATGGTATCGGTCCCCAGACTGCCAGCCTGCCTGGCCATTTCGGTGCCGTAGTCAAAGTGTGCCGGCAGCTTTCCCACCCAGCGAAATCCGTACGTGCCGAAATTCAAAGTTCCGGGCGTCCCGGTTTCCGTCAACAAACCGGAGGAGCGGCGCCAGAAGAAATAGGGTTCGAACGTGGCCTGCGGAACCAGTTTGCGGGTTCCGGCATACAGCCCGTAAATGTAGTTGCCGGGCGTGGACTCGTTGAACTGCAGGTCTCGTATTTTGACCACCGAGGCTGCGAAGGCGTCCAGGCGGAATCCATTGTGGCGAAACGTGCCGCGAATAGCGTCGAAGCTGTGGGATGCGTTGGCCCAGTGCGATCGGCCGACCAGGCGCTTGTCCCCGTAGTTGAGTTCCTGGCGGCCCACGCGCAATCCGAACGTCATCTTTTCCGTGTCCCCGAGTTCGACGTATCCCTGGCGAAGATCGAACGTATCCTGGTAGGGCGGCGCCGCGGGATGCTGGTTTTTCCAGAAAACGTGCGCGTCTTGTCCCTGCACCATGAATTTCAGCCAGGGCTTGGCCTGAATCCGCATGCCGATCAGGACACGCGTAAGCATGTAAAGATCATCGGCATTCGGTTTGAATCCATTGCCGGTAACGCCTTCCATGCGTGAGCGCAACTCCCCGCTGAAATGAATCCAGCCGGGAATCGCGGAATGCGCTGTGTTGGAGGAAGTTGCCGCGGCAGGGGGCGCGTCCTGCTGCCCCCAGAGCGGGCAGGCGCCCAGAACGCACGCCGCAAAAAAAAGTGCATAGGTATATAAATTTCGTCGGTTCATTTCGTCTCTTTTGTGCGTCTTTCTATGATGGAGCCGGAATATGAGTTGCGCGCTACAAAATGCGCGTCTGATTCTACCCAAAATTCATCTCGGCTGTCTCACAGGAATGCTTTCCGGCTTCGTCTTCAGCAGGGCCGAACTTTTTGCCCGGGCGTTGCCCGGATTTTGATATGGATATTGCATGCGGGCTACAGCCACGACATTGCGGGGATGCGGAATCATCACTGCCGGAATAAATACGGTTGTGGCCTGAAGTTTCAAGGGCCAGAATTAAAAAATGCGCAAGTATGCCATCCCGCTCCTGCTGTTGCTGGCCGCCGGGGGCACGCAGGCTCAGACGTGGAAGCCGCTGGGACCTCCGGGCGGGGACGTTCGTTCGCTCGCCGCCGATCCTTCGCGGCCCGGCCGGATTTTTCTGGGCACGGTGGACGGTCATATTTTTGGGTCCGGGGATTCCGGAGCGCACTGGACACTTTTGGGGCGCGTGAGCGAGCGTCTGGACGACGTGATTACCGCCATTGTCGTGGATCCCAGGGATTCCCAAGTGGTCTTTGCCTCCGCCTGGACGCAGGATCCTTCCGCGGGCGGCGGAGTATTTCGCAGCGGCGACGGCGGGCATTCCTGGCGCCCTGCCGGATTGGCCGGACAAGCCGTGCGCGCGCTGGTCATGGCGCCTTCCGATCCGAATATCCTGGTAGCCGGAACCCTGGGTGGCGTATATCGCTCGCGCGATGCTTCCAGATCGTGGGAGCGCATTTCCCCGGAACACCATGAAGAGTTGCGCAACTTGGATTCGCTGGCGATCGACCCGCACGATCCGCAAACGATTTATGCCGGCACCTTTCATCTGCCGTGGAAAACCACCGATGGCGGGCGTACCTGGCATCCCATCCATGCAGGCATGATCGACGATTCCGATGTCATGAGCCTTCTGATAGACCGATCCGTTCCCGGACGCATTTATGCCAGTGCTTGCTCGGGCATCTATCGCAGCGACAATCGAGCGGCGCAATGGAAGAAGATCCAGGGCATTCCCTATACGGCCCGCCGTACCTACCAGATTGCGCAAGACCCCAAGCATCCCGCCAGTGTGTACGCGGCCACATCCGAAGGCCTGTGGAAGACCTCCAATGCAGGGATGACCTGGCAGCGCACGACTCCCCCAACCTGGGCCGTAAATACGGTTGTGATTGCCGGAGGCGATCCCACGCGCGTGCTCATCGGAACCGAGCAGTTGGGCGTTCTCTCCAGCGACGATGGCGGAGAGCATTTCGAAGACGCGAACGCCGGATTTTTTCATCGCCAGATTGTCGCCCTGGCGCTGGATCGGGCGCGACCGGGCCGCATCCTGGCCGTGCTCGCGCATGCTCCCCAACCGATCCTGGCAACCGATGACGACGGCAAATCCTGGAAACCCCTGGGACCGGGCCTGCGCTCTGAGCAAGTGCTTCGCGTGTACGCCTCGCCGGAGGGCTGGTGGGCCTCTCTCGCCCATGGCGGATTGATGCGCTACGACGCGCAGAAGAAAGCCTGGCGGCGCGCCGGGCTGGTCCGGGAAGAGGAGTCAATGGCCGCGACTCCGGCGCGAAAGTCCCGCTCCAGCGTCATCCGAGCGAGGATCGCGACGCGGCCGCTGCAGCAGATTGTCAACGATATGGCCTTCAGTGCGAACCGCTGGTATGCCGCAACCAATGCGGGTTTGCTGATGTCCGCCGATCAGGGCGCCGTGTGGGAGTTGAAGCCGCTCGGCCCGCTCACAACCCTGCCGGTAAATTCGGTTCGCGTGTCGCCGGACGGGGAAAGGCTCTGGGTAGTTTCTCTGCGAGGGATGGTGTTTTCCACCGACGGCGGCAAATCGTGGACCTGGCATGACCTGCCCCTGAAGTCGGGCGGCGCCATCTCACTGGAAACGGACGGAGAGGATAAAAATATTCTAATCTCCAGGGCGCACAATGGACTCTATATTTCCCGCGATGCGGGGAGCACATGGCGGCAGGCCGGGTCGGGTCTTCCATCGACCCCTGTGCAGGATTTTGTCGTGGCAGGAAAGGTTTTCCTGGCCTCCATGAGCACCGGAGGGTTGTACGTTTCTTCCAACACGGGCCGCACCTGGACGCGCGTGCCGGGAACTCTGGCCGATGGCTTCTTTCCGGCGGTGACGGCCATGAGCGATACAGGAGTTATTTTCGCCGCTTCCGCAACCGACGGATTATATACGGTCCAATGGCCAGGCTTGCCCACGGCCAGTGCCGCCTCCATTCATCCATCGCAGAATTGAGTTTGCCAGGCCACTGACAGGCGCCTGCCCGGCTGGGGCCCATGCGGCTGTGAAGCGCCTTGCAATTTCAATCCAGATGCTTTGTGGGGGCGATGAGATCGGGAATGTTTCCAGTTTGAATCAGGCGGAATGTCCATATTGGTCCTGCGCTGTGCCAAAAAGGTATTTTTTAATTCCTGGAAAATAAACCGCTTGCTTAATTTCTTAATTCGGCAATAGAATTCTCGGCTATTATGGTATATTTGTCACGATATGTGACTCAAGGGAAGTAGGTTGCAATCGGCTCCGGATTTGGCACTACTGTTGCTCCTGTTCAGAGACGAGGCGTCCAGCCATGGAAATCGACGAACATAATGGAAATTCCGCAGGATCACCCGCAGCGCTGACTTTGCTGGTCGTGGACGATGAAGCGGCGACGCGGAATTTGTGCAGGGATGTGGCCATCGGCGCAGGGCTGCATGTGCATGTTTCGGCGACCACCGAGCGCGCGCTGGAAATCATGGATGAGTATCCGGTGGATGTGGTGGTTACGGATCTGCAGGTTCCGGAAATTGGCGGGTTGGAACTGATCAAGCGAATTCGCGCCAATAATCCGGGAATTGCCGTGATCGTGCTGACGCAATACGGCACGATCCAGACGGCCATTGAAGCCACCCGGCTCGGTGCCACCGATTACATTACCAAGCCGTTCCACGTGGAGGAAATGCGCAGCAAACTGGATCGCCTGGTGCATGCCATTGAGACGGACCAGGAAAACCAGCTGTTGCGCGAGCAGCTGAAAAGCCGGCCGGGCTTCGGAGGATTCGTGGGGATCTCCCCGCGGATGCAGCGCGTCTATAAACTCATCCAGAAAGTAGCGCAGCACAACTACCCCGTGCTGATCCTGGGCGAGAGCGGCACGGGCAAGGAACTTGTGGCCCAATCGATCCATTTTTCAGGCTCGCGGAAAACCAAACCCTTTGCCCCGGTGGATTGTTCGTCGCTGGTTCCCACGCTGATCGAATCGGAGCTGTTCGGCTATGTGAAGGGAGCGTTCACCGGCGCGCAGCATTCCAAGCAGGGCCTGTTCGAAGCCGCCGGGGAGGGAACGCTGTTTTTGGACGAAATCGGCGACCTGCCCATCGACTTGCAGGCCAAGCTGCTCCGCGCGCTGCAGGAACGCGAGATCAAGCCGGTGGGTTCCAATGAGCGCGTGGAAATTCGAGCGCGCATGATCGCCGCGACCAACCGGGACCTGGAATCGGCCATTCGGACGGGGGCTTTCCGTCAGGACCTGTATTTTCGCCTGAATGTTGTCCAGATCAAGCTGCCGCCGCTGCGGGATCGCAAGGCGGACATCCCGCTGCTGGTGAATTCGTTTCTGGAAAAGTTCAGCGATCCGGCGAACGCGATCCGCACGATTTCCGAGGACGCCATGCGGCGCATCATGGCCTACGACTGGCCGGGAAACATCCGGGAACTGGAAAATGCGATTGAGCGCGCCGTGGCGCTGGGTTCGGGGCCGATCCTGCATCTGGGGGACTTGCCCTCCAACCTGCAGTACGCCTCTTTGGAAAAACTTCCGGATTTCGACGAACTTGTTCCGCTTGAAGCCCTGGAGCGGCGCGCCATTTTCAGGGCGCTGCGGGAAACCGCAGGCGACAAACTGGCCGCCGCGCGCCTGCTGGGCATCGGCAAAACTACGCTCTACCGCAAGCTCAAGCAATACGAAGCGGGAGGCGCGCAAGCCTAGCGCGCGAATGTGCGGGACGTTCCCCAGTCCCGCCGAACGCATTCGGAATGCGCGAGCCGCTAAAAAGCGAAAAAGAAAACAGGTAAAAACCCCTAAAAACTTCGATTCCGCCCCCAACCCGCAATGTTTCGCTGCGATCGCTTGCCCTGGATACGAAAAACACTGCTCTGCAGCGTTCCCTGTGACTGCCATCCATCCGCGCACGCATGCTCGGCAAGCCGGTCCTTGGGAAGGGCCGCCGCAGCATGATTGTCGTTTATGGCACAGGCAGGCAATCCCTGGCTGCCAGCGCATTGAGGCTTCCTCGGTTTCATTGCTATCCTTGTTCAGGCTTCCCCTTCTGCAATGTCGACGACACCGATTCCGAAACCCAGCGTACGAACCGACCAGCCGGTAGCAGCTCTGCTGCAGTCCGTCTGGCTTGCCATTGTCGGTGCGTTCGGCTTGCGCGTGTTCCTGTGTTTGCTGAGCCATCGCATGGACAGCAAGTCCCATCTGGGGCTTCAAGTGATTGGCAGGGAAGCGGGGTTCATCGCCTGGTCGCTGGCTTCGGGCAAAGGGTTTGCCAATCCGTTTCCCGGGTATAACCTGGTTACCGGGTGGCTGGCCCCGGTATTTCCGTTTCTTTGGTCCATCGGCCTCAGGATTTTCAATCCAAATTACGGCAATGGCGGCATCTATTTCTGCCAGGTGATGAACTCGGCCTTTTCCGCGCTTACCTGCTGGCCCATCTATTGGTTGGGGAAGAAGCTGTTCAGCCGCAAAATGGGCCTCGCGGCATCCTGGGCCTGGGTTTTTATGCCGCTGGCGATTTTATTTCCCCTGGAATGGGCCTGGGATCAGAGCTTGTCCGCGCTCGTGCTGATGCTGTTGCTGTGCGCCACTTACAAGTTGCGGGAGTATCCGGCGGTGTCTCTGGCCTGGGCCGGGTACGGAGTGATGTGGGGTTTTGCGGCGCTGGTGAATCCCACGCTCTGCGGGATGCTGCCATTTTTGCTGGCCTGGCTGGCATACCAACGCTGGAATAGTGGAGCTGCCTCATTTCGCCCGCTGCTCAAGGCCACCTGTTTCTTTCTGCTCTGTATTCTTCCGTGGACCGCGCGCAACTATTTCAAGCTCGACGGCCTGGTGTTCATCAAGTCGAATTTCGGCCTGGAACTATGGCTGGGCAACAATCCTGCGGTTCCTGCCGACGCGGTCTATTCCTCGCAACTGCATCCCATGAACAATTACGGGGAATTTGTGGAGCTGGTTCTTTCCGGGGAGCCGGGATACATGGCGGCGAAGCGGCGGGCGGCGCTGGCTTTTATACGGGCTAATCCCGGGACCTTCCTGGATCTATTGGGCCGCCGCGTGCTGGATACGTGGGCCGGTGTTTACGATTCCCGCGAAGATAAATGGATCACCGCGCTGCACCTGCGCATGGCGGAAATTTATTTTTGCGTAGCGCTTTCGTTATTCTCCCTTGCCGGGATGATTCTCGCCCTGCGGAAAAGCGCGGGTGAGGTTTTGCCGCTCGCACTTTGCGCCGTGGTGTTCCCCATTCCGTACTACATCACGCATACGTCGCTGCGGTATCGCCATCCGATCGATCCGATTCTGACTCTGTTTGCAACCTACGCGATCGCACAAATCATTTCCGCAATAAACGGCCGGCGCAAACCAATCCGCTAAAAGTGCGGCCGGAAGCGCGAAAACAAAGTCCACCTGCCAGCCCATCTCACCAGATTGTTATTCCTATCCGGGAAAGACAGGATGCAGAAGTCTCGGGATGGGAAAGACGGATAGATGTGTGGGCTGGAGCTGAGCTGCAGTCAGTTGATTTGGAACAGGTTACGCGACTTCAACTATTGGCCACCGTGGTGCAATACGAACGGCAGGAGGGTGGTCATGATCTCTCGGCAATATTATCTGCATTACCGGCTGGTGCGCGAGGCGATCACGGTGGTCGTGATGATCGCCATGGCGCTGCTGTTCAGTTATCTCATCCTGAGCGTGCGCCTGTAGGAGAGCTGATGCCTGTCTCCAGTTGGATACGAAACAGGAAAGGCACGCATGCCGCGGAGGACCCCGCTAGCGAGTTGATTTGCGCTGGCGGTCAGGCAGTATCGCGACTCGCGGCGCGGTGAAGCCTCCCAGCTATATGTAAGTGTATAAAACTGAACAGTGGAAGATCCTGAGTAAATATATAGTTGGTTAAAGGTTGCAATATTAATGTACAGACGAACTGCGTATACGAGGTGATATGCTTGATTAATTTCCAGGATCAATCCGCGCGGCGGACATTGCAGGAGGCCAAAGGGCGCCTGGAAGTGGAATTGGCCGGCCTGGTGGACTCGATCGATTCCGGGGTTTTACTGTTCGATGTGGAGGGGAAGATTCGCCTGGCAAGCGACCGCTTGGCGTCGATTCTGGGATTTAAAAAGCGCCAAATACTCGAGTTGGGGAACATAGAGGACCTAATCAACAGGGTGGCATGCCATTTCACGCGCCCCGTGGAAACGATGGCGCGCTGGCGCGACCATGTGCTGCGAGACCAGGAAGCCAGCTGGGATGAATTCGAATTGAATCACCCGTCGCGCAGGGTTGTGGAGCAGTTTGCCAGACCGCTCTACAGCCCGGACGGAACGCGCCTGGGGCGGCTGGAGGTCTACCGCGATGTCACCGGACAGCGGCTGATCCATACCAAATTTCTCCAGACCGAAAAAATGGCCGCGCTCGGCCAGTTGGTGTCCGGCATTGCCCATGAACTCAACAATCCGCTCACGAGCATCCAGGGTTACGCGCAGCTTTTGCTGAGCCGGCGCACAACGTCGGAGCGCGAGGGCGACGCGCGGCGGATTTCCCAGGAGGCGGAGCGTGCCGGACACATCGTGAAAAATCTTCTGCTGTTCTCGAGGGAGACCAAGCCGGAGCGGCGCTCGGTCAATCTCAACGAAGTGATTGAGCGGACGCTTTCCCTGCGCGCCTATGAGCTGAAGCTCCAAAACATCGCCGTGAAACTCGCGCTCGATCCTGCGCTGCCCAAAACCCTGGCGGATGCGGCGCAATTGCAGCAAGTCGTCCTGAATCTGATTGTGAACGCCGAGCAGGCGATCGTGCAGGGGCGCGAGGAAGAAAACGGCCATGGCCGAATCGAGATCCGCACTCGGTGCCTGGCCGGAGACCGCATCGTCATGCAGTTCTGCGACGACGGGCCGGGAATTCTACCCGAGGTGGCCTCGCGCATCTTTGATCCGTTTTTTACAACCAAGCCGGCCGGGGTTGGCACGGGCCTGGGGCTTTCCATTGTCTACGGCATCATTCAAGAACATGGCGGAGAAGTCAGCGTGGAGACCCGGCCCGGCCAGGGCGCCAAATTCAACGTGGAACTGCCCGCATTATCGGCTGCCGGCTTTGATCTGGTTCCTCAGGAAACGGCGGCCTTGCCGCGCGCGCCCGGCGCTGCGCCTCTGCCGGTCTCCTGCCGGGCGGTAACGCATCCGGAGCGCATACTGGTTGTAGAAGACGAGCCGACCGTCGCACAGCTGATTGCCGACGTGATGGCCGAGGAAGGGCACCAGGTGGACACCTTGCTCGACAGCCGCAAAGCTCTGGGCACGCTGGAAGAGAAAAATTACGCGTTGGTGATCTGTGATTTGAAAATGCCCCACATGGACGGTAAGGGCCTGTATCGCGCGCTGGTGCGCCGCGCAAGTCCGCTGCAGCGCAGGATCCTGATTGTCACCGGCGACACGATGAGCCCGCGCACATTCGAGTTTCTGCAGTCGAGCGGCCTGCCGTACCTGGCCAAGCCATTTCTGGTGGAAGAATTGAAGGATGCCGTGCGGCAGGCATTTGCCGCCGCACCGTCCGGTGAAGAAATCAATGCAGGCCGGGAATGGCTGCGCGCGGCGGTGAGGAAAAAATGAATTTTACGAATCGAACGATTTTCATCATCAGCGCCGATCCCAAGGTGGCGCAGGAGTGCGCCGACGAACTCGCCGTTTTCGGCGGGCGCTACCGGACATCGTTCGTGAATACGATCGAGCAGGCGCGCACGGGATTCCTGCGAACGCCGCCGACGGTGGTTTTTCTCGATGAACCCACTATTGGCCCTGCGCGCGGCGGTGAATCGCTGGAATCCGCCGTTTCCCTGCTTACGGAGACCTCTCCGGTTGTGGTGGCAGCGGCGCCGGAAAAGCAGTCCGAACTGGTTTTTCTGATCACCGCGGGCGCGGTGGATTTTGTGCCGCGCATACTCCATTTCGTTCCCGTTGCCGCGAGCATGCTGGAACGCCGCATGCGCGTTGTCGAACGCGTTGAGGGAATGATCCAGTTTCCTCACGATGTCGGCATGTTGACGGGAGATTTCGGGGAGATTCTTCGCCACGAACTCAATAATCCACTGACGGGAATTCTCGGCAACACCGAACTGCTGCTCGCGCGGCGCGAACACCTGCCGCCCGCCGCCGTCGAACGCCTACAGACGATTGCCGAGCTTGCCGTGCGCCTGCGCGAGACCGTTCGCCGGCTGTCAAATTCCTGGGAAGAACATCGCGAGCCGGCCGGGCCGGTGTGAGGGAAATCGAGCTACGGGCCTGGAAGCAGAGAAGCAGAGAAGCAAGAGAACAGGGAGCGAACAATCATGAAAAAGCGACGTGCATGCCGTTCTTGCATCCCCGCCAGCTTGCCCCGCCCTTCAAGTCCTGAACAGCACGTCTTCCCGCTGAAACAGCTTCACGGCGATCGCGATCGCGATTGCCGCATAGATGCTGGATGACATAAAGATCAACGCGATATATTTCCAGTGGTACGTGCCCGTAATGATTTCCTTGCAGATGAGGCTCGTATTGAGCACCGGCACCAGCGCCAGAGCCGTGTTCATTTCCACGCCGGGCAGCATCGCCGCCACGGCGGGCAGGACCACGACGATCATGAGCGGAGAAATATAGCTCTGCGCTTCCTTGAAACTTTTCGCAAACACGGAAATGGCCAGCAGGGCCGCCGAAAAGAAAACCGCAAGCGGAAGCACAATAAAGAAAATGGAAATAATCGCTTTCCCCGTAATGGTGATTTGCAGTGCCGTATCCGCGGCCCCTTGCACCATGTCCAGCAGCATCTTTTTCCCGACGCCGAACGATACGGCCATGGAGATCAGGGAAAGAACCGCGGTGGCGAGCGACGCCGTGAGGACCATCAGGAATTTCCCCAGCACCAGATGCGTGCGGGAAATCGGGCTGCATAGAATCGTTTCCATCGTGCCGCGTTCTTTTTCGCCCGCGGTGAGGTCCATGGCCGGATACATCGCTCCGGTCAGGCAGAGCAGAATCACAAAGTAGGGCACGAGTCCGCCCAGAACCGCGCCGCCCACCTTCTCCGGAGGGGCCACGTTCTGTTCCCGGATATCGAACGGCCGGACGAAGGTTTCAGGCAGTTTGCGTGTCTCCAGATTGTTGTGAACGGTCCGGTCGCGCAGTTGCTGGAAGAATTTCTGCAAGCGGTCCGCGCCGAAACCCGACTTGATTTCGCCTTCATACATGTAGATCTTCACGGTCATGGGCTGGCCGGCCGCAAGCTTGGCGTCGAAGTCTTTGGGGATGTCCACGGCCGCGCGGATCTGTTTATTGGAAATTTCCTGGGCGTAATCGGATTTTTCGGGAACGATCTGCACCGCTTTCAAATGTTCAAGCTGCGCCCTCAGGTTCGGGGAATCCCGGCCGCCGAGGATCATCACTTTCGGGACTTCTTCCATGGCCCGGCCGACCTGCTGCATCAGAACCACGCCGGCCCCAATCGTCAGCAGCGGCATCAGCAATAGTGGAACGGCGACCATGGAGATCACCGTCCTGCGATCGCGCAGGGAATCGATAAGTTCCTTGCGGTAAACGATGCCGATATTCCGAAGGCTCATGATTCCACGACCGTGACGAAGATATCTTCCAGATCCTGCAGGTTGAACCGCTGGCGCAGGCCGGCGAGGGTTCCTTCCGCCATCAGCTTGCCGCCATGAATGATGCCAATGTGGTCGCAGAGTTTTTCCACTTCACTCATCACGTGAGTGGAAAAGATCACCGTTTTTCCCATGTCGCGGCATTCGCGGATAAATCCAACGATGGTGCGCGCGGCCATCACGTCCAGCCCCACGGTCGGTTCGTCGAATATCATGACCGCGGGATCATGCACGAGCGTTCGCGCAATGGAAACCTTCTGTTTCATTCCGGTGGAAAGACGGTCGCACCGGCGATCGCGAAAATCGTTCATTTCGAGGCGCTCGAAAATTGCATCGATGCGGCGGCGAATGGTGGTTTCATCCAGCCCGTGCAATCGCCCGAAGTATTCGACCATCTCGAAAGCCGAGAGCCGCCCGTAGAGTGCGGTGGCCGTGGAAAGAAAACCGACGCAGGAACGGATCTTTTGCGGTTCCCGGGTCACGTCATATCCATTGACGATGGCGGTTCCTTCGGTGGGCGTGAGAATCGTGGAGAGTATGCGCAGCGTGGTGGTTTTGCCTGCGCCATTGGCTCCCAGCAGGCCGTAAATTTCTCCGGGACGGCAGGAGAAGCTCACGTGGTCCACCGCGCAAACCATGCCGCGTTTCTTGTCCCGGAACTGTTTCACCAGATTGCGCGCTTCAATCATTCCATCTCATTTCACGAAGACGTGGCGCAGATTGTAGCCGAAAGTGAGGTGGATAGGGACGCGGCGGGGAATCGGAATCGAAGGCAGGTGCGAAAACCTAACCTTACCGTTATGTATGGTCCTGTCGACAATGGAGGCAGTATTTTGCGTCAAAATTCTCCGGCGTAACACGGAACATATTGTTACACTGGATGCAAACACGATGGAGAACTGGCTGTCCCGGCGTCGGAGGTTCGTGTTTCGGGGCATGGGTTTGTGCCGGGGCTGGCTCGTTGGCCATGCCTAAATTTTAGCACAGGCTCTTACGGCTCGACACTGCTGGACAGCCCGAAACAGGATGCTTGCGGCATCCCGCGCGAGGCGGAGCGCATCTTAGAGGGCTGCAATCGGAGATAAGCACGCCTCCGCCGGTCGTTCGTTTACCGCCCGAAACTTTGTTAGAATGTCGATTTTGACCCCGCCAGCGAAAACTGGCAGAGCGAGGATGGAATGACGAGCGCGCTGGGACGAAGACTGTGGATCATCGTGGGCGCTGCGCTGGTGTTGACGGCCGTTCTGGTGTTTATCAGCGGCAGAGGGGGCACGGCGAGCGTTCCTGTCGCGAAGGTCACGCGCCAGAATTTGAGTACGGTCGTATCCAGCAACGGAAAAGTGGAACCGGTAACACCCGCTGCATTGCGCGCGGGTTTTGACACGTTTGTCGATCGGGTATTTGTGGTAGAAGGGCAGCACGTCAAGCGTGGTCAGGCGCTTTTTTCCCTGGATGACTCGCAAACGCGCGCGCAACTTGCGGCAGCCCGCGCCAATCTTGCCGCGCAGCAGGAAGCGCTGCGCGTGGCGAAAGCGGGCGGCCGCGCAGGCCAGATTGCCAAGGCGGTAGCGGACCTGCAGAAGGCCAGGGCCGCGCGGGATCAATTGCGCCGCGATAACGCTTCGCTGACAAAGCTGGTGGCCGAGAAAGCCTCCACGCGGCAGGAACTGGAACAAAATCAACTGCAGTTGGCGCAGGCCGAAGCCGATTTTCAA
>Ga0307374_10010055_pt1 | contig 13806 bp, 11 predicted proteins | sample OX3MG_FD_202532 | JGI IMG/M metagenome (GOLD analysis project Ga0307374, IMG submission 202532) | Soil microbial communities from Risofladan, Vaasa, Finland - OX-3 | ecosystem: Environmental > Terrestrial > Soil > Coastal area > Acid sulfate soil | place: Finland: Risofladan, Vaasa | collected... | reverse complement strand
GTCGGGGAGCCTTGTCACATGGTCGCTGGCTCGCTAGGGTTGTGATCCATGAACTTGGGGTCCATGAAAGCCTGGCAGGGAAATTCGGAAACGGCCGGATTGGCTGTACTGCGGCCGGGCTGGACGGGGTCCGATGCGCGACTGACCGTACGCTACGGAGAGCGGCAATTGCAGACTGAGCTGATCCGCGGCCGCACGTTGCTCTGGTCGGGCAATTGGCAGCCCGAGGTGCGTCTCGACGGCGAAGTACTGGATGCCGCCTCGTCCTGGAAGAACGTCTGCTGGGTTTCCGACGACGATGCCGACTATCTGGAACTGGAGCAAAAGCTTACCGGTGCCGCGCGCTTACAGCGTCATGTGCTATTGGCACGACACGACCGCTTCTTATTCGTGGCCGACGCCGTGATCTGTAAACGGCCCAAGGCGATCGCCTACCGAGGGCCGACCCCCTTGGCGGCGAACGTTCGCTTCACAGCGGCCAGTGAGACCAACGAGGGCTTATTGGCCAGCCCGTCCGGCCACCGCCGGCACGCCTTGGTGCTGCCGCTGGCTCTGCCCGAATGGCGTAGCGCCGGCACACGCGGCGACGGGCTTGCCTTCGACGGCGGCCAGCTCGAACTGCGGCAGTCGGCCATCGCCGCCCGAGCGCTATTCGCGCCGCTCTTCATCGACTTCGCGCCTCGCCGCCTCGCTCGTCCGGCGACCTGGCGGAGGCTGACGGTGGCTCAAGACCGCCGGATCGTACAGGCTGAAGTGGCCGTCGGCTACCGAGCCCAGGTGGGCGCGCAGCAGTGGCTCTTTTACCGGTCGCTCGGCCCGCCGGGCAGCCGCACGTTGTTGGGCCATCACCTGGTGACGGAATTCCTGGCGGCCCGCTTCTTCCGCGATGGCCAGGTCGAACCGATCATGGAAATCGAGTAACATGGAGGCATGATTTCCCGTGCTGACCGGATCGCCGAAAACTTGCGCGTGGTACGGGGCCGCATGGCCGAGGCGGCACGCCGCGCGGGGCGTTCGCCGGACGACGTGCGGTTGGTGGCGGTCACCAAGTACGTCGGAGCCGAGGATGCTCGGGATCTGATCGCGGCGGGATGCCGCGAGTTGGGCGAGAGCCGGCCGCAGCAACTTTGGCGGAAGGCGGCGGTCTTGGAAACGGCCGGCGTCCTTTGGCACCTGATCGGTCATTTGCAACGAAACAAGGTTGCCCGCACGCTGCCGCTGGTGTCGCTCGTCCATTCTGGCGACAGCCTCCGGTTACTGGAGGCGCTCGACGCCGAAACGGCCCTTGCCAAGGGCGATCGATTGCCGGTGCTGTTGGAGGTGAACGTCTCGGGCGACACCGCGAAGCACGGCTTCAAGCCAGGTGAATTGGGACCGCTGGCCGACCGGTTGGCAATGCTGCCGCGGATCGAAATCAAGGGCCTGATGGCGATGGCCGGCCGCGAGGGGGACCTCGACGAGGCGCGGCGCGAGTTCGCCGCGCTGCGGCGATTGCGAGACGAGCTGCGGCCGGCCTGGGCGGGACGCTGGTCGCTCGACGAGTTGTCGATGGGGATGAGCGGCGACTACGAAGTGGCGATCGAAGAGGGGGCGACGCTCGTGCGCGTCGGCACGGCGCTTTTCGAAGGGCTGGAGTAGGATTTGGCATTCCGTAGCGTGGGCTTTAGCCCGCGTCGCAATGGCGCGGCACTCATCGAGAGGTTGGAGGAACGTATGATTGCGCTCGAGGCGCACCCCGCTGGAACGATTCTGCCGGTGCGGGCTCACGCCGGCGCCCGGCGTTCGGAGATTTATGGGACGCAAGACGGGCAGCTCAAGGTTTCGGTGACGCAAGTGCCAGAGAAGGGAAAGGCCAACAAGGCAATCATCGCGCTCTTAAGCCGAGGGTTGTCGCTGAAGAAGTCGCAGTTCGAGTTACTGGCCGGCGAGACTACGACTCAGAAACGGTTTTTGGTTCGCGGCGTGGGGCACGACGAGTTGGCCGCCAAGGTCACCGCGGCGTTGAGTTAGGCATTCCAGCGTTTTTCAGCCTGATGAGATCACGCCTGCCGACCGCATTGCCACTGACCTTCCTTGCGGATGCCGGCCCGAGCGGCGGTTGCTGGTGTTGTTCGTGGAAAGCGCGTCAGCCCACGCCGTTTCCATTCATCTGGAGGTACACCACCACCTCAAGCATCGCAATCACATTCCAAAGAGCGTGCATCGCGATGGCCAGCAATGTGGAGCCCGTGCGGAGCTTGACCGTTCCCAGCAGCAGACCGCCCCCGAAGATGACCCCGATATAATAGGCGTCGTATTGGATGTGCGCGCACGCCCACGCAAACGACGTGAGTACGACCGCGCCGAATGGGCCCAAGCGCGAAGTGCGGAGCCCTTCGAGCAGGAAGCCGCGGAAGAAGATCTCCTCGAACAACGGTGCCAACGCGACCAGCGCGATCCATAAGAGCGGCAGAAAGGCCGCTGTTGTGTAGGCATCGACCATGAACGTCGACCCGTCCCAACCCAAGGCGTAACCAAGTACCTGGGCCGCGGCAACGTAAACGAGCACGGCGCCAATCGCTAGGCCCGCCACGCGAGGCGAAACACCGTGGATGCCGAGGTGTCCTCGCACCGTCGCGCCACGCTTCAGTTTGGCGAATAAGGAGACGAGGCCGATCGACGGTGGAACTGAAACCAAGGTGGCCAGCCCGAGGAGAAGGCCGTCCGAGCCGAGTGAGGCCGCCATGGCCGTAGGGTCGGCCTTGCCGTCGGCAGTGGCCATCTTGACGATGACGAAAGGGATTACCACCACCGTCTGCAGCCCTAGGAACACGCAGACCACGGCCACACCCAAGGCGATGGTGGCCCAAAAGCCCCAGCGAGGCTCGGTCACGATGAATGGTTGCGATATCTCGGAGGCCACCGGAACGTCGCTGGCATCGCGGGCCGTGGGAGAAATGTATGGATTGTCCGCGGCCGAGTGGACGAGCCCGGGGGGCAACTCGCTGCTCGGAGACGTTTCAGACACTGCGCATTGCTCGACGAAACATGGTTACGCGGCAGCATTATACGGGCGCGGCGGGGCTTACGCAAGCATCTCCCGGTCGCCCATCGCTTGCGATCGGATATACTGTCCGACATGGAACGACGCATCCCACCTCCGGCCTTCGGCCGCGCAGCGCAGGGCCGGCCGGCAAATCACTTCGCGACGACGCGCGACGAAGTGTTCGACGACCGCCAATCCTTCCACGGGGATGCGCCATGACCAACCCCTACAAACCGAAAGGCTGCGGATCGCACATCAACCCACCCAACCGGTTCGAAAAAACGCGCCATGCGGCCGATTTCGAGCAATTGGAGCACGACGAGGAGTTTCTGGCCGGCCAGGCCCCCTCGACGGCGGAGTACCTGCCCGACGAGTCGAAGAGCATCGTCAGCGAAAACGACAGCCCCGATATTCCCTACCGCTACAACGTGAACCCGTACCGAGGTTGCGAGCACGGGTGCAGCTATTGCTACGCGAGGCCCTACCACGAATTCCTGGGACTAAACGCCGGCCTGGAATTCGAAACGAAAATCCTGGTAAAGCACGACGCGCCGGCGCTCCTTCGGGAGTTCCTCTCCCGGCCGTCGTGGCAGCCGGAGCCGATCACCTTTTCGGGAGTCACTGATTGTTACCAGCCCGCCGAGCGGCAATTTCGCCTGACTCGCGGCTGCCTCGAAGTCGCCTCGGAAGCGCGCCAACCGATCACCATCATCACGAAGAACGCCCTCGTCCTGCGCGACCTGGACCTGCTCGCCGAGATGGGCCCCGCGCGGCTCGTTCACGTCAATATCAGCGTGACGACCCTGGATGCGGAGCTTGCACGAACGATGGAACCACGAACCAGCACGCCAGCCGCAAAGCTCAAAGCGGTACGAGTGTTGGCCGCTGCAGGGATACCGGTGCGCGTGATGGTCGCACCCATCATTCCGGGCCTGACCGACCACGAAACGCCCGCCATTTTAGAAGCCGCCCGGCAAGCCGGTGCGACAGGGGCGGGCTACGTCTTGTTGCGGCTGCCGCTCACCGTCGAACCGGTCTTCCGCGCCTGGCTGGAAGAAAACCACCCGAGCAAGAAAGAGCGTGTCGAGGCACTGATCCGCTCGACTCGAAGCGGCAAACTGACCGATTCACAATTCGGCCGGCGCATGCGCGGCGAAGGGAATTATGCCCGGCAGATCGCCCAGAACTTCAAGGTCTTTTCCCAGCGGTTCGGTCTCGACCGCCGCCTGCCGGAAATGGATGTGGCGCAATTCCGGTCGCCGCGAACGGCCAGCGGCCAATTGCAACTGTTTTAGTTTCATTCGACTGGACTTCGATCAGGGCAGCACGTCGACTGCGATGTCGAGAAAGCCCGCCAAACGATGATCGTTGGTTAAAAACGACGTGCAACCCGCTTGCACGGCGGCCGCCAAATGCAGCGCATCCAGAGCGGAGTAGCGACTGCCGTTGGCATATCGACGAACGCCGCGAATGTTCGCGGCGCGCTCATAAACGGGGGCATCCAGCGGCACGAAGGAAACATTCGGGGCCAGGAACATTCGCTCATAGTCGAGGAGCAAAGCAGCGTCGCCGACGCCGAGCGGCTTTACGAGGCATTCTAGTCGAGAGAGTTCGCTGATAGCGAAACGATGCCCCGCCGCCTGCAGTTTTGCGAGGTGGGTCCGCACACGGACGTCGAAAGGAGTCGGCCCTTCGATCCAGTAGATGAAGATGCAGGTGTCGAGATAGACAAGCACGATTGTGATCTCCTATCTCCCGGTGGGGGGCAGGGGACCGCCCCATAACTGCTCGGAGCGTCGCTCGTACTCCTCGTTCTCTTCTTGGCGTGTCATCTCGTCGACCTGCATTTCCCTAAGGGTCCGTCCCTGGTATCCCCTGGCCCGCTGGGCCTGACGAATCTCATCCATCACTTCCACCAAGCCGCGGTATACCACCGTCGGAAGAATTAGGGGTTTCACGGTTACTTGCACGCGACCAGGCGTCAGGCCTGGTTTCTGATCCAGCTCCAGCGTACCATCCGGTTTGAGGTTGCCCTCGATCACGACATCGTCAAGACTCACTTTTTCAGCCCTTTCATTCTAGCCCGATTCCATTCTACCTCGATCTCCTAGAGAGGAGTATCCCAGCGTTTTCCCACCGAATATAGTGAATGTGGGGGTCTGGTCTACGCCGGTAACATGGTTGCCACCGTTTTGATCGCTTTCGAAGAGGGACTCCAACGACAAATGATACGGTGATCCTACAATGGGCGGCGATCGTATGGGCCTCGCCGGCATCGGCGTTGGGACTGGCGGTCGGGCTGGCGACGCTGGTCAGTGGTGGCGCTGCCCGTCGGCGGAGCGGAGTGCTGGAATTCCACGGCGGCGCCGCCCGCTGGCTGCTCGAACGTATGCCGGTCAATCCGATCGCCATGACGCTCGGTCACACGGTGCTGGGCGTGACCGGAGCAGGTCTGGACGTAGTCCGCAACCACGAGCTCGTGCATGTCCGACAGTACGAACGATGGGGACCGTTACTGATCCCGGCCTATCTGCTCGCGTCGCTCGTGCTCCGGCTCCGCGGCCGCGATCCGTACCGCGACAACCCGTTCGAGGTCGAAGCGTTCCGTAAGGCGGGCTAGCGCTACTCGCGCGAATTCAACAACGTCTGGTAGACGCTGCTCGGGTGCCGCGCCGAATCGAACGCTTCGAGCAAGCCGGCGCGTTCCAGCTCGCGGCGCATGCGCACCGGGCGCGCGTAGCCGTTGTCGCTGATGCTGTCGAGCGAGAACGGATGAAACGAGAAGATGCCGTCCGACCCACGCACGCGTCCGTACCAATCACGGCCCGAGTTGAACTCGCGGACCGACGTGTTGGCCGTCGCGTGACAGCGCATGCAGGACGCGTTGTCCACCGCGATGAAACCGGCGTCGTAATTCACCGGCACCACGTGAAACGAAGCCAATGTGGTCGGCGCGCAGGTTTGGCCGCCGCCGTCGTCATCGCGCCAAGTCTCGCCCAGCGCCGAGCGGAACGGCGTGCCCGTCAGCAATTCCTCGACCAGGCGGTCGTCGCCCACGGGCGGAAGCTCGTCGACGCCCATCGCCTGCTGAAACACGCGCTGCCCCGGCTGCCGATCGGCCAACGACAGCACCGGGAGTTTGCGGGGCCCGTCAAGATGGTCGCAAAGCGCCAGCAGTTGCGGCCGGTCCTGCCAATCGGGCCGCAATTCCTTGATCCGCGCCGCGAGGCCGGCGGCGGTTGGAAAGGGGCGGAAGGCATCAACTTGCCAATAGCCTTCGGCGCGCCGGCGGACCCGCACCTCGAACGTGTAGTCGAGGCCGCTGGGCCCCTTGAGCAAGAGCACCTCGCCGAAGTACGTGCCGACGGGAAAAGTCCAGGCGTAACCCAGCGAGTTGTCGCCGCTCAAGCGCTTGCGGTACCAGACCACGGGCAATACGCGGCCGTCGTCGCCTTGCGGCAAGCGAAAGAAGCGGAACGACGTGACGCGCTGCGCACGGTGCGTACCGGCGGGCGCGGCCCAGGGAAACTCGCGATTGCCGTTGCCAAACGGCTCGCCGCCGTTGGCCGAAATGTTGTAGCTCGTGCTATGCACGCCCGGAAACGCTCCGTCCCAGAATTGGTAAGCCTTGGGCATTTCACTGTCGCTGTAAAGCACCAGGCGCGGGTCGGCCAACAATTCCGCGATGGGCGCGTCGTCCACCAAGGGCAGGCATTTTCGAAACAAGGCTTCTCGCTCGGATGACATCAAATGGAACGACGCCTTCGGCGTTTCGGTGGGCCGCGGTTGCGCCGCCGGCGCTTCGGCGTCTTGGTCCGCGGCATCCGCAGCCGCAACGCGGGATTCGACGAGCGGGGCGAATTGCCCGACGCAAGACAACAGCGCGATCCAGGTAAGACGATACATTCTCGGCCTCCGTTCAGAGTTCAGGTGGGACGATGTCAAACGCACCGGACGTCCGCGCGCGGACGACCGGCCTGCCCATCGCGCGGCACGAAACGAACGGGCCGCGCGGGTGCGACAACGAACGACACGGTCCGTCGCCACGACACAGTAGTCGATAGAAGGCCCAAGCCGCGGGGCGCGCTTTTCGTGTGCTCCACCGCTTGGACGCGAGCCACCCTAGCCGACGCGGCGGCGAATGGATACCACCCTAGAGAGCCGTAAGGGGCGCATTATGTCCGCGATTCATTCGCGGAATAATCAAAAAAACATCGCATCGAGTGAACGCGTGCCGCACCCATCAAGCCCAAAGGGCTTCGATCTCGATCCACTCGTAGGCGCCGCAGTCGAACTGCACGCAGTCACCCTCCACGGAAAGTTCGGCCAGCGTTCGGCCTTGGAAGTCGACGTGCCGCGCCGTCGACACCGGTTTGCAGGCGCGCAGTCGAACCGAACCAGCTCGACCCTCCGCTTCGAGCAGCCGCACGCGGAAACCGACGTTGCAACCCGCCGGCGACGCCCCGTCGCTCGCAGACGCGCCGAGCGGCTCCCAGTGCGTCGCGACGATGTTCTTGACGTCAAGATGAAACAACCAGCCGGCGCCGCCCGGCGCCGAAGGCGCCGCGACGGCGGGTACGACGACGGCGGGCGAGAGCAAGTCGAGCGCCGCGTGGACCGGGTGCGCCAGGCCGACGCCGATCGCCAATTGGAAGCGCCGCGCGGTTTCGCCGCGCACCACGAGCAGGCTGTCGAGCATGCGAGCGCCGACGCGGCGATGATAGGGCCAGCCGCCGGTGAGGATCGCCGTGCGCGATTTCTCGGCGCGGATCTCGATGAAGTGCGGCGCTTCGAGGTTCTTCGCTTCGGTCGCCTGGCTGGTGAGGCCCACGCTCCGCCATAGCTCGGCGGATTCGTCGCCCCAGGCAAAGCGCGAGGCGTAGTAGGAGCCCCACGGATCGGAGCGAGGTTCCTGCCGCACGTCCAGCTCGATGTCGAGCGACACGACGCGCGATGCGCCGGCCAGACGAACGGTCTGGCGAAAGCCGGCCAGTAATTGGCCCTCGGAATCGAGCAAGCGGCCCCGGCTGACGACTTCACCCAGCACCGGGCCGCTGGCGGTGACCTCGATGGAATTGACCGCCGTGGATGAGTAAACGACCTCCGAATCGGGGTCGCGCCACACATCGCCCGGCTTAGGACGTGGGCCCGGCAACCGGAAACCCAACTGCTGCGACATCCGGTTGCCGCGCTGGTTGGTCTCGCGAATGGCGCGAATGCCCCCTGTCTCCGGATGGATGACGACTTCCATGAATTCGTTTCGAATGGATACCTCGCTCGACGGCTTCCCCTTCGATTTTGTTTTCGTCGGAACCTGTGTGCCGGGACCGATCCAGGCAAAACCCATCGGCGGCACATCGACGACGACGTGCATTCCGCCGGGCGACTCTTGCGCGGCGACGATCGGCGCTTGGCAAGCGGGAAGTACCGCCAGATCGGGCGTCGCGACGAGAACTCGCCGCGAAACGATGTGAGGATTGGCCACTAAATAGCCCGCCACGCCGCCAGGCGATCCGCGGCCGAGCAATTCGGCGAGCCGTCGGGCCGCGGTTATTTGCGCTTCGGCGAGTCGTACCTCGTCGTTTTCATCGCCGCACTCGCAAGGGTTCGGGCTCGTGGCGGCGGGTGGCGCGTTCAGAGTCGCCGAATCCACCGGGGGGTTTACACCCCCCGCTCGCCTTGGCGCGACATCGCTCAACGACGCAATCAACGTCGACAGCGACTGTTCGGATTCGGCGAGAAGTTGGCGGCGGTGGTGCCGCGCCAGCCGCGAGAGCGGATCGACCTCCTGGCGAATGATCGCTTGCCGCAAGTAAGGAGCGCGGTATTGATCGGCACGGAACCGGGTCAGCTCGCCGGGCCGCTCGGTGCGGGCAAAGTAATCGGCCAACGTGACGAACTTGCCCAAGACCGGCGCGTAGGCGGCCATCCGCCGCAGATCGTCGAAGAAGGGGCTCTTCTGGCCCGGCCAGTGAGCGAAGACCAAGGTGGCCACATGGTCGTGGTCCATCGCCTCGCCCATTTTGCGTGGAAACCCCAGCAAGCACTCCGGCGCCTTGGCGTCGAGCGGTAAACGGCCCAACGCGTCGATGGCGCTGGAGTCGAGTCCCTCCCAGCGGATCTTGCTTTGGACCCCCTTGGGAAACTGGCCGTCGTCGAGCGTGCTGTGGAGCGCGCCTTGGTAGCCCAGCCGCGATAAGATTTGCGGCAAGATCGGCGACAGTCCGAATCGTCGGCGGCCATACACCACACACGCGGCGCCAAGCCGCGCTTGATAGGTCGCGGCGCCGCGACGCAATTCGGCCAGCGTCGACTCGATTGGCAGCAGCGGCAATTCGCGCTCGTCGAATTCGCCGCCAACCAGGCTCACCGTGCCGTGGTCGAGGGCCAGCCGCAGCGCCGCCAATATCTGGGGTTCGGCGCAAGCGAGTTGCTCGACGAGCTCTGCGGAGATCAACAGGTTCTTCGCGGCACCGTCAGCCAATTCGCCGAGCAAGCCGGGGCCCAGCGTCGTGGGGGCCACGAGCACCAGATCGACGAGATAGGCCTCGACCGGATAAAACCGCTCGCGGGCTTCGGTCAATACGTCGAAGCAATTCCGAAGGTGGTCGCGTGCCGTGTCGGCATGCCCGGCGACGGCCGCGCGGGCGGCGGAGACCGCCTCGTTACGGAGGTGGATTTCATCGATATTGCTCATGTACCGCATTTGGCGCGTGAGCAACTCGACCAGCAGGTAGCCCAAACCGAGCGCAAGAAAATCGGCCGCCAGGCCCTCGTCGACCTGCCCGGGCCCGCCATCGAGGCCTTCCAGGGCCGCCGATACGATCTCGACGCGACGCTGGAGTTTGCGCACCACGCAGGCGCCCTCGCTTTGCGCCCGGCTGGCCCAACCGGCCAGTAGCAGGGCCTCACTCGCCTGGGGAACGACCAGCAGCCGGCCGCCCAGGTCGGTGGGAGGACCATCGGCGCGGTGCCAGGTGGGGAGCTTGCCGGCCGAGGCCAAGAGCGCCGGGTGCCAGAGGGCCGACCAGGCCGCTAAGAGCCCTTCGGCTTGATCGCCCTCCTGGTAGACCGGAAAATCCTCGAGGCTATGGCAAGGGAGCAGGACGATCAGTTCTTGGAATTGCATGATCTGGGGAGGGCTGCGACAAGAACAGCGACCAACCGGCGGGTGAGGCGCACAGGCGCAGACCCCCACCATATCCGCCAAGCGGCCGGCAGTCGAGACGGTGATGTACAAACGATTTGGGACAGCTATACTGAACAGGGAAAGGATTCGGAACGAACGGGAACGAACGTATTTTAGTTGACAAACGGATCTCGAAACCGCTAGATTGGAGCGCATAGAGAGCACCATCCGCTTGACCGCGCGCTTTCCCGTCCGCGACTTGTTCCTGGTCAGCGGCGGCGGATGGAATTGGACAGGGTGAGGAATCCGATTATGGCGAGAAGCGACGCCGTCTGGGGCATCGATATTGGCCAGTGTGCGCTTAAGGCGTTACAGTGCCGGCCGCACGAGGACTCGAACCGCGTGGTGGCCGCGGCCTTCGACTACATCGAGTACCCCAAGATTCTCAGCCAGCCCGACGCCGATCCGGCGGAGTTGGTCGGCGAGGCGCTCAAGCAGTTCCTCTCGCGCAACAGCGTGCGCGGCGATCGCGTGGTGATTTCCGTGTCGGGGCAAAGCGGTCTGGCGCGGTTCATCAAGCTGCCGCCCGTCGAAGCCAAGAAGATTCCCGACATCGTCAAGTACGAGGCCAAGCAGCAGATTCCCTTCGCGTTGGACGACGTCGTCTGGGACTTCCAGCGGATGGCCGGCGGGAGCGAAATCGAAGGTTTCGCGATGGAAACCGAGGTCGGCCTGTTCGCCATGAAGCGCGACCAGGTCTTTCGCGCCTTGAAGCCGTTCCGCGACGCCGAGATCGAAGTCGACGTGATCCAGCTCACGCCCTTGGCCCTGTACAACTTCGTGGCCTTCGACCAGATGACTCACCTGCCGCCGCCGGAGGAATACGACCCCGAGAGCCCGCCGGAATCGGTGGTGCTGGTGTCATTGGGCACCGACACGACCGACCTGGTGGTGACCAATGGTTTCCGCGTCTGGCAGCGGAGCATTCCGATCGGCGGCAACCATTTCACCAAAGCCCTGACAAAGGAGTTGAAGCTGACTTTCGCCTCGGCCGAACACATGAAGCGCAACGCCGCGCAGGCCGAGGATCCGAAGGCCCTGTTTCAGGCGATGCGGCCGGTGTTCAACGACCTCTTGACCGAGGTGCAGCGATCGATCGGCTACTTCACGAACCTCGATCGCCGGGCCAAGATCGGCCGCGCGTTGGCCCTGGGCAACGCGATGAAGCTGCCGGGGCTGCAGCGCTACCTGGCGCAAAACCTGGGTTTCGACCTGGCGCGCGTCGAATCGTTCCGGGGCCTGAGCGGCGCGGCCGTGGTCGACGCGCCCGCTTTCAAGGAAAACGTGCTGGCCTTCGGCGTCTGTTACGGTCTGGCTTTGCAGGGCCTGCGCGATACGAAGATCAAGACCAACCTCCTGCCGCGCGAAATTGCGCTGGACCGCATGATCAGGGCCAAGAAGCCCTGGGCGGTGGGGGCCGCGGCGTCGCTGCTCCTGGGCTTCAGCCTGAGTTTCTTCAGTTACTGGCGGGCGGCCAACTCGGTCGCCATGGAGGGCTTCTTCAAGCCGGCGGTGGAAAAAGCAAAATCGGTGGCGACGACGGCCGCCACGTACAAGTCCGATTTCGACAAAGCGAAGCTAGACTACGCCAAGACGGTCGAAATCGGTGACGGCTTCATTCAAAACGTCGCCGGCCGCGACATGGTGTTGAAGGTCTGGAAGGCCATCAATCTTTGCCTTCCCAGGGACGAGGGGGAGCGCCCCAAGGAGATCACCAAGCGCAACGAGCTTAATATCGAATCGATCGAGTGCTTCTACACGGACGACCTCGCCTCGTGGTACGCGGGCCTCAACCCGAATGACAAGGCCGAGTCGGCCGCGGAAGCGCCAGCCGCGCCGCCGCCCGATGCGGCCGCCGAGCCTCCGGCCCAGCCCCAGCCGCCAAACAATGCTCCGGGCGCGGCCAATGCTCCGGGCGCGGCCAATGCTCCGGGCGCGGCCAACGCTTCGGGCGCGGCCAACGCTCCTGCTCCGCCACCGGCTGATGCTCCTCCGCCGACGGATGCTCCCCCGGCCAACGCTGCCGCGGCCCAGGAAAAGGAGGCCGCACCTTCCGGCCCGGGCTGGGTGTTTCAGTTAAAAGGGCACCACTATCACAACGATCGCGAGGACCCCAACCAGGGTTTCTTGTTCGTCCGAAACACCATCCTCAAGAATCTGCGTCGTGACGAGATCCTATTGCCGCCCAACGAGCAGCCGCCGGGCGGATCCACGACCTACCCGGTGAGAAAGTTGGGGATCAGCTCCCCGGTATTGGTAAACCCCGGGAACATCAAACAGGATTTCAAGCTTGAGGTCGAGGATCTGGAAGCCGATGAAGAAAACGACGTGCCCGGTGCGAAAGGACGAGACGGCGCGGGCGGGCCCAAGAAGATCGACGCGCCCCGCTTCGACTTCGTCATTCAGTTCTGCTGGAAAGTGCCGGCGCCCAACTCGCCGGCGCTGGCGGAAGCAAACCTCTCGCGGGGTAAACCTGAGGGCGAGGGGGATGCGGACCACGGTGTCGGCGGCACGATCGAGCAGCCCGCCGCCGTGTTGACTGAACCGGCCGAAACCGCGGATGATGAAGAAAATGATGCCGCTGACGGGCCTGACGCTAACGAACCGGCCCCCGTGGCTGGCGAAGCCGCAGAAGCGATGGACGAACCAGCCGACAACGACCCCGCGGCCGAAGACGCTCTCGGCGACGGTAAACCGGACGAAGAATAAGAACCCCTGACGAACCACTCACCACTCACCACTAAGCAGAGCTGAATCATGGACCAGGTGAAGGTTTACTTGGCGATCCTCAAGAAGTACCACTTCTGGGTACTCAGCGTCGTCGTGGTCATCGCCAGTATGGTTTCATGGTCGATCTCATCCAAGAAATTGGCTGAGGATTTCAACCGCGACAAGGCACAGATCGACAGTGCCGACAAGGGGCTGAGCGGCGTCCTCGGAGATGGCGCACCCCCCAATCCGAGGTTCACCGCCAAGGTCGACGAAGAACACAAGGGCCTCAAGAGCAATGTCTTTACGGCCTGGCGGGAGCTCTACGAGTCGCAGGTTTCGCTATTTGTTTGGCCGGAAAAAATGCCCGACCTCGCCAAAGTCGCGCCCGGCCAGGAAATCCGCAGCGGGCGGCGCGCCTACTTCAATGAGAACGTCGTGCTCGGGGAATGGGAAGATCTCCTGAATCAGGTTCCGGTCCGCCAGATCAAGAAGGACGCCGACGACGATGATGAAGGGCGCAACGGCGGGACCCCTCGATACGAGGGAATCGTCGAGTGGAGCGAGGCGCAACGGAAAGCGATCATCGACCGTTACTATACCAATGGAATCCCGTCCGACCTGAACGTGCGCTTGGCGCAGGAAGATCTTTGGGTTTTCAGGACGCTGGTGGATTTGGTGAACGAGATGAACAAGCTGGCCATCGCTCAGATGGAGCTGGGTATCCACGATCCCCTGTTGGCGACAATCAAGCGAATCGACAAGCTTGACTTGGCCCAATGGGCCATCCTCGACGCCCAGAGCGATCCTACTTCGCTCGTGACATCTAAGGGAGAGGGAGGCGGTGGTGGCGGTGGTGGGGGTATGACAGGCGGCGGTATGG
>Ga0307374_10010054_pt1 | contig 13808 bp, 16 predicted proteins | sample OX3MG_FD_202532 | JGI IMG/M metagenome (GOLD analysis project Ga0307374, IMG submission 202532) | Soil microbial communities from Risofladan, Vaasa, Finland - OX-3 | ecosystem: Environmental > Terrestrial > Soil > Coastal area > Acid sulfate soil | place: Finland: Risofladan, Vaasa | collected... | reverse complement strand
GTCCTTTGGGGATTTTTCTTTCCTGGCGTGGACAATATGGCGCACTTGGGCGGCGGCATCACGGGTTTCATTCTGGCGAAGTTCATGATGGACCGCGCGCCTGCAACACCTTCTGAGCGCAAGCGCGCTTACGCACTCGGCTGGGCCGCCGCCGTCATGCTTCTCGTTAGCTTCGGCTTCATGATTTTCAGGGGTGGCCAGATTTTCCTGCACCGCTAGGAAACACACGCCATCAGGGGATATACAGCCTACAGTTTCCGAGCCACTGTCACGCTGTAGTGAAATCCAGAAATTATCGTGAACGCTGCGACCAGATAAATCAGCAACGTGCGCGCGATTCGCAGTGCCGGATTCTCCACTAGCGCCGCCAGAATCACAACCAGCACAAGAAGAATTTGGAACGTGGTATTTAACTTCCCGAAAATGCTCGGCGGGAACGTCATGTGTCCCACCACCAGCAGAATCACGGCGCACGCCGTCAAAATCAGCACGTCACGCCCCAGCACCAGAATCGTCAGCCACCACGCGATTTTTCCTTTCAGCGCGAGCATGAAATAGGATGACGACAGCAGCAATTTGTCCGCAATCGGATCGAGAAACGATCCGAGCCGCGTTTTTTGGTTCATTTGCCGCGCCAGCAGACCATCGAGCGCGTCACTCAATCCCGCTGCAATTAACAACCCTAATGCCCAATCGTACCGGCTATAGCGGATCGCAATGATAAAGAATGGGAGGAACCCCAGCCGCAGGAAAGTTAGCTGGTTGGGAACGGTGAAAACGCGCTTATCCATGGATTTTTTCCGAAGGAGCGGTCAAGCGAATTGCGCGAGGTAGTCGCCGAGTGTCTGGCCCACTTTCAGCGCGAATTTTTCCGCCAGCGAAGGGATCGAGCCGCGCGGCTCGTCGAGGGCGATCCTCTCGATGCGCTGCATGGGAAAGAAAAGTGTCGGCAAGCCGATGCGTTCGCCCTCCGGATGCATCACCTGAATGATGAAATCGTCGAAGGAATTGAGGTCGATGCCGCGGACCGTCACGCCCGCGACGGAGATCTCCGCGAGCTCGCCCCAAATCCGTTCTTTCGGGCTATGCAGGCTCACTACCACAACGGAATGCGGATCCATGATCGCCTCGAACAACTTCTGTTTTTGATGCTATCCCATTTTCGCGTCTCGCGCACCTGCTTGCGCGTGTCGCTCGCTGCATTGCACACATTTAGACGGTGATCGTTTTCACATCCGGCGCCGTCCGCAACCGCGCCTCCGTCGCCTTCTGGACGTCCTCCACGGTCAATCCTGGCGCTACTTCTTTTAGCAACAATCCCTGCGGCGTCACGTCGATCACCGCCATCTCCGTCACGATCATTTTCACCACAGCGAGACCCGTCAAAGGCAGCGTGCATTTTTTCATGATTTTTGGCTCGCCATCCTTATTCGTATGCTCCATCGCAATAATCACGCGCTTGGCGCCCGCTACCAGATCCATCGCGCCGCCCATGCCCTTCAACATTTTCCCGGGAATTGCCCAGTTGGCCAGATTTCCCTGCTCGTCCACTTGCAATGCACCGAGCACGGTCACGTCAATTCGGCCTCCACGAATCATGGCGAATGAATCCGCACTCGAAAAATAGCAGGAACCGGGAATTTCGGTGATCGTCTCCTTGCCCGCATTGATCAAGTCAGGGTCTTCCGTGCCTTCGTAGGGATACGGGCCGACGCCCAGCATCCCATTCTCAGATTGCAACACGACTTCCACATCCGGAGGCAGGAAACTCGGGACCAGCGTCGGCATGCCGATCCCCAAATTGACGTAATCGCCGTCGCGCAACTCTTGTGCGACGCGCCGCGCTATGAATTCCCGCTTATCCATGTCTTTCACCATCGCCGCTCCCGTTGGTTACCTCGTGCGCAAGGTTCTCTTCTCGATAGGCCGCTCATAGCTGTCACCCTGAAAAATCGCATCCACAAAAATCCCCGGTGTATGGACGCAGTCGGGTTCGAGCTGCCCGAGTTCCACAAGTTCTTCAACTTCCGCGATGACGTATTTCCCTGCCGCGGCCATGGGCGTATTGAAGTTGCGCGCCGTCTTCCGGAAAACCAGATTTCCCCAGCGGTCGCCTTTCCACGCCTTGATAAACGAAAAGTCTCCCCGAAGCCACGGCACCATCACGTAATTTCTTCCGTTGAACTCTCGGGTTTCTTTTCCTTCCGCCGCAGGCGTGCCATATCCCGTCGGCGTAAAGAACGCTGGGATTCCAGCGCCGCCCGCGCGAATCCGCTCCGCAAGCGTCCCCTGCGGATTCAACTCAACTTCGATTTCCCCGGTGAGTGCCAGCCGCTCGAAGCGCTTGTTTTCTCCCACGTAACTCGCGATCATCTTCTTCACTTGTTTCGATTCGAGCAGCCATCCAATCCCGAAATTGTCCGTCCCGGCGTTATTCGAAACGAGCGTCAAATTCCTGGTTCCGCGCTTTTTCAACGCTCGCAGCAGATTTTCCGGCACGCCGCACATCCCAAACCCACCGACCAAAATCGTCGCGCCATCCTGCACGCGTTCAATGGCCACGTCCGCGTTTGCCACGCGCTTATCCATTCGATTGCACCTCCGGTCGATGCAATGCACACAGACAGCTTCTAATCGTCAGAAGGAAGTCTACTGCAAATTGCGGCGGTTGTTGTGCAGCAGTTTATACAGCTCGTTTGCCGCGCGGAACTCTTGTTCAAGTTCGCGGCTCGTCAGGTGGCTGCGAAGAAAATCGATCGCCTGCGCCGCGCGATCCAGCGACCGTCCGATATTGTCCGCATTCGTCAAACAGATATCGCGCCACACATGATATGGACTTCCGGCGATGCGTAGAATGTCGCACAGGCCCGCGCCTGCCAGCGACACGGGCAAGCCTGTCTCGTCCGTCTCGTCTGCAATCACCCGGGCGAGCGCCACCGCGAGCAGTTGCGGCATCTGCGACACTACCGCCATTGCCCAGTCATGCGTGTCCGCATCGCTCCAGACTGGCTCGGCACCAATAGCGCGCACTAATTCAGTGAACCGCGTTATGCGTGTATCGTTCTCGCGTTGATTGCCGATCAGCACGTAGCGGGTACCGCGGAAGAGCGCTGCGTCCGCATTGTCGATTCCAGAGACTTCTTTCCCCGCAATTGGGTGTCCTCCCAGAAACCTCGCGCCGTTCCGAAATTCGCCTTCCGCCACGCGGCAAATCGCCGCTTTTGTACTGCCCGCGTCAGTCACCAGCGATTCAGCATCACATTCGGCTGCAATCGACGGCAGCAACTCGATTGCCGTCCCAATCGGCAATGCCACGTAAACTAAGTTCGCATCACGGATCGTGGCGGCAATGCCTTCCCCAATTTCCCAGCCAAAATCTTCTGCGCGGATTCGCCGTAGAATTTCCGGCTTGTCGTAAACCACAATGGAGGTTTGGGGATAAACCTTTTGCAGGGCCAGGGCAAACGACGCCCCGATCAATCCAGTGCCAATGACCGCGACTCGGCTAAACGGCACGGGATTGCCCATGATCTAAGCTATGCGCCTACCGTGAGCCGGAACAATAATGCGCAGTTCGGTGATAAGCTTCCCGCTCACAAATTCGCTTCCCGACGGCTCACGCCATGGCGCGCTGCGTTCTTCAGCAGGCGAATACGTTCGGCCACAGCCGTCGCCGCCAAACTCGCCGTCGCAGCTCTCTCGATTTCCGCAACCAGCGCCGACCCTACGACAACCGCATCCGCAATTCCTCCGAGCACGGTCACCTGCGTCGGCAGCGATATCCCGAATCCTACCGCAATCGGCAGCGATGTGAACTGGCGTGCGCGCCTCACCATCGCCGGCAGTTCCTCAGGTAACGACTCCTTCGCGCCCGTTACGCCCGTTCGTGAAATTATGTATAAAAATCCGGTCGACGCGCTGACAATCCGTCTCAAGCGTTCATCGGTGGAGGTCGGCGCCGCCAGAAATATCGTATCTAGCCCGTGTGCATGCATCGCCACCCTATATTCGCTCGCCTCCTCGGGAGTCATGTCGGTGACGAGCACACCGTCGGCGCCCGCCGCTGCGGCCCGCGATGCGAATATCTCCAAACCCATCTGCAAAATCGGATTGAAGTAGCTGAAAAGCACGATCGCCACATCGGTCTTTTCTCGAAGCGTCGCGACCAAATCAACCACGCCTGCGAGCGTCGTGCTGGCGCGCAACGCGCGTTCACTAGCGCGCTGGATCGTCGGTCCGTCGGCCACCGGATCGCTGAATGGCACGCCCAATTCAATCACGTCAGCGCCTGCTTCGACAGCGGCAAGCACAATCTTCTCTGTCGCGGCAAGCGACGGATCGCCGGCGGTGATATATGCGACCAATCCCAGCTCGCCGGAGCGTGCCAGATGTTCGAAGCGCTTCCCGATACGCGTTTGCGCCGTAGTATTTCTTTTCGCCGCCAGCTCAGACATATCGCGCCAGGATTTCCATATCTTTGTCTCCGCGCCCGGAAACATTCAAAATTACGAGCTGGTCGCTCTTCATCTTCGGAGCACGATGCATCAGCTCCGCCAGTGCGTGCGCTGATTCCAGGGCGGGGATAATTCCCTCGATTGTCGCGAGGGTCTTCACGGCCTCGATTGCGTCCTCGTCTCCGACCGCTGTGTACTCTGCGCGTCCGCGGTCCGCGAGCCATGCATGTTCAGGCCCGACCGCCGGGTAATCGAGCCCGGCCGAAACGGAATGCGTCGTCGAAACCTGCCCATCGAGGGTTTGCAACACATACGTGTACGTCCCTTGGAGCACGCCGGGCTTCGCTCCTGAAAATCCTTTCGCGGCCGCCAACCTCGCAGCGTGCTCACCGATTCCCGCCCCACGCCCGCCCGCCTCGACGCCCACCATTTTCACGTTGTCGTCATTCAGAAAATCACTAAACAGCCCAATCGCGTTGGAACCGCCGCCGACGCACGCAAAAAGCCAATCTGGCAAGCGCTTCTCCGCTTGCAGAATCTGGGCTCGCGCTTCTTTTCCGATTACACTTTGGAAATCCCGCACCATGGCTGGATACGGATGCGCTCCCAGCACGGATCCCAGCAAATAATGGGTCGTGTGGACGTTCGTGACCCAATCGCGCATCGCTTCATTGATTGCATCCTTAAGCGTTTTGCTTCCCGCGTCGACGCCTATCACCTCCGCACCCAGAAGTCGCATGCGGAAAACGTTTAGCCTTTGGCGCTCCATGTCTTCCGTGCCCATATAAACCGTGCATTCGAGCCCCAGCCGCGCTGCCACCGTCGCCGTCGCTACGCCATGCTGCCCGGCGCCCGTTTCTGCGACCACGCGTCGCTTCCCCATCCGCGCCGCCAGCAACCCCTGCCCCAGACAATTGTTAATTTTGTGCGCCCCGGTGTGCAGCAAGTCTTCCCTCTTCAGGTAAATGCGCGGCCCACCCAGATGCTCAGTCAGCCGCGAAGCAAATTGCAGCGGAGTCGGCCTCCCGGCGAAATTTCGCAGCATATCGTCAAGCGCTTTCTGAAAACCCGCATCCGCGCGTGCTTCGTTGTACGCCCGCTCGAGTTCTTCGAGCGGCGCCATCAGCGTCTCGGGAACGTATCGCCCACCATACGCCCCAAATCGACCTCGCGCGTCGGGCACGACCTCCATTTTTGTGCTCATGCGTTCCCTCGACGCGCTCGCTTGACTCTCGCCATCAACTGCTTCACCTTTTTCACGTCTTTTTTCCCCGGCCGCGTTTCGACCCCGCTGCAAACATCAATTGCGAAAGGCTTCGCCTGCCGTATTGCCTCGCACACGTTGTCCGCTCGTAAGCCACCGGCTAAAATCACAGACCCATACCGCTTCGCCTCGCGCGCAACTCCCCAGCCAAACCGTTTGCCTGTGCCACCGCGGCGTTCTGCATCGTAGCCATCGAGCAGAAAGCCCACCGCGCTAGGATATTTCTTCAGTTCACTCGCTCGAAATCGCGGTCCCACGCGGAACGCCTTGATGACGGGATATTCCCTCGCTAGGCGTTCCACCGTGGCCGGCGATTCCTCTCCGTGGAGCTGCAACGCTCCAAGATTGGCGGCGCGCGCAATCCGTACAATTTCCTTTGCCGAAGCATTAACGAACACGCCCACGGCAGCGACGCGACTCGGCATGTGGCGGATGATTTCTTTCGCGCGTGACGCCGCAATTCTCCGCGGGCTCTTCGCGTAAAAATTGAATCCCAGAGCGTCCGCGCCTGCATCGATCGCCGTTTTTGCGTCTTTCCCATTCGTAATCCCGCAAATTTTCACCCGTATCATCGTCATATTTCTGCCAGAGCATCCGCTGCACCCGCCGCGGTACCAAGCAACTCGTGCAGTCCCATGGACGGTTCCGGCATGGTCATCAGATGTTCGCCAACAAGAAAAGCGTCGAACCCGGCGCCGCGCAAGCGTTCCAAATCGCCATGCGTGCATATCCCCGATTCGCTCACCGCAATGCATTCTTCAGGAATCTCCTTCGCGAGTTCCAGTGACGTCTCTAGCCGCACTTCGAACGTCTTCAAATCGCGATTGTTCACGCCAATAATTTTCGCCCCAATGTCCGCTGCGCGTTTCAACTCGCTCCGGGAATGCACTTCCACCAGGGCCTCCATTTTCAATGTTCGTCCCAGTTCCAACAGTTCCCTCAGCGTCCCGTCATCCAAGATCGCCACAATCAACAAGAATGCATCGGCGCCTGCCGCGCGCGTCTCCCACACTTGCCACGGGTCCACAATAAAATCCTTTCGCAGGATGGGAATCTTCGTCACTTTCGATACTTCTTTCAAATCGCGAAGCGACCCCTGGAAGAATTCCTCCTCGGTCAGCACGGAAAGCGCCGCGGCGCCTGCAGCTTCCAGCGTGGGCGCCACCATTGCCGGCTGATAATCCGCTCGCAACAGACCGCGCGATGGCGAAGCCTTTTTCAACTCCGCAATTACGTTCAACCCCGAGCGCGTCAGCGCCGCGCTGAAATCCCTCACCGGCGGCGTTTTCTTCTCCACCGCAAGCTTCAGCGCCACATCCGGCAACACTCGCTTGCGATGCGCAATCGTCTCGCGCCGTCGCTCGACAATGCGCGCAAGTATATTGTTTGAACCGGTTCCGGTTTCCATATTCGTTCAGTATCCGGCCAACACAAGCTGCAAGAGATCCCCGTCACAGGCAGGGAAAATCGCTGTGACTATGCTAGTCTGCGTGTTGCCGCCGTGTCAAAATCTTTCGCGCGCCGGATTTTAGTTTTCTCGGGCAGCAGCTCAAATCTCCATAATGGCAGTCGAACAATTAACGATCCTCAACGAAACGATCATCGCGTGCCGTAAATGCCCGCGCCTGGTGCGCCATCGCGAAGCAATCGCGCGCACAAAGCGCCGCGCTTATTTCGATTGGGATTACTGGGCCAAGCCCGTCCCCGGCTTTGGCGATCCGCATGCCCAACTTTTGATTCTTGGACTCGCGCCCGCGGCACATGGCGCGAATCGCACCGGACGCATGTTCACTGGCGACCGTTCCGGAGACTTTTTGTATCGCGCACTTTACAGCACCGGCTTCGCCAATCAGCCAGCTTCCTCTTATCGAGGTGACGGTTTGGCGCTTACGAACGCGTATATCAGTGCCGCCGTCCGCTGCGCCCCTCCGGACAATAAGCCTCTACCCTCCGAGTTTCACAACTGCCGCCCGTACCTCGAGGCCGAACTCGACATTCTAAAACCGAAGGCGATTCTTGCCTTGGGAGGCCTCGCCTTAACGGCCTATCTTCGAACCGTCAAAGATCGCGGCCTCATCTCCACGCACGCGCAATTCCCGTTCCGCCATGGTGCGGTATACAAGCTACCCGGCGGCCTGCCACGCGTTTTCACTTCCTACCATCCGAGTCAGCAGAACACCTTCACCGGTCGGCTTACCCACGTTATGCTGACTCGAGTTCTCCGCCGTATCCGCGAGTACTTGGCAAATACAGACGAAAATGCTGGGTTGCATCCTTCGAAGCCGCTTTAACGAAGCAGTACGTATCGTCCGCCGTCCGTGAACACGATCACCAGACACATCACAATCAACATCAAATCGTAATGCCAGCCGTATCCATCCTTGCCCCAGAAACCGGTATGCCACACAGCTATTTTTTTCGCGATCGCACCAAGCATCAGCGCGATCAAGCCCAATGCGGCAATCTGCGTTAGAACGCCGGCAATTATGCCCAGGCTTCCCGCGATTTCCGCCGTCCCGAGAAACATCGTGAATCCCTGGCTCATTCCGATACTTTTGGCCCTTTTAGCCGGATCCTTGATATGGTTCCAGCCGCTCGAAATAAAAATCACGCCTGCCATCAACCGCAGCAAAAAAATCCCGATATCCTCAAAGCGCAGTAGTTGTGGAATCATCATGCCTCCGTCTTCCGTCGCTGTGGCGGAGCGATCCGCATGTTCGCGCCTGCATCATACGTACTCCGGCCCGCGGCGCATTTGAATATTTGCGCAGACGCATCCTTTTGATGCATCGGCGACTAGCAGAATTACAACGATCGAATCATCTTGCGCGTTTTCGCGGCGGAAGATTCCGGCGCGTCGCGAGGGTTTTTTCCAAATTGATCTCACCTGGATCTAAATAAGTGTGGCGCAAAGTGGGGTCACTGCGGAGTTTTGATTGAGTGAAGCACCCGGGACGAGGGGGGAACTCGCCCCGGGCTTCCCTGTGGGTTGGCTGCTTGGGGAACACTTTAGTTTTCGGTCAAGCTCAGTGATTTCTCATGCCGCGACCCAATTCCCATCGGCCCGTTCAAAGCCAATTCGATACCTTCCTCTTAACAAGCATCTGACAAATCGCTCAGTACGGACGCGCGGGACCCGCGAACCTGTGGCGCAGGCGGCCCAGCATCCGATTAATCGGGTGGTTCCGATGCAGGAAATTCAGCAGCGGAGCGCGCCGCACTCCAATCCGTTCCAGGGCACGCCGGATGCGGAAATCGCGCCCCGCGGACACCATCCCTTTTTCGAGTATCTCAATCGCGTCGGGAGTCCTGCCGGCCTGGTTGTACACTTCCGCCAGGTTTAGATAGAGCTGCGCGTGGTTGCATTTCAGGTTGAGGGCTTCCCGGCAAAGCGTCTCCGCGTCGCCGAAACGGCGATCCGCCATCGCTGCCAGCAGTCCAGTGTAAGAGAGGTAAAACGGATTTTTTGGAGCCGCGCCTAATGCGCGTCGCGCATGACTCAGGGCGTCTTCCGGATGTCCGTCACGCATACGCTTCAGGCATTCCTTGAATTCCACCATCCCTGCATCGACTGACGATGGTGTTCCCACCATGACCTCCACATGCGACATTGCCATCGGGCCTTCCTTTCTCGCGATGCCTTGCGAGTCCTGCGCTTTGCCTCATTCGCTCGAAACATTTTCCTGAAACATCAAGCTGCAACAGTGCTGTGAGCGTAGCGCCGCTCCGCGTTTGTGGCTACCGTACAACAGGACAGTTTTGGGACATCGGCGCGAGTTAGCCCGATGGGACAGGCAAAAAAGTGTCACCGCGCTGGAAGGCGCAGTTTTATACAGATTTTGCGAGGTTTATGCCGGCGGATTGCCCCGTGGTTTTAACTCAAACCTTGATAGGCAGAGCTAACCTTGGTTGCCGCCATTACAGGTGGGCGTTAAACCATGCCACGGCCCGCTCTACGACGTCGCGGCTGTGCGCGGGGTTCGCGAACTCGTGGCCCTCGTGCGGGTAAATGACGAATTGCGTCGGGACGCCCAGCGTGACCAGCGCGTGCCAGAATTCATACGATTGCGGCGGCGGACATTCACCGTCGCTGTCACCCACCAGAATTAGCGTGGGTGTTTTCACGTTCTTGATGAACGTGATGGGCGCGCTTTTCGCATAGACCTGCGGATCGTTGTACACAGTATCGCCGAAATAAAACGTCATCCATTTGTCGATTTGATTTTCGCCGTAGTAGCTGAGCCAGTCGGAGAGGCCCGCGCCCGCAACTGCAGCCTTGAAGCGATGCGTTTGCGTGACAGCCCACATGGTCATGTAGCCGCCGTAACTCCAGCCAGTGATGCCGAGGCGCTGCGGATCGACAGGAAGCGAATGAATGGCCGCGTCCACTCCGCCCATGATGTCCTTGAAATCACCGTAGCCGAAATCCTTCACGTTGGCTTTAGTGAACGCTTCGCCAGCGCCATAGCTTCCGCGCGGATTCGGCAGCAGCAAAAAATATCCGCTGGCGGGAAGCGCGGCGGAATAATCCCAGCGGCTCGGCCAGTGCGGCAGATTCGCCCACGCCGGGCCTCCGTGAACTTCGACCACCATCGGATATTTTTTCGAGGGGTTGTAATTCTGCGGATACACGATCCAGCCCTGCACCGATCCGATGTCCGTATTCCAATGCAGGCTCTCGGCCTTGCCCCATGCCGGATGCAGCGCGCGATTAAGCTGCGTCACCTGCTTCCAATTGCCGGTCGGCCCGGCCCACACTTCCGGCGGCGCGTTGAACGATTCGCGCACGGCGGCGGAAGTCTTGCCATCGCGCGAAAGCGAAACACCGACGGTAAATTGATTTTGCCCGATGTGCTCGGCGCCGGTCCAAAGCGACGTGATCGCACCAGAGTCAAGGCTGACGCAAGCGACCCCGCTTTTACCGTCGACAATCTCGCCGAAGACAATCGACTTTGAATCCGCCGACCAGTTAATCGTGCTCGCCGTGGCTTTCATATCTGGCGTCACGTCGCGCGCATCGCCGCCCCCGCTCGATGAACTGGCTGGGAGCGTGTAGATGTCGCCGCCGACGACCGGCTCGTCGCTCATCAGGCCAGCGATGAAGGCGATCGTTTTGCCGTCGGGCGACCATTTCGGAGTCCCAATTTGCATGTCGGATTTGTAAATGGACTGCGGCTCGGCCAAGTTGGCCGCGTCGAAAGTGTAGATTTGCGCCACGTACCAGTTATCGTCGCCATTGCCGTGCGCGGCGGTAGCGACGAGTTTTTTGCTGTCCGGCGACCAATCGTATTCGTAGACGTACATATTGGCGGGAGTAATTTGGCGGACGCGACCGGATGCGATATTCACGATGGCGAGGCGCTGTTCGTACGTTTTCGTTCCAACAACTCCTTCATCGCGCGTTTCTGCGGCGAGCGGGCCAGCAGCCCGCGGCGCATTTTCGATAAACAGAAAAGCGATGGATTTTCCGTCAGGCGACCACGCTGGATTCGACAGGTCCCCCTTCACATGCGTGAGCTGGCGCGCTGGTACACCGGGAGCCGCGACGTAAAGCTGCAATTGCCCCGAATGCGTAGCGTCCGAAAGAAACGCAAGCCGTTTGCTGTCTGGCGACCACGCGACGTCGCTCTCCGCCGCTGCTGCACCTCCCGATGCGGCAGTGATTCGCTGCGGCGCTGCATGGGATTTCCAGTCCGCTACGTAGATTGCCGAATTGGGCGAAGGCGCGCCATTTTTCCCGCTGAGCGATTCCACCCACGCCACGCGCTGGCCGTCGGGAGAAATCACAGCTTCGGAAATCATGCGCACGTCGAACATGCTCCGAATGGCCCGCTGAACGGCAGGAGAAGGCTTAGGCGGGGCCTGTGCGGCGTGCGCGGTGCAATTTATAAGCGCTGCTGCCAGCAAGATTACGGAAGCTTTTGCGGAACGATTCATCTCACAACCTTCCCTTGAGCGGATACGTAGCCATCGCAGCGGACTACTGTGGCATTCGGTAGCGATTCAGGCAAGGAGTTCTAATGCGCGCGCCCCGCAGTCTCGTGAGCTTGCTAGCCCGCAACAAAGGTTATACAGCGCGGCGAAAATCAGACCGCCGGCGGCACCATCGACGAACGCATAGATTCCGCCGAGAAAAGCGTCAGCAATGCTGCGAGCGCCGTGAAAACCCGGATAAATCGAGCTGATACCTTCGAGGAAGGCCGCTCCGTACGATGGAATTGCAAGATGGAAAATCCCCAAGCATAAAATCGCTCCACCCCAAAGCAGACCCGCTGCAAGCGCGAGGCCCTTAATTGAAATTCTCATGATTGCCTCCTTGCGAAATTCATTTTGTCGATCGAATCCTAACCCCTGCGCCAGAAAACTCAGGGCGTCGCGGGCCGCTTTTCCTCGGCGAGACGGCGGCCGATGAACCAAAAACGCTGGCGAAATTCGAAGCCGGTGGCCCGCGTCATGAAAGGATTCCCGTGGCGTGCGCATCAGCAGGGATGGGAGACGCATGTGGCTGCAATTCCTCGATTTGCTGGCGCTGGAGAAACACAAAAATTACCGCAATGGCGGCTTGCCCCATCAGGGCGACGAGCCATTCGGCGGGGTGAGTGGTCCAAAGCGCCGTGTTCAACTCCCACAGCGGCGTAGGCAGAAAAATCGCGGTGAAGGGGTTTTGCGTCAGGTGCAGCGCCCCGGCCACAAGTCCCGCGCAAACGTAATACACGATCAGATAGAGAACCCCGAGTGGCAGCGGATGCCTCCCGCGCCGCAGGTTCATCCACTGCAGGAAAAGCAAATCGCACGAAATCCACACCGCGAAGTAAATCACGCGAAAAATTGCTACCGCCAGGCTCCATTCGAGCGACGGGTCCCGTTTCCACTGAATAACCAGAATCATCGCCGCGCCCACGAGAAGCGCGCCGAGAAAAATATACGGCACCGGCCAAATGGATTCGAGCGCTATCGGCGCAGCCTCAATGCCATGTAACCGCCGCCGCATCCGGCTCCGATTCCGCAACAAAATGAACCCAAAAATGAAAAATAGGCCGATGTTGAGGGCGAGCAGCTCCGATTGCACATCGAGAGGGGGCATCGGCACCCCCTTGAAACTCAATGCGCCCTGAGCAACAAAAAATCTGGGCGTGCTGAATTCGCAGAAGGCAATTAGGATGAAATTTAGGTAACAGAGAAAGCCAACGGCTTGGGGCGGCGTATAGAGTTCGTAGTTTGCCGGGTCGCGTTTTATATTCCGAGCGATGGCGGGCATGATCCAGGCGAGCATGGTCAGATAGAAAATGAAAAGAACGAGTGCGTGATGGACGGGCATGCCAAAAAAAAGATCCCGGAAGGAGACCGGTGGATTGTCAATGTAGATTCTGGGGAGGTCTTGGGCCAAACTCCAAGTCGTCCGCTCGGCAATTGAAACGGTCACAAATGGACTCACAGGACCTAGGGCCAAGCCCGGGATGCGACCTTGTGTCGTAGCCCCCGTGATAAGAATAAAAAACAAAATGGCCCAGGTGACGGCGCCGCGCCGAAGGAAAAGCGAGATAGCCAGCGCGACGGCGTCATAGACAATTGAGCCGAGAATAAGCAGGACATAAGTCGCTAGGACGACTGTCCACGAAGAGCGCGACGCGACGGCGCCGACAATCGCAGCGGGGACAAGGCAAAGAAACACGAAGAAAACCATGAGCGGCGGGCCAAAAAGTTTGCCTATTGTCAGCTCGAAGGGAGAAAGCCGCGTGAGGCGCTGAAAATCGAATGTGTTTTGATCTTTTTCGCGTTGAATGGCGTGAAGACAGGCGATGCCGCCGCCTATGACCAAGACCAGCGCTTGAATGATGAGAATCACGTGCAGCAAACCTGGCCCACGACCATACCCCGTGCTTCCGCTATCCACGTTAACGCCGCCATGGAAAAACGCGTAGTACAAGGCGACTTCAATCGCGGCACAAAGGCCTGCGGCGATGAGCATCCGCTTCGGCCGCAACTGTATCCGCGCATTCCGCACAATCTCCGGATTTGTGAACAGGCTCATCTCAAAACGCTCACATCACTTCCCCGCCGGAAAGCCGCGCGTAAATCTGCTCGAACGA
>Ga0307374_10010050_pt1 | contig 13810 bp, 15 predicted proteins | sample OX3MG_FD_202532 | JGI IMG/M metagenome (GOLD analysis project Ga0307374, IMG submission 202532) | Soil microbial communities from Risofladan, Vaasa, Finland - OX-3 | ecosystem: Environmental > Terrestrial > Soil > Coastal area > Acid sulfate soil | place: Finland: Risofladan, Vaasa | collected... | reverse complement strand
CCGTGGTTGGCGCCGTGCTCTGGAAGCGCCAGCTCGACAGCGCCACCGGAGAAACACCGATCATGCCCGACGGCTGCCTGGACCTACTGTGGGACGGGACTCGCCTGTTCGTCGCCGGCCCGGACACGGCAGCCCGGTGGCACCGGAGTCCGGCTGGTACCACCTTTGTCGGACTGCGCTTCTCAGGTGGGTTGGGCCCGACGCTGCTCGGTGTTCCTGCGGACGAGCTGCTGGATCGGAGCGCGAACCTCGAAGACCTGTGGCCGGGTCGCCAGGTCCGGGTGCTAACCGAGCAAGTGGAGGCAGACGCGCCGACGGCGTTGGAAGCGTGGGTCGTCAGGCGCGTTGCTCGCTGCGATCAGGACCCGTTCGGACCCCGGGTCCTCGCCATGGCGAAGGAGGGGACGCCAATCGCAGTGATGGCTGAGCGCCTGAGCATCAGTCCACGCCAACTACACCGGCGATGCCTTCCGGCGTTCGGTTATGGGCCGAGGCGCTTGTCTCGAGTCGTGCGGTTCCAGCGGGCGCTCGAGGAAGTCCGTTGCGGTATCCCCCTGGCCCAAGTGGCAGCCGCGAGTGGATATGCCGACCAGGCCCACCTCTCCCGCGAGGTGCGTTCCTTGGCCGGCACGACCCCGCGAGCTTTGCTTGGTGATCCCTATGTGGTCGACAGCAGAGCGAACAGGTCGACCGGCCGGCCGTCAGGATCGTGGACCACGGCGTAGCGCATGCCCCAGAACGCATCCCAGGGTTCGAGGTGCCCCTCGTAGCCGGCATCGGTGAGTTCGCTCCAGGCGGCGTCGACCTCGGCCGGGCTCCCACAGGCGAAGGCGAGATTGGTTCGATGTCCGCCTCCCGTGGGGGGTGACCACCCCGGATCGAAGGACCGAATGGTGTCCTCGGTATCCCAGGCCAGGCGCATCCCACCCGCGATCTCGATGTCAACGTGGGGCTCAGCGTCGGCTGTCTCAGGGATGTCCAGCCCCAAACGGCGGTAGAACGCGAGGGTGGCCGCCATGTCGGAGACGACCAGCTCGATCAAGGCAGGACGTAGTTTCATGGTGGCAACGGTAGTCAACCGTCCTTGGCCGATCTTGAACGTTTCGGACATCGACGGGTCCAACCGCCCCGGTCACGGATCCGCTTTCCACTGAAGCAGCAACCGCATTCGGCATCATCCACACCTTCAAGGGCGGAACAGCAGAGCAGTACGACCGGTCAATCAAAGTGGTGCACCCAGATGGTGGTAGGGGGCTTCCGGCCGGACAGACGTACCACGCTGCTGGCGAGACCGACGATGGGCTGGTCGTCTTGGCGCTCTGGGACTCAGAAGCTTGATGGGTGAAGTTGCGAGATGAGACTCTTTTGCCCGGGTTGGCCACGGTGAAGGACGGACTGACCGGACCACCGGAAGAGATGTCGTTCAAGGTGCACAACGAAGTCACTGCCTGAGCCAACGTCGGGCACCGTCGAATGACGTGCCACCGATCCGCGAGGACCCAGGCGTACGCCTGTTGCCGGGGACCCTGATCACCGGTGAGGCTCGTTCGGTACGGTGGTGGAGATGCAACTGAGGAGCCGACGGCTGGTGTTGGACTACCGGGGGAAAGTCGCCGTGGTGACTGGGGCTTCCGCAGGCCTTGGTCGTCGTCTCGCGGTCGACCTGGCCTCATCGGGGGCGTTGGTGATCGGCGTGGCGCGCCGTGAGGAGCGACTTCAGATCCTCGTCAATGAGATGCGGGGCCACAGTCCGGAGTCGTCCTACCGGATCTGTGATCTCTCCGACGCCGCCTCTTTCGTTCGCCTGCTCGAACAGGTGGAGCGGGAACTCGGCCGGATCGACATCTTGGCCAACATCGCTGGCGTCGGGGGGATCATTCGCACCGAACCGACAACCGCGGCGTCACTTCGGTCCATCATCGAGGTGAATTTCATAACTCCCGTCGCCGGGATGCTCACCGTCCTACCCGGCATGCGAAAACGGGGGTTCGGTGCAATCGCCAACATGAGTTCGGACGACGGGCGTGCTCCCGGTCCCGGAGGGGCTGACTACTCCGCGAGCAAGGCGGCTCTGTCTGCCGCCACGGAAAGTCTGTCCTACGACGCCAGGCCGGACGGCGTGTTTGTTCACGCGGTATACCCAGGTTGGGTGCCGACGGAAATGGGGCTGACGTCTGTGCGCGACGGTGGACTCTCGATGCCGCCGCGGGCGGTCCGTCGTACCGAGGAGCAGGTCTCGTCGCTTGTGCTCCGCCGAATGTTTGACCCTCGGCTGGAGATCAATGTGGCCGTCCTACCCCTCGTCGCACCGATCCTTCGGACGCTGGCCCCCCTCACCTATCAGCGGATGCGGGCCACTCGCTGAGGAAAGGGGAGCCGGTGATCCTATGTGCAGAGGAGTGATCGCCCGCGAGATTGCCACGGGTGTACCCCGCACCGCGGTTCGTCGTAGGCTCGGTTCCCGAGTGCTTGCGCTCATCGCAGACGAAACGTGACGATGAGTTAGCGTTGATACACCGCCAAGAAGGGGTGCATGTTTCGTATGACTGCCACGGCCACGATTGAGCGGTTCGACGCTCTGACTGCGGACCCCGACGCCGTCCACGCGACGATCCAGCGCGATGGGGTGGCAATCCTTGAGGGGTTACTGAGCGCTGAAGTCGTCTCCCGAGTGAACGACGAAGTCGGGGCCGTCCTTGACGATGCCGATCCTGACGCGGAGCTGTTCAATCCGATCATGAAAGCATTCCACGGTCCGTGCACGAAGCAGGTCACGAGCGCCTGCGCCATCTCCCCGACGTTCGCCACTGAGGTGATGTGTCATCCCCTACTCCTGGCCCTCTGCGACCGCATCTTGCTCCCGTCGTGTGCTCGCTACCAACTCAACCTCGGCCACCTCCTCCAGCGCGGACCGGGGGCCGACGAGCAGTTGCTCCATCGCGACGAGGCAGTGTGGAGCGACGTGCCCAAGCCAGCGCCTGAGCTGCAGATGGCGACGGTGATCGCCTTCGTCGATTTCACCCGTGAGAACGGCGGCACCCGCATCATCCCCGGCAGCCATCGCTGGCCGGACCGGATGCAGTCGCCTTCCGAGCAGTTCGGCCAGCCGCCTCCCAAGGCGGAGCAGATCGCGTACGCGGAGATGCCCGCCGGCTCCGCTGTGGTCTATCTGGGTGGGACCATCCACGCCGGTGGGTCCAACACCACGGAGATCCCCCGCCGAGGTGCGCACCTCAGCTACTGCCTGGGGTGGTTGCGGACCGAGGAGAACAACTACCTGGCGGTCCCCCCCGCCATCGCTGCCAAGCTCCCCCGCCAAGCGCAGGAAGTCCTCGGCTATGCAGTTCACGACAGCATCCCGCGGGGCGGCGGCTATCTCGGAATGGTGCGTATGCAGGACCCGATCGAGCTGCTCGGGCGCGACGAGATCTAACGCAGTCATATCCGAGTGTCGGTGCTATCGGTGGCTGCGGAGATTGTTGTCGGGACCGTCTTCTTTGGCGGTATCGCTTACTACTGGTTCACCGGCCTACGAGGTGCAGCGCGACGCGAGCGCGCGGCACGGAAGGAACACGCCCGTGCAACCCACGCGCACTACGCGGCCGTCGAGGCGGCAGAGGATGATCCGATCTTCTCGCCCGACGGGATCCACCAAGCCGTCATTGAGGTTGTAACACTTGCAGACGGCCTATGGCGCTCCGGGACAATCTGGGCCTTTGGACGATCGTCCCGACTTGGGTCTTGTCAGAGCCTGGGCGCGATCGTGGCAATGGCTTGGCGACGGCCTTGAAGTCGTTACCAAGCCCGCGATCGATCTCATCGGAGTAGTCAACCGAAATGACGAAGATGAGGATCGCATCGTCGTCCGCGTGCGGTTGCGAATCGATTGCAAGTACCCCAAGGGCGGAAGGCTCGGTCGGCACCATGCGCATCCTGATCAGCGCTGGACATTCGGGCGAAGCGGCACCCGTTGGGCCCTGCTCTCGGTCAGTGGCGATCCGCTCGCCGGGCCTGTCCTGACTGCGCCCTTGATACCAAATCCCTTGTCTGACACGGAGCGACTCAGCGATGAGAGCCTCGCCGAGTTGGCCGACAGGCAGAAGGTGGGCGATCACGTCGCCCTGAGTGACCTCGTCAATGCCGACGATCCTCCGGCCTTCGCCTTGCTTGACCTCTCGGTCGTCGACAACTGCTTCGGTCCCGAACTGATCGCTGCCCAGCTAGCTCACCTCCTCGAGGCGTGGGAAGGGGCCGTGAATGGATCAGAGGGACCGCTGGCAGAGCAGGCGAGCGAAGACGCGAGGAACGCCTTGCTCCGACCGAGTCGTGGCAGGCACCTGATCGTTCGCGATGTTGTGCTGAAGTCGTGGGAGACAACGGATCTCGAACTATCCCGGCACCCACCAGCCATCGAAGTGACTATGGATGTAGGGGCCGTCCGCTATGTGGTGAGGGATGACGGCACTGCAGTGGCTGGCAATCAGAGCGATGCCACCAAATGGAGTTGACGTGGGTCTTCGAACTCACCGATTCAGCGCAGGGTCCGTGGCGGCTAACCATGAGCAACAATCCGGCCAAGGCGATACCCGGCTTCTCGTGATGTAGCCCCCGAAATGCTTGCCGTGGACGATGCATATTTCGAAAGAGGGCTGGACGCTTTGGCATCAGGATGGCGAAGGGGGCGTGCAGCGATGGATTCAGGTGATTCGGGGCGCCCCTCACTCACATGTGAGAGTACGGCCCCTTGAAACGTAACTAGAACAGGTTCTAGAATCTAGATCATGGCCAAAGCGCACCCACTGCAATGGTCCTTGTGTCCATAGTGCGTCGAGCCGACCGCTAGAGGAACAGGAGGCTTCATGAAATGACTGGACCGAACATCGCGCGCATCACCTTCGTGCAATCGTGTTGGCACGAGGCCATTGTCGACCGGTGCCGAGCGTCATTTGCGGAGGAGGTCGTGAGTCTCGGTATACCTCTGGACTATGTCGATTTCTTCAAAGTGCCAGGCTCATTCGAACTTCCCTTGCACGCCAAGAGGCTGGCGCAAACGGGTCGGTACTCGGCGGTCGTCGCCGCGGGACTGGTCGTCGACGGGGGTATCTACCGGCACGAGTTCGTAGCTGATGCCGTCATAAATGGCCTGATGCAAGTCCAGCTAGATATGGATGTCCCGATCATTTCTGCCGTCCTCACTCCGCACCACTACCAAGAGCATGAGCAACACATGTCCTTCTTCACCTCACACTTCGAGGTGAAGGGCAAAGAGGCTGCCAGGGCGTGCATCGACACCTTGAAGTCCCTATCAGCGCTCGGCAAGCTTGCATCCGTCTGAGGTGATCCGTGTCACCTACCGGTCGAGCGATCGGTCGCAGTGGGCAGAGATAGTGCCTCTGACCAGGGAGAACATCAGTGGAGAGGACGATCTCCTATTCAAACTCGGCTGAACTGCGGGAACGGCTCAAGGTACTGGTCCGAATCTCGTTCTCGTAGCAGAGATGCTACAGTGAAGTCGTGATTGACATTCCCGCACGCGAGCTTCGAAACGACGTCAGCGCCGTGCTCCGTCGGGTTGAGCACGGCGAACGCCTCAGGGTGACGGTGAGCGGCCGTGCTGTGGCCCAGTTGCTGCCACTGTCGACCCGGCCGCGGTCGATGGCCTGGAACGCCTTCTTCCGAGACAGCGGCCGATGGCGGGCCGATCCCGAGCTCGCCCAAGAGCTGGCAGACCTCCTGCCCGACACGACCGACGACCTCCCGATCGCGTGACTGCGGCCAGCGAGCACGTCGATGGCGAGCTCGCGCTCGCCGACACGTCGCTCTTCATCGCGGTCGAGCAAGATCGACCGCTCTCCTCCCGTCCGCCCGAGCGCGTCGCCGTATCGGTCGTCACCGTGGGCGAGCTACGGCTCGGGGTCCTTGCGGCACAGGACGGACCGACCCGGGCACGACGGCTGGAGACCCTGTCAGCAGCGGCGGCGCTCGACCCCCTGCCGGTCGACGAGGGAGTTGCCCATGCCTGGGCGGCCCTGCGCCTTGCGCTTCGAGACGCGGGCAAGCGAATGCCGATCAACGACTCGTGGATCGCTGCGACTGCTATCGTCAACGACCTGGCGGTCGCATCCCAAGACGGCGACTACGACGACATTCCCGGGCTTCGAGTCATACGGGTCTGATGTCATATCGCTCAGCGCCGCGGACACGGCACCTACCCGACCAGCACGAGCGACGGTCGACTGACGAGTGGCAGGTGACGCTATAACCAGCTTCACCGGACCGACCCTCGGGCTCCCCTGAGACAGGCTGCTGAGATAATCACGGGGTGGTAGAGGATCGTCGCTTCCAGTCGCATCGCCCGAGTGCGTACCTGGATCAGTGAGTGTGGATCCGCCTCGTCCGTGCCGCCGCCGGAAAACCGGATGCTTCCGCCGATCCTGATCTGCTTCAGGCCATCATCGACGCAGCGAACGCGGGCGGGTGTTCGAATACGACGATGTGGTGGAGATGATGGGACTCGAACCCACGACCCCCTGCTTGCAAAGCAGGTGCTCTAGCCAACTGAGCTACATCCCCTTGGATCCTCACCGATGAATGCCCGCAGGACGGGACCCCACGACTTTGGCGCTCCGTGGCGGAACGACCTGCTTCCGACCGAAGAGTTCATGGCGGCACGTCTGAGCCTATATGGCCCCGGGAGCATCGTTGGTGCGATCGACGGACCCGTGTTGACTGAGGATCAGACGGTTCGTCGGCAAGACGGGCAAGAGCGCTCCGACTGACTGCCAAGGCCTCCCGCGTGGCCATGTAACAGTGGTGCAGGATCCACTAGGGTGGCAAGAGCGGCGGCAATTGCCGTCCCAGTCGCGATCACTTGTTGCACGCTCCTTTTCGACGGCGAACTACCAGTGGAGGAACTTGAATGTCCGTTTCATCTGATACCAGCGGCGCTCTCCTCGGTGTTGCTCAACATGACAGCGACGCACTCGAAGGTCTGTTCCAGGCGCGCCTCAACAATCTCGAGGCATCCGGGCTCGACCCGAAGACGTACTCGCTGGCCAACATCGCTGCGCTCATTGCTGCCGACGCAGCACCAGCCTCCTACGTGTTCCAAGTCGCCTTCGCGCTCGACGCTGGCGTGACCCCCGAGGAGATCTTGGGCCTTCTGGTGGCGCTCAACCCGACTGTGGGCAATGTTCGGATTGTTTCAGCCGCCGCAGAGATCGCCTTCGCTCTCGGCATCGAGCTCGATGCCGAGCAGGACTAGGGGGCGATGACGCGATGATGCGCAGACGCCCTTTGCTCAGGATGGCCGCCGTCGGAGGCGTTGCTTACATGGGAGCAAAGGCAGGATCGAATAAGGCCCAGGCTCAGGCTCAGGCGGCCCAGCAACCTCAGCCGGCTCCGGAGCCAGTTGCTGCGCCAGCACCTGCCGCCGGGGATGACACCATCTCACGACTGCAGCAGTTGGCTTCCCTCCACGACTCGGGTGCACTGACCGACGAGGAGTTCGCCGCGGCCAAGGCGCAAGTTCTCGCTTAAGGGCGGTTGAGGCACACCATCAATCACCGCGGTATGGATCAAGCGGCAATGGTCGCGGGGTCACGAACTGATTGATCGGGCCCGTTCGTACGAGCGGTCGATCTCCTGCCAGGCCGCGTCCACCCCGTCGAAGCCCCCGACTTTGGTCAGCTTGTCGGGTTCGAGGTCCTTGTAGACGTCGAAGAAATGGGCGATTTCGAAGGTCAGGTGAGGGGGCAGTCCCTCCAGGTCGGTGACCGCCTCCCACATGGGATCTCCGCAGGCCACCGAGATGATTTTGGCATCCGGGCCCTTCTCGTCGGTCATCCAGAAGACCCCTACCGGCCGGCACTCCACCAGACACCCCGGAAAGGTCGGCTCGTCGAGCAGGACCAGAACATCCAACGGATCACCGTCTTCGGCCAGCGTGTCGGGGACGAATCCGTAGTCGGCGGGATAGAAGGTGGCGGAAAAGAGGCGACGATCGAGCCGCATAATGTGCCTCTCGTGGTCGTACTCGTACTTATTGCGACTTCCCCGTGGGATCTCAACGATCACTTCGATAGTGCGGTCTGTGCTCACGTTCATCGACCTTTCCTCACCTCGGCGGTGGACTCTCATTGTGACCCAACCCAGGCTCAGGGCCCGACCTCGATGTGGCACTGTCCGGTCGCCTCGTCGTCGGCACCGACGGTTGGGTGCTACCGGGTAGCTGCCCTCAGGCGGGACATTGCACTGTCGTTGCTATCGTTGGCCGATGACCGTAGAAGCCGCAAGAGGGCCCCACGTGGGTTCGGGGCCGGATTCCCACCAGCGCTATTTCGCGCGACAGCTCAGTGACCTCGACTTCAACGATCGACTGCTCGACCTGGTTGCCGACACGGATCTGCCCCTCCTCGAGCGGGTCAAGTTCCTCGTGCTGTTCAGCGAGCGGATCGATGAGTTCTTCCAGGTTCAGGTGGCCGGCCTTCGACGACAGGTCGTCGCCGGCATCAAGAACCTGGCTCTCAACGGCAGTACTCCGGATCAGCTGCTCGGTGACGTGCGCGCTTCGTTGGAGCGCATGGTCCGCCGGCAGGAGTCGTTGTTGTTGGAGGAGGTGACTCCGGCCCTGAAGGTCGAAGGCATCGAACTGTGCAACTGGGACTCTCTCGACGAAGACGACCACGACTATCTGCACGAGGTCTTCGATCGTCTCATCCTTCCGGTCGTCACACCGTTGACGGTCGATCCGAGTCACCCCTTTCCCTACATCTCCAATCTCTCCCTCAACGTCGGCGTCGAGGTCTGTAGCCGCAACGACGACACGTCGCGATTTGCTCGAGTGAAGGTTCCGCCCAACGTGGCTCGGCTGTTGCCACTTCCGGGCGGTGATCGGTTCATTCCCCTGGAGCAGATATTGGTGGCATTCATCGCCGAGCTGTTCCCGGGGATGGACGTCGGAGCTCCGTGCATCTTCCGCGTAACCCGCGACGCCGACCTGGCGCTCGACGACGATGCCGCCGACGATCTGCTGCTGGCGTTACAGGAAGAGCTTCGGCGCCGCCGATTCCTGCCCGTGGTCCGTCTGGAGATCGATTCGAGGACCTCGGAGGACCCGGTTGAACGACTCACCGATGAGTTGGGATTGGGTCCCGACGACGTCTATCGCTTCGCCGGTCCCTTGGGGCTCGACTGCCTCTGGGCCCTTCATGCCCTCGATCGACCGGAGTTGCATGACGAGCCGTGGACTCCACTGGTGCCTCGGGCGCTCACCTCGGTCGAGCGGGAGGAGGACTCGAGCATCTTCGATGTGGTGGCGCGCCAGGACGTGCTGGTTCATCACCCCTATGACTCGTTCTCCGCCTCGGTCGAAGAGTTGATGAACGAAGCCGCTGACGACCCCAGCGTGCTCGCCATCAAGCAGTGCCTCTACCGGACCTCCGGGGACAGCCCGGTGGTGGCGGCGTTGGTGAGGGCGGCTGAGCACGGCAAGCAGGTGGCGGTACTGGTCGAAGTCACCGCCCGCTTTGACGAGGAGGCGAATATCGGTTGGGCGCGCGCGCTCGAAGAGGCCGGCGCCCATGTCATCTACGGGCTGATGGGTCTGAAGACCCATGCCAAGACCACGCTGGTGGTGCGGCAGGAAGGCGAGACTGTTCGTCTGTACTGCCACGTCGGCACCGGCAATTACAATCCCAAGACCGCTCGAATGTACGAGGACCTCGGAGTGTTGTCATCACGACCTGCACTCGGCGCCGACGTCACCCGGTTCTTCAACTACATCACCGGGTTCAGCCAACCCCCTCGCTATCAGGAGCTGGTCACTTCACCCGGCGGCATCCGCGAGCGAGTGATCGACTGCATCGATGAGCAGACGGTGGCCGGTCCGGAGGGCCGGATCGTGATCAAGGTCAACGGACTGGACGACGTGGCGGTGATCGACGCGCTGTACCGTGCCTCGAGGGCCCGCGTGCCGATCGATTTGATCATCCGGGGGATCTGCTGCCTCCGCCCTGGCGTGCCCGGTCTGTCGGAGACCATCCGGGTCCGTTCCATCGTCGGCCGATTCCTCGAGCACTCGCGGATCCTCCGCTTCGGGGGTGGAGCCAGTGGACCGGCGTCCTACTACATCGGCTCCGCCGATCTCCGACGGCGCAACCTCGACCGCCGAGTGGAGGCGATGATCCCTGTGGCCGATCCTGACGCTGTCGTTCAGCTCGAGGAGATCCTCCAGCTGAACCTGGCGGATGACTACCAGTCATGGTCGCTGGCGACAGACGGTGCATGGTCGCGAATTCCCACGGTCCTTGGCGTGTCAACCCAGAAGGCCCTGCAGGCGGCGGCGTTGGAGCGTAGCTCGCTGCTCGACGAGCCCCGCTGACCCGGGCCGTCCCGGGACGAGCGCCAAATCGGAGTCCGTCCTGGCGCACGAAAGGATTGAACGGGCCAGCCATCCGGTTGTCCACGTGGACCCATAGGCTGGGATCGTGAGTATGGACGGGTCGTTCGCCGAATCGTCGGAGCAGGCCCATCGGGAGATTCCACCGGAAGGCCGGCGGCGGGTCCGGCGCATGGCCTGGCTCTACACTGCGGCGGCCGTGGCCATGTTGCCGTGGATCGTGTACCTGGCGGAGACGCTCCCCAAGCGCCAATTCGATCGGCACTACCGCGCCGCCTGGGTCGGATTCGACATCATTCTGGTGCTGGCCATCACCCGAACGGCCTACCTGGCGTTCCGCCTCGATCCGAAGGTGCAGTTCCCCGCGACAGCAACCGCCGTGCTGTTCTTCGTCGACGCCTGGTTCGATGTCATGACGTCGGCCAACCGCTCGCAGCTTCTCCAAGCGGTGTTACTGGCTGCCCTGGTCGAGGTACCTGCGGCGATCTTCTCCCTCTATCTGGCACTACAGGTCAATCGACGGGTACTGGAGAGGGCCCATCTCAATCGCGCCCGGGCTCCCAACACTCGATGGAGATCAAAGCGTCGTGGTGCGGCCAAGGAGTCGGTGGAGTAGCTCCGCATGTGGGACGGGCCTTCCCGCCGTTCAGAGTGCGATCTTGTCGATTCGGGCCAGCACGTCCTCGGTGAGCTTGGGAATTACCTCTAGGGCACCCAGGTTCTCGTGCACTTGTTCCACCCGGCTGGCACCCGTGATGACGGTCGAGACGCGCGGGTTCTTCGCACACCAGGCAATGGACAGTTGGGCGAGAGAGCAGCCGAGTTCCTCGGCAATCGACTGAAGGGAGCGGACTTTCTCGTTGCGCTCAGGGTCGGTCAGCATGTTCGCCAACCACTCGTAGCCGGGAAGAGTGGCGCGAGAGCCCTCAGGCACACCGTCAAGGTATTTGCCGGTCAGGAGGCCGGAGCCCAGTGGACTCCACGTCGTCAATCCGAGTCCGATGCTGTCGTAGAGGGGCGCGTACTCCTGCTCGACCCGATCTCGCCACAGCAGGTTGTACTGGGGTTGCTCCACCACCGGCTTGTGGAGATGGTGGCGATCGGCGATGTCCCAGGCCTGGCGAAGTTCCTCCGCGGTCCACTCCGACGTACCCCAGTAGAGGGCTTTGCCGCTGGAGATGATGTCCGACATGGCCCACACTGTCTCCTCGATGGGGGTCTCGGGGTCCGCCCTGTGGCAGTAGACCAGATCGACGAAGTCGAGGCCGCATCGCTCCAGCGAGCTGTCAATGGCCTGCATCAGGTACTTCCTATTGAGGGTGTTGCTCATGTTGACGGTCCGGTGGATCCCCCAGAAGAGCTTGGTCGAGATCACGTAGCTGTGCCGGGGCCACCCGAGGGCGGCGATGGCCTCGCCCATGATCCGTTCGGACTCGCCGGCGGAGTAGGCCTCGGCGTTGTCGAAGAAATTCACGCCGGCGTCGTAGGCCGCGGACAGGCAGTCCTCAGCCAGACTTCCCGCCAGCTGTGGCCCGAAGGTCACCCACGAGCCAAATGACAGCACACTGACCTTCAGCCCGGTCTGTCCCAGGCGTCGATACTCCATGTCCACAGTGTGTCCTCCTCGTCCCGATCGTGTCGGATCTTATGGTGTGTGCGACTTACCAGGTCCATCCTCAGGATGAGGGCCCGTCCACGGTCACCAGGGTGCCGATGGGGGTCAGCGGCCACACCTGGGCAGCATCCGAGATGGCCATCTCCACACAGCCGTTGCTTTGAGGAGACCCGTAGGTCGCTCGCACGAAACCGTGCAGGGCGTCTCCCCCGTAGAAGTAGCTGGCCCACGGGACGTTCGGGTCGTCGTAGTGGGAGCCGTCCGGGTTGGTCCCCTGCATCCGTGAGCTGGTCACGTGCTCGAAGACAGGGTACGTGCCGTCAGTGGTGTCGGCGCCCGGAGCGCCGGTGTTCACGGGAATATTGGCCAGGGTCGGCGCGCCATTGTTGTAGAGGGTGAGCGTCTCGGGGAGTTGCTTGGCCACGTGGACGTAGGTGTAAGGGACGGTGTCGGCCTTGCTGCCGGCGACATCCGCCAGAAGCGCCGACCAAACTCGGCGTCCCGCCAGTCCGTCCGCGTTCAGGCCGTGCTGGCTTTCGAACGTCATCACGGCGCCTTTGGTGATCACGTTCTCCGAGCCCTCGGTCCACAACGCGGTCAGAGAGGTCGGGACCGTCGGCCACCGCCAGGCAAACGCGCCGCTCTGCGCCGTGGCCGCCTGGGCCGGAGTGGTCAACGGTCCGCTCGGTGTGAAGGAGAGAGGGAGGTAGCCCAGCTGTCCGAGGAGCTGCTGGAGTCGCTCGGTGCTGGACTGGGCCACCGTGAACGAAACGGTCACAGGCGCCACCAACACGGCGCCATGGGCACTGCGTGGTCCTGCCGCACCTGCCGGAATGGTGAGCGTCTCGGCGGTGGTGGGAATGAACGGTGCCGTCGCGGCGAAGGTGAACGAGGCTGGGCTGACCTTCTTCCAGGTGCCGCTCACCGGCGGATTGAAGACCGGAGGCTCTGACGGGATCGAGACCGGAGACGAGAAGTTGATGGTGACCACCTGGCTCGACGGCACGTCGATGGAGCCGGATGCCGGCGTGGTCGACGTCAACGAGAGCGGCGCACTCGTCACCGTGGTTGTCGTCGCACCGCCCTCGGCGGCAGGAACGGGGGAGGGGCGGTCATGCCGGCCGACGACGAACGCTCCGGCAACTGCGGCGGCGACCAGGACGATGAGGCCGACGGCGATCCATCGTCGCCGGCGATGCCTCGGCGGGCGGACAAGGATCTTGTAATCGGCCATGACACCTCGAGCTCGTCAAGGGGATCGAACCCGGATCCTCGGCCCGTTCCGGGTGGAAGGGGGGATCCTCCCCGTCGAGAGTAGCCACAACTCGGCTGCGATCGGGGTCGGCACGTTGGCTTTGACTCCTACGAGAGGGGCCTCTACCTGCGGTCACAGATTCGGCAGTCCACGGCCACGACCCGAGGGGCCAGTGCTAGTTCGGTCCCTCGACTATTTGGTGTAGATGTGCTTGTCGAAGGTGGTCGTGACGGTTTGGGCCTCGCCCAGGTGGGGGAGACCGAACAGGTCCTCGATGGAGGCCAACGACGAGTAGTGGTTGTATGAGGTCTTCGTGACCACCGTGCCTCCAGCGATGAAGGGAGAGATGAGGACCGCCCCCACCTTTCCGCCCCCCGGACCGGAAATACCGTTTCCACCGGCCACGGCCGCGGGCCCCGGTGTCTCACCACAACATGCGGTGGTGTCAAGCGACGGTTGCTCACCCTCGTCGAACGTGATCTCGAGGAGACCGTCCTTCTGGAACGCCGGTGATGCGAGGATGAGCGGCACCCACGCCTTC
>Ga0307374_10010049_pt1 | contig 13810 bp, 11 predicted proteins | sample OX3MG_FD_202532 | JGI IMG/M metagenome (GOLD analysis project Ga0307374, IMG submission 202532) | Soil microbial communities from Risofladan, Vaasa, Finland - OX-3 | ecosystem: Environmental > Terrestrial > Soil > Coastal area > Acid sulfate soil | place: Finland: Risofladan, Vaasa | collected... | reverse complement strand
GCGGGAGCCAGGACACCTCGAAGGCGTGCTTGGCGAGGGTGGCGAGGTCGGCACGGGACAGCTTCGCCTCGTCGGCCACGGCGGCGAAGTTGTCGCCGACGTACCCGCCGAAGTACGCAGGGTCGTCGGAGTTGATCGTCACCAGCACGTCGCGCGCCAGCAGTTCGGTGATCACGTCGGCCATCAGTGTGCCGTAGAGGCGCAGGTTGGAGAGCGGGCACGTCGTGAGCCCGATGCGCCGGCGGGCGATCTCGGCGGTGAGCGCCGCGTCGGCCACGCACTCCACCCCGTGGTCGATCCGCTCGACCTTGATGAGGTCCAGGCACTCCCAGAGGTGGGCGACCGAGTCCTCCTGACGCGGGTCGCAGTGCATGGTGAGGTGGTACCCGGCCTCCCGCGCCCGGAAGAACACGTCGGCGAACTCCGCCGGCGGGTGCCCGCGCTCGTCGGAGTCCAGCCCGACGCCGAGGATCCAGCCGCGTTCGAGGTACGGGAGCGACGCCGTCAACGTCTCGTCCGCCGACGCGGCCGACTCGTCGCGCAAGAAGCACATGATGAGCGCGGAGTCCGGTCCGCCGCCCGCTCGGGCGTCCTCTTGCGCGCGGTGGATGCCCTCGACGACCGCGTCGAACGGGACGCCGCGCCCGGTGTGGGCCTGGGGATCGAAGAACATCTCCGTATAGACCACCCCCTGGCGCCGCGCCGTCTCGAGGTAGGCCGTCACGAGCTCGGCGAAGTCCTCCTCGGTCTGCAGGCCATGCATCGCCGCGTAGTAGCCCGCCAGGAAGTCGGCGAGCCCGGCGAACGTGGCGGGCCGGTCGCCCAGGTCCGGAAGGTCCGCACGGTCCGCACGGTCCGCACCCCTCGCGCCCGTCGGACCCCCCGTGCCGACCGCGTGGCGGGCGGCCAGCGTCCTCGCCATGCCCGCCTCGAGCGTGCCCTCGAGATGCACGTGCAGCTCGCACTTGGGCAATCCGGCGATGAAGTCGTCCACCTGTCCCATCTTCTCTCGCGACGTCGCGTGCCGCGACAGGTCGCCGCGGCACGCGCCGCGACGGTGCCGCGGCAATTTCCGCGATCCTAGGTGTCGCCTCCGGGGCCCCACGGTCCTCGGCGGGCTCTCGTACTGGGCGCTCTGTCGGCCCGGCGATGGGGCGCCGATATTTCACTTGCAGTGGTGCACTGCCTGTGTTATCTTCAGCGGTGCAATTTGGGGATGGGGGTACGTCGGCACGAGAAGGCTGGGACGCTACAGCCGGGCACCGGCGGACTGCCCCCTCGATGTGCACCCCTTGCGGGGTGCGTGGAGGGGATGACCAATGGCAATCAGAGCACCGCAGCTGCTGCGCGCGCTCCGGCGCAGGCACCGGCTGCTCCCGGCGCTGGCGGTCTCGGTCGGCACCGTCCTCGCCGGCTCTGCCGCGTACGGCCTGACCGAGTGGGTGGTCTCGCTGAGCTCGGGCTCGAGCGGTCTCGCCCAGGGCGCGAGGGTGTCGAACATCAAGATCACAGCCGTCGCGTCACCCTCGCCGTCCGCCCTGCTCTACCCGCACGGCAGCGGTGACGTCGTCGTGAAGATCACGAACCCGAATTCGTTTCCGGTGACGATCACGACACTGGACCTGCCGAGCACATCCACCTATGCCGCGGGCTACAGCACAAGCGGCCTCGGCACGAAGGTGACCGCGTGCGGGGCGTCGGCGTCGGGGAGCGACGTCTACTGGGCGTCGTCCACGTCCGCCACAAGCACCACTGAAGCCCTCGCGACGCCGCTCACGGTCGCTGCGACAGGGAACGCGAACGACCCGCTCACGGTCACGCTCAGGGACGCCGCCGCGATGGGCACAGGGGCGTCGGCGACATGCGAGGGGAAGTACTTCCAGATGCCGTCTCTCAAGGGAGTCAGCGCATATGCCGGAGGCAGCGTCACGCCGACCTCGAGCCCCGCGACCGACTCGTAGCGCCGGCCGTCGCACCGCCGGACACGCCGGACACGCCGGGCACGCCGGACACGCCGGGCACGCCGGGCGTGCCGGGCACGCCGGGCGTGCTCCCGTCGCGCTCGCCGCAGTGGCCGGGATCCTCCTGGCCGCGAGCCCCGCGAGCGCGTCGAGCTATTGGCCGGTCCCACTCGGCGCAGGGAGCACGGCCGAGGCTGCAGCCGGCAAGGCGCCCGGCACCCCGGTGGCAGTCAGCGCGACATGCGTCGGATCGTCCAAGCCGACGGTCGAGCTGAAGTGGAAGCCGGTCGAGCACGCGACGAGCTACACGGTGCTCGAGTCTGCGACAGCCTCACCCACGTACACGGTCGTCGCGACGGTCACCCGCCACCACTGGAGGGCAAGGTTCTCGACAGGGACGTACCGATTCGAGGTGGTCGCGTACGCGGGGGCGCACTGGTCGAGCGCGCCGTCCACACCCACGGCCGCGCGCACGATCGTGTCGGGGCCGGCGTGCCAGTGACGCTCGCCGGGGCGGGAACCTCTCAGGACACCGCGGGGTCCCCCGTGCCGCCGAGGCGGCCCACCGCGGCGGTAACCTCGCGTGCGACCTCCCGGACGTCGACCGTGCGCAGCTCGGCGTCCTCGACGACCGGGCGGCCCCCGACGAGCAGCAGCGCGAGTGGCGGCGGCCCGCCGAGCGTCAGCGCGGCGACGGGGTCCGCGATGCCCGCGTGCGCCGCGGTGTCGAGCCGCCAGAGGGCGACGTCGGCCAGCTTCCCCGCCTCGAGCGAGCCCAGCTCGTCTTGGCGGCCCAGACACCGTGCACCTGTCATCGTCGCCATCCTGAGGACGTCGCGCGTGCCCATCGCGCCCGCACCGGCGCGCGCCCTCGCCGCCAGGAGCGCGCCACGGAGCTCGGTCCACAGCTGTCCCGACTCGTTGGACGCGGATCCGTCCACCCCGAGACCGACGGGCGCCCCCGCGGCACGCAGCTCGGGGACGGGTGCGGTCCCCGCGCCGAGGCGGCCGTTGGAGCTCGGGCAGTGCGCGACGCCCGTCCCGGTCCCGCCCAGGCGTGCACGCGCGGGTGCTGTGAGATGGACGCCGTGGGCGACCCAGACGTCGTCGCCGAGCCATCCGAGCGACGCCGCGTAGTCGGCGGGGGTGCAGCCGAAACGCTCCTTGCAGTACGCGTCCTCTTCGGTCGTCTCGGCGAGGTGCGTATGGAGTCGCACGTGGCGCCGGCGCGCGAGCTCGGCCGCGCCGGTCATGAGCTCCCGGGTCACCGAGAACGGGGAGCACGGCGCGACGGCGACGCGGACCATGGCACCTGGCGACGGGTCGTGGAACCGGGCGATGGCGTCGTCGGTCGCGGCGAGCGCCGCATCGGTGTCCTCCACCACGTCGTCGGGGGGGAGGCCGCCCGAGGACGCGCCCAGGTCCATCGAGCCGCGCGACGGGTGGAACCGCAGCCCGACCCGCGCGGCCGCCTCCACCTCCGCGGCGAAGAGGTCCCCGCCGCCCTTCGGGAACACGTACTGGTGGTCCATCGTGGTCGTGCACCCGCTGGACGCGAGCGCGCTGAGCGCCCCCAGCGCGCCGGCGTACTCGAGCTCGTCGGTGATCCGCGCCCACCACGGGTACAGCTCGGTCAACCAGTCGAAGAGCTCGGCATCCGCCGCCATGCCCCTCGTGAGCCACTGCGAGAAGTGGTGGTGCGTGTTGACGAAGCCGGGGGTGAGGAGGCAGCCCGCGCCGTCGACGCGGCGCGCACCGTCGGGCACGGTCTGCGGCGGCGCCGCGCCCGGCCCCACCGCCGCGATCCAACCGTCGGAGACGACGAGGTGGCCGTGCGCGTGCTCGGTGTCGGAGCCGTCGACGGTCGCGACGGCCGCGCCCTCGATCACCCAGTCGCGCCGGTCAACGGGAGTCATCGGGGGGCGACTGTACCCGCCGCCTGTCGGGCGAGGTGGTTGACAGCCCGTCGACCCTCGGCGAGGCTGCCCCGATGGCCGACACGACGCCCGGGCTCGTCTGCGGCCACCATCATCTGTATTCCGCGCTCGCACGCGGCATGCCCGCGCCGCCCCGCACGCCGACCACGTTCCTCGAGATCCTCGAGCAGATCTGGTGGCGCCTCGACGTCGCGCTGGACCCCGAGATGCTGCGGTGGTCGGCGATGCTCGGCGCGCTCGAGGCGCTCGAGTGCGGCACGACCGCGATCGTCGACCATCACGAAGGACCCTCGTCCATCGAGGGCAGCCTCGACGTCATCGCGGCGGCGTGCGCCGAGGTGGGCGTGCGGGTGCGCTGCTGCTACGGCGTGACCGACCGTCACGGTCCCGACGGCGCTCGCCGGGGACTCGAGGAGAACGAGCGGTTCCTCCGGTCCGGGGGTGCCGGGATGGTCGGCGTGCACGCCGCATTCACGTGCAGCGACGAGACGCTCCACGCCGCTGCCGGTCTCGCCGCGGAGCTCGGCGTCGGCGTCCACGTGCACGTCGCGGAGGGCACCGTGGACGTCGACGCGCCGGGTCGCCTCGGCACCCTCGTCCAACCCGACTGGCTCGTCGCGCACGGCGTGCATCTCCCCCGACCCGTGCCCGAGCCGTTCGCCCGCACGACGCTCGCCCACTGCGCGCGCTCCAACATGCACAACGCGGTGGGATACGCACACCCTCGCAGCTGGCCCGACCGCGTCGTGCTCGGCAGCGACGGGATCGGCGCCGACATGCTCGAGGAGTTCCGCATCGCCTACGTGAACGCGCGCGAGCACGACGTGACCGCGACCCCCGAGGAGGTCTGGGCCTGGGTCGAGGAGGGCTGGGCGCTCGTCCCCGAGGCACTCGGTGACCGCGTGCGGTGGAGCTACGGCCACACCGACGACCCGTGGCGTCTCGCCTTCACCCCCGGGGTCCGCGCGCTGGACGTCTGGGTGGACGGCGAGCAGGTGCTCGACGCAGGGTGCGCCACGAGGGTGGACCCACGAGAGGTCCGCGCCCGCGCCGCGGAGCAGGCGGCCCGGCTGTTCGAGCGGCTCTGAGGCGGCCCGGTGGGCGAGCCGTCCCGCGTCCGCCCGAGGTTCGCTCAGGAGCTCGACGACGAGCGGGTCGCGTTCAGGTAGTTGTAGACGGTCACCCGGCTCACGCCCATCGCGTCGGCGACGTCGTCGACCGCGTTGCGCATCGCGAAAGCCCCGCGCTCGTCGAGCATGCGCACCGCGCGCTGCTTGTCGACGCGGCTGAGTGTCGCCAGCTGCCCGCCGAGCTCCGCCTCGATCTCGGCGACGAAGCTGGTCAGCCCGTTGCGCAGGTCGCTCGGCGCCGACCGTTCGAGCCCGCCGACCAGCCGCCCCTTCCACACGAGCGGCACTGCGGTGGCTCCGATCCGCTCGGGCGGGACGATCCGCCCGCCGAGGGCGCGGGCGACGGGGCGGACCGCGGCGAGGAACGACTCGGCGTCCTCGCCGCCGGCGGCGCGCGCGGTCACCGAGATCCCCGAGGCACCGGCCTCGAACGAGGCCGTCGCCGCACGAGCGACGGCGTCGAGGATCGGCCCCGCCTCGCCCTCCACGGCGTTGCCGAAGGGGCCGACCTCCGGCTCGAAGCCATCCGCCCGCAACGAGCGCAGGGCGGCGTCGACGTGCGATCCCAGCTGGCCCTCGCGGAACGGCTCCACGGTGAACTCCACCCGCACCTGCCGCACGGCACGTCCTTCCCGGAGCCGCCCCCCCGCCGCCGCAGGCCCTGGGGCGAGAATTTGACAACTAGTCTAAACACACCTTGACAGATCGTCAAAGTACGGGCAAGTTTGTGACCGTGGACTTGGCGGTAGACGCCGCGAGGCTCCTCTCCCGGCTCACCGAGCTCGGACGCATCGGCGCCACCGGCGACGGAGGGTGCGCACGCCTCGCGCTGTCCGACGAGGATCGGGAGGGCCGGGACCTCGTGGTCACCTGGATGCGCGACCTGGGGCTCGACGTGCAGGTGGACGCCATCGGCAACGTCCTCGCCGTGCGCGAGGGCGCCGAGCCCGGGCCACCGGTCATGTGCGGCTCGCACATCGACACCGTGGCGACCGGCGGCATCTACGACGGGAACCTCGGGGTCCTCGCCGGGCTCGAGGTGCTCGAGACCCTCGCCTCGGCCGGCGTCGTCCCGCGGCGCGCGATGGCCGTCGCCTTCTTCACCGACGAGGAGGGGGCCCGATTCGCCCCCGACATGCTCGGGAGCCTCGTCTACGCGGGCGGCATGGCGGTCGAGGAGGCGTACGACCTCGTGGGAATCGACGGGACGCGGCTCGGCGACGAGCTGGCGCGGATCGGGTACCTCGGCGGCCTCCCGTGCCCCGGCCTCGTCCCGCACGCCTACGTCGAGCTCCACATCGAGCAGGGACCGGTCCTCGAGCGCCATGGCGAGGTCATCGGCGCGGTCACGGGGGTCCAGGGCATCTCCTGGCAGGAGGTGACCTTCGCCGGCCAGTTCAACCACGCCGGCACGACCCCCATGGCCTACCGCCACGACGCGGGGTTCGCCGCGGCCTCGGTGGCGGTGGCCGCACGGGCGCTCGCCCGAGAGCTGGGCGGCCACCAGGTGGCGACCGTCGGCAAGCTCGACCTTCGCCCGGACCTCGTCAACGTCGTCGCGGGCAGGGCGACGCTCACCGTCGACCTGCGCAACACCGACGGCGCCGTGCTCGCGGAGGCCGAGCGGCGCATCGCGGCCGAGATCGACCGGATCGCGTCCGACGAGGGGGCGACCGTCGAGCGGCGCCCGCTCGCGCGCTTCGACCCCGTCGAGTTCGACCCGAGGATCGTCGATCTCGTGGAGAAGACCGGGCGCGAGCACGGCCACCCGGTGCGGCGGCTCCCGTCGGGCGCCGGGCACGACGCCCAGATGTTGGCGCGGCTCTGCCCCTCGGGCATGGTCTTCGTCCCGAGCGCCGGGGGCGTCAGCCACAACCCGGCCGAGTTCACCTCCCCCGAGCACATCGAGGCCGGCGCCAACGTCCTGCTCCACGTCATGCTGCGCCTCGCGGACGAGGACGTGGACCCGTGAGCCGCCGCGTCACGGTCGCCGCCGCGCAACTCGGCCCTGTCGGGCGCGCCACACGGCGCGAGGCGGTGGTCGACCGGATGCTCGCCCTGCTGCACGAGGCGCACCGGCGCGGCGCGGAGCTGGTCGTGTACCCCGAGCTCGCCCTCACGACCTTCTTCCCGCGCTGGTGGACCGAGCCGCTCGCCGACGCGGACCACTTCTTCGAGACGGAGATGCCTGGCCCGGCGACCAAGCCGCTCTTCGAGGAGGCCGCGGCGATCGGCGTCGGCTTCTTCCTCGGCTACGCCGAGCTCACCGGCGACGGCCACCGGTACAACAGCGCGGTCCTCGTCGAACGCGACGGCTCGACCGTCGCCACGTTCCGCAAGGTCCACATCCCCGGCCACGAGCGCCACGAGCCGTTGCGGCCGTTCCAGCACCTCGAGCGCTACTACTTCGAGCCCGGACCGGACGGCTTCGGCGTGTGGGACGCGTTCGGCGGCCGGGTCGGCATGATGCTCTGCAACGACCGGCGGTGGCCGGAGACCTACCGCGTGATGGGGCTCGGTGGCGCCGAGCTGATCTGCTGCGGGTACAACACGCCGATCCACTACGCGCCGGACCCCTCCCAGGACGCGCTGGCCGGCTTCCACAACCACCTGGTCATGCAGGCCGGCGCCTACCAGAACGGCACCTGGGTCGTCGCCGCGGCGAAGGGCGGGGTCGAAGAGGGTGTGGACTCCCTCGCCCAGAGCGCCATCGTCGCCCCGTCCGGCCAGGTCGTCGCCCAGGCGCTCACCACCGGCGACGAGGTGGTCGTCGCCGACTGCGACCTGGACTGGTGCGACCGCTACAAGAAGACGTTGTTCGACTTCGCGCGCTACCGGCGTCCCGAGGTCTACGGCGTGATCTGCCAGACGCCGGACGAGCCCGCGGGCGACCCGGGGACCGACGCTCCACCAGGGGCGACAGGGAAGGAGGCGGGCCGATGACCGTCGTCGACAAGGACGTCGTCGAGCTCACCGTGAACGGCGAAGAGGTGGAGGTGCGGGCGGACCACCCGCACCTCCTCTCGGCGCTTCGCGAGGAGCTCGGCGTCACGTCAGCCAAGGACGGCTGCTCGCCGTCGGGGCAATGCGGCTGCTGCACGGTGATGATCGACGGGAAGGTCCAGGTGAGCTGCCAGTACCCGATCCAGAAGGCCGCCGGCCGGACGGTCACCACCCTCGAGGGGCTCGACGCCGACGAGCGTCGCCGCTACGCCGACGCGTTCGCCGCGTGCGGCGGCCTCCAGTGCGGCTTCTGCATCCCCGGGATCGTGATGCGGGCAAAGGCCCAGGTGGACAAGAAGGGCCCCGACCTCACGCGAGAGGACATGTCGCGGCACCTGGGCGCGCACCTCTGCCGGTGCACGGGCTACGTCAAGATCCTCGACGCGATCGAGGCGGTCGCGACCGGCACGCTCCCTGGGGGGCCTGCGCGGGACGCGGCCACGGACGGGACGACCGGGCCGGCAGGCATCGGCGCGTCCGTCCCCAAGTACGAGGCGAGGGCACTCGCGCTCGGCGACCGCGGCTACGTCGACGACCTGCGCGTCCCCGGGATGCTCCACGCCGCGCTCCGCTTCACCGACCACGCGCGTGCAGACGTGGTGCGGATCGACACCGCCGCCGCGGCGTCGGCACCCGGCGTCGTGGCCGTCTTCACCGCGGCCGACGTGCCGGGGGACCTGCGCGTCGGCATCATCAACCGGGACTGGCCGGTCATGATCCCCGAGGGAGGCCGAACCTCCTACGCCGGCGACGTGCTCGCTGTCGTCGTCGCCGACAGCCGGCTCGAGGCCCGGGCTGCGGCCACGCTCGTCGAGGTCGACTACCGCCCCCTCGAACCGCTCACGGACCCCCTCGCCGCGCTGTCGTCCGACGAGGTGGCGGTGTGGGGAACCGACACGAACGTGTTGTCGCGCTCCTCGTACGCGCGCGGGAGTGTCGACGAGGCGCTCGCCGCGAGCGCCCACGCGGTCCACGAGACGTTCGAGACCCAGCGCGTCGAGCACGCCTACCTCGAGCCCGAGTCCACGCTCGCCGTCCCCCGCGACGACGGGGGCCTCCACGTCTACTCGGGAGGCCAGGGAGTGTGGGACGACCGCGACCAGATCGCCTCGGTGCTCGCGGTGGGGCCCGAGCGCGTGAGCGTGGAGCTCGTCTCGAACGGCGGGGCCTTCGGGGGGAAGGAGGACATGTCCAACCAGGCGCAGACCGCGCTCGGCGCCTGGCTCCTCCGCCGTCCGGTCAAGTGCACGCTCTCGAGGGAGGAGAGCTTCCTCGTGCACGCCAAGCGGCACCCGATCCGGATGGAGTACTGGGCGGGTTGCGATGCCCAAGGGCACCTGACGGGCCTCCGGGCGCGCATGATCGGCGACTCCGGGGCCTACGCGAGCGTCGGGATGAAGGTCCTCGAACGCGCTGCGGGCCACGCCACCGGCCCGTACCGGCTCCAGGCGGTCGACGTCGAGTCGGTCGCGGTGCGCACCAACAACCCGGTGTGCGGGGCGTTCCGCGGCTTCGGCGCGAACCAGGCGCAGTTCGCCATGGAGGGCGTGATGGACCGCCTCGCCGCCGAGGTCGGCATCAGCGGCTGGGAGATGCGCAAGCGCAACGTCATCCACCCCGGCGACGTCTGGGGTCCCGGCCAGGTGATGGACGAAGGGTGCGAAGGCGCCGAGCGCTGCCTCGACGCGTTGGCCGGGCGCTACGAGGCGGCGCGGGCTGCCGGGAAGGCCGTCGGCATCGGGCTCGGCCTCAAGAACAGCGGGCTCGGCAACGGCTTCAAGGAGGCCACCCGCGCCGTCGTCCGCTTCGAGCCCGGCGGCACCGTCGAGGTGCGCCACGGATGGACGGAGATGGGCCAGGGCGTCCACACGGTCGCCCTCCAGGTGGCCGTCACCGAGCTCGGCGTGGACCCGGACCGTGTCGTCGTGAAGGTCGACACCTCCCGGGAGCTCGGCGAGGGGCAGACGACCGGCAGCAGGGGCACCCTCATGGGGGCGGGTGCGGTCGCCGCTGCCTGCCGGGCTGCGAAGGCCGGCGGCTGCGCGCCCGGCGTCGACTACGTCGGTGAGCACCGCGTCGACTGGACGCACCACCTCGGCGAGGTGGAGCACCCGATCATCCACTCGGCCTTCGGGTACGCGGCGCAGCTCGTCGTGATGGACCGCGACAGTGCCGCCGTCGAGCGGGTGGTCGCCGCGCACGACGTCGGTCGCGCGGTCAACCCCATGCTGTGCGAGGGGCAGATCGAGGGCTCCGTGCACATGGGGCTCGGCTACGCCCTCACCGAGGAGTTCCCCTCAGACGACCGCGGCTTTCCGACCAAGTCGACGCTCCGCTCGCTCGGGATCCTCCGCGCGAAGGACGTCCCGCCGATCGAGGTGCTCCTCGTCGAGGTCCCCCAGCCCCGCTCCCCCTACGGCATCAAGGGTGTCGGGGAGATCGGGCTGGTGCCGACCGCCGGTGCGGTGGCGGCCGCCTTGCACGACGCTGACGGGACCTGGCGGACGACCCTGCCAATGCGTGCGGGTGCCGGGACCGCCGGTGACGGTGCCGGCGGCGGTGCCGGCGGCGGCGACGGCGACGGCGAGTAACGGATCGACGGGAACGGAGCTGACGCCGTGAGGACCGCCCTCTACCTGCAGGACGCACATTCGATCCGTGACGGCATGGAGTACGTCGCCTACGCGCAGGCCCGCGGCTTCGACGCCGTGTGGCAGGCGGAGAGCCGGCTCGTGCGCGAAGCGACGGTGCCGCTCGCCGCATACGCGGCGGTCACCGAGCACATCAAGGTCGGTTCGGGCGTCTCGGACTGCTGGTCGCGCAACCCGGCCCGGCTCGCCGCGACGTTCTCGACGTTGGACGACCTCGCCCCCGGCAGGGTGCTCCTCGGGCTCGGTGCCTGGTGGGACCCGCTCGCAGCCAAGGTGGGCATCACCCGCACGCACCCGCTCACGGTCATGCGCGAGGTCGTGACGGCGGTCCGCGCGCTCCTCGCCAACGAGACCGTGACGTTCCACGGAGAGTGGGTCGACCTCACAGGCGTCGAGCTCGACTACGTGTACCAGGAGCGCCGACCCAAGGAGGTGCCGATCTACATCGGGGCGACGGGCGACAAGATGCTCGAGCTCGCCGGCGAGATCGCAGACGGCGTCGTGCTCAACTACCTCGTCTCCCCCGACTACAACGAGCGCGCGCTCGGCCACCTGGCCACCGGTCTCGAGCGGTCGAAGCGGCGGTTGGAGGACCTGGACCGCCCCCAGCTGGTCGTGTGCTCCGTCCACGAGGACGAGACGGTCGCACTCGACATGGCCCGTCAGATGGTCACCCAGTACCTCGGTCAGCAGCCGCACATCATGCGGGCGTCGGGCGTGCCCCAGTCCCTCCTCGACGCGGTGGGCGCGGTGCTGACCTGGCCGGCGACCCACGAGCAGGTCGAAGCCGCGTCCAAGCTCGTGCCCGACGAGGTGGTCCGGCTGCTCACGGCCTCGGGCACGCCGGACCAGGCCCGAGCCCGCGTCGCGGACTACGTGGCGCACGGCTGCAACTGCCCCATCCTCTACCCGCTCGGCGACGTCCGTCAGATGATCGACGCGTTCAGCGGGTGGACACCGTGAGCTTCGGCTTCCGCGCGGTCGAGAACCCGCTCGCGGGTCGCGCCGCGGAGACGGGCGCCGCCGAGACGGGCGCTGTCGACACGGGCGCCGCCGACACGGGCGCTGTCGACATGGGTGACGTGCTCGAGTTCCATCGCCGCCTGCCCGGCTACGGACCGACGCCGCTCGTCTCGCTGCCGGGTGTCGCCGCGCAACTGGGCATCAGAGAGCTCCTGGTGAAGGTCGAGTCGACGCGCTTCGGGCTTCCCTCGTTCAAGATGCTCGGCGCCTCGTGGGCCACCTACCGTGCGCTTGCCGGGCGCGTCGGGGCGCCGTCCCACGGCGCGGGCCCGGCCGGCGGCGTGCTCGGAGGATGGGGCGACGTGGAGGAGCTCGCCAACGCGCTGAAGCCGCTCCTCCCCTTCGGCCTCGCCGCGGCGACCGACGGCAACCACGGCCGCGCGGTCGCGCGGATGGCCCGGTGGCTCGGCTTCGGGGCACGCATCTTCGTGCCCCGCGGCACCAGCGCGGCGCGCATCGACGCGATCGCCAGCGAAGGTGCCGATGTCGAGGTCGTCGCCGGCGGCTACGACGACGCGGTCGCCCGCTCTGCCGAGGAGGCCGGCCCTCACTGCCTCGTGGTCAGCGACACGAGCTGGCCCGGCTACATGGACGTCCCCCGATGGGTCATCGAGGGCTACGGGACGATGTTCGGCGAGATCGACGACGCGTTGGGGCGTGCGGGCCGCGCTCGTCCCGACGTGGTCGTGGTCCCGATCGGGGTGGGGGCGCTCGCGGCGGCGACGGTGGCCCATGCCCGCAGCGGGAATCGTCCCGCGACGGTGATCGGGGTCGAACCGACGGCCGCGGCCTGCGCGACGGCGTCGGCACTCGCCGGGGAGCTCGTCACGCTCCCCGCGCCTCAGGACTCCATCATGGCCGGCCTGAACTGCGGCACCCCCTCCCCCGTCGCCTGGCCGCGGGTGTCTGCGGGGGTGGCGGGGTTCGTGACGATCGACGACGACTGGGCCAGGGCGGCGGTCCGGGTCCTCGCAGCGTGCGGCCTCGAAGCCGGAGAGACCGGCGCAGCCGCGCTCGGCGGCCTGATGGCCCTCCAGCGCCAGGGCCGCGCGACGCCGCTCGCCGGCGTCGTGGGCCAGGATCGCTCCGTACTCGTGCTCGTGACCGAGGGCGCGAGCGACATGCCAGCGTGGCGGGAGATCCTCGGCGCAGAGCTCCTCTGAGCGGTCGGGGCTCGGCGGTCGGGGCTCGGCGGTCGGGGCACGGGCGTCGGTGCTCGGGGCTCGGCGGTCGGGGCTCGGCGGTCGGGGCTCGGGCGCCTTGCCCCGGGCGCCTTGGCTCGGGCGCCTCGGCCTCGACTTTCCTAGACTCCTGCCGTGGCGAGCCTCCTCCGAGAGATCTGCATCGACTGCTCCGACCCCGCAGCGGTGGCGGACTTCTGGGGAAGGGTCCTCGGGTGGGAGGTCCGCCGAGAGGACCCCACCTACTGGATGGCCGCGCCGGGAGCCGACGAGGCGACGGGCCTCGCCCTGGTCTTCTGTCCCGTTCCCGAGCGCAAGACCGTGAAGAACCGCCTCCACATCGACGTCTCGCCCGTCGGCTGCGACCAAGAAGAGGAGCTCGCGCGGTTGCTCGGGCTCGGCGCCGTCCGTGCTGACGTCGGGCAGGGCGAGCAGACCTGGATCGTGCTCACCGATCCGGAGGGGAACGAGTTCTGCCTGCTCCGGAGCCGCATCGACTGACGCTCCCCCTCGAACCTCCCGGGGGGCCGATGGGGCATCATTGTGGCCGATGAGCATTCGGGCGCAGACCGACCTTGCGGATGCAACCACTCACGACCACGCCGGCGAAGAGCCGGGGCACGTGACGAGCGCCGAGCTCGAGCGTGGACTCGTCTGGATCCGGGAGTCACCTCGAGACCGGGGCACGGTGGCGCTCCTCGTCCGCCGCCCGACCGTAGACGTGCGGGAGGTCCTCGACGAGGCGACGCTGACGCCCGCCGACGGCCTCGTCGGCGACGACTGGCGGCACCGCCCGAGTTCGAGCACGCCCGACAATTCGCCGAACCCCGACCGTCAGCTCACGCTCATGAACGCCCGCATCGCCTCGCTCGTCGCGAGGCGCCCCGACCGCCGCGCGCTCGCCGGCGACCAGCTTTTCGTGGA
>Ga0307374_10010045_pt1 | contig 13812 bp, 13 predicted proteins | sample OX3MG_FD_202532 | JGI IMG/M metagenome (GOLD analysis project Ga0307374, IMG submission 202532) | Soil microbial communities from Risofladan, Vaasa, Finland - OX-3 | ecosystem: Environmental > Terrestrial > Soil > Coastal area > Acid sulfate soil | place: Finland: Risofladan, Vaasa | collected... | reverse complement strand
CTCCAGCCGGGTGAGATCCGTGTTTTTCCTCGGATGTCAGCGGCGATGTGCCGATCTGTGAGGGCTCGCAGGGGCGTAGGTTCGGAATATGGCGAGTGAACATCAGGACGTAAGGACTGAACAGAGGCACTTGCCCGACGGTGTGCCGCTCCTCTCGTTGCGCGGGATCACCAAGCGCTTTGGGCCGGTGCAGGCACTGAGCGGCGTCGATCTCGACATACCGGTGGGTATGGTGACCGCGCTCGCAGGCGACAACGGTGCCGGCAAGTCAGTGCTGATCAAGACGATCAGCGGTCTGTGGAAGCCCGATGCCGGAGAGATCCTGTGGGAGGGCAAGCGCGTTCACTTTGGCGGCCCGAAAGATGCGGACGCGCTTGGCATCACCACGATCTATCAGGACCTGGCACTGTGCGACAACCTCGACGTCGTTCAGAACATGTACCTCGGGCACGAGCTACTCGACCACGGGATGCTCGACGAGACAAACATGGAACTGGCAACGCTCAAGACGCTCCAGGACCTGTCTGTGACGACACTCAACTCGGTCCGCCAGCGGGTGCAGACACTGTCCGGCGGTCAGCGACAGTCGGTCGCAGTCACCCGGGCAGTGATGGCGAAGGCCAAGCTCGTGATCATGGACGAACCGACCGCAGCCCTGGGGGTCACCCAGACGAAGATCGTGCTCGACTTGATCCGGTCCCTGAAACGTCAGGGTGTTGGCGTGTTAGTGATCTCCCACAATTTGAACGACGTCTTCGCCGTCGCGGATCGGATCGCGGTCCTCTACCTCGGCCGGTTAGTCACCAGCGGTCCGGCGTCCGACTTCAACGTGATGACGCTGGTCGACTACATGACAGCCGGGTACTCCAGTCGCCAGTTGACGCCCGAGCGAGCGCAAGCACCAAGGATCTCGGACGACGTAGTTGTGCCCGCGGCTGCGATGCGGTAAACGCGCAGCTGCCGCTCTTGGCGCTGCCGCTGCCGCTCTTGGCGCTGCCATCACACTCACCGGCTGAGAGTTGATGCGCCGTGCCCAAAGCGGCGGTTCGGTTGCGGGACTACCGCAGCTCGCCGGAGATTTTCTACGGACGCAGAGGGTCAGAGGCCGGGTATAGGGTCGTGAGGTCACCCATAGACATGGATAGGAGGTGAGTTATGCCTGGAACACTGACACGTTGGGATCCGTTCGCTGAGATGGGCGAACTGCGGTCACGCTTTGATCGCATGTTCGAAGATCTGACGGACGGTAAGGAGCGTGCATGGACGCCGGCAATCGACGTTGAGCGTGAGAACGAGAATCTCGTATTGCGCGCTGACATCCCTGGGTTCAAGCCCGAGGAGGTCAAGATCGAGGTCGAGAACGACATCCTCACGGTCTCCGGTGACCACGAGGAGCACAAGGAAACGAAGGACACGCACTATGTGCGGCGTGAGCGTCGCTACGGGTCCTTCAGCCGCTCGATGGCGCTACCGCCGGGTGTTAAGGCCAAGACCATCAAGGCCAAGACGCTCGACGGCGTCGTTGAAGTGACGATCCCGCTCCCCAAGGAGACGATGAAGGAGACGGTCACGATCACACCGACCGCCGCCTGACGCCCTCACGCAACGGGGCCGGCCACGACTGTCCAGGGCCAGCCGGCCCCCCGCGTGAACTCACCCCGCGATGCGTTCGATGAACGGACCATGATCATCGGTCCGCCGAGTGCCGGGTGCGGGCGGACGGCGTGTAGAGGGTGCCGCGCAGGCCCACCAGGACCGTCCCGGTGGGCTGCTCTATCGCGTGAGCGTGAGCTTCTCGGTGGTTATGACCGCGGGCCTGCCCGGCCGGGGTGAAGCTGCCGCGCGCGGGAGAACGAGCCCTTCCAGAGGCTCCAGTCTGCTCCCGTCCCTGCGGCAGTCTGAATCGGGGAGACAGGATTTGAACCTGCGGCCGCCCGGCCCCCAGCCGGAATTATCTCTTACGGCCGACCTCGGATCCCCTTGTTTCAAGGGGTTTCCGTCAGGCCGTTCCAGTAAGATCATGTCAAAATGGTACTCAAACAGTACTCACGGGCAGCCTAGCGGTGGCGTCTGGCACGAGAAAAGACGCGCGTCGGGACTATGGAACGGGCGCTCTGCGGATCTACCGCGGGGGCTGGTACGGGGCCTGGTACGCGGCTGACGGTCGCCGTATTAACCGCAAGATCGGGCCGGCTCGCACCCCCGGGAAAGCCGACGGGCTCACGAAGGCTCAGGCCGAGCAGAAGTTCCGTCAGATGCGCGAAGCGGAGGGTCAGCGTCCGGCAGTCATTTCTGATCGGCGAGTCACGATGGAGTTCGCGGGTGCCGAGTTCTGCCATCGCCTCGAGCTCAAGAACCGAAAGAAGTCGCACCGCATGACGGTCGCGTCCGATCTGCGCAACCACATCGCCCAGTTTTTCGGCGAGCGGACCCTCGATCGCATCGAGCCGATCGACATCGAGCGTTACATCGCCGCCAAGAAGCGGACGCTCGCGCTGAAGACGATCCGCAACCACGTCAACACGATGCACTCGATCTTCGATCTCGGGCTTCGGCAGGGGTGGTGTACCTCAAACCCCGTGAAGCTCGCCGATCGCCCGACGCTCAAGAAGACTGAAACCCGGATTCAGTTCCTGGACCAGGAGGAGCTTGAGAAGGTGCTCGCCACCCCATACCCGGATGACGCGATCGGCCGGCTCGAGCCCACGCTGTACCTCACCGCAGCAATGACCGGTCTGCGCCAGGGCGAGTTGCTCGGGTTGCGCTGGCGGGATGTTGACTTCGATGCGCACCGCGTCCGTGTCGTCGCACCGTATGTCCGCGGCGAGTTCGGTGACCCCAAGTCCGCGGGGTCAGGCCGATCCGTGCCGATGGCTGGGCGTGTGGAGACAGCGCTTGCCGAGCTTCGTGCGCGCTCGTACTACGCGCACGACCGCGATCTGGTGTTCTGTCACCCCGAAACTGGCAAGCCCCTCGATCGCTCAAAGCTCGTCCGCCGCTTCCGGCAGGCGCTCGAGGGCGCTGAGGTTCACCGCATCACCTTCCACGAGCTGCGCCATACGTTCGGGACGCGCATGGCTGCGGCGGGGGAGCCGATGCGCAAGATCCAGGAATGGATGGGGCACGCTGACGCGAAGACCACACAGGTCTATGCGCACTATCAGCCGAGCCATGACGAGGTGGCTGCGGTTGATCGGGCATTCTCGTGAGCGCACGAACCGACGGCGTGGCGTACACGGTGATCTGGCATCCCGACGCTCGGGCCGAGAGGGAGTCGTCATGGCCGGAGGGTGAGAAGGTGGCCATGCGGCACGCTGCGCAGAAGCTGGAGGCAGCTGGGCCGAACCTCCGGGCACCTCATTCAAGTGCGGTGATGGGCAGCGATGTGCCGGGACTGCGCGAGCTGCGGCCGCGCGCTGGACGCAGTCGCTGGCGACCTCTGTATCGGCGCGCGACTGCCTCGACGTTTCTGATCCTCGCTGTTGCGCCCGAGGCCCAGATTGATAAGCGCGGTTTTGCGGCGGCGGTGAAGCGCGCCGCGGAGCGCAACGCCGACACGGACTTTGAGTGATGCGGTTGGGAGCCTGATAGCAGTAGTGATATCGTGTCGGATCATGAAGCTGGGCGAGATGAAGACAAATGCTGAAGTGATCGCCGAGGATCTGGCCAACGACCCGGCGTTTCGCGCCGAGTGGGAGCGCACTGCTCTGGCCCGTGCCGTGGCCATTGCCATCGTTCGGTATCGAGCTGAGCATGATCTCTCGCAGCGGCAGCTTGCCGAGGCGGTTGGCATGAGCCAGCCGCAGGTCGCCCGCCTGGAACTGGGGGAGTACAACCCGCGCATGGAGACTCTCTTGAGACTCTCCTCGCGCCTGGGGCTCGAGTTCACGATCGACGTTCGACCTGTAGGAAAGCCGGCGCGCCGTGGCGCTGCAGGCGCGAGCAGCGACCGCGTCGTCGAGACGGTCGCCGTAGGCGAGTCCGAGATCCTGGTCTCGGCCGGCGCTGCGTAAGCCGCAGCGCGGTCCAGCTCTCGAAATACCCGTGGCTGTTGGGATTTGAGTCTAAGTCGTCCCTACTCGTCCTAAGTCGTCCCTGGACGTCTTGGCGGACGTCCCAAGAGGCGGTAGAGACGTCCCGGATTTCTGTTGATTGTTATGGCATGAACACATCTACACACATCACATCCTCGGTCTCGCCCCGTGCGCCTTTGACGCGCGAGCAGGTGATGACCGCCTCCGAGGTCGCGGATCTCCTGCAGCTACCGGTCTCAACCGTGTATTACCTGGCGCGTCAGGGACTGCTTCCAGCAAGCCGGTTCGGGCGCGCGTGGCGGTTCTTGCGACCGCGATTGGAGGAGCTGCTCAATGCCTGACGGAGCATCCCGGGTTGGGCGCACCTGGCGGCAGATGCCGGGTTGGCTGTGGCCGCTGTCCGTCTCCTTCGAATGCGATCGTTCATGTCTGCTGATCGCTGGGACGCTTGGGGGCGCTTGGGGACGCTTCGGGACCAGCACCGTAGGTGCGTACAGTGTGTTGCTGTCGCAGCCTGCTGAAAGCACTGGGCTTGGGGGCGCGTCGTGTTGACTGTCGAGAAGGTGCCTGCCGTGACAGCGGCCGGCTACGCGGACCACCTGGAAGGCAAGACGGGACGGTCGCGTTCCACCTTGGGGGGTACCACCTCAACGGTGGCGAGCGGGCCGGGGCACCGGGCAATTGGGCCAACGTGCCGCGCGACGTTCTCCGCGTTGAGGTCAGTAGGTGCTGGTGGGCGGGTACTGTCCGGCGATGCCGTGGCAATGGCCTGTCGGGGCGCTGTGTGCGCTCCTGCTCGCGCTCGTGACAACACCCGCGGGCGTGTCCGGGGCGGTTCTGCTGCTCCCGATCCAGCTGAGTGTTCTGCACGTTCCCAGCCCCGCGGTGACGCCAACGAATCTCGTGTTCAACGTCGCGGCGACGCCCGGCGGGCTGCTGCGGTTCTGGCGCGAGCACCGCGACACCTCATCGCTCCTGGGGCTGCTCGTCGCGGGAACGCTGCCAGGTGTCGTCGCGGGCGCGGTCATCCGCGTCGACCTGTTGTCAGGTTCGCGAGACTTCCTGCTCGTAGCCTCGTGCGTGCTACTGCCACCCGGCCTGTGGCTGCTGGTCGGAGCACAGCGGCAGACCCGCCCGCGTCCGAATCTCGACCGCAAGGCCCGCGCGCTGGTCTGGCTCCTCGCTCTATCGGTCGGATGCGCGGGGGGGATCTACGGGATCGGCGGCGGCTCGTTGCTTGCGCCGATCCTGCTGGCCGCCGGTTTTTTCCGCATACGAGGTCGCACCAGCTACTTTGGCAGCGACGTTCCTGACGTCGATCGCGGGGATTGCGACCTACGAGATCCTGCAGATCGCCCATGGCGGGGCGATCGCACCGGACTGGGCGCTTGGCGCGTGGCTCGGCGCAGGCGGGTTCGTCGGCAGCTACCTCGGCGCGAGACTGCAGCACCGCGTCCCGGAGACCTCGATCCGTCGGTTGCTCGGACTGATCGCCTGCCTGGCAGCACTCCGCTACATCCAGCAGGGGGTGCAGCCCGCGCCCGCTCGTCACTCCGTCGCCGCTGCCAAACTGACACGCACTTTCCACAGTTCGCCGTTGGGTCTGGGTGCTATTTGGTGTCGCCAGGATCCGGTAATGACGTGATCTCTCCGGCCTGCTTGGTGTCGTAGCCGCCGAGTTGGTCGATTGCCTGGCGGACAGCGGGGGAGCGCAGCGCCGTGATCAGGGGCTCGGCGGCGCCTAGCGCCTCGCCGGGGAGCGCAATGTCGTACTGCTCCCAGACCAGCGGGATGAAGTCGAGGTCCAGTGCCGTGGCGGCGGCGCGAACGCCGACGCCGGCTTCGGCGACGCCCGAGGCAACCGCGAGCGCTATCTCAAGGTGAGATCCGGCCTCTGGGCCGGGCACAAAGTCGGGTGCGATCCCGGCGTCTTGGAGCAGACGGTCGAGCAGAACGCGGGTGCCGGCCCCGAACTCGCGTTTGGCGACGCGGACATGCCGCAGGTCGCTGACGGTGTTGATCTTGTTGGGGTTCCCGGGGGGCACGAGCAATCCCTGTTCGCGCCGCCAGAGGTGGATCAGGGTCGGCTGGCGGCCGTGTAGCAGCGCGGCTGCGTAGGGCGCGTTGTAAATGCCCGAGCGGTGCAGCAGGTGAATGGCGGCTCCGTCCGCGGTGCCGCGCCAGAGGGCGGTGAGGCCCTGGAAGCTGCCGCGGCTACCGACCGCGTGGACTGCGCGGCCGGCTTGGCGCAGGACCACGTCCAGGGCAGGATCGTCGCTACCGGCGAGGCGAAACTCCCGGCCGGCGGCCAGCAAGCGACGGGCAGCCAATGTTGCGTCCGGCGCGATCCGCGCGCGGCGGCGGTCATGTTGAGCAATCACTCCCACCTCGGCGAGGTGACGGTAGGCACGACCAACCGTCGACGCTGTCGTGTGCTGCTGGCCGGCGAGCTCGCGGATGCTCGGTAGCTCCGCGCCGGGTTCAAGCTCGCCGGAGATGACGCGACCGGCGATCTCGCGGGTTATATCCAGGTAGCGGGTCACCGGAGCTCGACTGTACGCGCGATCACGGGGGCAGCGCCAGCAGAAGACCGGACTCGCGATGCTCCGCTAGGCTGCTGACCCGGTCTGTATCACGACAGGGGAGATCAGCGTGGCTTTCCAAGTAAGGCGGTTCGTAGGGTCGGCGGTTGTGGTGATGTGTCTGGCGCTTGCGATCGCGGTCTGGGGCTTTTCGTCGAACGGCACAGCAGCCGGTAAGTCCGGGAGCGCCACCGTGTCGGCGGAGAAGAGCCTGATCGTGTTCGGCGCTGGGACGTTGGCCACGCCGTTCGGGCAGGAGATCGCCGCCTTCAAGGCGCTTCACCCTGGGATCACTGTGCACTCGGAGTTCAGTGCCAGCGGCGACCGTGTTAAGGCGATCACCCAGCTCGGTGAGCCCGACGACGTGCTCGGCGTCGCTGACTACTCATTGATTCCAGCCGAAATGTTCGGGGGTTCGGGCCACAAGCGGTTCGCCAGCTGGTATGTAGGCTTTGTCAGCAACCAGATCACGTTCGCCTACACGGCTCACAGCAAAGGCGCCAGCCAGCTCACGTCGAAAAACTGGTATCGGATCCTGGCAGAGCCGGGGGTGCACATCGGACGCTCCAATCCCGCCGCGGACCCCTCCGGCTATCAGATTCTGCAGATGCTGAAGCTCGCGCAGGGCTACTATCACGACCCGTCGCTCTCTGCCTCTGTTCTCAAGAACTCGCCTGACTCGTCGGTAGCCGAGACCGAGACCTCGCTGCTCGCGGCCTTGCAGAGCGGTCAGATCGACTACCTGGCGATCTACCGTTCCGACGCGTTGCAGAACCATTTGAAGTACATACACCTGCCGCCTCAGATCAACCTCTCAAACCCGGCGCTGGCGAAAACCTACGCCAAGGTGACCACACAGGGCGCGACCAGCTCAGGCGTGCATGGCAAGCCGATCATCTACGGCCTGACCGTCCCGAGCAACGCGCCCGACCCGACGCTCGGCGAGCAGTTCGTCAAGTTCGTGCTAGGACCCAAGGGGCAGGCGATCATGGCCAAAAACGGCTTCCCGGTTCTCTCTCCGGCACTGGCCAGCAGCAAGAGCAAGCTCCCCGCCTCGCTTCGCCCACTCACCAGGAGCTGGACTGGGTAACACTCTCCGGATGCGGTCCGCTGCCGGCCCCGGGCGCCCACCCCGCCCTCGGGGAGGGTTCCAGGTCCTGTTGTGGCTGCTCAGCGGACTGCTGATCGCCTTCATCGTCCTGCCACTGGTTCGGCTCGCCGCGACTTCCTCTCCGGCCAGCCTGCACGCCGCGGCGGCCGACGCTCAGGTTCGCGACGCGATCTTCCTTAGCCTGAAAGACGCCGCGATCACGGCCGTAATCGCGACCGTGATCGGAGTCCCGCTCGCCTACCTCCTCGCCACTAGGCGCGTCCCGTTGCCGGGGCTTGTGCAGGCGGTCGTTGACCTGCCGCTCGCGGTCCCGCACACCGTCGCCGGGATCGCGCTGCTATTCGTGTTCGGACGCACCGGCTGGATCGGCTCACCAGCGAGCCACATCGGGATCTCCTTCTACGGAACGCAGTGGGGAATCGTCGCCGCGATGCTGTTCGTCTCAGCCCCGTTCGCGGTAAACAGCGCCCGCATCGCGTTCGAGGCGATCGACCCCAACTACGACCGCGCCGCCCGCAGTCTCGGCGCCACGCCCGGATACGCGTTCAGACGCATCACCTTGCCGCTCGCGCTGCGCGGCGTGCTGACTGGCACCGTCCTGGTCTACGCCCGCTCGATCAGCGAGTTCGGCGCCGTCGTGATCATCGCCTACTACCCAGCAACAGCCCCCGTCGAGATCTACAACCTGTTCCTGCGCTCCGGCCTGACCCAGTCAGCCTCGGCCGCGGTGCTGCTGCTAATCGTCTCCCTGGCCACCTTCCTGGTGTTGCGGACACTCGCATCAGGCTGGGGGATTTGGGCGGTTGATCGTGATGCCCGATAGCCAGGGACTGGTCCTCGAGCAGGTCTCGACGAGCGCGGGCCCGTTCGGCCTCGGCCCGATCGACCTACGAGTCCCGCCCGGACGCGTGCTGGTGGTCCTCGGGCCCTCAGGTGCGGGCAAGACAACACTGCTAGACACCATCGCCGGATTCCGAACCAGCACAGCAGGCCGCGTGCAGCTCGCCGGACGAGAGCTCACACGGGTAGCTCCCGAGCGGCGACGGATCGGTCTCGTCTTCCAGCACGCCGCGCTGTTCCCGCACCTTTCTGTACGTGAAAACGTCCTCTTCGGACTCCGGGCACGTCGAGAGAAAAACCTCGCCCGCGCGGAAGACCTGCTCACTCGATTTGGCATCGCAGATCACGCCCAACGGCGTCCCCGCTCACTCAGCGGCGGCGAACGACAACGCGTTGGACTCGCCCGCGCGCTCGCCGCCGAACCTGACCTGCTGCTCCTAGACGAACCACTGTCCGCGCTCGATCAGCCCACCCGCGAAGAACTCCGCGGCGTCCTCCAAGAACTCCTCTCGGGCCTGGGCATCCCCGCCGTACACGTCACCCACGACCGCGACGAGGCCCTCAGCCTAGCCAACGACATCGCCGTCATCGTCAACGGCCAACTCCGCCAAATCCAACCAGCACAACAGATCACCTCAGAGCCGGTCGACGCAGACGTCGCCCGCCTCCTCGGCTGGACGGAGCTCGGGCACGGCACCACAAACAACGGCAAGATCACACTCGGCGACCTCACACTCCCAGCCCACGACCTACCCGATCACGACTCCAGTCACGGCACCGTCTTCTACCGCCCAGAAACCGTGCTGCTCGGGTCAGGACCCCCAACAAATGAACCCCAAGTCGAGGTCACCCGAACGATCAAACAAGTGCTCCCGACCGTACCCCTCGCCCGAGTCCTGATCACCGGAGACCCCCCGCTCGCCGCCCTCGTCCTCCCACGTGAACTCACCCGACTCAGCCTCCACGCTGGCGAGCAAGTGCGCGTACGCCTACCAACCGACTCCATCAAGACCTTTACACAACCCCCCGCGTCCACGACCACGGACGCGCTTGGGGGCCAAGCTACTTAGGTCCAGAAACAGTACTCAAACGGTACTCGTCGGGCGGATATCGCTTCGTCTGCGAAAACGTCTGCGAAAACGAAAACCCTGCGATTAGCAGGACTTTCTCGCAATCGGGGAGACAGGATTTGAACCTGCGGCCGCCCGGCCCCCAGCCGGGTGCGCTACCAGACTGCGCCACTCCCCGTGGTCGGCCGATGATAGCCCCGCTCGGGCATCAGTGGGGCCGCCGGCGAACCAGCGGAAGCGCGGGGCGCTATCGCCGGAAGCGCGCGTCGGCCGCGTGGGCCAAGATGCGCGGCACCGGTTATAACGGCGTGGTTATAACGCAAATTCGTGAAATGAGCACCCCAGAATCGGGCGCTTCAGTCCGACCGCTTAGCCTGGAGCGGCGCGGACCCGCTCGGGTGCTACGGCACCGCTGAGACCAACAGAACCGGCAAGCCCCACCAGCGCTTCGACCAACTCCGCCGGCCGCTCGAGCGGCACCATGTGCCCGGTCTGGGGCAGCAGGATGAACTCGTCGACGTGGGGTAGCGCTGCGAGCATCCGTCGTGCGTGAACGGGCGGCGTCAGCCGATCGACGTCACCGACCACCACAAGCGTCGGCACCGTCAGGTTCGCCAGCGACGCGGTCAGGTCGAGGTCGCGCATCGTCAGCGCCGCGGCCGCCCGCAGCTTCGGCTGCATACGCCAGACCATCGGCTCGACGAACGCGATCTGCGCTGCGGTCGCGCTCGGCCCGAACAGCATGTGACGACCGAGCGCGCGGCTCATCGGCGTGGAGAAGGGCAGCATCGGCTGGTCGCTCGCCAGCAACACCCTCAGGATCTCACGCCGCGCCGCTCCGGGAATCGGCCCGGGCAGGAGCGCCATGTCGCCGACCAGCTCCGAGATTCCAGTTGAGATCAGCGCCGCCGCACGCACGTGGCGCTGGACGCCCACCTGCCCGGCCCAGGCGACGATCGCCATCCCGCCCATCGAGTGCCCGGCGACGATCACGTCGTCACGCCCCCCGCAGGTCGCCTCGAGCACCGCCGCCAGGTCTTCGCCATAACGCTCGATCGCCTGGTCAAGCCCCGGCGCACCACCGCTCGAGCCCTGTCCGCGCAGGTCGTGGCAAACCACCCGAAAGCCGCGGCCGAGCAGGCCGCGGGTGACCAGATCGAAGAACTGCAGCTCCTCCGTCCAGCCGGGCACGAGTACGAACGTCGCCGCGTCGGAAGGGCCGAACACCTCGGCGTGCAGTTCCGTCCCGTCAGCCGAGCGCGCTGGCACCGCCGCACCGTGCAGCGGGGCCCGCAACAGGTCCCGCTCCGGAGCCCGCGCGAGCGCCCTGCGGTGGCTCAACTCGGCGGCCACCGCTACACCGGCGCCGGCGAGCGTCAGCAGGCCGGCGGCGCGCCCGAGACGGGTCGGCCGGCGCGCTTCACGGGGGCGTGACTTCCGCATGGCACGGACAGTTTATGCTGCGTCTTTGGTGCCCAGGGCAACAAAAGACCAGCGACCAGCGAGGTAGTGCATTGACTGCAACAGGCGACCGGCTCTCCCTCGACGAGCTGTGCATCGACACGATCCGGACGCTGTCGATGGACGCCGTCCAGAAGGCGAATCAAGGACACCCGGGCGCCCCGATGGGACTCGCTCCCGTCGCGTACACGCTGTACACGCGGTTGCTGCGTCACAACCCGGCGAACCCGCTGTGGATCGATCGCGACCGCTTCGTGCTGTCGGCCGGGCACGCGTCGATGCTGCTGTACTCGACGCTGTACCTCGCCGGGTACCCGATGAGCCTCGAGGACATCGAGCACTTTCGCCAGCTGGGCTGGCCCACGGCGGGACACCCTGAGCGCTGGCACTCGCCGGGGATCGAGGCGACCACCGGGCCACTCGGCCAGGGGCTCTCGATGGCGGTCGGCCTGGCACTCGCCGAGCGCATGCTGGCCGCGCGCTTCAACGTCGGCGGTCACGATGTGGTCGACCATTACACCTGGGCGATCGCCTCCGACGGTGACATCCAGGAGGGGATCTCCTCTGAAGCGTCCTCGCTCGCGGGGCACCTCGGTCTCGGCAGACTCGTCGTCTTCTACGACGACAACAAGATTCAGCTCGCCAGCCCCACCGAGCTCGTCTTCTCCGAGGACGTCGCCTCGCGCTACGAGGCCTACGGCTGGCACGTGATCAACCTCGGCGAGAACATCTCTCCAGATGCCCTCGAGGAGGCGGCCAACCGTTCTCTTGGTGTCGCCGACCGCCCGTCGCTGATCATCTGCCGCACGCACATCGGCTATGGCAGCCCGAACAAGCAGGACTCGACCAAGGCCCACGGCTCGGCGCTCGGTGAGGATGAGGTCCGTCTTACCAAGGAGGCGTACGGCTGGGATCCGGACAAGCACTTCTACGTGCCGGACGACGCGCTCGCGCATTGGCGTAGTGCCGTGGCCGAGCGCGCGAAGACCGAGGAGAACTGGAACCTCCGCTTCGACGCCTACCGCGTGGCGGAGCCCGAACTGGCCGCCGAGCTTGAGCGGATCGTCCTGCTGGGTGGCCCGCCGGAGGGCTGGGACGCCGAGCTACCGCGGTTCGACCCGGCCACTGACAAGCCGATGGCCACCCGCGCCGCCTCCGGCAAGGTGATCCAATGGGCGGCCGCGAACGTGCCCGAGCTGGTAGGTGGCTCCGCCGACCTGGCCAGCTCCAACAACACCGAGATCGATGGCGGCGGCGACGTCGTCCCCGGCGACTTCGCCGGGCGCAACCTCCACTTCGGGGTGCGCGAGCACGCCATGGGCGCGATCGTCAACGGCCTCGGGCTGCACGGCCTGCGCGCCTACGGCGGCACGTTCCTGACCTTCTCCGACTACATGCGCGGCGCCGTCCGGATATCCGCACTGATGGAGCTGCCCTCGATCTGGGTCTGGACGCACGACTCGATCGGGCTCGGCAGCGACGGCCCGACGCACCAGCCGATCGAGCACCTGCCGGCGCTGCGCGCGATGCCGAACCTCTCGGTCATCCGCCCCGCCGACGGCAACGAGACCGCACTCGCCTGGCGCCACGCGATCAACTCGATGGACCACCCGGTGGCGCTGGTCTTCTCGCGCCAGAACCTGTTGGTGCTAGACCCGGCCGCGGTCCCCGACGACGCTGTCGAGCGCGGCGCCTACGTGCTGCGGGACGCCGAAGCCACTGGTCAGCGGACCAGTGGCTCCGATGAAGCGCTCCCACACGTGATCCTGATCGCCACCGGCAGCGAGATCGAGATCGCGCTGGCGGCGGCCGACCTGCTCGAGCCGGACGGGATCGCCGCGCGCGTCGTCAGCATGCCGTGCGAGGACCACTTCGCGGGGCAGCCCGAGGAGTACCGTGACGAGGTGCTGCCCCCGAGTGTGAGGGCGCGCGTCTCCGTCGAGGCGGCGGCGACGTTCGGCTGGCATCGCTGGATCGGAGACCTCGGCGAGGCGATCGGTATGCACAGCTTCGGCGCCTCCGGTACAGCGGAGGATCTCTATCCGCACTTTGGCATCACCGCAGAGCACGTGGCGGCAGCCGCGCGCGTCTCACTCGAGCGCGCACAGTCGATTTGAAAGGACCAAGGCGATGAGCACTCTGGCCGATGTGAACCCGCAACTGAAGGCGCTCACCGAGGCGGGAGTAAGCGTCTGGCTTGACCAGCTCGGTCGCTCGCTGGTCGCTAGCGGTGAGCTCAAGCGCATGGTCGAGCAGGAGAGCCTGCGCGGCGTCACCTCCAATCCGTCGATCTTCGAGAAGTCGATCCTCGGTACCTCCGACTACGACGACGCGATCGCGGAGATGGCGCGCGCCGACAAGAGCGCCAAGGAGATCTACGACGCGCTCGCGATCGCTGACGTGCAGGCCGGGTGTGACGTGCTCTCAGCGGTCCACGAGGAGACTGGTGGCCGCGACGGCTTCGTCTCGCTCGAGGTTGCACCAGACCTGGCGCACGATACGGACGGCACGCTGCAGTCCGCCCGGGGCTACTGGGCGGCCGTCGACCGGCCCAACGTGCTGATCAAGATCCCGGGCACGGCGGAGGGCGTAAACGCGATCGAGGAGGCGATCTACGACGGCATCAATGTCAACGTGACGCTGCTGTTCGCGGTCGAAGCCTACGAGGCGGTGGCTCGCGCCTACATCCGCGGCCTCGAGCGCCGCCACGCCGA
>Ga0307374_10010044_pt1 | contig 13813 bp, 13 predicted proteins | sample OX3MG_FD_202532 | JGI IMG/M metagenome (GOLD analysis project Ga0307374, IMG submission 202532) | Soil microbial communities from Risofladan, Vaasa, Finland - OX-3 | ecosystem: Environmental > Terrestrial > Soil > Coastal area > Acid sulfate soil | place: Finland: Risofladan, Vaasa | collected... | reverse complement strand
CGTTTTTGGAGAGAATGGCATTGGACCCGCCGGCGCTCTCGCCTGGGAGTTGTCATCGGGTGTCGGTGGGAGGATAGGCTGCGCGGGAACCGTACCCGGCTGCAGTGTTACGTGGAAATCGTCAATTGTATAGCTGGGCGTTACCGGGAAAGGGAAGACAAATGGTATCCGCGAATTCCCATCCGCCAATGTGTTGATCAGGTTGAGCTGCGCAGTCGTGAGCGGCTCCGTGAGAACAAAACTGGCTCCGAGCGTCTTACATGACCAATCCCCCGATAGGGGTTGCGGAGGCACGTCCAGATAGAAATTGGCGCCACAAAAGCTCTGGCCGGCGAAGGGATTGTTTTCGACCGAAATATACCACGTTCCGCTTGTGTAGGTTCCCACAGGAACCGTTGCAGCGTACGAGGCGGGCGGGCTGATGACTCCGTTGTTGTCCGTGGTGTTGATAATCTGGGGGTTGTTCAGGCTCACCAGCTGGATGGTGACCGGCGCCTGCGCTTGGCACGGAGCTGCGCCGAACAGGACTGTGAGGAGGGCGACTGCGCCGGCAAAGCGGCGGAGTAGGGCCGAGAAAGTTCCGGCCGGATGGATCGACGGCCTCCACATGTGCGACAACTCCATTCCGTGAAAGGGGAGCACGGGCAGTCAGCGGCGCAGTCGTCCTGCAGGAATACCTGCCGTGGAGTTCAACTCTTCGCGGACAACGGGGGAACCGTACTCCATTTGGATGAGCGCCCGACCCGGTTCATACTTCAAAGGGCTGGGTGTCTATCCCACGATTTGAACAGCCCGAAGGGATCTCCTGCCATCGGAAGGAGCAGGCGGATTATTATCTGCTTTCGCAACAAAGAAAAGGCCAATTCGGCGGAAGGGCGTTCTGTTACGGCGTCTCGGAAGTCTATTGCCTGGAGGGAGCGCGACGCTTTCGAACGTTGGACGCGCGCGCGTGGCGCTGCCGGACGTCCCTATCGTCGGGTAAACGCTGCAAAAATAACCCGGAACAGCGCTCGAAGCGCCGCGGCATCCTTTCCGCGGCTATCCTGTAGACTTACTGGCGCAGACTGCTGAACTATCTTCAGGACGACGCTTCCCGCAGCGGGAGCGGAGAGCGCGTCGTGCGCGGACATTCGGAGATCCCAGAATCTATGTGCTCAACAAAACATACGCATGCCGGCCATACGCATACGGATAGCACTGGCGGTGGACATTCGCATACACACGACTATAACCGCGTGAACCCAATCCCGGGCGATCATACCGTTCGAGCTTTTCGCGTCGGTATTGCTGGTCCGGTCGGGAGCGGCAAAACCGCGCTGATTGACTGCCTCTGCCGCAGATTGTCTGTTCATTACAGCGTTGCGGTCGTAACCAACGATATTTATACTCGGGAGGATGCGGAATTCCTGCTCCGGCAGGGGACTCTGCCGCGCGAGCGGGTGCGCGGCGTCGAGACCGGCGCCTGTCCGCACGCCGCCATTCGTGAAGACGCATCGATGAATCTGGAAGCGATCGGCGACCTGGAGGTGACACTGCCAGGCCTCGAAATCATCTTTGTTGAGAGCGGGGGCGACAATCTGGCCGCCTCTTTCAGCCCGGAACTGGTAGACCTCTTTGTCTACGTCATTGATGTCGCTGGCGGAGACAAGATTCCGAGAAAGGGCGGGCCCGGAATCGCCCGCTCGGATCTCCTGGTAATTAACAAAACCGACCTGGCGCCGTATGTCGGCGCATCGCTTGACGTGATGGAACAAGACGCCCGCCGCGTCCGGGAAGACCGGCCGTTTCTCTTCACGAATCTAAAAGACGGGAATGGGCTGGATGAGGTGGTCGCGTGGCTCGAGGGGCGCCTCCGGCGGTGGCGCGAAAGTTGAGTCGGCCAATCTCAAAATAGAAAGTAGCGCTGCGCCAGCGGCAGAACGGACGCGGGCTCGCAGGTGAGGAGCTCTCCATCCGCACGGACCTCGTAGGTTTCCGGGTCGACCTCAATGTGCGGCGTCGCGCTGTTAAGAACCATGTCGGCTTTGCTGATGGCCCGGCAATCCGACACCGCGGCGACCCTCTTTTGCAGACCTAACCGCGCCGCGATTCCATCGTCTGCGGCAGCCTTTGAAGTGAAAGTGACTGAAGTCGCATGAGTAGCGCCGCCGAACGCCCCAAACATCGGCCGGTAGAGTACGGGCTGTGGAGTGGGGATGGATGCGTTTGCGTCCCCCATCACACTCCACGCGATGAATCCGCCCTTAATCACCATCTCGGGCTTCACTCCGAAAAAACCTGGTTTCCAGAGCGCCAGATCCGCGAGCTTGCCCGGTTCGATGGATCCGATCTCCCGTGACATTCCGTGGGTTATGGCCGGGTTGATGGTGTACTTCGCCACATATCGTCTCACGCGCGTATTGTCGTTTCTCGCTGAATCCTCTGGCAGCGGCCCGCGCTGTGTCTTCATCTTATGCGCCGTCTGCCACGTCCGGGTGACTACCTCTCCAACTCGACCCATCGCCTGAGAGTCGCTTGAGATCATGCTGAATACGCCCAGGTCGTGGAGGATGTCTTCCGCCGCGATGGTCTCGGCGCGAATCCGACTCTCAGCGAACGCAACGTCCTCGGGAACTTGTGGATTGAGGTGATGGCAGACCATCAGCATGTCCAGGTGCTCCGCAATCGTATTTACGGTGAATGGCCGGGTCGGATTAGTTGAAGAGGGAAGAACATGCCCCAGAGATGCGATGCGGATAATATCCGGGGCGTGCCCGCCGCCGGCCCCTTCGGTGTGGTACGTGTGGATGGTGCGGCCGGCGATCGCAGCCATGGTATCTTCCACGAAGCCCGCCTCATTGATCGTGTCCGTATGGATGGCGACCTGCACGTCGAACAAGTCGGCGGCGCGAAGACACGCGTCGATGGCCGCGGGCGTCGTACCCCAATCCTCGTGAAGCTTCAGTCCGCAAGCGCCGGCTACCACCTGCTCCGAGAGCGGATCGAGCGATGAAGCGTTCCCCTTCCCCAGAAAACCAAAGTTCATCGGCCATGAGTCGGCGGCCTGCAGCATTCGAGCCAGATTCCAGGGACCAGGCGTACAGGTGGTGGCGTTCGTCCCGGTGGCCGGCCCTGTCCCACCCCCGAGCATTGTGGTTATGCCGTTCGATAACGCTTCGTAGATCTGCTGCGGCGAAATAAAGTGGATGTGGCTATCGATGCCCCCCGCGGTCACAATCATATTCTCGCCCGCGATCACCTCGGTGCCCGCGCCGATCACCAGATCGTCGTCAACGCCGTCCATGGTGTCCGGGTTGCCAGCTTTGCCAACCTTGACGATCCGGCCTTCCCGCACGCCGATATCTCCCTTGACAATTCCCCAGTGATCGATGATCAGCGCGTTCGTAATCACCAGATCCAGTGCGCCGCCGGCGCTGGTTGCGCCACTGCTCTGCCCCATACCATCACGGATCACCTTTCCGCCGCCAAATGTCGCCTCATCGCCGTAGTAGGTGAAATCTTGCTCCACTTCCACCACCAGATCGGTGTCCGCGAGGCGCACGCGATCGCCGATCGTTGGCCCGTATAAATCGGCGTAGGTACGGCGGGGTATGCTCAAGCTCATGTTCCGGTATCCTGTCTGTTTGCGTCCGGGCCATCGGACAGCGGCCCCGCGACCAGTCCGTTGTGGCCGTACACGGCTCGATTCCCGCCGAGAGCAACCAGCTCCAGAGCTTTCTCTTCGCCTGGCTCAAACCGAACGGCCGTCCCGGCGGGGATATTGAGCCGCATCCCGTATGCCGCGTCCCTGTCAAATTCCAGCGCACGGTTGACCTCAAAGAAATGGTAGTGGCTGCCTACCTGCACCGGCCGGTCACCGGTGTGACGGACGACCACCCGCGCCGTGCTCCGCCCGACGTTCGCCTGAATCGGTCCGGCTTCGTCATCCAGAAAATATTCACCCGGCTTCATAGCTCACTCCTGAATTGGATCATGGACGGTTACAAGCTTCGTGCCGTCCGGGAAAGTAGCCTCTACCTGAACTTCGTGGACCATCTCCGCCACGCCATCCATCACGTCCGCACGGTGTAGGATTTCCGCCCCGAGTGTCATGATTTCGGAAACCGTCCGGCCATCGCGAGCCATCTCCATAATCTCGGCGGAGAGAATCGCCATCGCTTCCGGATAGTTCAGCTTCAGGCCTCGCGCCTGCCGCTTCCGGGCCAGTTCGGAGGCAGTGTAGATCAGCAGCTTTTCCTGCTCGCGCTGCGTTAGATGCACGTCTTGATCTCCTTCATCACCAGACCTTTCGCGGCGGGACCGCCGAGCGGCCGTAAATCTCGCGCCGGGCGCTGCTCCAGAACGCCAGGAGCCCGGATGGCAGCTCCTGGCCTGTGGCGCTCATGCCGCGCACTACGAGTCCATGCGCGGCAGTTGTGCTCACTCCCCAGATGACCTTCGGAACCTCCGTGAGACGGACTGCCAGAGCCTGAAGGTCTGACTCCAGTTTAAGCCACCGCGCTTGGGGCCAGCCGATACGAATCATATAGAAAGTCGAAAAGTGGCGGTACGGTCCCATCCGGAGAGATGAGGTCATCGAGCGCAAACCCGGTTCCAGCCGCACGTTTTCCATCACTGCCGGCCGGTCGCGTGCATAAACTTCCGTTTCGATCTGCAGCAGATCATAGTCGAACAGCTCCCCGTGCGCCTGACGACCTGGCGCCACGGTCTCCCACCAGAACAGCCCCGCGTCCTCCGCCATATCCACCGTCGTCACCTGGCGATAGCGAGAATTGCGAAATGGTATTAACTGGTCGGGCAGATACTCCAGCAGGCCACTCTCTGCAATATGGATGTGCGTCCTCTGCACGGATATGTCTCCGCGGCTCCGGTAAATCCTCGCAGCGCCGGTCGAGGTGACCTGCGCTCGGGCATTCGATCCCACGTCCAGGCGCAGATCCAGCCAGTCGCCGTCCAGGACCCCGCCGGACACGTTGTGAATATGCGCGAGACATTCTCCGTCGTCCAATTCAAACCCGCGGACCACCTTCAGCGGGGGACGCTGCTCCACCACTCGCATCGTGGTCTTCCCGCGATTCATCCGGAAACGAAGGTCAAGCTTGCCATCTGCCCGCATTCCTGTCTTGCCCAGGGATGGCGCCGATTCAAGGGCGCCGGACGTCTTTCCGCCCAACACGTGGAGTTTAATAGACTCCATAGCAGCGCCAGTTTTCAACTGATGAAGAGCCGCGTTGACAGGAGTGGGTGCCGCATGGAGGCCATCTCCAGCATAGGCGTAAAGCACGGTGTTAGACTACCACTATTTACGTCCGAGCGCACACGTTCCAGGCAGTCGATAAGGTCAGACTGAAGGTTCCAGAGCAGCGCATTCGCGGCGACCTGGCCCAGAGGTAGAAGTCGTTGGCAGGCCGAGATCAGCGTCTTCAACGTCTGTTGAATACAGGCAAGCGTTGTCTCCTCAGCCCCCAGATCAAGCGAGCCTCCGACAAGGCCAAACGCCGTGCAATGATGGATTTTAACCCCAGCGCGAGAAGCGGCATCCATAGCGGATCGCAATCCCACATTTGGGATGATCTCCAGTAAAAGCTTCAGGAACCTTCGTCCCAGGGTCGAACTCGCGTCTCTGCTCTCTCGAGGCGCGCGCCGCGCGCTCATCCGGCAGTTCAGGTTCAGCCACTCGGACCAGCCCTGTGCGGTAAGAAGCTCTCCCGATATTCCTGGAGGCCTCTGCTCCCCAGTTTCTCGGGCGCTCGCGATCCGATACGCGGTGAGGCATCCGGCTCCTTCCAGCGCCCCGCTCTCCACGAGAAAATCCGCAAAAAAGCCCTTAAGATCTGCGGGGGTGAGCGCTCCATCCGCTACCAGAGTCTCCAATCCGAAGGAGTGGGAAGCGGAACCAATCGGCAGAGCGCTGTCGGAAATGTGCAGCAACTGTGATAGAGTCAGACTTCTCATTGAAGGGCTAGATCCATGGGCGCGAGCTTCTTTCATGGAGGCTGCCACCATTATAACCGCACTGGAAATCGACGAGGTTTCTTGCAAATTACGGCCGTGTTTCCCCCCGGTGTAGTCGTGCTGCGCCCCGGGGATTCAAACGTCGCGTGCGCGGCGGATCGGCCGCGGATCGCCAGAATGGCGCCTCCGACTAAGTCCACGAGAATGCCCGCCTGTCTTAATCTGTTGTTAATACTCCGAACACACAAACAATATCTCGCGGCAACGGTTTCGACATTTGCGCCTGGCAGACTATCAAATGTCAGAGAACACCACGGGTGGCTCGGACGATGGAAGTGTCGTCAGGGTCCGTCAACCGGTCCCGCCCCCACAAAACAAAGGCGCATCGCCCGCCCAGCCGACATCTATCGTTACCCTTCTGGGCGCCATTGAGTTCATGAGGAGCCAAATACGTGCGACAACCATCGAAGGCCGCAGTAGCGACACTCGCAATAGGAGTGCTCGTCATGATCCAACAGACGCGATCCATGGCTGATGCGAGCGTGCAAGTTTCAGGTGGGTCAGCCCCGAAACCGGCGGACTCCGGCCCGAGCAGCGCTGCGCCCGTCCTTATCGCCCAGGCAGTTCCAGAAACAGGAACGCCTGCGGTGACACCCGTTCCCAATACAACAACACCGATCACGGCGCCGCAGCCGGGAGCAACGCCTCCTATGGTTGCAGCGCAAATTCCTCCCAAGCCCGCGCCAGTGACGGTGTCCGGCTTTATGGACTTTTACTTTCAGCATAGCTTTGAAAATCAGTCGCCAGGCTCCTCGCTGAATGGCCGCATCTACAGCACACGTAACGACGTACCCGCTCTCGCGCTGGTCTGGCTGGATGTTACGCATGCCGCGCCGCCGGGCGGGTTCGGCGCCAAAGTGAGCCTGGCGGTCGGAGATAGCGCCGACTCTGACCACGCCGGAATTGATCACGTTCCAGGCTACAGCGACGGCAGTCGTTACAAGAACATCCAGCAGGCGTTCGTAAACTATGCCGCGAAGAATGGGTTCACGGCCCGGTTTGGCAAGTATCTATCGCCATATGGATACGACACCACCGAGACCTATCTAAATCCGCTCTATTCGGTCACTCTGGATACCTTTCTGGCGCCGAACTACGTGGAGGGACTCGATGTAACTTATCCGCTTGCGCACCCGAACATTATTCTGGAGGGGTTTGTCGTTAACTCGCTGCATGAGGAACAGAACGGTAAATCCCCGGACGGGATTGTGCGGATCAACCTGACAACGCTGGGTGGCAAGCTCAATTACATTCCCGCGCTGGGTTTCGGCCGAGATACCGTTGGCGGCTCGAGCGAGGAGACGCTGCTATTTGATAACTGGCTGACCTATAACGCCACGAAAACCATCACGCTAGCTGGCGAGTATATTTATAACCACAACACGGGTGGGTCGAATAACTCCAAATCGGATGGCTACGGGCTCTACTTCCGGAAGCAGTTGACCAGCAGAACTGCGGTCGCGTTACGGAACTCCGCCATCGAATCCCATCCGGACGCCGGCCCGGGCGGAATCTATCGCGCCTACGAGTATACGGCGATGTACGAATACAAGCTGGCGAAGCCTCTAACAGCGCGGCTCGAGTTCCGGCATGACCACAGCTCAAACCCTGCCGCGTTCCCGTTTGGCACAGCCACCAATCCGAAGGCCGACCAGAATACGCTGACGTTAGCGGCGCTCTACAACTTTTGAGCGCGGTTTCCAACTTTCCAGTGGGAGATTCCGGACATGAAATGGATGGTAAGTATGCGCGCATTAGATCTTGAACGCCCCTCAGTTTTGAACAGCCTGCGATGGATTTCTGCGGTCGGTCTGGTCTGCGGACTGGCGCTGGTAGGCTGCAGCGGTGGGGGAAGCAGTAGTTCCAGCACTTCTCCTACGGCGCCGGCCGCCAACACGCCGACGCCTACCGCCTCAGAGGGCGGAAATACGATCAAGGTGGGAATCCTGCATTCCCTCAGCGGCACTATGGCTATCAGCGAAGTCGGCGTGAAGGATGCGGAACTGATGGCGATCGACGAAATCAACAGCTCCGGAGGAGTGCTCGGCAAAAAGTTGGTCCCTATCGTGGAAGATGGCGCCAGTGATTGGCCCACATTCGCGGAAAAGGCGAAGAAGCTGCTGGAGCAGGATAAAGTGGCCGTTGTCTTCGGCTGCTGGACAAGCGCAAGCCGTAAAGCGGTGAAGCCGGTATTCGAGAAGGACCACGGTCTGCTATTTTACCCCGTACAGTACGAGGGTTTCGAATCGTCGCCCGATATTTACTACACCGGAGCGGAGCCCACTCAGCAGATTGTGCCCGCCGTGAATTATCTCCTGAATCACGGAATGAAGAAGATTTACCTGCTCGGGTCCGACTATGTCTTCCCACGCACAGCGAATAAAATCATCAAGGCTCAGTTGGCCGCGATGGGAGGCGTTGTCGCGGGCGAGGAGTATACTCCGCTAGGCTCAACGGAGTACAGCACGGTAATCAGCAAGATTAAGGATGCCAAACCGGATGCTATCTTCAATACTCTGAACGGCGACAGCAACGTGGCCTTCTTTAAGCAGTTAAAGGCCGCAGGCATTACGCCAGCGAAGATACCCGTCCTCTCGGTGAGCGTCGCAGAAGAGGAGATTCGGGGCATCGGGCCGGAGAACTGCGCCGGTGATCTCACCGCGTGGAACTATTATGAGACCATCAAATCTCCCGAAAACGCCAAGTTCGTGGCTGACTACAAGGCGAAGTACGGTAAGGACAAAGTGACCGATGACCCGATCGAGGCGGGCTACTTCGGGGTGTATCTATGGAAGCTCGGGGTTGAAAAGGCGAAATCGGTGGACGTCGACAAGTTCGTCGCCGCTGCCGGAGGCATCTCATTCGACGCTCCGGAAGGCAAGGTGACGATCGATGGCGAGAATCATCATACCTATAAAACGGTGCGGATCGGCAAGATTCGAGCCGATGGCCTTATTGACACGATATGGAAGTCCCCTGCCCCGGTGAAACCCGATCCCTATCTGAAGCAGTACTCGTGGGCGAAGGGGCTCGGTGGCGCTTAGGTAGCTTATCAGTGACATTGCGTTCAAAACGCGCAGGAATCGGGACTTTGGTTCCGGCTACGCCGGGTTAGGAGTTGAACTCAGATTGGCGAATGGGGTATCATGCCCCGTTCGCATCTGCCCCGTCGGACCGTCTTGTGGTAGCTCGACGGTCCGACGGGCTTGCTGTTTTCGGAAGGAAGTGGATTCGTGGCTGACATGCTGGGACATCTCTTCGACGGGTTAAGCCTGGGCTCGATCTTGCTGCTGATCTCGTTGGGTCTGGCGTTTATCTTCGGATTGATGAACGTCATCAATATGGCGCACGGGGAGTTCATTATGGTCGGCGCATACGTCGCCTATGAATTCCAGGTTCATCTCGCTTCGCTCATGGGAGGCGTAGACCGCGGGATCTGGTTCATCGCAGCGATTCCCGCCGCGTTCGTCGTCACCGCGCTCCTCGGGGTTCTACTGGAGCTGCTGCTCATACGGCATCTTTACGGACGAACGCTGGATACGCTGCTGGCGACCTGGGGTGTTGGGATCGTCATGCGGCAGGCAGCGCGGTCGATATTCGGGGCGCCAAATGTCCAGGTCTCGGCGCCATCGTGGCTGCAAGCCGGCCTCAATCTGCCCGGCGGGGTGGTTCTGCCGTACGACAGACTCTTCATATTCGGCCTTGCTCTTCTGTCGGTCATCTCGCTCTATTTTTACTTGTACCGTTCGTCCAGCGGGCGACGACTGCGGGCGGTCATGCAGAACCGCGAGATGGCCTCGTGCCTGGGTGTCAACACGCGGATGGTGGATGCGGCAACATTCGGATTGGGAACCGGACTGGCCGGGATCGCCGGCTGTGTACTGACGCTCATCGGCCCGATCGGACCCTCAATTGGCACGCATTACATCGTAGACGCTTTCATCGTGATCGTCCTCGGCGGGGTCGGCAGCCTACCCGGCGCAGTCCTGGCTGCTGTCCTCATCGGAGTTGGAAACACCTACCTCGAGTTGTGGTCCACTGCGTCTCTGGGCAAAGTTCTAATCTTCGCGGTCGTCATCGGTTTCCTGCAGTGGAAGCCTTCCGGCCTCGTCGCTCGGAAGGGTCGCTGACATGAGCAGCAGCATTCGCGACTCAACCGGCGCGACGACGACTCAGCGAACGATGGACAGCGACGCCCGGACCATCCAACGCACACTGGCGCGGAGCGGCGCGTCATGGGTTCCACTCGTGCTTGCGAGCGTCATGCTGGCGCTCATTCCACCGTACGCGTTGGGACCATTTTATCTCAATCTACTGGGAAAGTTCCTTACCTATGCCATCGTGGCGCTTGGCCTCGACCTGATCTGGGGCTACACGGGAATGTTGAGCCTGGGCCAGGGCCTCTTCTTTGGCCTAGGCGGCTATGCGATGGCGATGTATCTCAAACTCGAAGCCTGCGGCAAGCGGCTCCCCGACTTCATGGAATGGAGCGGGAGGACCACTCTGCCGGCCTTCTGGATCCCGTTTCACTCGCCGGTCTTCGCAATCGCAGCGGCGCTGATCGTGCCATCCGTAGTGGCGGGCGTTGTCGGTTATCTCATCTTTCGCAGCCGGGTGCAGGGCGTTTATTTTGCTATCATCACCCAGGCGCTCACGCTGATCGCCAATATTCTTTTCATTGGCCAGCAGCCGGTCACCGGCGGCACGAATGGCATCACCGATCTCTCTACGATTTTTGGAAGACCACTGGAAGCTCATGGCACCCAGGTCGCGCTCTACGAAGTGACCGCTATCAGTATGGCGCTGGTTTACGTGCTCTGTCGTGCGATCACCAACTCGCGGTTCGGCCGGCTTCTTGTTGCGATGCGAGATGATGAAGCGCGCATCCGGTTTCTTGGCTACAACCCCGTGACGTTCAAGGTGGCGGTGTTCGTGCTCTCGGCGGCTATTGCCGGACTCGCCGGGGCTCTCTTTGTCCCCCAGGTTGGCATTATTTCTCCGGATATGATGGATGTTGTGTTTTCGGTTGAGATTGTGATCTGGGTTGCCGTGGGCGGGAGAAATACTCTTGTCGGAGCAATCCTTGGAGCAATCCTCGTCAACGCCGGGAAGAGCGCCTTCAGCGATAGTTTCCCGGATATCTGGCAGTACTTCCTCGGGGGGCTCTTCATCGCGTCCGTGCTACTGTTCCCGAACGGATTGGTGGGATCCTACCGGACACTCCTCCAGCGGTTTCAATCGTGGCGCCGGCGCGGGGAATCTCCGGTAGTTTAATGTTCAATTGTAGCTGTCGCCCTGGGAAATGGTTGGGAGTATGACTGATAAAGCGAACATTCTGGAGGTGCAGCAGACGACTGTCAGCTTCGACGGCTTTAAGGCGCTGGATGACCTGAGCTTCTCGATGCGCCGCGGTGAACTGAGATTTTTGATAGGCCCAAACGGCGCCGGCAAGACAACGTTGCTCGACACTATTACCGGCAAGACGCGGCCTCGCTCAGGGCGAGTGCTTTTCGATGGCGGGGTTGACGTCGTCCGCTGGAGCGAGCACCGTCGCGTGCGGCATGGGATCGCGAGGAAGTTTCAGACCCCTACAATCTTTCCCAGTCTCACAGTTTATGAGAATCTTGAGGCCGCCATCGGAATGAAGGAAAGCGTTCCGACACTCTTCCGCCCACTCCCAAAGAACCGTAGAGATCGAATCCAGGAGACGCTGGCGCTCATCAACCTGACCTCTCTCGTCGGGGCTCGCGCTGGAACCCTGGCCCACGGGCAGAAGCAGTGGCTAGAGATTGGAATGCTCGTGATACAGGATCCTCAGCTGCTGCTGCTTGACGAGCCTGTCGCCGGAATGACGCGAAGGGATCGCGATCGAACGGGTGACCTGGTGCAGCAGATTTCTAAGGAGCACTCAGTGCTGGTGGTGGAACATGATATGGAGTTTGTGAGGCGATACGCCAGTACGGTGACGGTGCTTCATCTCGGGAAACTACTCTGCGAAGGCCCGGTGCAAACCGTGCAAGATGATCCCCGCGTCATTGAGGTCTACCTTGGAAGGAAGCATTCGGATGCTGCAAGTTGATTCGCTTTGCGTGAACCATGGCGAGAGCCGGATGTTGCACGACGTATCCATCAGCGTCTCGGCCGGCCAGGTTGCGTGCCTGATGGGCCGTAACGGCATGGGAAAAACGACGCTGCTTAAGGGTATTATGGGTGTGCTTAAGGCCCGGACGGGCGGCGTATTCTTTGAGGGAAAAGAGCTCACCCATCAATCCCCCGCTCAGCGAGCCCGCGCGGGCATCGGCTACGTGCCGCAGGGTCGCGGCATCTTTCCGTACCTCAGCGTTCATGAAAACCTGCTGATGGGCCTGGAAGCAGCCAGCGGCCCACGGCAATCCGAAGTCCTCGACGAAATGTACGTGCTCTTCCCTGTGCTGTGGGAGATGCGGCGGCGGACGGCCGGGGCGTTGAGCGGCGGACAGCAGCAGCAGCTCGCCATTGCCCGGGCTCTTGTCCGGCGACCTCGATTGCTGATCTTAGACGAGCCGACCGAGGGTATACAGCCATCCATTATGCACCTGATCGAAAACACCATCCAGGGACTGGCCAGGCGAGGTGACATGTCGATACTCCTGGTGGAGCAGTTCCTGGACTTTGCGCTTCGAGTGGCGCACCATTACCACATCATGGAGACCGGCGTCATCGTCGCGCAGGGCGCCATCAGCGAATTCGATGAACGCGCCGTCAGCCAGTACCTGACCGTTTGAGCGCCGATTCGCGAATCTTGCGCCGGCTCGCGCACCACCGGTACCGGTCCATAAACGCGAACAAGAATCCCTGGCGAAAACGCGTCGTGCTGCATTTATCGCCGAAGGGATTCGGCTCCTACAATGGCTCGGGCCTACCTGTAGGAGCGCAATCCCTTGTGCGGTTTGCTCGGCGCCATCCATTCGGCCGCGGGCGCCATTGCAGCCACGGCCTCGAGAGTGGTGAGCGGCCGCAAATGCAGGCGTTTAACGTCAGCACAAAACCGCTTTGATGGGCCGGCGGCAGGGGAGAGCGGGATGATGGGACTTGCGGGAGGGACGCCGGATTCTGCTTTTGCGCGGAAGCCGGCTGCTCTTGCGTGGATGATGGACGTTTGGTCGGCCATCGCTCAAGCGTGCTGCCATTATAGTGAGCATCCGACCGTGATGATTGGAATATTAATCTAAGAAACCTCCACGCCGTGGTTGAGCGATTCTTACGCGTTTGCTACACTGATTTCGCAAGAGGAAATACTCACCGTTTCGGGGAATGTGGCTCTTCAAGACGTCCGATCGTGAAGCTACCGAACCGACCAGCGGCGTAGTCTGCCCCGTCGCCGCGCCACCCCGTTCCGGTATATTCCTGGAGGATACGAAAATGTCGAAATTGCAGGTCCAGACTCGTAAAGGCGCAGCAACCACGCTTGAGTCCGAGACTATCAACGAACTCGGCCAGTCCCTGCGCGGACATCTCCTCACGCCCGAGTCCGATGGCTATCACCAGGCTCGCACCGTCTGGAATGCCATGATCGATCGCCATCCTGCTCTGATCTTGCAGTGTGTGAGCGCTGATGACGTGGTGACAGCGGTCCGATTTGCGGCCGATCAGGATCTACTTGTAGCCGTCCGCGGCGGTGGGCACAATATCGCAGGCAATGCCGTCTGCGACGGCGGTCTTATGATTGACCTATCGCTGATGAAAACGGTCGAGGTGGACCAGACGAACCGGACAGCGCGTGTGGCAGCCGGAGCGACTCTGGGTGACTTCGACCGTG
>Ga0307374_10010043_pt1 | contig 13813 bp, 17 predicted proteins | sample OX3MG_FD_202532 | JGI IMG/M metagenome (GOLD analysis project Ga0307374, IMG submission 202532) | Soil microbial communities from Risofladan, Vaasa, Finland - OX-3 | ecosystem: Environmental > Terrestrial > Soil > Coastal area > Acid sulfate soil | place: Finland: Risofladan, Vaasa | collected... | reverse complement strand
GTTCCTTCTTGAGTGACTCGGGGATCCCGCCGAGCCATTCTGCGTAGCGGTTGACTAGGAAAATGTTCCAACTTTCCGTCTGCTGCTGCAGATATCCGATCTGCATGTCGATGAATCTAGGGATGTAGAGATTCCATGTCTCCTGTTTCTTCGGCACGGCGACCAAGAAATACGGGTGCTTGAAGAAAGCCTCCAGATACTCCGGGTCCATCTTCGATGTCTGCAGTGACAGAGCAAAGTCTGCGACCTTCTTTGAAACCTCTTGGAAAACGCTAGACGAAAGATCGTCTATTTTCTTGACTGAGGGTAGAGCCTTCTTTAGGGCGTCAAGATGGAACTGCATCTGCTCGACAGCCAGCTGGACTGAGAGATCTTCTTTCTTCGTCGGCATCTCTTGTTGGACCAGCTCCGTCAAAATTTTGTCCGCTTCCTAATGCCTTAACGCGTTCTTCACTACGCGCATCAGTATCTTCGCCGAGTTGTAGGAAATGACTTCTTTGACGGAAAGGATCCGGATATCGCTGATGCTTTCGTCGGAGAAAACTTGAAGCTCTTCCATACTAATCTCGGTCTCCTCGCAGCAAGAACGGCACCACTCTCTTGATGGTCTCATCATTCTCGCTCTGGTTAGGAGATTTCGGCGGGATGAAGGTGTGGTGCTTTGGGAAAGGCAGCCCGTTCTCTTCGCGCAGTATCTGGATTGCGTGGGACTGAAGCAGCTTGGTCAACCAGCGGAGAGCCATGTTGTTGACGTGCCCCTTCCATCCCTTGACCTTGTTCTCTTCCCACTCGAGGATATCGGGCCGCATGGTCAGGTAGTACTGCTTTTTCGCGTTGAGCAGCGCTACGTAGTACGGGTCTTGAGCCATCACGACATTGCGCGTGATAACGTAGAATCTTCCCTTGAGCTCGGGGTTGTAATTGCCCCTTTCACCTGATTTCATTTTCGCCCCTGGTACGTAGCCGCAGTATGCCCAGAATTTCCCGGCGGTGATGCATTTCTCTGGATTGATGTAACCCATGAAGGTGAGAGCGGCGACTGGACCTAGACCTCTTGTGCGCCCGCACCAAGCCCAGAGCCCGCTTTCTGCGAACATGCGCTCTGCATCTCTGAGCATCTCACCTTTCTCATTCTTCAGTAGAGATCTTTCATATTTGTCCAGCAGCTCCGAGACTTCTGGTTTCTTGAATCCATGACCTTTCCAGTATTCGAGCTTCGACTGCTCGAACTTGAAACGCGGTGGGATCTCCCTTCCAGTCTTTCTGTCTTTCTGAGGTTTGAGAAGCTTGTCATAGGACTCGATCGCTTTGACCACGTCTTCGGAATCGACGCCCCAACCTTGCGCGATTAATGCTGTCTTCCTTGGTTCGCTCGGGAAAGTGGCTTTGCAAAAATTGGGGACATCCTTTGGCTCTGGCTCCAAATTCTGGTTCTCTTCACGCTGTGGCTCATTGCCCTGGTTCTCTAGGAAATTTGGCTCGTGCTTTGTACGCTGGTTCTCTGCTCGCAGTGGCTCTCGCTGATTTCCTTGGTTCTCTTCTGACCTTGGCTCGATGGCTTTATTTTCTGGTTGCTTACCACTTTGGTTCCCTCGGACACCTGGCTCGTAAGTAAGGTAGTACGCAGCTTCCCAGAACAGAAGGCGATTCCGGTGCCCTAAAGCAATCCGCGATTGCTGAATGTCAAGATAGGATCGGCACAGTAGGTTCATCTGATAGAAGTCGATCGATGGGCGCTCATTTCGATGGTCCTCTCTAGAAGATGGCTTCTGCTGCCCTTCTGATTGGGTCTCTATGGTCGATGGCTGCTCAATGGGATGGTTCTCTGAGAGCGCTGGCGCTTGCTCAAGATGTTGGTTCTCTAAGAGCTCTGGCTTCTCGTCTTGGTTCTCTTCATCGACTGGCTCTTGCTTTCCAGTTTGGTTCCCTTCTCCTTCTGGCTCTTGCTGCTTGTCTTGGTTCTCTTCATCGACTGGCTCCGGTTGCTCAAGTGGTTGGTTCTCTTTCGCCTCTGGCTGTCTTAGGGCATCATGTTGCTCTCGACCATGGTTCTCTAGTGCACTTGGCTTTTGCTTGTCTCCATGGTTCTCTTTCCGCCCTGGCTCTTGCTTTGCAAGATGGTTCTCTTGACCCAATGGCTCTTGCTGAGATCGAGGCTTTTGCTCTCCCCCTTGGTTCTCTGCGGAGACTGGCTCTGGTTGCTCGCTTCTTTGGTTCTCTGAGGGGAGCGGCTCTTGCTTTATTGCGTGGTTCTCTTTCAGAGCTGGCTCTGGGAAATTGTTCTCTCCTGACTTTGGCTGTTGCTCTGCATGCTGGTTCTCTCTGTACACTGGCTCTTGTTGCTCCTGGGGACGCTTCCCTTGGTGCTGGATTTTCTGGTTCTCCACGACTTCTGGCTCTACCGCAGGGCTCTCTCTGGGCGGCTGCGGCATCGCTAAATCTTCTTCCTCCAAATTTTCTCCGCGGTTTCATCAAACCAGTACTCTTCGTCGTCGAAAATTATTTTTGAATCTGGTCCTTCCTCGTCAAGCGAGGCGACGAGTCCCTCGGCCGCCTGGCTATCCTTGCGCGCCCATCCCCAGGGATTTCCGGCTTTGAATGCGGCGTTGTTCTTGTAGTCGCCGCTCTTGGAATAATACCATGAAATATCAGCGACGGCCCGGCGCATGTCCTCGATGCGGTCTTCAGCAATTTCAGCCAGCCTCGTCTTTCGTTCGTACCCAGGAAGCGCCAACAGCTGTTGCTGAGCTTGATTCTCTTTCTTTTCTGGCTGAGATGATGACTTTGCGGTCCCACTTCCAACGACTTTTGCTTGAGCGGCAGCTTCCTTTACTTTCTCTGCTGGAATCTCTTTGATTTGTCCTTCGCTCTTGAACTGCTTGATGAATGTAACCCTTGCAGTCTTTGGAAAAATCTTCAGAATTACATTTCGTGTTGACTTCACTTCGGAAATCTGCTCTGCCTTGTCGTCGTGCCGAATGAATTCACCCTTCTTGTTGTAGATGTCCTTGGACTGTACAAAAGTGCCCCAAAACTCGAAACGATTTCCCCTTTCGGTCACATACGCGCATTTCGTTGAGGCTTTCCAAGAGTTGGGGCGTTCTTCAGTTATCGGCTTGTCGCAGAGTATTGACACCGGCATCGTCTGGACCGCGAGCCTTGCCATCGCAATCGCTCCCTGAGAAGTTAGATCCTCAATCAGTTTGTCTCCAATCTTGAAACTGTACACAAGATCGTCAATGTCCGTTCCCGCGAGGTCTGCTCGAATCAATTCTTCATCAAGCACATCCATAATCCCCCACTTGTCTTGTTCCTGGCTCGTCTCTTCATCGTTCCTTGCCGGAACGATCCCCCCATCTTTCTTTTCCATCTCGTGCAGGCTTTCCATTCTAATCTACGCTCAATTACCATAGTTCACGTAAGTGAAGTCGACTTGCTTGGTGTTGATGGCTCCCCAACTCTCCTGCAGATGGAAATTGCCGATGAACAGGACATTGATCGAACCATCGCCATTCGAATATTGGAGATAAGTGACAGTGACTAGAGTCGGCGAGACCGTTGTTTGGTTGTTCAAAAGTGCAGTAATGATGGCTGGGATTGTTAGAGCGCTGTAGCCTTCTTGAATTGAAGTCTGGTTTAGCCAGGCTATCAACTGACCAACAGATACTGTTCCATTGCCCTGCCAGGTAGTTGTTAGATTTTCCGTGACTGTTTCAGCTGAGTTGACGTTGGTTGCATCGGGCGCGGGATCATCCACACTGGCTTTGATATTCACCCTTCCAACAGTTATTCCATCTGTTCGCAGGTACACGATTCCGGCACTTAGTGCAAGAGCTACTATGAAAAAACTCGCGAGTAGTTTCTTGTGCTTCGATATGAACTTCGGCTTCGTAGTTTCCATTCTAATTTCCTACTCTCAAACTGTAAACCCGTGAACAGTACGAATGTGATACAGGTAGATCCCTTCGTCCTTTTCGTCAAGCCCGCTCTCGTTCATCAGTTTCTCTGCGAATTTGCAGAACGCGCATCCTTCGTGCGGTTGCCGATGTTCACTAACAATGCGCTCGCTCGTCTCCATGAGGGCGTGCATCAACTCCTACGAGAGTTTCTTTGCCATGAAGGCTGCAAAGTCAGCATCAACCAGTCTCATTTTTTCCTCATGCTCCTCTGGAGTTTTGCAGCGAGGACAAGCTAGTTTCTGCGCGGTCTGCTGGCTCACCGGGCTAACACCTCCATTGACTTGCGCTCCTGCTTGCGAGCTCTAGCCTCCAATTCGGCAAGCTGCTTGGGCGACAGAAGCATTTTCAGCGCGATGAGTTCAAAATGCTCGTCAACGAGGCGTTGAACTACGTCCGTGTACTCCTCTGGACCCCTGCGCAGCTCCCTGAAGGCGTCGAAGGTCTTCTTTGAGTAGACACTGATGTTTGCTTTGAACGGCATAAACAGCATGCTGTCTATGCTGTATATGTTATATAAGCGTATGCTCTTTATGCTATATGTGTCATATAAGGATTCTCAGCTAGCCATTTAACACTTATATAACATGTTGTGCATGTTATACATAGAGATAGAAATTGTCTGACGAAAAGAAGGGACAGATTAGAGCCGTCGTCAAAGCAAGCGGAAGCGGGGGGCTGAGCGTGAGGATTCCACCATCGGACATAGACTATCTACAAATTAAACAAGGGGACTATCTTGTCATTTACCAGGAGGTGGATCCAAGGACGAAGGAAAGGATACTCATCTCAAAGAAGGTCAAAGTCTGAATGCGCTGCTGGGTGACTTTCGCGCGAGATCTGGAAACTGCGTAGACTTCGCTTCTGCCAGCATCGCCTCCAATTGCAGCATTTTTCTCTTCATTTCTTCCATCTTCCAAACAAGCTCTCTGATGCCGCCGCCAGAGGCAAGTACTTCTCGCAAGACCTCTGAATTGGCAGTGAGTTCCTCCAGTTCCCTGGTTTGCCTATCGATTATGTAGGCGCTTCGCTCCCTTTCCTCCAGGAGCTTGGCAACTCTGATTTCCGCGAGCTGTTCAGCCCAGGCCCTGATCTCGTCCTGACATTCTTCCCGGACAAAATTTTGCCTGAATTCTCGGCGGTATTCTTGCAACTTCTCTTTGAGCAGTTCCCGGGCCCGATCTTCGATCAGCCGTTGCGTATCATCATCAAACATGACGGGTCTCTTGGGAGTCATTGGGGCGGTTTCCTCCCATGTTTTTTCATCACTCTGTAGACCTGCGGAATGCTCCACGCGAAACCGATGTGCACGCAGTTTGAAGCTTGGTCAAGGTCGCAAAAGAGATCGCCTTCTTTGACTGAAAGCTGCACGAGTCGGTTGAGCCTATTGTCTCGAATGAAAATTCCCTGCTCAGTAATCTCTTCCTCTTGCAGGAACGGCATGTTTCCCCGCCAGGCCTCATTTTCCTCGATAACGTCCCAGAGATATTTTTCGGTCCACTTTGAAAGGCTGAGCTTGACCTTTTCGTGCGAAGTTTCCTTGCCGTACGTCTCTTTGAGCTTCTTGTAGATCGCTTCTGTCACCGTGATAGAAGCGTAACCCTTGGCTGGCATAGGGTAACCTACTGTAACTTACTATAAAGAGATGCCGACTTATTTATGTATGTTACGGTAACATGCGGATATACTTACAGCGGCGAGGTTGAAACTGATGATCCTGAAACCCGTCGGGAGATACGAGGTGGATTCCCTCGATTGGGAACTTTTCAATGCGCTCGCTACCTGCCCGACTTTTTTCATGACAACCGTAATGCACGTGCAAGATAATCTCAATCAAAGAGCAGCCTTGAGCAGTTCTCGAGCTCGATCTAAGAAAGTGTTGCTGGTACTTTATCATGACTTGCTCCTCATCGAGTGACAGTATTTAGCCAAGAGAGGACCTTTTACCACAGAGAGACTCCCCTCACGTTCGGGAGAGAATTTATCTTTCCAGTGAGGATGTTCTGCGTCTTCGCGAATGACACGAGATACGTTGCTATTGACATGATGCTTGAATGGAACGGGAGAACGCGACGTATACATCGATTGGCGAACGAACGTGTAGGACGTGAATCCCGAGATTTTCTTCCCCGTCTTAAGAGCCTCCCAGTCCCTAGATATTGGAATAGGAATTGGAAATAGCAGAAAGTGAAAATGAAAGTAGTGTTGGTATCGACCATTTCTCTTTGACTATTCTTGACAGAATCAGCGTAGGGACAATCTGCCCCGAGGATCTGGGATTATGTTGGACGCAAGCCAAAGAATACAAATTTTGAGAACAAAATAATGAGCATATGGCTCAAAAAAACGAGCATGTGCCCGAGCTATATTCATTCGGACAACGGACCAAGGCCGCCGCTGCAATGTAGAATGCGAAGGCGAAATCCGGTGGAACTACTATTCAGACATGAGTTCGTTCAGCCGCTCACCTAACTCGTGCTTCTTGGCCGGATCGGCTTCTATTTCGAACTGATGCTTTAATTTGAAGGCGAGTTTGAGATCATCGAACTCCTTCTCCTTCCTCCTTAGGCTTTCTTCTTGCTTCATTACTGCCTGAAGCGTAAGGCCCGTTCCACACCTATTGCATATTTCGGCTTCTGGAGGGCAGACCATGGTGCAGCGAGGGCAAGTCCTCTTCTGCTCCTCCTTGATGATGTCCTTTTCTGCTCGGAACTTTTCCTCATTTGTGATTGTCAGATGTGGAACGACCTTCAGATATGTCGCTAGGAGAGCCTTTGTTTCTGACCTGTTGTAATTGAACTTCAAGCCAAGCTTCCCTGAATGGCCCATCAACTTTTCAGAGTGGACAAAGTTGGCGTCATGATCGTCACAAACCGTTTCGAAGAACTTGCGAAGTCCATGATCCATTTGGAAATCCCATCGATGCTTGCCCTTTGGCAATTTTGCTGGTCTGAGTCCAGTGCCGATGATGGCATCTTGCATCAGATTCTTCAGACTCGACTGAGCAAACCTCCTCGGAAGATGTGGCTCCCCCCTTGCTCCTTTGTCGGGAGTGAAGAGGTCTCGAATGACTGGGGATTCGTTCTTGATTTTCTCACCACTCTCTCTTCGAAATTCTACATACTCCGCAATTGCCCTTGTACATTCAGGAGTTATGAAATCTGGGTATTCCTCGATTTCACCCCTGTAGATGAGTACTCTTGATGCTACAAGTTTCTTCGAATCGACTAGCGGGGCAGCCAGAGTTCCTTGTTCTTCAAAGCTTCCGTCTTTATTCTGGTAGATTGGAAAAATATCTCCAAGGTTCAGGTAATCAAATGCTCCCACTCTGCACCCAGATGATGCCATAGTGAGAGCAATAGGTTTGATTCGTCTGTCTGGATAGGTGATTAGCTGTCTAATCTGCTCCGCAGAATATGCCTTGTCCTTACCTGTCCTTGGAGCCTTGCCAAATTTGGTTTGAATCTTTTTCCAATTAATCAGAATGTCGTTCTGATCGCAGAGAATCTTGATAGGACGCAGATAGCCTCTTACCGTAGCTCCAGAGAGTTCTCCAGTCAGAACCTTCTCGGTCCATTGCTTGATAGACCAATTCTTGATGACTTCGAAAGCCCACTGAGGATTCTTCTTTGCTTCATTGACAAAAATGTCTGATTGAATCTCTAAAATCTGCTGTAGAATCTTCCTGCTTTCCTTACCTCTACTGTTTCGTAAAGAATCCATTTTCTTGACGAGCGGTTCGGTTGTATCTTGCGCAATGCCTAGGTCATTGAAGATAGCTTTGAGCAACAAGTCGTAATCGTATGCTGTTCCCTCATTGTGAATCGAGGTACGGTAATTCATGTAAGCACTCGACTGTTCGATAAGCATTGAATTAGATATATTCGGTATATAATTTAAGACCCGAAAAAGAGGGCCGCCGGTGGGATTTGAACCCACGATCGAGAGGTTTCCGTTCTCAGAATGAGAACCACAGCCTCCTATGCTAACCAAACTGCGCCCGAAGTAAGAAAATTCTTTACCCTACTGCAGTCTGCACCACAGCGGCCAAACAGATGAAGTATGCTTCGTGCGAGGCGTTATATGGTTTTTCGGCGATGCGCAACATTATTATGGAATCACATGTACAAGTACTTCCTTATGGAACTAATGCGCGGACGCGCCCTTTTCCGTCACTTGCTTGACCAATACTCCAAAAAGCCGACGGGCTGGAACTTCATAATCGGTCCTTCACCCAGGGACAACTTTTTCGACGGTATAGTCTCGAGCCCTGAAGAGGCTTGGCAGTTGAAGTTAGATTCGATCTTCAAACCAGCTCCGATTGTTTTAGGAGCAAAGATGGATTCCGGAATCGTAAATCCGCTCCAGTCATCAGGCGTGCCTTCTTATGGTTACAGAAAGTTGCAGCCAGAAATAATGTTAAAACTGTTCAAGGAAATCTCCGAAGAATCAAACACTTCAAACAGCCTAGATCAGATATTGGGATCACTGTCGCCAGTCGCGCCGAAGCAGGGAGAAAGCTATGCTGAAGGGCCAGTAGTTTTTACGAACAAGAAGATACTCGGTTCATCGCAAAACCAACTAGACGACAAGATGTCTTCCGAAATAAGGAAACTCTTGCGGGAATCATATCCGGGCTACGGCTAGGCGCTCAGCGTACGGCGCGAGCTCCTCGATGTGTCTGATCTTCCCCTTGCTCGCGGGCAACAACGCCCTCTGATAAAAAAGATCAATCCTGACTCGGCCGCTCAAGACCGTCTGCGTTCTCCGCAACAATTTTCTTCCTTCGCTGTCATTGTCCAAGAGCAGTATCGTTTTCTTGAATTTGGAAGCTGCTGCCTCGAGCTTTACCATGTTAGCCTGATGGCAGAGCATAAAGAGCTCGCCTGAAAATCCAGAGTTTCTCAAAGCGGCTGCGTCTCGCACTCCCTCGACTACGATAAGCGCGTCTTCTTCATCATTGAGTTTTCGCAAAAATCTGGAAAGCGATTCGATGAGCGTAGTTTCTTTCAGATGCTTCATTCGGGCATGAGTAAATCGTGATCATAATTTAAACCGAGTGGAACGATCTCAGATGCAGTTATCATTAGATCTCAGTTCGTGCCAACCCATTCCTTCGATTTAGTATGCTTGCAAGAACTATGATACTTTTCACAACTCTCACCTTACTCCTGATGGTCTTCGGATTTGTCATTGGACTGTTCTTAGGAAGCCCTCTGGCATTCATGCTCTTGGGTCTTGTTTTCGCTGGAATCATCAACTTTGCATCGTACGCATGGAGCGACAAGTTCGTGCTATGGTCAACTCACACGAAACTGATCAACGAGCAAGATAATCCGCAACTATACTCGGTCGTGAAAAACGTAGCACTGCGTGCAAACATACCCATGCCGCGCGTGGGAATAGTCGACTCTCCGCAACCCAACGCATTCGCAACTGGGAGAGGCCCGGACAAGGCCGTGGTCGTCGCGACAACAGGTATTCTCAAGACTCTGACGCCGGCTGAACTGGAAGCAGTGATTGGCCATGAAATCAGCCACGTCACGCACAAAGACGTTCTCGTTGCAAGCATCGCAGCGACGATCGCCGGCACCATCTCTTTCCTGGAACAGATGGTATTGTGGAACACTTATTTTGGAAACGCTGGAAGAAATAGGAACAACAACGGATTGTATCTTATGATCATTGCTGCGATATTGATCCCGATCGGTGCAATGATAGTGCAATTGGGAATCTCAAGGAGTAGAGAGAGCTCTGCGGACGAGGAAGGCGCAAGGCTCACCCAAAAACCTCAGGAGCTAATTAACGCACTAAGAAAGATTTCCACGAGAGCAGCGGCCTCGCAGTGGAAACAGGCAAACGCGCCGGCCCCGTCAACCGCATCACTATGGATAGTGAACCCGCTAAAGGGGTCGTCGTGGACCGAGATGTTCTCGACCCACCCGAGCTTGCAGCATCGAGTAGAAAATATTTCCAAGGTTGCAAGCGAAATGGGGATAATTGTCTCCTAGCTCAAAACAAGGAACGCAAAAAAGATCAGGCAAGTTACAATAGTCGCAACTGTCCCATACTTCATGAACTCGAAGAATGAAAATCCCTTATGGCCTCTAGCTTCCGAGGAATCCAGAATTATGACGTTGCTCACCGCTCCCAAGAGCGTCAGGTTTCCTGCGAGGGTCGAACCAGCCGCGAGCGCGAGCCACTGAATGGTACTCGAGCTAGTGAAAGAAAGTGCGTGCATCTCAAATGTATACAATTGGACGAACGGGACGTTGCTCAATATCTGGCTTAACAAAACTGAATTGAACATTATCGCGCCAGTTGATTGCAGTTGCGAGACCGCGCTGGGCTTTGGAAGGAATGAGAGCAACGCGGAACCGATGTTTGAATCCCATACGCCTCGCATGACAACGAACATACCGGCAAAAAAGATCAAGATTCCCCAATTCATGCCGGTCAAAAGATACAGCCGTCTGGGACTAAGCACCAAGACAATGATTCCGATTCCGAGAGCAAGGTTTCCGAATGTGAACCCGATACTTTGAAGGAAAGGAAATATCTCAACCACAATAAAGGAGGCTATGAGCAGGACCAAAGCTGTTGCTGAGAGCCTAGCAAGTCCGGGGTCTCTGACAGCATGTGAAGGCTCAGACAAAGACTCCTTCATCTTTTGAAAGTCGTGGGTCGAAGAATAATCCTTTTTGAAGAAAAATTTTGAGAGAAAGAAGACTGCAACAAGTGAAAGAAGCGACGGCGCCAAGAGGTACAGAGCAAACTGCCCGAACGGATTTGGCATCCCACTGTTTAGGGCAACCAGAAGGTTCTGCGGGTTTCCGATCGGCGTGAAAGAGCTTCCGGTCGTTATCCCGAAGGCTATTGGTATCAGGATTGATTTGGGACTCTTCAGTCCCAGCTTGGAGGAAATTCCAAGAGCGAGTGGCGTGATGAGCAGCGCGACCCCATCATTCACAAGAAATGCGGAGAGTAGTCCGGCGCCAAATATGACGCCGAGCAGGAGCCGATCCAGGTTCTTGGACCGCCTCAGTATCGAGAGTATCAGATATTCAATGAGGCCTGATTGTTCAAACCCCGTCGTTATCACGAGAGTACCGAAGAGAAAGGAGATCACCCGAAAATCTATCGAGTTAAAAGCGTCAAGCGGCGAAATGGATAGCGTCCCGACCATCAGGATCGCTCCCACGATCATCGATGCCCAAATGGGAATTTTGCGCTTTCCTAGTTTCCGGAAGATCAACAGCGCGTAAGTAATGATGAAGATGCCAAGGACGACGAGAATCAAGATGGTTTTAGAAACTCTATGGGGTTATAGTTAAAAACTAATTTTTGACATTTATTCGTGTCCGGATATCGTGTTTTGAAAGTGGAGAATACGCAATACAAGACCCCTTACGAAAGATACATTCGCGAGAACATAGATGAAGAGAAGAAAAATCTTGACAATCTCTATAACGAATTTGCAAAGTCCAATTCAATCAACAAACAGATTGTGAAGCGAAAAATCGATATCGCAAATCAGAACATAGAGCTTCTAAAACAGGAACTGGAAAAATACGGCTCGGGTCTTTCATGGCTACGAGAACCTAGCAAGGACCGAGACGAAAAGGCGGAGCATCTTGAAAAGATACAGGAAGAGCCTCAAGCAAAGCCCGCTACAGCTGGCGCGACTTCAACTCCAGGAGCGAAACCCACGGTTGGAACGCCAAGACCTTCAATCGGTACACCAGTCGGTGCGCCCAGGCCTTCTGTTGGTACACCAAAACCGCAAATTGGAACCCCAACTGGCACCAAGCCAGCAGTTGGCACTCCGGTTGGTACTCCCAGACCAGCAGTTGGGACTACAGTTGGTACTGCAAGACCACAGGTTGGGACGCCGATTGGCACAAGACCACAGGTTGGAACTCCAGTTGGAACTAGACCGCAAGTGGGTACGCCAAAGACTGAAGTCAAAAAGGACGAGAAAAAGGACACTGAAGAGACGACTGCCTAGGATTTCCTCTTCTCCAAATAATAATTGCAAAACCGCCTCAAAGGACACACTTCGCATTTAGGGCGGATTGGAAGGCAAACCGTCTGTCCGAAGCTCACAAACAACTCGTTCACGGACAGCCAATCTTTCTCGCTATAGAGGTCTCGCAAAGCTTTTTCAGTCTCCTCAGGCTTTCTTGTATGTACTATTCCGATCCTGTTCGAGATCCTGTGCACGTGGACGTCGACTGGTATTGCGGGGAGGCTGTACCCATAGACGAGCACGCAACCAGCAGTTTTCCTTCCTACTCCTGGAAGTTCCAATAATTCATCGTACGTTTTCGGGACCACGCCGCCGAATTGAGAGATGACCTGCTTTGATGCCGCGATTATCTTCCGAGTTTTGCCTTTGTAAAAATTCACGGGTCGGATAATCTTCGCAACGGAAGCGAACCTCGCCTTTGAAAGGGATCTTGCGTCCGGGTATTTTGCAAATAACTGATCTGAGACTTTTTCCGTCACTTGATCTCTCGTTCTTGCAGAAAGTATCGTCGAGACTAGTATTCGAAATGGATCTTCCGCTTTGTCCCGAATGTTTGCGAGGGCGGTTTTGTTTCCTTCGACCGCCTTAATCAATACGAGAGCTTTCTCCGCCTTCTTCAGATTGCGCTCCGCCCTCTTCGAGTAGCTACTTTTCTGCATTCTTCATGAAATCATTACTCCCGCCTAATCAATTAATTCTTTACAAATCCTGCATAACCTTTGGCAACTTCATGTCCGAACCCTACACCTATCTGAAAATCTTCTCTTTGCAATCAATTAGAAGATACTAAGCGACAGAACTGAGGGAGTCCGGGTCAATCCCTCCAACTGTTTTTTCCAGATTCAATAACTGATATCTAGGGTTTGCCAGATAATGGCTTGTATCCACCGGCCACAGTACGGAAGGCAATGTTCAGGCGGTTGTACCCATTAATTGCCACGACCGCCAAAGTGAGATCAACGAGTTCTTTTTCAGTAAACTGCTTTCGCGCGGTTTCATAGACTTGATCAGGCACTCTCCCGAGATCAATGCGTGTTACCGCCTCGGTCCACTCAAGAGCTGCGCGCTCTCTTTCCGTGTAAAGAGGAGTCTCCCTCCAAGCCGCAATTAGATTTAGTCTCTGTTCGGTTTCCCCATTGGCTCTTGCGTCCTTGGTGTGCATATCAAGGCACTGCGCGCAACCATTCATCTGCGAAGCCCGAATCCTAACAAGCTCTTGCAAAGAATCTTCCAAACCGCAATTGTCAAGATACTCGCCGGCCTTTTTCATTACGTCTGCAACGTCGGGCGAGACCTTTTTGTAATTCAAACGAGGTTCCATGAGAAATCGCCAACAATTCAAACGTGGATAAGATCTAATTCAAGTTTGCGTTTCTAAGATCATGTTTCTTTAGGTGTAGCAAGCTTGTTCAGTTCGTCATACGATATCGCGCAAGCCAAGAGATTTGAATACGTGCCGCTGTCATGTATCTCCATTGCTACTTTCTTCAAATATCCAAGCGCTGCGCACACTGGGCCGGTCGCGAGACTCGCTCGAGCAACTCCAAGCCTTTCCAGTTCAGAAATTGTAGGAGAACCGCGACCCGCTCTAATATTGATCGGATGATCAATGGACTCTACAAGCTTGGCAATCGACTGCGGATCAAGAACACCAAAAGTATAGATGCAATCGGCTCCAGCTTGCTTGTAGCTGTTCGCCCTCCTTATGACCTCGCTTATGCGATCGTTTGAGACATGCAGAAACGCGTCAGTTCGAGCATTTATGAAAATCGGGAAATCCATTGAATCCGCGGTTCTTCTGATCACTTTCAACTTTCGGACTTGTTCC
>Ga0307374_10010042_pt1 | contig 13815 bp, 14 predicted proteins | sample OX3MG_FD_202532 | JGI IMG/M metagenome (GOLD analysis project Ga0307374, IMG submission 202532) | Soil microbial communities from Risofladan, Vaasa, Finland - OX-3 | ecosystem: Environmental > Terrestrial > Soil > Coastal area > Acid sulfate soil | place: Finland: Risofladan, Vaasa | collected... | reverse complement strand
TCTTCGCCGGAGCCGACGCTGGTGGTGTCTGGCGTGCCGCGCATCCGGAGGTCACCCTCCTGTCCGTGGGGGATACCTACGCCATGGCCCGCCTCCTCGCGCGGACACGCTACCGGCCCGCGGTACTCTGAATGTCGCGATGGCTGTCCGGTTTGGCTGGGTTCCCGCGTTGCATTAGTGGGGTGGGAAATACCAGAGCCGCCATTGGTGGGGCTGAGTATGTCGCGGATCCACGATAGTGTTCCACGGGGACAGGGGTTGGCGAGCGATGCTGACGAGGAGGCGCTCGTCCAGGCAGCTCAGCGGGATCTCGCCGCGTTCGGCCTGTTATACGCGCGCTACCAGGATCGCATCTACACCTATCTACGCACGCGGACGAGCCAGGCCGAGGATGCCGCCGACCTGACGCAACAAGTCTTTGTGCAAGCACTGGCCGCGCTTCCACGCTATCGCGCGCGGGGCGTCTCGATCGCTGCCTGGCTCTTCCGCATTGCCCGCAATGTCGCGACCGATTGGCAGCGGCGGCAGCGCGCCACGGTGTCCTGGAATGCCATCCCCGAGGCGTTTCACCCCCGCGCATCGGAGACGGCCGACGGCGCCCTACTGCACCGAGAGACATTCGCGCCCCTGTACACTCTGCTGGCCAGCCTGGATGCCCAGACGCGCGAGGCCCTGATCCTGCGCTTCACGGCCCAACTCAGCCTGGCTGAGATTGGCGCGGTGCTCGGCAAGAGCGAGGACGCCGCGCGTAAACAGATCACCCGCGCCCTGCATACCCTGAAGGAGCAGTACCATGATGACACCACCTGAGCAGTACGCCGACCTGTTGGCGGAGCACGACGATCCCGCCCTGAGGCGGCTCGTCGATGCCCTTGACCGCGCACTCCACCCGCTCCCCGCGCCGCCCCGGCTACAGGCGGCGCTCCAGCGGGTCCTCGATCAGCGGATCGGCGTGACGCCGGCAGCCGCGCGGATAGGAGGTCCAGCCCCGGAGGTACTCTCACGGAAAGGCGCGCTCATGGCGGGCATGGCCGCCGCGGGCGCGGCCTGGCTGCTGGCGCTCGGCCACACCAGTCCCGCCATCGCTAGCGAGATCGACCGTCTGGCGCGGGAGGGGCCGATGAGCGCGGCGCGGCTGGTCGATATTCTGCGCGGTGAGCGCGCCTCGTGGGATGCCCTGCTGGTTCGGATCGGCCCCGATCGGATGGATCTGCCCGACGTGGAGGGGATGTGGTCCGTCAAGCAGATCGTGGCCCACCTCACCTGGTACGAAGGCGTCGTCGTGGAAGGGGCGCGGCAGCTCATGAGCACCGGGACGTTCGTCCGCGAGGGATTACGGGCACTGGACATGGACGAGCGCAACACGATTCTCGCCGCCCAGAGCCGCGCGCGCCCAGTCCGAGACGTTCTCGCGGAGTCCGAGCAGGTCTTCGGGCAGCTTCTGGCCGTGATCGCCGCCTGCCCGGACGATATCTTGAATGATCCGCGACGGCTGGGGCTTCCGGACGACGTGGCGCCCTGGACACTGGTGGCGAACAACTCATACGCGCACTATCAGCAGCATGCACAGGCCATCCTGGCTTGGCTCGATATGCGCCTCGCTTGAAAGGAGTAATCTACCAATGTCATCATCCCAAGAGCGTCAACCCACCCTTGATTCGGTCGCGCCTCGTTTTCTTGTCGGAGATATGGGGCAAGCCCTGGCATTTTATGGACAACTCGGCTTTGTGAGCACCTATCACGACGAGGGGTTCGCCATGGTCGAACGTGACGGGATCGAGTTGCAGTGGAATGTCTCCGATCCAACACAAGAACCACCAAAGGAGGGTTGCAGGGTGTGTTATATTGGCGTCACCAATATCGAGGCACTGTATCAGCAGTATGGGCCGACTGGCGCTATTCAGTCTCCGCTCCAGGCCACGCCCTATGGAATGAAAGAATTCTGGCTCTGCGATCCCTTTCGCAATATTCTGATTTTTGCGGAAGAGATTCCTGAAGAGGGGATGAGCGAGGCACGAGGAGCGTGAACACGCGGAAGAAGGCGACGAAGCACGCCAGGCGCGGCGCGATCTGCTCCGCCACGGCGGGGGAGCGGACGCCGAGCACGGCCAGGGGGCCTCAGGCTGCCTCGAGCGGTGCCGTGGCCTGAGCCTGCAGAGGCCGGAACCCCGGATACCACGTGCGGAACGTAGCGTCCCAGTCGTCGTTGCGCACCTGCGTGCGCACGTGCGGCAACAGGTGCGCCGCATCCGGCGTCCTCTCCTTTCTCTCGCTCTGCGTCTTCCCGCTCCTTCCGGGCTATCTATCCTACCTGGCGGCCACCAGTCTGTATGAGCACGAGAGCCGGGCGGCCGGGCGTTGGCGGGTTAGCCACCATGCCCTCTGTTTCGTTCGATGCCCTCACCCACAGTACGCCACTCGGGTGGGCACGGCACTTCGAGCGCACGACGGTTGCCGACCTGCTCAGCTAGCCGAACGGTGGGGATAACGGCATGGGCCGGCATCGTGGTTCATCCGCGCCGAACGCGACAGTGGTGATGCGGAGCAGGGGTGAGTGCGGTGAGGCGGTGCTGCTCAGGATTGGACAGCACCGCCTTACCATTCTGGCGGCGAGCCTAGCCGCGGCGGCTAATCATGATGCTCACGTGTTCATTCTCCCGCGGCCTGAGCCGGTGGGTTCATTGTCACCGGCTTCCAGCCATGGACCTCTCGCACCAGCGCCTCCCAGCCGAATCGCTGGAAGAGCCGGCCCGCACCCGCGGCTTCATCGTCCTCGGTCATGGAGATGACAACTCGGTCACAGCCCGCGAGCCGCAGCCAGGCGACCGCGTGCCGCACGAGCCAGCTCCCGATACCTTGCCGCCGCCAGCCGTCCCGCACCCGCAGTTCCCACACCTCGCCCCAGCCGGGCTGACCCGGCCATCTCCCGCCACGCTGGAGGCCGGGCACGCACTCACAGTACCCCACCTCCTGGCGGTCATGGTGGGCGGCGAAGCGTGTGCCCTCCGGCCCCAGGGCGCGCTGGAGCGTGAGGCCGGCGAGTGGGGCAGTGCCAGGGGCAGGCACGCCCGTCAACCAGCCGCCATAGAGCACCTCGCGATGGGCGGCCGGGTCTGGGTAGTAGCCAGCCGCCGCCAGTGCGGCGCGAATATGGGGCCAGCAGTCCGGCACACCCCAGACCGGCCCCGCCGGCAGCCCGCTGCCCCAGCCGGATTCCTGCCGTACGCCCCAGGCGGCGAGCCGCTCGCGCGCAGCGGCCAGCACGGCAGCGGCGGCATCGTCGTGTCCGGGCTCGAACAGGAACCAGCTGATCTCGCCGTCGCCGCGGTAGGGTTCGTTCACGTCCGGATCACTGCGGTAGCGCAGGAGGTGTGCCACCGCCGGCATCTCGTAGTCGGTCGCGACGCAGAGCGTCGCCCGTTCGGCGACCCAGGGGTCGGTGATGGCTTCGCCGCCATCGCGCCGCAGGTGCTCGGCGATGACCGCCTCGGGGAGTGTCCAGCCGGGCAGGACGGTAGCCAGGTGCAGGTTGACCAGCGCCGCGAGCTGCGGCAGCCGCGCTGGTTGCATGAGTTCGACACGCATGATCCTATCTCCTCTTTCCAGACTGTGTTCACGACAACTGGCATGGAAAGAGGGAGTGGAGGACCACGTGCCCATCAGATAGCTCAGACCATAGCCTAAACCTACCACCTACGAGTCCGGTAGGCAAGCCGCCGCATAGCGGGGTGACGACGCCAATGGCGGCGCCGGGCAGGTTGGCAAGGATGGCCTTGCCGCCCATATAGCGTGCCGCCGCGTCCTTGTTGACCACGCCGGCGACGATGAAGCCCAGCACCACGATCTCGGCGATACTCACGCATCTGGACAAGCGTCCTACCGCCTGTTATGATGTAAACGGTACGGTATAGTTTACTACGGGAGAGACGTGATGGACAGCGTCATCACGGCACGCGCCAAGGCAAAGCGCGATCAGATTCGCGTCGCGGCCACGCTCCTGTTCCTCGGACAGGGGTATGCGGACACGAGCATGGATGCCATCACCGCCGAAGCCGGCATCTCCAAACGAACCCTCTATTGCTACTATCCGAGCAAGGATGCCCTCTTCGCCGACATCCTGCAAGAGCTGCTGACGGTGCATCCCCCCAGCCCTTTGGCGCACGATGTCGACCGCGTTCCGCTCGCAAACCTTGCCGCGTTCGAGTCCGCGCTCCGCGCGGTGGCGCACGCCAGCATCGCCAATGCCATGCAGCCCGCCTATCTGGCCCTGCTCCGCGTGATCGTGGCCGAGGCGCCCCGCGTGCCGCACCTCGCGGCCCTCTTCCGAGCGGCCGTGACCGAGCGCGGGGGCGTCACCATCAGGGGCCTTCTGGAGCGCGCCCAGGCGGCGGGTCTCGTATCCGTGCCCGACCGCGACGCGGCGGCTCGGCTGTTCGCCGGCTCCCTCCTGACCTATATCATCGGTGACGGCCTCTTCGCCCCGGGCGGTGTGCCGCGCCCGCCTGAGCCGGACGACCTCGCGGCCCTTGTGCATCTGTTCGTGCGTGCCTGTGGACGCGGCCCGAGCGCCGCACCAGACGACGACGGCCACGAAGAAAGGTAGGAGTGATGGCGACGACGATGGGCCTTGCTCTGCTCCTGGCCGCGACCGGCGTGGACGGCCTCCTCGCCGGGGCCAGCCTCGACCAATCGATCAAGCAATTGCCGGCCCGCCATGCGATCGGGCCGCGCGCCTACTCGACCTACAGCCGCGCCGCCGACCTGGGGCCGGGTACCGCCTGTTACGCGGCATTGGGGGTCGGCGGGGCTGCGCTCACCGGGGCGGCCGCGGTTGTCGCGCGGCGGGAGCGTGCCGCACCCAGGTGCGTCCGACCCCTGCGGCTCGCCGCCGCGCTGGCGGTCCTGCACTCCCTGGTGACCGCGCGAGCGGCGCCCATTCTGATCGGTCAACGCCGCGTCGCCGACGATCCGGCCGCGCTGACCATCGTCTTCGAGCGTTTCGCCTGGTGGCAGGCGCGTCGTGCCGGTCTCCAACTCGCGACGTTCAGCGCCATGGTCTGGGCCCTCGCACGGTATGGCAGCCGCGGATGAACCGCGAGCGGGAAGGCGGGTTCATCCGCTGGCTCCAGGACGCGGACGCGCAGCAGGTCGCGCTGGTCGGCGGCAAGGGGGCGAACCTCGGCCGCCTCGTGCGTCTGGGGCTGCCCGTGCCGCCGGGGTTCGTGGTCACCACGGACGCCTACCGCGCCTTGCTGGCCGCCACCGGCCTGCTGGATGCGGAGGAGGAGCAACCGCGCGAACGCATCACGAGCGCCCCGATGCCGTCCACCATTCGTACCCCGATTCTCGATGCCTACCAGCAGTTGGGCGCCTCCACCGTGGCTGTTCGCTCCTCGGGAACGGCCGAGGACCTGGCCACCGCCTCGTTCGCCGGCCAGTATGACACCTTCCTGAACGTGGCCGGTCCCGAGGCCCTGCTGAGCGCCGTACGGGCCTGCTGGGCCTCGTTGTGGTCCCCACGCGCCATCGACTATCGCCGGCGGGGCGGCTGGGATGATCACGACCTGGCCCTTGCGGTCGTGGTTCAGACCATGGCGCCGGCCGAATGGGCGGGCGTGTTGTTCACCGCCGACCCCGTGAGCGGGCGCCGTGATCGCCTGATCGTCGAGGCCGTGCCGGGCCTGGGTGAGGCCCTGGTGTCGGGCCAGGTGAGCGGCGCCCGTTACGTCTTTGAGAAGAGCAGCCCGCGCCTCCTGGACGGAGACGGGTTGGCGCCCCGCCGCATGCTCGAGGAACTCGCCCGGTTGGCCGCGCGGATCGAAGCCGCCTTCGGCCAGCCGCAAGATATCGAGTGGGCCTACGCCGAAGGGCGCTGCGCTATCCTGCAGGCGCGCCCCCTCACGGCTTTGCCCGACGAAGATCACGAGACCGTATCGCGGGACGGACGGCGCTATAGCCGGCTCCAGCGTGCCATGGCGCCGAACGCCATGGACCACATGCCCCTGCCCCCCTATCCCTTTGACTACTCCCTGTTCTTTCGGCCGCTGATGCGACGCACGCTGCAGGCAGTGCGGTCCCTGGGATTCTCCACCCCGGCCGTCGAGGACACCTTCATCGAGATCGCCGCCGGGGTGGTACAGCAGGTGCCGCCTACCGTCAGGCCGACCCTCCGCGCGCTCACCCTACCGGGCAAACTGGCAACCGCGTTGCGGGCCAACCGTGAGGATTGGCTGGAGGAGTGCCGCCGGACGCTCGTAGCGCCGGCACAGCGGATCGACGCGCTGGAACTCGCCAGACTATCCGAGCAGGCCCTGCTAGAGCACATTGTGACGCTGCAGCACCTCCAGGTGGAGCTCCTCGTGCGCCGCTTCGGGTACCTCGCGCCGGGACTGCTCCTCGGTCAGGGGTTCGCGCTCCTGCTCCGCCTCGCCGTCGGCGATGATGCCCCACGGCGGCGGGCGGATCTGCTGGCCGCTGTCCCCTGCATCACGACCGCGGCCAACCAGGAGTTGGGGCGGCTGGCTCAGCTGATCCGTAGGTCGCCGGAGCTCCGACGGCTGTTCCTGGACCAAGACCCAGAGTATCTCACGGTTCGGCTGAGCGAGTCGGTCAGCGGGCTCGCCTTTCGGGCCGAGATGGATGCCTTTCTCCGCCGCTATGGCTATCGCGAGAGCGCCATGCCGTCCGCCGCGCTCCCGGCCTGGCGCGACGATCCAGACATCGTCTACGGGTTGCTCAAAGGGCTGGCGGCGGGCGAGCTACCGGTCACCGCCCTCGACGCGGGTGATGGACAGCGGGCGGTACGAGCCAAGAATGACCTGTGCGTCGCGCTCACCAGGTCTCGTTTCGATGCACGGCGCCTCCTCCTGCCACCGGTGCTCAGACTCCTCGCGGCGACGCGGTCCGTCATTGCCTTCCGCGAAGACAGCCATTTCTACCTGTTTATGGTCTTTCCCGTCATCCGCCGTCTGGCCCTGGAGGTCGGCCATCGCTGGGTCACACGAGGAGTGCTGGAGGAAGCGGGTGATATCTTCTTTCTGGAAATTGACGAGATTAGAGAGCCCGCTCCGGTGGGGGAGGTGCGGGAGATCGTGCGCCAACGCAAACTAGGACGGCGGTCGGTGGAGGGTGGATACACGCCGGTGCCGGTCGCGCTCCTGGAACGGACGGCCACCGCCAGTGACGTGCATGGCGCCGCGGCAAGTCCCGGGAAGGCGACCGGCCGGGTCCGCGTCATCGCGAGTGAGCGGGAGTTCTGGAAGCTCCAGCAGGGCGAGGTGCTGGTTTCCCGCTACACCAATCCCGCCTGGACGCCGCTCTTCGCCCTGGCGGCCGCCGTGGTTGTGGACGCGGGCGGCATGGCCTCGCACGCGGCGATCGTGGCCCGCGAGTATGGCATCCCGGCCGTGATGGGCGCCGGCAACGCGACCCGGCTCTTACGCGACGGCCAGCGCGTGCTGGTGGACGGCGATAGGGGTCGCGTCGTACTCCTTGGCGAGGGGAGCGTCCGCTGATGGCCCGGCCCAGGACGCCGTGCTTGGGGCCAACGGTACGCACGAGAGGGAAGCCGGCATGATGTTCGCGGGTCTCCTGGTCATCCACATACTCGCCGGCCTGACGTGTGTCATCACGGGCGTCGTAGCCATGGTTAGCCCGAAACGGCCGGGCCGGCATCCCAGGTTCGGCGCCGTCTTCTACGGGGCGATCTCCCTGCTGTTTGCGACAGCGACAGGGATGGCGGCGATGCGCTGGTCGCGGGACTACCAGCTCTTCCTTATCGCGGCGGCGGCCTTCGGGTCCGCGTCGGTCGGGTACGCCGCCCGGAAGATCCGGTGGAAGGGATGGATCACCTTCCACATTTCTGGCATGGGCCTCTCATACGTCGCGCTGCTCACCGGCTTCTACGTAGACAACGGCCCGAGCCTTCCAGTCTGGAAGCTCTTGCCGCACCTCACCTACTGGCTTCTGCCCGGGGCCATCGGCGTGCCACTGATCCTGCGTGCGCTGGTCCGCTGGGGGGGCCGAACGGGCAGGTATGCCGCGCAAGACCAGGGGGCCGGGCGACAGCCAGGGCTGCCGACCTGGCGCCGACCGCGGCGGCCAGTTCCTCCCGCGAGAGATAGCGCCCATCCGCGGCAGGGCCGGCTCCCGTGACGCTCCTTCTCGTTCCGTCCCGCGCGTGTTCCGGAGCGAGCGTCCTTCATTCCTCCCCCTCCGCGATCGGCCGCGCGCCCGGCGGGCGTCGGGCTGATAGCGGCATACGGCCGAGCAGGACGAGCCCCAGGAGACCGGCAAGGGCCAGTAGCATCCCTCCCACGACGTAGACGGCGGCAATGCCGGCCCGATCGGCCAACAGGCCACCCAGCCCCAATGAGACGAGCCGCATTACCGCCCAGGTCACGTCGAGGAGGGTGAATACGCGCCCGCGCACCCGGTCGGGGATGACCGTCTGCAGGATCGTATTCGACGCCACCATGCCGGTCGAGGTGTTCAGGCCGTAGACGAACAGGAGGAGCAGCGCCCACGGCAACCCCACGACCAGGCCCAGGGCGACATCGGCGACGCCGCGGATTAGGTAGGGCACGAAGAGTAAGCGGGCGTCGAGGTAGCGGCCACCCGTGAGCCAGTTCGACAGGAAGGGGCCGAACAGGGCGCCGCCGCCGATCGCGGCGAGCAGCCAGCCAAAACCTTGCGCTGGCAGGTGCAGGTGCTTGGCCGCCAGGACCACGAGCAGGGCGGAGGTCGCGCCCACCGCCAAGCTGGTGAGGGCCTGCACCGGGACCAGGCGGGCGGCGAAGGGGTCGCGCCGCGCGTAGGCCAGCCCCTCACGCGCGTCACCCAGCCACGCCCCCAGGCCCTCCGGGCGCGGCGGCCCCGCCCGCGGCGGCATCGACAGGCGCGTCAGCATCGCGGCGGAGAAGGCAAAACTCGCCGCGTTGGCCAGGAACGCCGGGGTCGTACCAGCCCAGGCGATCAGGCCGCCGGCCGCGGAGGCGCCGACGATCTGCACCAGGCGCCCGCTCGACCAGGCCACCGAGTTGGCCGCCAGGCGTTCGTCCTCGCTGAGCAGGGCCGGGATGATGGCCTGCAGCGCGGGATTGAAGAGGGTCGAGCCCACGGCCAGCAGGGCGGCCAAGGCATAAATGGCCCAGAGGACGTGGGTCAGCGCCAGGACCACGACGAGCCCGGCGCGCAGCCCATCGACGCCGATCAGCAGGCGCCGCCGGTCGACGCGGTCGATTAGTACGCCCGCGATGGGGCCAAGTAGGAGCGTGGGCACGATCTCCGTCAAGACCAGGGCCGAGACAGCCAGACCGGAATGGCCCAGGCTGAAGACCAACACGACAAGGGCCACGTAGTTGAGCGTGTCGCCGAGGTTCGAGACCAGTTGACCTAGCCAGAGCGGAAAGTAGCGCGGGCCGCGAATCACCCGCAGGTAGGGCACGCGGGCGCGGGAGGCCGCGCGGCTCATGTCAGGCGCGGCGCCCCACCCCGCCCGCCTGAGATCGCGGAGGTCAGAAGGAGCGCCACAAGCGCGATCCAGTAGCCGGTTTCCGAGACCACGAGGTAGATGGAGGTGTACAGGCCGGCTGCGGCCGCGACGGTCACCAGGGTCAGCGCCGCGGTCGGCCAGGTCCGCGTGACCCAGGCACGCCAGAGGGCAGTGCCCATGGCGATCAGCAGCAGGGCGATTAAGAGAGGTTGCAGCACGGTATTGGAGAGGTGCGTGAGGCCGCCAAGCCCCACTGCTTGCAGCGCGTGTGTGACGGCGGGAGTATGCGGCGTCGAGGCCGCAGCCGCGCCCATGCCGGCCATGCCGGCCGCCGCGCCGGCGGTTGAGGCCACGGCCATCGCGCCCATACTGGCCATGCAGATGACCGAGGCTCCGCCCGCGACAACGCCGCCAACCGGCGTGACTATCCGTCCTACCTGCAAGACACCCTCCAGCGCCACCGATGACCTAGCCCCATAGCCGCGCATCACCCCGGCGCATGGTCTTTGTCGGCAGTGTATACCTTCCACTCAGGTGGAAGGTCAAGAAGAGTGCGGCGCCACGTCCTCGATGGCAGCGCAGATCGCGGCATCGTTGGCACCTTCCTTCTCGACCGCCCGCGCACGCCGCGCCAGTGCGGTCAGTTCGGCACGTAGCGCCCGCAACTCGGCCAAGCGCGTGTCGATGAGAGCGATCTTGGCCTGGGCAAGGGTACGCACGCACCGGCATGGGGCGGTCCCAGCCTCACGCAGCGTGACAATCTCAGCGATCTCCGCCAGCGAAAGCCCCAGGGCCTGCGCCTGCCGGATGAAGGCAAGACGGGCCGCGTCCCGCTCCGTGTAGAGGCGGTAGCCGGCGTCCGTGCGCGCCGGGGGCGTGAGCAGGCCGATGCGCTCGTAGTAGCGCAGCGTGCGGGGGTTGATGCCCGCTGCGTGTGCTAATTCCCCGATCCGCATCTCGTGTGCCATTCTCCTGAGCCATCCCTTACGGTGCATAGAGGGCGCGTGGACCACACTTCTAGCGTACATGCCTTGCTGCCCACATGGTTGCCGATCAGCCAGGGCCAGGAGTGTGAGAGGGCCGATAGCGACTACATGTGACCCTTTATTGCCAGTTACCAGAGCACAGTGAACTCGCAAAGGCGCGACCCAGGGACCAAGCGTGTCCAAGTAGTCTGTTCAGCAATAAGATCGGCCCGCGATCCGTCCCAAGCCCGGCGCAACTATGTACGTGGCGATAATCTCCGTAACACCGGGCCAATGTAGGGTATTGCTTGGAAATCTAGTCAAGTGTGTATCGCACTTCGCGCCTCGGCATGTGTGACCACGACGCAATGCCGGACACCGCGCCGGTAGCACATCGTCCGTCTGCTCGGGACGCATAGGACTGTGCTCATCCGCGTGATCGATGAGTTGGGCCAAGTAATCGACGTTTACAGCAGCGGGATCGGTGATAGCGAGGCGGCGGCGATCCGCCTGACTGGGGTCGTGGAGACCCGCAGCATGTGCCCGAGTACTGCCACTGAGGTCGCCCATATCCTCGGCAAGACAGAGCAGTCGGCAATCGAGCAATGCCGGCTGATGGTCCCGCTCGATCGCCGGCTGCAAACGGCACAACAACACACCAGGCCCGCCATATTGTGGGCCTGGTGTGTTGCGCCAGAGCGAGGGATTACTTGCTGATGCTGATCGAAGCTGAGCCGCTCTTGACCACCCTGAAGTAGTCCCACATACCGGCTGCCGCATGGCCGGACACCGCACACACGATGGCGTAGCTACCGACCTTATTGGCCAAGAACGAGAACCTGTACGTCTTCCCCTTGTTGCTGCCGCTGCTGGGATTCGGGGACTCCGCTCCCTTGAAGACCGGCGAGAAGCCTGACTGCGAGGCGAGCTTGGCGGAATAGGCGGTAAATACCACACTGTGTGCCAGAGGCGCGTCATTACTGAAGACGACATTGATAGTGTAATTTACCGGCACGGTGATCGTCATCTTGCCGTGGCTGTAACCGTTGAAGTTGAAGCCAGCTGTATCCTGGGTGTAGGCGGCAACAAGCGTCAAAGTCGCGGTGTGGTGCTTGCTGTCATTGCTCAGCCAGGTCGGGGTCGTGCCCGCGGACGTGTGCGCCAAGGCAAGACCGGGCAGGGCCAACGCTGCTACCACGGCCGCTGCCGCCGCGCGGGATACATACTGAAGATAGGAACGTACCATAATCTTGTTTGCCACCTCGTACCATCCCGTGGGAGGCAAGAGGGAGGCGTCTCCTTTCGCTGAGCGTACATGGTTGAGGTGGCCAGGAAGCACACATGCGGCCGCGCGGCTGGGCCTGCGGTATCGCCGCGTTCGTCCGTCTGTACGCACCATCTACTCCTGTCAGAGACGGACCAGCCGCCTCGCTGCCGGACTGCCGTATCCGCCTCCCTTTACCCCGTACGTGGTGAACCGACACAATGGGGCGAACGGGACGGTGGTCGCGGGTGTGTCGCCCCGTCCGCCCCACGTCGGTCCTTACTTGAATGTATTGCTTGGCAAGAAGCTGGTAGTTCGCAGGATATCGGGGATCGCGCCGTCAAGCTTGCGAAGGCCGACCCGCGTCCCCTTATACCAGGGATTGATGCTCATCGGATCCGTATACGATGAGGTGAGGCTGTTTGACGTACCTCGCGGGTGATACATGATGGCGAAGAACATCCCCGGCCTCGGTGCGTCGTTCACATACACGAGGAAGACCTCGTTGCCCTCCTCGTTGAAGAGTTCGACCAGGTCGCCTGCCGCCACCCCGAGCTTGGCCGCGTCCCCTGGGTGGATCTCGACATAGGGCATGGGCAACGCGGTCATCTTCTCCGGCAAGTACTGGTCGTGATAGAGCGTCTGCCAGATCAGTTGATTGCGGCCGTTGCTCAACCAGAAGGGGTACTCTTGGGCCTTGCCGCTCTCGAAGTACTTGGCGATCTCAGGCGGGTAGCCATCCCAGGGTCGGGCGCCGTACCAGGACAGCTTGCCGTCCGGCGTGCCGAAGCGGTAACTAAAGCGCCGCACCGTGCCGCTCAACTTGCCCGTCGTCGGATCCCGCCGTACGGGGGTGGGGATCCCCGTCTGCCCGAGTTGCTTGAGCATCTCGTAGGTCACGCCCTTGAACTCCTGGGCGTCCAAGGTCGCTTCATCGGCTGCGGACACCGTGTTATTGATCCCCTCCTGCGCGGCCAGAAACACCTCGGCGCCACTGGACCAGTTCATCCCACTCAACTGCTTGGCCAGCTTCTGGTTGCCCTCCTTCGTATACAGGGCCTCCAGTTGTTGGCCGATCAGGGAGGCGATCTCCCAGTCCGGCTTGGCCTCGCCGGGGGGGTCCATGAACTTCTCATACAGGCGCAAGAGGCGGCTATTGCAGTTGATCGAGGTCAGATCGGCCTCGCCCCACCCAGCCGCCGGAAGGATCAAATGGGCGTCGGCGGCCGTCTCGACCTGGTAGAGGTTCTGCACCACCAGGAACAACCCGTCGGTCTTGTCCAGACCCTCCAGGATCCGTGACACGCGCTCGCCGGTGCTTGCGGGCTCACCCGCCGCCGTGCTCTGGTTGGCCAGATAGTCGGAGAGGGCCGTGGTGCGGGCATGGACTCGCTTGCGGAAGAGCTGGTTGTTCTGGGCGGTCATGTAGGGGTTGCAGCCGATCACCCAGAAGAGCTTGCCCTGTCCTGCCTGGATATATTTGTCCACGTCCGGCGGCGGATTGGGGCCGGGATAGCCCGGACGGGCATAACCTTCCTGATGCCCGCCTTGCCGGCCCACGCCGGTGCCGGGGCGGCCGACGTTGTGGGTGAGCGCCCCAAGCTGCGCGATGGCGGCCACCACGTCGTATTGCTTGTAATTCCAGATTACGCCCTTCTCATAGATGATCAGGCTGCGCCGCTCGAATCCGCCGGTCTTGGGTGTGGCGATCCAGGCGGCCATTTGCTCGATCTGGGCGCGTGGCACGCCGGTTATATGCTCGACCTTGGTCATATACTGCCCATAGGAGAGGCCCAGCTCCAGGGACTTGGCCTGATAGTCCTTGAAGGTGACCATATCGGTCCGCTGGTGAAGATAGGACTTGTTGTACCAACCACGTTCCCAGACCACCCGAGCCACGGCATTGGCCAGCACGTAGTCGGTACCCAGATTGGGACGGACATGCAGCACCCGCGTGGGATCGATCGACTGGACCAGCCCCACCGTGCCGGACTTGCGTGGATCGATGATCACCATGCGGGTGGCATCCGCCGGCTCCTTGGCGGCGAAGACGCTCTTCTTCTCGTCGGCCGTGCTGCCCTGGAAGTTCGGCA
>Ga0307374_10010041_pt1 | contig 13815 bp, 11 predicted proteins | sample OX3MG_FD_202532 | JGI IMG/M metagenome (GOLD analysis project Ga0307374, IMG submission 202532) | Soil microbial communities from Risofladan, Vaasa, Finland - OX-3 | ecosystem: Environmental > Terrestrial > Soil > Coastal area > Acid sulfate soil | place: Finland: Risofladan, Vaasa | collected... | reverse complement strand
GCCGGGCCAGGGAGATGATCACCCCCGCGTAGTTGTGCCGGGGTGCCGGCGCCTGATACGCTGCCCCCGGCGTCAGGGTCTCGAGCTTGGCCCACTCGGCCCAGAGACTGACCCCGGTGGCGGCCTCCACCACGTTGGCGATATAGGCGCCACCCACCCGCGCCGCGACCTCCAGAAAATAGATCCTCCCGTCCTCATGCGCCTGGATAAACTCCATGTGGGTGGCGGAGTTCTCCACTCCCAGGGCGGCCAGCACCTGCTCATTCAACTCACGGATGCGCGCCGCTTCCGGCGCGTCTCGGCGGACGGTAGCCGTGGAGGCGATCCCCCCCTGGTGGAATACTTCAAGGGGTGGACGGGCGTAGCGGTGGACCTCCACGAAGGCGACCGAACCATGGGCCACGACGGAGTCGGCATGCAGCACGTTCCCAGAGATAAAGCGCTCGATCAGGTAGTTCGAGCGGTCGTCGCCGAGTTCCTCGATCGCCGCCCACGCCTCATCCGGCGTGGCAAGTTTGCGAATGCCGATCGTCGAGGCTTCGGAACGCGGCTTGATCAGCCAGGGCGCCGGAACGCGGTCAAGAAAATCTCGGATCGCGTCATGATTCAGCACATGGACAAAGGGGGGAACGGGGAGCTCATGGGCCGCTGCGCGCAGTCGCATGGCCAGCTTGTCGCGCACGAAGCGGGTAGCGCTTTCGCTCATCCCTGCCAGACGCAAGTGCTCCCGGATCGCGCTGACCGTGGTCAGCTCATATTCATCCAGGGGAATTACTCGCTCGATCCGGAGGGTGCGCGCCAGATAGGCTACCCCGCGGAGGACGGAGGGTGTATCGGCGAGGTCCGGCATGCAGTAAAACTCGTCGATGACGGCGCGGGGCCAGAAGTCCGAATGCTCGAGCGCCGGCACGGTAATCAGGACTACCCGCCATCCCTGTCGTTTACATTCCTCCAGGAACGGCGCTCCCTTTTCGTAGCTGGATAGACAGAGAATGGTCGGCGCGGCGGGCTCGGCCATGACGTTCGCTCCTCGGATTGACGTGGCAAGAGGGACAAAGTGTGCCACCAGTATAGCGCCGTGGGCCGGCCGCCTGGGTGGCCCGCGCCCCAAACCTCGACCAGCCTGAAGACGTTTGGCTCCTCTTTCCACTGTCCCGCATGAGGACACCTGGCGCTTCGTCGTACACTGAGAGAAGCAAAATAGGTACGGCCACCGAAAGGCGGTGCGGAGATTGAACGAGCGATTGGAACAGCAAGTCCGCTTCACGATGGAGTTGGATAAACTCAAGCTGGTGCTCCGCCGCAATACCCTGGGCGACAGCTCCCGGTTCGAGAATAGCGCCGAACATTCCTGGCACCTGGCGGTGATGGCGGCCATCCTGGTCGAGTATGCCAACGGGCCGATTGACCTGGGCCGAGTGATTCAGATGGTGCTCGTGCACGACATCGTGGAAATCGACGCGGGTGATACCTTCGCCTACGATGAGGTAGGGATCCTGGATCAGGCGGCGCGGGAGTCGCTGGCGGCCGACCGGCTATTCGCCCTTTTGCCGCCCGACCAAACGATCCTCATCCGCGGACTGTGGGAGGAATTCGAGGCGCGTGACACGGAGGATGCCAGGTTCGCCGTGGCGCTGGACCGCTTCCAGCCCCTGCTGCAAAATATCGCCGCCGCCGGCGGTTCCTGGCGAGCGCACGCGGTGTCGCTGGAGATGGTGCGAGCCCGCTGCGTGGCGATTGGCGAGGGTTCGGCGGCGCTTGGTGCCTACGTCGAAACCCTCATTGCCGACGCGGTGTCGCGCGGGATGATCGCTGTTCCAGGGATCGCGGCCCCATAAGGGCGCGAGGTATCCCGAGATCAGTCCCAACCTGACCATATTCGTGGTATTCTGGTGGTATGGCGGCACGGTTGGGATCAGAAAGTTCGGGTGTGGCTACTCTCGTTCGTCCTTTGTCCTCGGGTGAGGGAACTTGGTCCACGCGCGCCGTTTCAGCGGCTCGCGGCCGGGATACACGGGCGCTCGTGGCCCTTACCGACCAGTTTTTGGCCGAACAGGCAGGAACAGCGACGCCAGTGAGCGTGCACACGCGCCGCGCGTACGCGATCGGCATTCGCATGTTGGTGGCGGACTGGCGCGACGAGGATTTGCTGCATCCCAGTCAAGACGCAGCCCTCAAGTGGCTTCGCCACCTGGAGCGCGCCGGTGCCTGGCGCCAAGATGGCACGGTCGGTCCCGCCACTCCCTCCACCGTCCGGGTGCGCCTCGCGGCGGGCCGGGCGCTCTATCGCGCCCTGCGTTGGGCGGGCGCGACCAGCGCCGATCCGTTCCAGGATCTGCGCGCGGCACCCGAGCCTACTCCGGCCTGGGAAAAGAGCAGGCCCTATAGCGAGGCGGACGTGGCGGCGCTGTTCGCCGCGGCGAACCCTCGCGATCAGGCGATAGTCTTGTTAGGTGCGCATGCCGGCCTCCGAGTTGCGGAAATGTGCGGCCTGTATGGCCGTGACCTCGATCCGGCGCGCGGTCGATTGGTGGTGCGTTCCGAGATCGCCGACAGGCAACGCGAGGTGGCCATGTCACCGTCGCTCATCCGCACCCTTGACCGTCTTGGTTGGGTTGCCGATCGGCCACTGCTTGGCCTGACCGATAGCGGCGTCCGGAAGCGTCTGCTCCGTTTATGCGCGCGGGCGGGGGTACCGTATCGGGGGGCGCACGCGCTGCGTCACGCGGCGGGCACGCGCGTGCTCCGCGGCGGCGGTTCCCTCCGGGACGCGGCTCGTCATCTGGGACACGGCAACCTGGAAACCGCTAGGGTGTACGCCCGATGGGCGGCAACCGCCGATCACGAGCAAGCAGAGGACTAAAGGCTACTTTGGTGTCTCGCACCCCAGACGGGGACACGCTCCTCGCTACGTATCCGCGTTCTCCCACTTGCCACTGGCATTTGATAGGTCCACTGTGGTATATGTCACGGATGGCGGGCGCAAGCGCGCATCGCGCCGAGATGGGAGGTGATCACACACCGCGGTCTGGCTATGGATGTCGGCTGTATTGGAGGGAGAGAAGGTCATGCGCAATATGACATCGAATCTCAGCGAGTTCAAGGCATTCATCCTGCGCGGGAACGTGGTGGACCTGGCGGTCGGCGTGGTGATCGGTCTGGCTTTTCAGGCCGTGGTGAGCGCCTTCGTGAAGGACATCATCACCCCGATCATCACCATTCCGGGGAAGACCAATTTCTCGGATCTGAGCTTCACGATCGGCGGCGGCGTGTTCTTCTACGGCGACCTGATCAACGTGTTGATTAATTTCATCGTGATCGCCGCCGTAGTGTTCTTCTTCGTGGTAAAGCCGGTGAACATGCTGATGAGCCGGCGCAAGGTGGAAGCCGCGCCCGAGCCGCTTACCCGCGAATGTCCTTTCTGCCTGAGCAAGATTCCCGTTGCCGCTACCCGTTGCGCGTTCTGCACCTCGGAGGTGAAGGTAGCGTAGCAACGCTCCGGCCAGACGACGAGGGAGGGACACGGCATACCGCCGTGTCCCTCCCTCGTCGTCTGGCCGGCGAAAATCAGCTTGCGATCCCCAGGAACAGGGTACCGCCTCCCGCGGCGCCTGGGCGGGTGACTACCGCGAGGCTGGTGAAGGCGGACAGCCAGGGCTGCATGGTGGCATCGTAGCGGGTCAGATTCGCGCCCCTGGCCGCCGCCAGTTGCTCGAAGGTCTGACGCAGCGCCGTCAGGTTGGCATACATCACCGTCCCCGCGCTTGCGCCGCCCGCCGCCTGGATCGCGGCCTGAAATTGCGGATCGGACGCCAGGGTAGCCCCCGGGGCCGCCGCTTGCAGGGCCGCCACATCGGCCGGCAACGCGGTGGCGATCACCAGATAGCCATTTACGAAGGCATAGCCAACTCCATCCGGCGTGGCCGCGAGTACCTGCTGAACCACCCCGCCGGCGCCGGTCGTAGGTACCAATTGGAGGGTGGTAGGGTTATCGGTCAACGCCTGAAACGCGCTCAGGATCTGGTGCAGCTTGCTGTCCACCAGGGCTTGGTTATCGATCTTGAGGGTAAATACCAGGGAGAGCCGCCGGCCGGCCGCCGTCTTCGCCGATGCCGATCCGGTGGGAAGCAGGGCGACACTCGCTTCCCCGGTCATCCACGAGAGCACATCCTGATTGAGATCCAGGCCAAGCAGCCGATCAATCACCTTGATTGGATCCACGGCCGGGCCCGTGGCTCCCAGGTGTTGCCTCAGGTTTGCCGCCTGCAGCTGCGCGTACTGGACGAGCACTCCCGGGTTTGTCAGCGCGGCGTACAAGAGAGTACCGGCGGGGAGAATGCCTGCCGTGGCGCCACTGGTCGGCACAAGATTCGGTGTTTCGGCCAGGAGACCCGTGGCCACTCTGGGGCCGGCGGTAACCAGGAGCCCGTTGGTCTCCGCGCTCACCGAGAACGCCTGGCTCAAGGTTCCGACCAGCGTCTGTCCTGGTGCCTTCCGGGGCATCAGGGCAGCGGCGAGCTGCTGATCAGCGGTCAGATCGGTGTGAAAGAACATGGTGGCCACCCGACCGCTGGGCAAGGCGGCGAGGGTAGTCTGGAAGTCAGGATTGGCGGCCAGAGTGGAAGCGCTTCCGGTGGCGGCATCAATGGCCGCGTCGATGGTCGGCAGGTCGCCGGATACGATCGCGGTGTCTTTCACCACGGCGATCTGGAGGTTTATCGCCTGCAGCCGGCTCAGTTCGGGCGCGGAAAGATTCACGCCCGCGCCGGCCGTGCGTACCACACTGGCCACGTTTAGACTGCTAATCGCCACGCCATCGTGGGTCGAGGTCGTACTGCCGGAAAGTCCCTGGAGCATCAAGGCTCCTTGCAAGGCCGCGGCCCCCACCCCAGGCCGGAGCCCAGCCTCCACCAGGATGTGGAACTGGGGCACTATCTTGCCGCCGACCGCCGTCGCGGTGGTTACGGGAAGCATCGACACGGCCGCCTCACCGTTAAAAACTCCGTTCAGCCCAGCCATGAGTTGAGAAACCATGCCGAAAAGGCGCGTGTTCGTGCCACCTGTTTGGCCGCCCATAAGGGCGCCAAGGTTTACCTTGCTCAGAACCGCATGTTCCAGCGCTGTCAGGTTCGGGTTCTGGTCGGCGGCGGTTGCCTGGACGGCGGTAAAGAGGGTCGCGTTGGCGGGGGTCATCGCGGCAAAATCGCTCTGGGCGATTCCGTTCCCGCCGGCGGCGCGCGCCTGATAGACCGCTGCTCCCCAGGTTGGCGTGAGGGCGAGCACGAGGCCCGCCGCGACGAGTATGCGTGGTCGTCTCATGGTACTCATTCCCCGTTTGGCTAGTGCTTCGGTTCGAGAACTCACTGTCCAGTCTACCGTGCCTCACCTATCGGGGATAGGCGGTGCGCCTACGCCTGGATTTCTGGGTTGGGGTGCCGGCGGATGGTTGGTTGAAGCGTGCGAGGGGTGGGGCCGAACGCTACCAGGCACATCACCACGCTGAGCGCGGTGAGCCCATAGCAGTCCACTCCGCTCGTCAGGCGCCCCCACCAGTTGGCGCCGGCGGACCAGGTGATCATTTCGGCGAACGGGAGGGCCAGGACCAGGTAGGCAGTCACGGCGGTCGCGTGCCAGGGCCGCCAGCGAGGCTGCTGGGCCATGATCACGAAGAGGAAGGCGATACCGGGCAAAAGCCAGGTCAGGTGCATGTTCTCGGTGAAAGGAATGCCGAGGAGAAGCACGGTCAGAATGGCGTAAAATTGCAGGAGGCCGGCCCGAAGATCGCCGGGTTCGGGCCGACGCAGTAATCGCCAGGCTACCACCGCCGCGATCAGGGGGAAGAGTCCCTCGCTCAGCAGGAGCAGAATTCCGCCCAGCCCGGTTGGTTGGCGGTCGAGCGCGGGAGCGAGGAAGCGGCTCACCTGACCATGCCAGGACTGATTGAGCGGCAAGACCCCGAAGGCATTGGCCCAGCCGGACGCTACTTTTCGGTATTCCCAAGCCACTGCCAGGGGAACGGCCCGCAGGGAGATCGCCACCCCAGCCAGTCCGGTCACCACATAGGCGCGGAGCAGCGGCCAGGCTCGCCGCAGAAGGAAGTAGACCACGATAATCCCCACCGTAGGCTTGATCAAGGTGATGCAGGCCAACAGCACGCCGGCGGCCGTCTGATTTCCGCGGCGGTACAGTACATAGGAGGCGAGGCAGAACAGGGTAATGGTCAGATCGATCTGACCGTTGCCGAGACCCATGTCCAGGGGGAAGAAGCCGTAGATGGCGCTGATCAGGACCAACTCACGGAAGGCGCGGGCTCGCGAAATCCTGACGATCATCACCACGAGGACGGCCAGCATGGAAAGATTGAGGGCGTCCCAGAGGGCCAGAGAGAGCCGGGGCGGAATATCGGTCAGCGGCCGGGCGAGGACGGCCAGCGGAGGAGGATAGACGAAGGGAGTATTGGTCATTCCGAGGATGTGGCGAAGATTCGGTTGGGCCAGGAAGTGGAGGGCGGGGCCGTAAATGTCCTGGCCTTCGGCCTGGCTGTCCGCGGCGGTCAGGACGGCGCGGAAGTCCGCCCCGGTCTCCGGGACGATGCCATGCAACACCTGGAGGAAGACAAAGGTTCCCAGGGAAACCAGGACCGCGACCAGCACGGCGTACCGCTGCGCGGGTGCCGTCCGTTCCAGGGCCGCCACGGTGATGTTGGGCCGCGTCTTAACCCGGTTGAGGCCGGCTACTCGCTCTTCGCGCGCCGCGACCCGAACGTTAGTACTCAATGGGAACCACCACCGTTTGCCTCACGCGCCTCAGCGCCGGGTGGCGGGCCGACCAAGTATGGGCCATGTATGGTATTCCCCCGTGGTCCCCTGAACAAGAAAAAGCGGGCAACTCGCTGTATCGCGGTGTGCCCGCCTGTACCGGTGCCGAGGAGGGGACTCGAACCCCTATGAGCGTAATGCTCGCTAGCCCCTCAAGCTAGTGCGTCTGCCAGTTCCGCCACCTCGGCATGCTTTTGGCAGTATAGGGCCAGGAAGTCATTGTGTCAAACCTCATTTACATAACTTCATGGTCCGGTTGACAGGTGAGTGGGGAGCCAGTAGACTTTCGTAGAGGCAAAATCGAGGGGACGTTATCCGCGGTGGAGTGCGATCTTCGTCAATTCGCGCCGCCGCCCTGGGCCTTGCGCCAGTGATCCGAGACACCAATAGGGGAAGCAACCGTTCAACGTTGAAGACCCGAGAGGGCCGGCCCGTGAGGGGCATGTGCAACGTCAAAGGAGTTCGAGAAGAAGTGGGCCGTGAGCCCACTTCTTCTTATCTACACCGCAAAGTGCAGGCGAGGATACAGCGGACCACGGAGCCTGGGAACGGAAAAGACGATGAAGAACGACTTCCTCACGGCGATCCTGCAAATCACTGATGAGAAGCACCTGGCGAAGGACATCGTGATTCAGGCGATTGAGTCCGCCCTTACCGCGACCTATAAGCGCAACCTCGGCCCAGTGCCCGAGGTACACGTGCGCCTCAACGAGCATACCGGGGAGTTCCGCATTTTCGCCGAGAAACGGGTGGTGATCGACGCCGACGATACGCGGGTCGAGATTTCCCTCAAAGACGCGCAGGAACTGCCGCGGAGCGCCAAGCTGGGCGACGTGGTCGAGGTGGAAATCGAGAAGCCGCAGGACTTTGGCCGGATCGCCGCGCAGACCGCTCGCCAGGTGATCATGCAGCGGATCAGCGAGGCGGAGCGCGACACCCTCTACGCCGAGTTGGTGGGGCGGGAAAACGACCTGCATCCTGGCGTGGTGCAACGCATCGAGCCCGGCAAGGGCGTGATTCTGGATCTGGGAAAAGTGGAGGCGGTGTTACCCCCACAGGAGCAGGCGCCCGGGGAACACTATCGAGTTGGTCAGCGGATGAAGGTCTACCTGACTCAGGTCAACAAGGGCCAACGCGGCCTGGAAGTACTGGTCTCACGCACCAACCGCAACTTGGTCAAGCGTCTCTTTGAGCTCGAGGTGCCGGAGATTTTTACCGGGGTGGTGGAGATCAAGGCGATCGCTCGTGATCCGGGGGTCCGAACCAAGGTGGCGGTAGCCGCGCGGGTGGAGGGGGTGGATCCGGTCGGCGCCTGCGTTGGCCAGCGCGGGGTGCGGATTCAGAACGTGGTCAATGAACTGAACGGAGAAAAAATCGACGTGGCCCAGTGGCACCCCGACCCCGCTACCTTCGTCGCGAACGCCTTGAGGCCGGCTACCGTCCTCAAGGTCAGTGTCGATGAAGCGGCCAAGAGCGCCGTGGTAGTGGTACCGGAAAGGGAGCTTTCCCTGGCTATCGGGAAGGACGGGCAAAATGCCCGTCTGGCCGCGCGCCTCACCGGCTGGCGGATTGACATCAAGAAACCGTCCGACCAGCCGGCCAGCGGGCCGGCCGGGCAGCCCGCGGGCGCGCATGCCGCCGAGAAGGGATAGGTCATATGGCGGACAAGGCGGCCGCGCCGCCCAAGAAAACCAAGGCGCGCGCCCCGCGGCCCCTGCCGGAGCGGACCTGCGTGGCCTGCAGGGTCTCTCGGCCCAAGCGCCATCTGGTGCGCTTGGTGCGGACGGCGGAGGGAACGGTTGAGGTAGACAGAACGGGAAAGCGGGCTGGACGGGGTGCGTACCTCTGTCCGGCCCAGGTGTGCTGGCGGCTGGCCCGGACTCGGAAGAGCCTGGATCAAGCCCTGGCGGTGCCGGTCGGCGTTGAGGCATGGGCGGCGTTGGATGGGTACGCGGAACGATTACCAGTAGTCCTTCGAGAGAACTTAGGGGACGGAGATATTCATGGCGGGACCGAGACCAAATAGCCCCGGTAGGGGCGGATCGAGAAGACCAGGGGGACGGGGACCAGGCGGACGGCCCACCGGACGTGGCGGCGGCAGAGGGCCGGGCCCGATTGCCGCGCCGGTGGAGACGCGCGTCGAGGCGGCAAAGCCGTCCTCGGTGGAGCTTCCCAGTGTGATGACGGTCAAGGAATTGGCCGACGTGTTGCTGGTTGAGCCCGTGCAGGTGATGAAGCTCCTGATCAAGAACGGCATGATGGCGACGATCAACCAGGAGATCGACTTCGATACCGCCGCCATCGTGGCGACCGAGATGGGGATCGACGCTTCCGAGCAGAAGCTGCAAGCGGCGGAAAGCCAGGACCAGCCGGAGGAAGTAGCGGGGGCGCCGATCGTCGAGGAAGACCCGGCGAAATTGCAGCCGCGCCCGCCCGTGGTGACGATCATGGGCCACGTCGACCATGGGAAGACGACGCTCCTGGACGCCATTCGCCAGACCAACGTCGCGGGCGGTGAGGCCGGCGGCATTACCCAGCATATCGGCGCCTACCAGGTGGAGAAGAACGGGCGGAAGATCACCTTCCTCGACACTCCAGGACACCAGGCGTTCACCCAGATGCGCGCCCGCGGCGCCCAGGTCACCGACCTGGTGATCATCGTGGTCGCGGCGGATGACGGGGTGATGCCGCAAACCCGCGAGGCCATCGCTCACGCGCGGGCGGCCAACGTGCCGATCGTGGTGGCGATCAACAAGATCGACGCGCCCGGCGCCAATCCAGAGCACGTCAAACAGGAATTGGCCGAGGTGGGCGTCCAGGTCGAGCAATACGGCGGCGACGTAGTGAGCGTCGAGGTGTCGGCCAAGAAGCGCCTGCATCTGGATGAGTTGCTGGATATGATTCTGTTGGTCACCGAAATCCAGGATCTCAAGGCAAACCCGGATCGTCCGGCGATCGGTGCCGTGGTCGAGGCTCGCCTGGACCGGATGAAAGGCCCAATGTGTACGGTCCTAATTCGGGCTGGTACCTTGAAGCTCGGCGAAACCGTGGTGGTCGGCAGTTCATTCGGGAAGATTCGCGCCATGTATAACGATCGGGGCAAACCGATCAAGTCCGCGGCCCCCTCGACCCCGGTGGAAATCCTGGGCTTGCTGGAGGTTCCGGCGGCTGGGGACACCTTGCAGGTGTTTGGCGACGAGCGGTTCGCCCGCAGCCTTTCCCAGGAGCGGATCCGTGAGCGGCGGGTCGAATCCTTGCAACCGACCAAGAAGTTGGGGCTTGCCGATCTATCAAACTTTATCCAGGCCGGCCAGATGAAGGATCTGAATATCGTCCTCAAGGGCGACGTAAAGGGCTCCATTGAGGCGGTCCAGGGCGCCCTGCAGCGGCTCAGCACGGACGCGGTGACGGTCAGGGTATTGCTCGCCGACACCGGCGCGGTCACGGAGTCGGACATCCAACTGGCGTCCGCCTCGCGGGCCCTGGTGGTCGGCTTCAACGTGAAGTTGGATCCCTCGGCGCGGAGGGCGGCGGATGTCTCGGACGTGGACATTCGCTTCTATGATATCATCTACAAGCTGACCGAGGATATCGAGGCGGCGCTCCGCGGCATGCTCGACCCGGTATTCACCGAGGTGATCACCGGCCACGCCGAGGTGCTGCAAGTCTTCGCGACCTCGAAAACGGAGAAGGCCGCCGGCTCCCGAGTGGTGGATGGCACCATTCATCGCGGTGATCAGGTTCGGATTATCCGCGACGGCAAGGTGGTCCACGAAGGCAAGGTCGGCTCGCTTCGCCGTGGCCGCGATGACGCGCGCGAGGTCGCCACGGGCTTTGAATGCGGGATCATGGTTGAGTCGTATAATGACTTCGTGGTGGGAGACATTGTCGAGACCTGGACGCGGGAAAAGGTCGCCTGAACATGGCCCAATATCGCCAGGAGCGGTTAAGTCACGAAATCCAGCGCATCGTCAGCGAGATGATGCAGTTTGAATTGCGCGACCCACGCATCCACATGGCCAGCGTGACCCGGGTCGAGGTAAGCGGCGATATGCGGCACGCCAAGGTCTATATCAGCGCGGTGACCGAGGAGGACCGGGAGGAAGCGGCCCGTGTCCTCCAGCGGGCCCGCGGGTTCCTCCGCAAGGGGGTGGCCTCGCGCTTGAGCATGCGGGTCACCCCGGAGTTGCATATCCTGGCGGACAAGGCTATAGTGGGGGGCGACCAGGTACTGGCCATGATCCGCGATCTGGCGGAGCCGGTGGATAACCATGGGCGCTAGCGGTGGGACGCCGCCAGACGTGGGGAGCAGCCATCTCACCCGCGCCGAAGCAGCCACCCTCCTCCGATCCGCCGATTCCCTCGTGCTCTACACCCATCGAAACCCAGATGGAGACTCCGTCGGTTGCGTCACCGCCCTGGCCGCGACGCTTGAGGCACTGGGCAAGCAGGTGCGGATGATCTGTCCGGATCCTCTCCCTTCCTATCTACTGGCGGTTCCTGGCTCCATGGCGATCACGACCGTACCGGAGTTGGTACCCGCCGACCTGGTGGTAAGCATTGACGTGTCGGACCCTGGCCTGCTGTTTCCCCTGGCGGCGGCCGAACCAGGATACTTCGCCGGCGTACACTCGCTCAATATCGACCATCATTTCAGCAACACGCGGTATGCCCGATACAACTTGGTCGATCACACGGCGGCGGCGGCCACCGAGATAGTCTTTGATCTGATTCGCGAGCTTGGCCTACCCCTGGATCTTGATCTCGCCACCTCGCTGATGTATGGCATCGTGAACGACACGCACTCCTTCCAGAACAGCAACACCACCCCGAGGACCCTGGCCATGTCGTCCGAATTGGTGGCCGCCGGGGCCAACCTCAGCCGGATCGTGTTCGATCTCTTGCTGGTGCGGAGCGCCGCGTCGGCTCGCCTCTGGGCTCTGGTCCTGCCAACCCTGCTGTTTCACGACCATGAACGGGTGGCCTTCCTGACCGTCACGCAGGAGGCACTGACTCGCGCCGGCGCCGGCATGACCGATGCCGATGGCCTGGTGGAGTTCCTCCGGAATATCCGGAATGTTGACCTCGCGGTGCTGTTCAAGGAAACCGACCCCGACACCTACCGGCTGAGTATGCGGGCGAGCGAGGCGCTGGACGCCACGGTAGTCGCGGGAGCCTTCGGCGGCGGCGGCCATCAGCGCGCGGCGGGCTGCGACATCAGCGCACCCCTCGCCGTCGCTCAGGCCAAGGTGCTGGCGGAGTATCTCGGAGCCCGGCAGGCGGGATAGCATCAGCAGATGAACGGCATCCTCGCGGTTGATAAACCCAAAGGGTGGACCTCGCACGACGTGGTGGCGCGGGTGCGCCGGTGGAGCGGCCAGCGCCGGGTTGGGCACGCCGGTACCCTGGATCCCATGGCGACCGGAGTCTTGTTGGTCTGCCTGGGTGAGGCAACTCGGATGAGCGACGACTTGATGCGCGGGGTCAAGTGGTACCTGGCGCGGATCCGCTTTGGTGTACGCACCGATACAGATGACGCAACCGGCCAGGCGGTTGAGCACCGCCCGGTAGGTTTTCGGATCACTGACCTGGAGGGCGCGCTCCGCGGGCAAGTGGGGAACATTCGGCAGGTGCCGCCCGCCTTCGCGGCAATCAAACAGCACGGCAGGCCCGTGTATAAGGCCGCGCGCGCGGGCGAAGTGGTGGAACTGGCGCCGCGCTCAGTGACCGTCTACACCATCGCGCTGCTCTCGCTGAACGACGCACAAACAGAAGTGGCGGCCGGCGATTCGCTGATCCACTCCGCTGACCTCCTGATCTCCTGCTCCAAGGGAACCTACATTCGCTCGATCGCTCGTGACGTGGGCGAGACACTTGGCTGTGGGGGGCACCTTTCCGGCTTACGGCGGCTGGCCAGCGGCTCGATCACCACCGCGAACTGTGCCGGCATCCCCACCCTGGAGGAAGCGGTAGCCGCCGGCGGGTCCGCGGCCCTGCTGTTCCACCTGTTGCCCCTCGATCTGGCGGTCAGCGACCGGCCCGCCTGCATGCTGGGAGAGGCCCTGGAAGCGCTGGTCCGCACTGGACGCCCGGTGAGCGTCCCCGTGACGCCCCCGATCCCCGACCTGCGCGTGTATGGGGCGAGCGGCGAGTTGGCGGCCATGGCCGCGCCGGTTGGCGGCCACTTGTATCATCCCCAGCGCGTGTTCGCGCCAGCCGGAGTAGGGTGATGCGGGTCGTCCGCTCGTTCGAGGAGCCGCCGATCGCGGGGCCTGCCTTGCTGACCATCGGCACCTTCGATGGGGTACATCGGGGCCATCGGTTCTTGCTGGAGCAAGCGCGTGACCGGGCGCTTGAGCACGGCCTCGGCCTGGTAATCGTCACCTTTGATCCCAGTCCGGCCGTGGTATTGCGGCCTGGCTTGCGCCGCTATCAACTGACCACCGCCGAACGGAAGCTGCGTCTCCTGGGGGCGCTCGAACCGGCGGCGATCGTACAGGTACCCTTCACGCTCGAACTCTCGCGCTGGAGCGCCGCCCAGTTCATGGACGCGCTGGAGGCGCGCATGGACTTGCGGGAACTGTGGCTGGGCGAGGACTTTCATTTTGGCCATGGGCGCGAGGGCGGCGTAACCATGCTGGTGGAGCGGGCCCAACAGTCAGGCTTCTCTCTCCACATCGTCCCGCGGGGCATGGAGGACGCGGCGGGCATCTCCAGCACCCGAATCCGCCAGGCATTGGCGAGGGGTGCGGTTGAGGAGGCCCTGCCGTTGCTTGGCTACCCGTTTACCCTTGATCTCGGCTCGCCGGCGGCGCGGGAACCGGTCGATGGACTGGTCCAATCACGGTATGCCGTCCCCGAGACCCTGGCGATCCCAGCCACCGGCGTCTACGCGGTCCTGGGCAAGACCGGGCCTGACGGCGGAGCATTCCCGGCCGCCTGCCTGATCGAGGACGGGACGCCGCTACCGATCACCCTCGTACGGCGGGCGGAGGAC
>Ga0307374_10010039_pt1 | contig 13818 bp, 7 predicted proteins | sample OX3MG_FD_202532 | JGI IMG/M metagenome (GOLD analysis project Ga0307374, IMG submission 202532) | Soil microbial communities from Risofladan, Vaasa, Finland - OX-3 | ecosystem: Environmental > Terrestrial > Soil > Coastal area > Acid sulfate soil | place: Finland: Risofladan, Vaasa | collected... | reverse complement strand
CGTCGTAGCGGCTGTAATAGAAGCCCTTGCCGTCGGGGGTCCACGACGCGCCGGAGAACTTGACCCACTTGAGGTGATCCTCGAGGTCCTTTCCGGTTTCCACGTCGCGCACGCGCCACTCCTGCCAATCGCTGCCAGCCGACGCCAGTCCGTAGGCCAGGAGCTTGCCGTCATCGCTGACGGCGATGCCGGTCAGGGCCACCGTTCCCTCGTCGGAGAGCGCGTTGGGGTCGAGCAACAGCCGCGGCCTGGCATCGAGCGTCGGCGCCCAATAGAGGACGCTCTGGTTCTGCAGGCCGTCGTTGCGGCTGTAGAAGTACGTTCCGCCATGCACCGAGGGGGTGCCGAACTTCTCGAAGTCCCAAAGCTTCGTCAGCCGCTTGCGGATCGCCTCGCGCTGGGGGATCGCCTCCAGATAGCCGAACGTCAGCTTGTTTTCGGCTTCGATCCAGCTCCGCGTTTCCTCGCTGTCGGGGTCTTCCAGCCAGCGGTAGGGGTCGTGTACCTGGGTGCCGTGGTAATCATCGGTTTGGTCGCTTTGGCGGGCGTCGGGATACTTGAACTCGGGCGTTTTCGATTTGCCACTCGGTTTTGCGGCGGGCTTGCGAGGGGCGGCACCGGCCGGGCCGGCCGCCAGTAGCACCACCGCGAGCAGGGTGAGGGCGAATCGTTGACTTTGCCGAAATCCCGTTGGGAGTAGCGGAATTCGTGAGAATTTCGGGACACGAGGTACAGCCACGGTCGGAACTCTCACGAGTTCCGCTACGGCGTGCGGATCCGGCTTGGCGAGTCGTTGCACGGGAGAGGATCTCCGACGAGGTTTGGGCGGCGCGGATGCGTATGGAACTGTTGTAGCGGACGAATGGCCAAAACGCCACGGGCAACCCGCGCGGGCGTCTCGACGCCGTCTGATTCGACGGAAAAAATTGACTTTCTCCGCCATTGACGTACCGTTTTGGAACAGCGGCGCGATCGACCGAGCTCCAGCCGGTTGATCCGTTCGCCACACATCTCCCCCGGCTTGGTTCTTGTCTGTTTCCACTCGCGAATAGAGGTACGAGTATGAAGATCCGTTGTTTAAGGTCGCTCTTGGCGTTGGCCTTGGTGAACTGCCTGGCCGTATCGGCCTCGGCTCAAACAAAGTCCTCGTTCCAACCGTCCGATCGGCCGCTGGGGCTGCCCCTGGTCGGCAAGACCTATTTGAGCGGCTCGGACACCACTTCGACAAGCTTCAACACCAACAAGCAAACCTTCCTGAACATCATCACCACGAACCTTCCGGAAACGGTGGCCTACACCGGCGCGAACTTGAACCAGTTGGATCCCACGCGGCTGTATTTCATGTTCGCTTACGCTCCGCGAGTTTACTACATCTACGAAGGCGCTTGCTACAACAACGCGCTGGGCGTGACCATCGCCACGGTGGCGGCCCCCACCTCGACGCCGGTGTCAGGCACCAGCTACACGGTATTTCCATTGGCCCACTCGAGCATCAGCCCGGTCTGCGCAGACAATTCCGGGGTGCGCTCGACATCCTATCCGCTTCTGGCGGGCGACTTCGTGCAGTTGCCGACGATCAATGCGGGCCAACAACTCGCGTTCTTCATCATGGCTGACATGGACAGCAATTGGAACCCGGCCAACATGTACTACAACGGCGCCGCCAACAATGCCGACAGCTTCCCGCACATGATCGCGTTTTTCCCCAACAACAGTCAGTACCTGATCATTGGGTTCGAGGACATGTACAACGGCGGTGACAAGGATTGCAACGACCTGATGTTCGTGGTTGACATCGGGGCGAACAACGCCGCCGCGCTGAGCAACGCGTCGAACCTACCCAAGTAAGGAACGCCATACCCAGCGGCGCTCGGTCGTTGCCGGGCCGCGGAGCGGCCGAAGAGGTGTTCGGGGCACCCGCCGAGCGGGTCGGCGGAGCGTGGGAACAAGGACCCCAAAGGAACCTTGCCGAGAACGATGATCATGCGCGACGGTCGACGAATGCAGCCGCGGTCGCCGGTTCGGCGACGCGGTCCCGCCCGGCGGCGAAGCCGCCTGGGCGCGGTCACGGTCGAGCTGGCCCTGTGCCTGCCGATCTTGCTGACCACGGGATTAGGCATGATCGAGATCTCGAACGTGGTTTTCGTGCAAGCCCGGATGCAAGCCGCGGCTTACGAATCGGTGCGGTTGGCCACGCGGCCCACGACGTCGACTTCGACGGCGGCCACCAGTTCCCAAGTCACCACCTATTGCGAAACCTTGCTCGCCCAGCTTGGCGTCAACGGCGCCACGATCACCCTGACCCCGGCTAGTCTGACGTCGTTACCCCCTCAGACGCTCGTGACCGTCTCAATCAGCGCTCCCTGGAACCAGAATTCACCCACATCGTTCGTTCTGAACAGCTCACTCACCATGACGACTCAGGCCACTTTGATCGTCGAGTAGGAAACTTGCCATGCAAATCAAGAAAATGAAAACCGGCCGAAACCCTCGTGCGCGACGGGGAGCGATCACCGTGCTCATGGCCGTGACGATCGCGATGCTGATGATCATTACGGCCTTCGCGGTCAACGTCGCCTACATGCAGATGGTGCGCGAACAACTCCGCATCGCCTGCGATTCGGCGGCCAAGGCCGCCCTGGTGAACCTGGGCGCGACGCAAAACCAAACGACCGCGGCCGCATTCGCGCAGACGGTCTCCAACAACAACCTCGTCGCCGGCAATCCGCTCCAGTTGCCCGCCAGCAGCATCGTTTTCGGCAACGCCACCCAGGGCGGTAACGGCGTCTACTCCTTTACCGCGAATGGCTCTCCGCTCAACGCGGCGCAGGTCACGGCCAGCGTCAGCCCACCCTTGTTCCTCAAGACGTTCCTTCCCATCAGCACCTTCAGTACCACGCAGGTCTCACTGACGACGCGCATCAGCCACGACATTTGCCTCGTGCTCGATCGATCGGCCTCGATGGCCTTCGACCTGAGCGCCAACGAGTTCAGCTATCCTTCCGACGTCAGCACGGGAAAGAACCCGCTGCAAATCTACTTCTCGCCGCCGAGCTCCACGGCCAGCCGCTGGCAAGCGCTGACCGTCGCAGTCAACAATTTCATCACCACGCTGCAAGCCCGCAACCTCGACGTCCACGTGGCCCTGGTGACCTATGCCGAGACGTATTCGTTCGGAACGTTCTCCTCGACGGAAGCTTCGCTCGACGTCAATCTGACTTCGAATCTTGGCTTGATCACGACCGGCATGAACGCCTGGGGGCAGCAGCCGCTGATCGGCGATACGAACATCGAGGCCGGGCTCGCGATGGCGGAGTCCGAGCTGACCGGACCGCGTTCGCGGACCACGGCCAACCGCACGATCATTCTGTTGACCGACGGCGTCGCGACCACCGGCAACACGAATATCGCGAGCCTGACACAGAGCGATCGCACGAGCTCGCAGATCGTGACGCAAGTGATTACTTTTGGCGCCGAGGCCGCTTCCGGGGCCGTCCAGACGGCGATGATGAGCGCCGCGACGAACGGCAACGGCATGTTTTTCAACGCTCCCACCGCGGCCCAACTGCAGCAAGCCTTTCAAACGATCGCCGATAGCTTACCGGCGGTGCTGATCAAGTAGGACCCCTCTCCATGAAACACGCTTGTCGGATCGATCCCTCGCGCCGCGGCTCGACGACGGTCGAACTGGCCCTTTGCGTTCCGATCATGCTCACCGTCATCTTCGCGATCCTGGAGTTCTCGCGCGCCTTGCAGCTCCAGCAGTCGGTCCGCCAGGCGGCCTTCGAGGGCGCGCGCGCGGGAGTCGCGCTCGATGCCGTCACGTCCGACGTCACCAACGCCGCGACGGCGATCGCGTCGATCGTCGGGATCACGAACCCAACGATCACGGTCGCGCCCAACCCGCTCAGCTACGGCAGCACGACGGTCACCGTCACGGTCTCGACCACTCCCGCGAGCAACGGCTGGTTTCTCCGCTTCTTCAACACGAGCAGCGTGATTTCGTCGACGATCACGTTGGATCGTGAAGTGCAGTCGATCTCGGTGCCGGGCTCGGGAAGCTAGAAAGCCGCTTCCCGGACCACGCGAAAGCCCGTCGTGGCGTCGGCGTGCTCAGGCGCGCTGGCGATCCGGGCGCTGGCGCGCGGGACCGCGGCACTCGACCAATCGCCGCCTCGCAAAATACGCGGCCCCTGGCTCGGCCCGCGCGGATCGTCCGCGGTTTCGGCCGTGTACCGCCGTTGACCGTCAAAGCACCACTCCCGGGCGTTGCCCAGCATGTCGCAAAGGCCCAGAGCGTTGGGCTCCAGCAGGCCCACGCGGTGCGTGCGCCCGCCGGAGTTGCCGCCGTACCACGCCTGTTGGATGGTCTGGTCGGCGCCGCCGGCTGCGCGGCAGGCGTACTCCCACTCGGCCTCGGTGGGCAAACGGTACGTCATCCGCTCTTTTTGACTGAGCCAACGGCAAAAGGCCTGGGCATCGTGCCAACTCAAGCCGACGGCCGGATGATGGTCGGTCTGCGAAAATCCCGCCGGCTGGGACCGATCGCCTCCGGAGCGGTTTGCTTCCGCGGTGGTTCGGTGGCCGCTTTCGGACACGAAACGCCCGAACTCGCCGACCGTTACTTCATTGACGGCGCAATAGAACGGCCGCGCGATCACGACACGGTGCCTGGGCCGTTCGTTCGCCGGCGAAGAATTCGAGGCGCTTCCCATCCAGAACTCTCCCGGAACGACCAGTGCCAGCCGCATCCCCAGCGAGTTCGTCTCGAATTCCGGCAAACTCGGCTGGGATTCGGTAGGATCCGGCTGGCCACGAGACAAGACGACCATCAAACCCACCAGCGTCGCCGCGCCCGCGAACCAACCCCACGATAACCGCCGGCGGTCGCCATCCGTGGCACTCGCCGTCCGGCCGCCGGAACCTTCGGCCGACATACGGTCGCTGACCGGGCGCGAACGCCGAGGGGCTGACGCCGGGGCTCCCGCCGAGACGCTGCGCGGGTACCCCGGGGTCGGCTCGCCATCCGCGTGCTCGGCTCGCTTTTTGTCGTCGGCCGAACGCGACGGCGTCGATTCCAAGGCGCGCAATGACGCGATCACGTCCTGCATGGATTGCGGCCGATCGCCCGGCCGTTTAGCGACCATTGCCCGGAAAAACTCATCCAAAGCCGGCGAGACGTCGCCGCGAACGCCCCGCAACGACGGGATGGGGTGCTCGCGGTGGGCGACGATCAGCTTGACCGCCGTATCGCCGTGGTAAAGGTGCTCGCCCGTCAAGAGCTTGTAAAGCGTACAGCCCAGGCTATAGACGTCGGAGCGCTCGTCGGCCTGTCGGGTGTCTTCGGCTTGTTCGGGGGCCATGTACTCGACGGTGCCGACGACGACACCGGTAACGGTCAGGTCCGTGCCGCCGGCGTGCTGGTGGGCTTCCACGGCTTCGCGCAGCGACGCCAGGCCGAGATCGAGGACCTTGACATGCCCGTCAGGCGCCAAAAGCAGGTTGGCGGGCTTGATGTCACGGTGGACGACGCCTTGAGAGTGGGCATAGGCCAAGGCCTCGGCGGCCTCGGTCAGGTAGGCAATCGCGTCGTCAAGGGGCAAAGGCCCGTGCTCCTTGACCTGTTGCGCCAGGTTGGGACCATCGACGAATTCCATCACCAGGAATTGACGGCCATCGACCTCGTCGGCGTCATAGGCCGTGACGATGCGGGGGTGCGACAGCTTCGCCGCGGCGCGCACCTCGCGGCGGAACCGCGCGACCAAATCGGGCGATTCCTGGGCGTCGTCCGCGAGCACTTTGAGCGCCACGATGCGATCCATTTGTCGGTGCCGGGCTTTGAACACCTTGCCCATGCCGCCCGCGCCGATTTCGTCGAGCACCACATAATTGCCCAGCAGCAGCGGCTCGCGCCGGCCGCGATAGACGTGAGCGGCCTGGAACCTGGTCAACTTTCCATCGCGGACCAATGCCCGCGCCAGTTGCTCGCCGTCGGTCGGGCGTTGGGCCGGCGGTAAGCCGCGTTGGAACGCTTGCAGCTCGCCGGCCGACACCAGGCCGCTGGAGCGGAGCCGCTGGACGTATTGCTTGAGTGAGATCGCCATCGCGCGTTCCCAACGGGGACGTTCCCCTCCGCGGTCTTGAGTAAGGCACTTTCGCGGCGGATTATACGCGCTTGCCGCTTCCGCGGCGATGCCGAACAGGACAAAGAAAGCCGCCTAGGGCGGCTTCAGACCGGGCGACGGCTCGCGAATCTCGATCGACGTTCGGTGGCCGCAAGGCCGCCCTCCGGCTTGCGCTTGCATTCCGCCGCCGGGTGTGAAATACTCGCTTGCGCCGTCTTGCGTTCAACGCCGCTGGTTGGTTACGAGGAGCACGCCGATGGGCCGCCAAGATCGAGTTGGCAAAGCCAAAGTCTTGTCCACGGACGCCAAGACGGTCGAGCACATCTGCCAGCGCTTCGAGGACGCCTGGCAAGCGGGTGGGGCGCCGCGACTGGAAGATTTTCTCGAGCAGGCGCCGGCCGCCGATCGCGACGCGTTGTTGCGCGACCTGCTGCGTCTGGAATTGAGCTATCGCGCCGGCCAAGGCCCCGGCGCGACCCCCGAGGAGTACCAGGCCCGCTTCCCGGCACACGCCGATTGCATCGCGGCGGCTTTCGACCATGCTCGTTTCCGGCCCGGTTCCTGGGCCGCCGACGGCTCCAGCCGAAATCCATCGCAGGCGGATACGGCGGTCCCGCGCGTCGCCGACGGCGCGCCTCCGCCGGACGACGGCGCAAAGGCGCCCGAACGGATCGGCCGCTATCGGATCCTGCGGCTGCTCGGCCAAGGTGGTTTCGGCGTCGTCTGGCTCGCCGACGACGAAGACCTGCGGCGGCACGTCGCGCTTAAACTGCCCCACCGCGCCAGGCTCTCCACCCCGGCCAGTCTGTCGGAGTTTCTCCGCGAGGCGCGCACGGCCGCCGGACTGAAGCACCCGGGCATCGTCACGGTGCATGACGTGGGCCGGCTCGATGACGGCCGCTGCTACGTGGTGATGGAATACGTCGAAGGGAAATCGTTGGCCGAGCAACTGCGGGCCGGACGGCCGCGTTTCGAGGAGGCGGCCGACTGGGTAGCGCAAGTGGCCGAGGCGGTCCACTACGCCCACAAGCAGGGCCTGGTCCACCGCGACTTGAAGCCGGCCAACATCCTGCTCGACGCGGCGGGCCGACCCCATGTGGCCGACTTCGGCCTGGCCCTGCGCGAGGAAGAATTCGGCCGTTCGTACCCCAGCGCGGGCACTCCGGCCTACATGAGCCCCGAACAGGCCCGCGGCGAGGGGCACCTGGTCGACGCGCGCAGCGACGTCTATAGCCTGGGCGTCGTGCTCTACGAGCTGCTCGCCGGGCGGCGTCCCTACCGCCACCGGAGCGCACCGGAATTGCTCGACGAGATTGCTTCGGCCGAGGTTCGTCCGCCGCGGCAGCTCGACGACGCGATCCCCAAGGAGTTGGACCGGATCTGTCTCAAAGCCCTGGCCAGGCGCGTTTCCGACCGCTACAGCACGGCGTTCGACCTTGCCGCGGACCTCCGCCATTGGCAAGCCAAGCGCAAAAGCCGCCGTGCCGAACGGCGAGCGGAGGACGTAAGCCCCCCGGTGATATCGCCTGTGGCCCCCACGCCGGCGCAAAACCTGGCGCCGGACGTCACCCCGCTGACACCCGCCTCGGATTCCGACGCGGAGCGCACTCCAGCGAGGGGCTTACGCCCCCCGCTCGCGAGGGTGGTTCCCAAGGGGCTGCGCTCGTTCGACGCTCACGATGCCGACTTCTTCCCGCGGCTGCTGCCCGGCCCGACCGATCGCGACGGCCTGCCTGAGATCCTGCGCTTCTGGAAAACGCAAATCGACGAGACCGATGCCGACCGCACGTTCCGCGTGGGCCTGATCTACGGTCCCAGCGGCTGCGGGAAATCGTCATTGATCAAGGCCGGCGTGCTGCCGCGGCTGGCCGATCACGTGCAGGCGGTCTACCTGGAGGCCACCTCCGACGACACCGAGCCGCGGCTCGTCGCGCTGCTGCGCAAAACTTGTGGAGTGGGCTTCCCCGCCGCCCTCGGTAGCCGGCCCGATCCGCAAGCGGACACCCCCGCGGACGCGGGCGCCGCGCCAGAAAGGCGGGCGGCCGGAACGCCCGCACCACAAGTTCAGGCGGGCGGGACGCCCACAGCACAACTGGTCGATTTGATCGCGGCAATACGCCGCGGCGGCGGGTTGGCGCCTGGCCGCAAGGCGCTGATCGTCATCGACCAGTTCGAGCAATGGCTGCACGCGCGGCTCGACGGTGCCGGAAGTGAGCTGATCCGCGCCCTGCGGCAGTGCGACGGCGGCCGTGTGCAGTGCCTGGTGCTGGTGCGCGACGATTTCTGGATGGCGGCCACGCGCTTCATGCGCGAGCTCGACCTGCGTCTGGTCGAGCGGCAGAACAGCGCGGCGGTCGAACTTTTCGATCCGCTTCACGCGCGCCGCGTGCTGGCCGAGTTCGGCCGCTCGTTCGGCCGGCTCGGCCGTGGGGCAGGTTTCCAAGGGGCCAGCAGTCATGCGATATGGCCCCTTGGAATCCTGCCCCACGAGGGCGATCTCACGCCCGAAGAGGTACAATTCATCGAACAGGCCGTTTCGGGACTCGCCGAGGTCGGCAAGCTGGTTCCGGTCCGCCTGGCCCTGTTCGCCGAAATGGTCAAAGGCAAGCCCTGGACGCCGGCCACGCTGCGGGCGATCGGCGGGACCGAAGGCGTGGGCGTGACGTTTCTGGAAGAGACGTTCAGCGCGTCGACCGCCCCACCCGCGCACCGGCTGCATCAACAGGCGGCGCGCGCGGTATTAACCGCTCTTTTGCCTGAATTCGGCGGCGACATCAAGGGTCACAAGCGATCGCGCGACGAGCTGTTGGCCGCGTCGGGCTATGGCACACGCCCCGAGGACTTCGGCGAGTTGCTGCGGATTCTCGACGCCGAGCTGCGGCTGATCACGCCCGCCGACGTCGCGAAGGATGAAGGCGGAAGGATGAAGGATGAAGAAGAGGAAACGGAGCACCGAAAAGATGAAGGCGGAAGGATGAAGCACGACCCACAGGCGTCTCCGGATTCATCCTTCATCCATCATCCTTCATCCTTCCAATTGACCCACGATTACCTCGTGCCCTCGCTGCGCGACTGGCTGACGCGCAAGCGGCGCGAGACGCGGCGCGGCCGTGCCGAGCTGTGCCTTGCCGAACGGGCGGCCGAGTGGAACGCGCGCCCCGACCGCCGGCGCTTGCCTTCGTTTTGGGAGTGGCTCCGCATACGCGCCTGGACCCGGCGCGGCGATTGGTCGCCGCCGCAGAGGCGGATGATGCGAGCCAGTCTGGGTCACCATAGCGCCCGCTGGCTGTCGGCCACGGTCGTGGTGGCCGCGCTCGCCTTCGCCGCTTGGTGGGTCCGCGACGGCATCGTCGAACGACAACGGGCCGAGCGCGCCGGGAGCCTCGTGCAGACCCTGGCCTTGGCCGACACGGCGCAGGTGCCGCGGATCATCGACGAGCTGGCCCCCTACCGTCGCTGGGCCGACCCGTTGTTGCGGTCGGCGTACGAGCGAGCCGCTCCCGCGTCGCGCGAGCGGTTGCACGCCAGCCTGGCTCTGTTGCGGGCCGATGGCGCGCAGGTGACCTATTTGCGCGACCGGCTCTTGACCGCCGGACCCGGTGAATTGCCGGTGATCCGCGACCTGTTGCTTCCCCACAAGGCCGACCTCATCGCACCGCTCTGGCAGGTGCTGGAGAGCGGCGACCGCAACTCGGAAGAGCGGCTGCGCGCGGCTTCGGCGCTGGCGGCGTTTGATCCCGAGAGTGCCCGCTGGGAGCCGCCCCTGCTTTCCCGGGTGGCCGATTGGCTGGTGGAAGCCAACCCGGTGCGGGCCGGGGAGTGGTTGGCGGCGCTGCGACCCGTGGGACCGCGACTGATCGCGCCGTTGACGGGCGCGTTTCGCGCCCCGCAGCGGTCCGAGGCCCAACGCACGCTGGCGGCGAACTTGGTGGCCGACCTTGCGGCGGATGACCCGCGGCGGCTTATCGAGCTCGTCAAGGACGCCGACGCACAGCAGTTTCTCGCTTTGCTCGCGCCGCTGCGCACGCGCCGCGAGGCGGCGGTGGCATTGCTGGAACGCGAGCTCGACGAAACCCCGGCGCCCCAATGGCAAGACCCGCCCGTCGATTCGCACTGGCCGGCCCCCGACGCGGCCACGATCGGGCAAATCGAGCGCGCGCAGGGAATGGTCGACGGACGCTTCGCCTTCTGTCAGACGTTGCCGGTGGACGACCTTGCGCCGGTGGACGAGGCCTTGCGCCCTGCCGGATACCGGCTGCTCCAGGCGCGCCCCTACGCCATCAAGGCGAACGTGCTTGCGGCCGCAGTCTGGCGCCGCGACGCGCGCTGGCGATTCGGCCTTGTCGCCGACGAACTTGCGAGGCACGACGAAACGTCGAGGGCCGACGGCTACCTGCCGGTCGACGTGACCCCTTACGCTCAGCCTGATGACGCGGCCCCCACTCAGGCCCGTTACGCGGCGGTCTGGGTGAAGGACGAACCTGACACCGAAGACGTCAAGTTGGTTTTGGCGGAGGATTACGACGATTACCTGGCCGACGGGCGGCAACGGCTCAACAAGCAGGGGTACGTGCCCGAGACGCAGGCTTTTCTGGAGATTGCGGATCACGCCACCGTGAGCGCGATCTGGCGCAAGCCGAGCCACGTCCCCGAGTACCGGCGTTGGGACCTTGACGCGTACGAGTCAGACGTGGAGCGGATGGAGACGGCGCTGCAGACCGATATCCGCGTCGGCAAGCCGCCCGCCCCGACGCCCATTGCGCGCAGCGCGGCGAAGAAACTCGCCCAGGCCGAGGAAAAACTGAAGGCGAATCCCGGCGACGTCGGCGCGCGGCAGGAGCGAGCGACGAACCTGTTCTGGCTGGGCCGCTTCGAAGAAGCCGTCTCCGACCTTTCGGGACTGCTCAAGGAGTCCCCGGCGCGGGCCGTCTATTACCAGGCGCGCGCAAATAGCTTTGCCTGTTTGGGGCGGGCTGCCGAGGCTCGCGCCGATCTGGACGCCTATGCGCGGCTCGGGAAAGATTTGGACGAAGCGGAGATCCAGAAAGCGCTGGTCGCCGCGTCGCTGGGCGAGGATTGGCGATCGCCGCTCGAAGCCTCGCTCGCCCGGCGGGCCGAAGACACGACGTTCCTTTACCTGGGGGCTTTCGTGTTCGCCTCGCGAGCGCGCGCGACGTCCGCAAAACAACCCGACGAAGCCCGCCGGCTCGCGGACCGCGCCGTCGAGCTGTTGCGCGATGCGGTGGCCAAAGGCTTCGACGAGTTCGGCAGTTTCTGGGGAGAACCGGCATTTCAAGCCGTCTGGGACCGGCCTGGTTTCCAGCAGTTGCTGCGCGAGATCGGCTGCGACGTGCAGTACACTGGGGCGGGCCACTCCGACACGCGGCACGAATCCCGGCAGATTCACGGCGTTGAACCCGCCGAGCACCTGGCGCGGTGCCGCGAACTGGCGGCGGAAGGTTGGCGGATGCGCTCGCTGTCGGCGACCTTCGTGTCGGCCGAGCGGCCCTTGGCCAGCGCCTCGGTCTGGCAGCGACCGGTCGTGATTGACGCCGATCGCGACGAGCTGGCGCGGCGCCAAGCGCAATCGGCGGTGGCCCTGCTCGAGTTGGACCGGGAGGGCCGCGTCTGGCCGCTGTTGCGCGCCGCGCCCGATCCACGCTTGCGTACATTCATGATCCAGCGGCTCGTCGCGCTGGCGAGCGATCGCGGGCGGCTCGTCGCGCGGCTGGCCGGCGAGCCCGACCCCTCGGCGCGGCAGGCCCTGCTCTTGTGCCTAGCCGAGTGGCCGCTCGAAAGCGTTCCAGAAACCGAGCGCACCCAGTTGCTCCCTGATCTGCTCGCCCGTTACCACGATGATCCCGATCCGGGCGTCCATTCCGCTCTCGACCTGCTATTGAGGCGCTGGGGCCAGGAACAGCAGGTGCGGCAGGCCGATGGCGATCTCACCTCCGACGTTCCCAGCGGCGGACGTGGCTGGTACGTGAACCGGGAAGGCCAGACCTTCACGGTCGTCGCGGGGCCAGTCGACTTCTGGATGGGCTCACCCTCGTACGAGCCCAACCGAACCGCCGACTCGGAGTTGCGGCACCTGCGCCGCGTGCCGCGATCCTTCGCCTTGGCCACCAAGGAGGTCTCGATCGACCAGTACCGGCGGTTTCTTCAAGCCAACCCCGAGATGGGCGATTACGCGCTGGGGAAATTTGACCCCGATCCGAACTGCCCCGCCCTGGGACTGACTTGGTTCCAGGCGGCCCAGTACTGCCGCTGGCTGAGCGAGCGCGAGGGCGTGGCCGAGGAGCAAATGTGCTATCCGCCCGTCGCTCAGATCAAGGACGGCATGACGTTGCCGAAGGATTATCTGCGGCGGACGGGCTACCGGCTGCCGACGAGCGCCGAGTGGGAATGCGCCTGCCGCGCGGGCACCGACACAATTCGGCCCTTCGGATCGTCCGACGAACTGCTGGCGAGGTACGAGTGGTACGCGGCCAACTCTCGGACTCGCTCGTGGCCAGTGGGCGCGCTGCTGCCGAACGGCTGGGGGTGCTTCGATATGCTCGGCAACGCATGGGAGTGGTGCCAGGACCGCGGCCCGGTCACGTACCAACGGGCACGCGGCGGCAGGCCGAAGGAAGATCGTGAGACGCCGCGCCCCGTGTACGCCGCCGAGCAACGGCTTTTACGGGGGAGCATGTTCATCGGGCCGGCCGGGACGCTCCGCTCGGCGGTTTCGATGCCATACCAAGCGCAGGAGACGGTGGCAGGCATCGGTCTGCGTCCGGCGCGCACGCTTCCGTTGAACGAAGCAGTGGCGCCTGACAAGGGCGAAGCGCCGTCCATTCCATGAACAAGCAGGTGCCATCCACGAGTCCGACGCCAATCGTTCGACCCGCTGGAGTTGCCGCCAGCGCTGCGGGATGCCCCGGCTCATGGGGCAGGTTTCCAACCTGCCATACACGTCACATGGCAGGTTGGAAACCTGCCCCACGGTCCCAGCCACCGTGAATGTCTCATCGGCGGCCGCGCGAAGTATCGAACCGACAATCGGGCCGTCTGGCCCGTTTGCGAGCGGCGCGATAAACTAAACGATAAACTAAAGACACCCACCCTGGCCGGCGAGCCGCGGGCCGACGCCTTGCGAAACGCCCAACTCACGCTGAAGGCCAAGTACCCACATCCCTTCTACTGGGGTGAATTGAGAGATCTCGTACCAGCAAGCTGACCCGGAGCGGCAAAGTCAGCGTTATACGCGCGGCGCGGCTTTCGTGGCCCGCAGCGCCACCGCGGCCGGGAGGTGCAACCCCGTGACAAGCTTGCGGATCATCGTCAGGCTCAAGGACCGTTGGCCGCTCAAGACTTCCGAAACCTTGCTTTTGCTGCCGATGTACGGGATCAGGTCCTTGGGTCTGAGCCCATCCTGCTCCATTCGGAACCGCAGGGCCGCAATCGGGTCGGGCAGATCGATCGGGTACATCGCGTCCTCGTAGGTCTCCAGCAGCAGCAGCAGCAGTTCCAACTCGTCGCCCTTCGCGGTGCCCGGCCTGGCGTCAAAGATCTCCTCAACGCGGGCCAGCGTCGATTTGTACTCCGCCTCCGTTTTGATGACTTTCGGTTTCATGGCTTGCCGGCTTCGGTCAGATCGTTTGGGCATCGATTTCATCGTAGTCCTTATGGGTTCCCACAAACCGGACGT
>Ga0307374_10010037_pt1 | contig 13821 bp, 16 predicted proteins | sample OX3MG_FD_202532 | JGI IMG/M metagenome (GOLD analysis project Ga0307374, IMG submission 202532) | Soil microbial communities from Risofladan, Vaasa, Finland - OX-3 | ecosystem: Environmental > Terrestrial > Soil > Coastal area > Acid sulfate soil | place: Finland: Risofladan, Vaasa | collected... | reverse complement strand
ACACCATTTCAGTTTCTCTCCCTCGCAAATTCGCCGGCGTTCCACAACTCCTCCAAGAGCCGGCTTTTAAGCAACCCATCCACGCACTCGCGACCAAACTGGCACAGGTTTAGGGAAGCGGTTCATTGCCAGAATTCGTTCGCTGCGCTTCCGCAAGTATTATAAGCGGCGCATAATATACTTGCGGACGAGCATGGGAGTTGTGACTGCCCATGCTCGTCCCCAAACGAAACTCGATCCGGCGTCAGCCTTTGGGCAGCTACTCCGGCGTCATCGGCGTGAACGCAAATGGAGCCAGGAGACTTTGGCGGCGAGATCCGGTTACGAGCGCGCCTTTATCAGCCTTTTGGAGTTGGGTAAAACGAATCCATCGTTGCGCAGTATATTTGACATTTGTTCTGCGCTTGGCATCAGGCCAGCACAATTCCTACGCCAGGTAGAGAAGCTGTCGAATTTTGAGCTTCCGAACGAATCTGAGGGCCACCCACCGGATCACGTCTCTAGCAAAGTTAGCGTGCCAAAACATTTGTAAATTTGGATGAAGTAGAAGACCCGTGACCTCTCACATTTCCTGGTAATGCAGTGCGTAGACCTCTGTCTGATCCAACCAGCGCATGAAGATAATCGATCCATCGGGGGCCATGCCGAACCAGGTGTCAACTCGCCCGGCCAGCCTGTTGAACGCTGACAAATCAACGGCAGAGTCTACTTTTCCGTCGTTAAGCGACATGCGGAGGATTTCTGGCTTATCTCCAATGGGCCGGCTGGCGTAGACATATCGCGAATCCGCAGACCAGTTAAGATCGTTACCGTTCACGTCATCTGCCAACTTTCGCCATCGCTCCGTCCGGAGATCAAACAGGTAGACCTGACGTCGTTCGGGGTAGAGGGCGGCGACGTAACGGCCGTCCGGAGACCATCGAGCGGTACCCATCCCTCCCGATCCAGGCAATGTGCTCACTTGGCCGGTGGAGAGATCGATCTTATGAATGGCGCAGGTTCCGACCTCCTGGCATTTCACATTCCCATAAATCAGCCATCGGCCGTCTGGAGACCATGTCGGGGCACCCTGGTTGTCTGTTCCCCCCGAAGCTTCTTTGGGGTCTCCGCCCGCCGCCGGAACAAGGAAGATTCGCCAGGGTCTGTTTGGGAGTTTTGCCATTACTGCGATCCAATGGCCGTCAGGCGACCAACGAGGTAGCTCCATCTCTGTCGCCCGAAAATTAACCTGGCGTTTCTGGTTCCCATCCGCATTGCTGATCCAAAGCGACTTGCCTTGCGATCCCACGTAGGCAATCCACCGCCCGTCTCTTGAAAAATTCACGTCTTTTGCCGCAATGCCTGGGAGAAGCGGTGAGAAGTCCCGCGTTGCCGGGTTGAACCGCAGAAGTTCGGTCCCTCCGGTTGCGCCGCTGAGAACGAACAGAGTCCGTGTGGTTCGATCGAGTGCAAGTGCAAATATATTGGCCAATTGATCGCGGAATTCGACTGGAGTGAAGCGGGATCCCGATAGGTTCCACGACTTGTCGAGAAACGAAATTCTGGAGTCTGAATACCTGCCCGCCGATACAAATGCACGGCCCGCGAGATCGAACATTGCGAGCGACTGGCAGCATTCATTCAAGCCGATCTGAACGGGGATCGGCAATGCCCTTTGCGAACCAGCCTCTCCCCCAAGGGACAATCTCCAGAGAGAAGTTTTACCGTGATCTACATCTCGCAATTCGAACAGAAGCCGCTTGCCGTCAAGGGACCAGTTGAGAAGCTCCGGCACGCCAGTGACGGTTAGAACCCTCTCAACACTGACCCCTTGGTCAGAAGCGAGATAGATGCCGTTACCGGTTGCATACGCGATTCTTTTCCCATCCGGTGACCATGCCGCGGAATGGCAGGATATCTTCCCTGCACGGCGAGGTTCCCCGCCTTCGGTCGGGACAATCCACAGAGTGCGCTCCTCTTCTTCCCCTTCGCGATCAAGAACCAGCAATTGCGTTCCGTCCGGCGAGATGCTCTCTGGAATCGCGCTGACAAAAGGAGTCGGAATTGCGCGGATCGTACCGCCTTCGACGGGTACTTCCGAAAGAACGACTCTCCCGTCTCTTCTCTCGCCGAAATAGATGTCCTTTCCGTCGGTCACGAGCCCGTATTTCGGGGCACTGTCACTGGTCAGTTGAGCAATTCCGGTAAACTCGATCCGTAGCGGCGCTTTAACTGAATGTATGGCGAATCCGCCGACGGCTAAGAACACCACAACTGCCGTCGTCCAGCCTATTGTCCGGGCGTTCTCATGGAGCCAGATTCGGCTGGGCAGAAGGTGGGCGTGTGAAGTAGTTTCTAGCGACTCCGGTGGCGCCTGTTCGACTATGGCCGAAAGACGGTGTCCGTTGCCCCCATGGCAGCCGCCGCTTTCCAGCCACTCGTCGATTTCGTGCCGCCAGGCGAAGACGGCCTGCCGCTGGCCTCCGGGAACACGATGGATGGGCAGCCCATTCAGCTTCTCCCATCGAATCGCGGTGGTGACATCCTTGCCGAGATAGCCGGCAATGTCCTTCCACCCATCGATGCGCTCGACTGCGGTCGATACCTTCGGCATATTCGTCCCTGCCCGAGGCTCAGTTGTGGGGAAGATTCGGAGCCCTGGCGGGCGGCTTCCGCCGCCATACCATCAAAAACCAACTAATGCCTATTATTGCCTATTGCAAATCATAGCGGTTTGGCGTCCGATGAGCAAGTAAACACCACATTTCCGACTTGGGCGGGCGTGTGCCCGCGACAAGGGGCTCGCTCGGGCGAGCCGTCCGTGGCCGGAATACATGATAGGGGGCCGGGCCAGTGACTCACAGACTAAGAGCATCCAGGAGAACAGGGTCTTCCCATCGGACATCGAGTTTAGCCCTGCGCTCCCGCGTATTCGTGGCTTTGGTTTGCTGTATGCTCTCCGGTTGCGGAGGAGGAGGCACCGGCGGAGGCAGCTCTTCGCCCACAATCACCTCGGTAACGGCCTCATGCGCCCAGACCAGCGTCCCAATTGGCCAGACAAGCCAGTGTTCAGCTACGGTGTCGGGAACCAGCAGCTACAGTTCGGCCGTAACTTGGTCCGCTGTATCGGGTACTGTCTCAAGCTCTGGGCTATACACGGCGCCTGCCACCGTCCCGGCCTCCGGATCGGACACTGTCAAAGCCACTTCGACTCAGGACTCCACAAAATCCGGAACAGTAACTATCACTGTGACGCCGCCACCGACGATCACCTCTGTGGCGGTTTCCTGCAGCCCAACAACTGTAACCGAGGGCACAACAAGCCAATGTACTGCAACCGTTCAAGGGACAAACAGCTTTGACCCGACGGTAGCTTGGACGGCCAGCCTCGGGACAATTGCGTCTACCGCAAAGGACACCGCCACATATACGGCACCTTCGAGTACAACTGGTTCGGCCACAGTGACGGCCACTTCTTCAGAAGATGCAACCAAATCTGGAACCCTGATGCTGAATGTCACGCGCACGCCGCCGTCAGGTTCATGGCAGGAATCCGGCCCAACAGGGGGAGGCAGCATCACGGTGCTTGCCGAGAATCCAAGCTCACCGAACACCATCTATGCGGGCGGTTTCAACCAAGGTGCCAGCGGGCTTTGGAAAAGCGTAGATACGGGTTCGACATGGACGGCAATGATTACAAACTCGGCCTTGGACATCTCCCAGATTTCAGATTTCGCTGTGGTAAATGGGGGACAGGTGTTCTATGCGGCGGGTAAGAATAACACCGGGTTCTATATCTCACTCGACGGAGGCACGACCTGGACCACATCACAGGCAGCGACATCTGGAGCCGTGGGCGGTATGGCCATCGATCCTCAGAATTACGCTACTATCTATCTGAGCGTGGCTGGTGTCGGGGTTGTCAAATCTATCGATAGCGGGACAACCTGGACATTGCTCAGCTCTTCCCCCGTGATTACTGCTGGCTCTGCAACCGCAGTTCTCCACAATCCAATTGAAGTGGACCCGACGAACACGTCCACCGTCTATTACGGAACAGACCACGGGCTCTATATCACAACAGATGGCGGCTCGACGTGGACGTCCAGTTCAAATGGCATCGCAAGCGGTGACGTGGGGATTCGGGATGTTGCCGTGGATCAAGCGGCTCCGTCCAACATCTTTCTCCTCGCCGGCATCTCCGGTTCAACCGTTGTCGACCTTTATGAAAGTACAAACGCTGGAAGCTCATGGACACCGCTTGCTACCGGACTGGATGCGGAGCGGGTTGTTCCCGACCCGAATAACGCCAGCGTCATTTATCTATATGGGCTTCAGTTCCATGCCGCGTACAAATCAACCGATGGGGGTCACAGCTTCGCGGCGAGCGATGCCGGAACACCAACCGCAGGTTCCTCAGGAGGTTCTTCGGGTTCGCTAAGTCTGACTGGTCCAACGGGCACCATGATCCCGCTTGCAGCCAGCCCAGGCTCTTTTCTTATGGCTCTCGGAGGAGCTGGTATTTATAAAACGGTGAATGCTGCTCAATCTTGGTCATATTCGGGCGAGGGAACCTCCGAATGGAATGGTATCACTCTGGCGGTCGACCCGGAAACACCGACAACTATGTATTTTGGTGCCCTAAATGGAGGGGGCATTTTCAAGAGCACGGATAACGGGGTCACATGGGCTAACCTGAGAAACGGCGACAGCGTCACGGATATTGCGGTCGATCCCTTTGATTCGACCGACGTACTGGCCGCCACACTGGAAGAAGGTTTGATTGCGAGCCATGATGGGGGCAATACTTGGAAAGATGTCAGCTCATCGCTTCCCCCGCCACCAACTGGGTTTGCGATTATAACCGGTATCAACTTTCACCCCAAGCAGCAAGGCCTCATCTTCGTCGCAACGGTAGCCGGGGGAATCGGATTACTGCGGTCAACTGACGGTGGATCGACCTATTCGGAAGTGAATACCGGCTTAACATCAACCGACGTTGGTGGTTGCATTGCCGTAAATCCCGCGAATCCACACACGCTTCTTATCGCCGATGGGGTGGGAATTGCGATTTCTGAGGATGATGGAAGCACGTGGTCGGAAACAAAATCAACTATCACCTGTCCGTTTTCTGTCGATACGAAATCGAACCCGCCCACAATTTATGCGGTTGAACAAACCAGTGCATATTCAGCCAGTGGCGCAAAATCGACAGACTTTGGAAAGACATGGACGACCCTCACTGTCGGCCCGAACCTTGTTGCAGACCCAAGTACTGCGAATAGCGTGTTTGCCGTATCTAGCGAGAACTATGTCTTAGGACCGAATATTGGTGCGTGGTCGCCGGATGCTGGCGTTACCTGGTATTCGCTCCTGACGAGTGGTTTGGGATGGACTCTTATTGATCCCGGCGGGTATGCATGGGATGGCCTAGCAGCAAGTGGAACAGGGCTGGTTATCGCGCCGACCAGCCCCCAGGTCTTGTTTGTTGCAAGCTGGTCAAACGGCTTACTTAGGTTTGTCGTGGGGCCATGATCATGATAGGCGCGCTTCTGCCAGAGAGGGATCAGCATTTCAATGTGTGCCAGTGGACGCTCGCGGACGGAAGTCTTGCGATGAATCAAGTGTGAAGGAGTGAGTTCATGCGTTGTGCAGGACACTTAGACGGGACGGGCACGGCAGCCTGTGGCGGGTGCGGCTCTCCAGGTTGCGAAGCGTGCTTTGAGCAGGTCGGCGGAGCTTTCTACTGCACCGATTGTCTGCTCAAAAGGCTGCAAAAGGTCGAAACAGAAACGACAGAGGCGGACCTCGCCACCGAAACACGCAATCTTCGGGAAGAGGCAAAGCGGCGAATCCGGCGAAATTGGATTCTCACCGCCGCGTTTTCCGTGCTCGGGGTTCCGGCGATGATCGGCCTATTCGCGGGCGATCCGAGCGTCCCACCTGCGGTGAAGGCCTTTGCTGTGCCGATCTCCGGCATAGCCGCGGTCTATCTTATCTGGGCCTCGCTTTGGGGCATACCGGCTGCATGGAGGTGGTGGAAGGGATTGTTCGAGAATTCCTCGGCTCTGGTGTTTACTTCGGGGCTTGGATGGATCATTCTGGCCGTCAGTTTTTTCATAATCCCCCTTGAGTTCGGCTATGCCTACGGGGTGTTCGGAGGAGCCATCTACGAATACCGCAAAACGAAGCGCATCGCAGGGGAAGAATCCCTGCCGCAAACCATTTGAATGGGAAGAAGGAGCGTCCAATGAAGTGCTTTTACCACACAGACCAAGATGCGGCGGGAATGTGTTCCCAATGCGGAAAAGCAGCTTGCCATGACTGTCTGAAGGAAGTCGGCAGCAGCATTGTCTGCAAAGGCTGCATCGCGCAGCATCTGAGAGAAGTCGAGACTGAAAAGCACGAGGTGCAGGCGGACCGTGAGGCGGCAATAGCAAAAGCCAAGAAGCGGATTAAGACTTCGAAGATTGTTTTCACCGTCTTATTTGTCTGCGGAATCGTCGAAACGGTTGTTATGCTCGTCGGATCCGCCGGTAAGCCCGGATTCGGTGCCTCTGAGCTTGTTGAGATGCTCGTGGGAGGACTCATTGCTGCGCTGATACTCGGCTACTATGCATGGTCCTTCTATTGGGGTATTCCGGCAGTATGGACAGGTCTGAGAAAGGCGCTGTCCAAAACCGGGTGCTTCGTAATTCTAAATCCAATCACTTGGCTGATCATGCTCGGCGTCTTTCTCATGGTGCTCATGATCTTTGGGGAGTTCTACTGCATATTTGGCGGAGGGTGGAGTCAATACCGGAAGAGGGTTCGACTCATCCACAGCGAGTCGTAGATGCGGCGTGGAGATCACCCTGGCCGTTATCACCACGAAGTGACCACGCTGCCATGGGCATGGTGAGATCGATTGCCCGCGCTGCAGCGGTATGCACCTAAAGGAGATGAATGAATGTCCAGAAGAACGTGCGATGTGTGCGGAAAAGAACACGACGTAAGCGGCGGCAAGACTTGTGAGAAGGGTCACTTCATCTGCAAGCACTGTGTTTATAGCGGAGTGATCTTCATTTCCGAGAGAGCACACTGCCCAATCTGCAAAAGACCGCTGCGCTGAAGTTCAGCCTCGGCATCGTCGTCAATGCGCATAGAGCTTGGACAGCCGGCAGAGGTTTTCTCACCTTCTGGCTCCAGTAGGCAAACAATTCAAGCAGCAGTGACATAAGGAAGGAAAGGCTATGGCTGCAACGGCGTTTGTAATCAAATCCTGGTCCGCATCAAGCAATCCTGACGCGGACCAGAACTACGTCAACATCTCGGGAAGGGCGGGAGGGCTAGTCGCCTGGCTGCTGAATGCGCTAGGTATCAGTCCGACCGTCCGGCTCATCGTGAGCGGCGAGAAGATCATCTTCCAAAAGGGTTCGCTCGAAGGCACGCTCAATTTTCTGACCCCACTGGAAAACACGTGCTCGATGTTCTACGCGTTCAAGCGCCCACTCAAGGAAGCGATTGTCCTCGGCATCGTTCTCGGTCTTGCCACGTTCTTCACTTTCGGCATTCTGGGAATCGCAATCGCGATCCTGTATTACGTGCTCAACAAGACGCTGACCATCGGCTTTACCGATATGGGCGGCAGGATGAGCGAAATTCCGTTCAAGCGATCCGTGATTGAAGGCCAGGTGATCGACGAGGCGGAGGCAGCTCGGGTCTGCGACATTGTGCAGCGCCTTGTCGATGCCCGCCGCGAATGCACGCTGGCCAGGGTGTAACCGCACTAAGAGGAACGACATTTGACCTCGTTAGTTCGGAATTTGCCGGGAAGTAGCTCCGAGAGATCAAATCGGCGGTTGATCAACCAGATTCATCAGATAAAGAGGGAGATCGTGTATGACATGCAGAAATGCCGTAAGCATAATGGCGCTTGGTTCTCTCCTGCTGTGTATCCTCGGATGCAAAGCGGCACCGGGGCCGCAGCAAATTGGAGTGTTTGCCTCAACGAGTCACGGGTTATTGGAACTGACAGCCTATGGCAAAGATGATGAAGCCGAAGATGTTTACAGTTTTCGCAATCTCTCAGTAATTCCAAAAACCTCAAGAGTTGAGGAGTTCTATGTAAACATGCCAGGCTCAATAATCACTGAGACAAAAATATTCTGGCTGGCGTCGCTGGGCAAGAACTTTGACGAGCACAACCAGATTCCCCTAGATGCCAACATCGAAGCGGGAAAGGGCAGTCTGTACCGAATCAACGTGCAGGGGTTGAAAGCCAAAAAAGGGGGATTTGTCCTACTCATACTCCCAATGCCATTGGGTGTATCTGATAGGGCGTACGTACTCCAAATACCGGCATGACGGATTGGTAGATGCTGCGCTACTCAGCGTGGACTTCTATTGAGAGGCAGGATGCAGAATAGTGGCCAACAAAAGGAGACTCTTTAGTAAAACGCTGACGGTCGGCTTTACAGACATCGGAGGCAGAGTCAGTGAGATCCCATTCAAACGATCCGTCTTCGACGGTCAGGTGATCGACGAGGCGGAGGCAGCTCGGGTTTGTGACATTGTGCAGCGCCTTGTCGATGCCCGCCGTGAATGCGCGCTGGCCGGAGTCTAATCGGACCAAGGAGAACAATCTATGGCAACGCTGTTCGCTCACAATTCCACGAAATGGGCACGAAGATCACACAGACCGTCATCGCTACAAAATACCCGCAACGCGGCGACAACGGTAGCGCATAGAAGTTGCACATCAGGCGTACTGAAACCGCGGTTGTGGGGGCGAGAGATGCGCTTAAGAACAATTTCCGTACTGTTTTTGTTCATAGCGGTTGCGGCCGGGTTTGCTCAGTCGAGTAAACCCCTAACAAACGACGACGTCATCAAGATGGAGAAACTTGGCTTCGCTGATCAGACGATCATTGGCGCGATAAAGGTGAATGGCGCCAACTTCGACACCTCGATACAGGGACTGATAGCTCTGAAGACCGCGGGAGTAAGTCAGCCCGTTATTGATGCCATGCTCTCTGCGGAGCAACTTAGACAAACCTCCGTACAGCCATCCAAACAGCCGGTTAGACCGACTGCAGCCGCAGCCTCGCAGTCTGGCGTTTCCGCAACTTCACTCCTCCAACAAGCGAGCGACTTTGAGCGGCAGGCAAACGCGGCTGCTGTAAAAGCACAAGCCTTCGAGCAAAAAGCCCAAAGTTCAACATCGGGGCCGCTTGCAGGAATATTCGCAACAAAGTATTCAATTCAGGCGAAATTATGGAGGGACAAGGAAATCGACTACCACCGGCAAGCCCAGCAGCTTCGGGCCCAGGTGACCGCAACAGGGAGTGCTCCCCAGGGCGATCATTCAGGTGGCATATCGCAGTCACGCCCGACTCCGGCTGACGCTGACACAAATCAAGCGAACGGCACGAACAGGACAGAACCGCCGACGGATGCGAATGCGCCGATCTGCGACAGTATAGCAAATTGCCAGCAATCGGGAGATGCATTGCTGACCCAAGGCCGCAACCTAGAATCGTTTGCCTCTTGGGACAAGATAATGCAACTGGGAGGAGCAGTGTTGTTCAATGCTTGCTCCGATCATCTTGTCGGGTGCGATCGAGCAGTGTTGAGACTCTCCACCGTGGCGGTCTCGTTGCAAAGACAAGATAGCGGTGCGATGGTCTTCAGTGCTCCGCCTTCCCAGGTATCCACATTTCGCGCGCAACAGCGTGCAGGAGCCTCGGGACCTTCCCTTGGAATTCGGATAGCGGGCGAAAGTTACAGCCTGGAATTCTTCTCGCTCTCGGGGCAATGCGATGTCCATCCATTCATCCAATGTCCATCGGCCATTGCGGGCGGACAGCAAACGATTGCCTTTTATGTCGCGGACAGGCTACGCCAGCTGACACGCGGTGCGCAGCCCCACAATCTCGCGGTAGCGAGTCCCCGGCCCAGCGGCCTTAATGGGACCGACCAACTCGCCGCCAAGAGAGATACCGTCGTGATAGAAGGCGACAATGGGCTGATTCAGGTTGCAGATTTCTACGAGTATTCCAAAGGAACTGACGACTACGGCGGGATCATTCTGGAAAAGACATCTAAGTACGTCATCAGCTATAACAAGCAGGCACGTTGCACGTATGCTAGCCAACACGACGGTTGCTTTAGCATTGACCTTGTAAATGACTGGGGAAAAGCGGATCAGCTTCGGGCGGAAAGATCCTTGGCGACTATGCTCGCCGTTTCAACTCGGTCAGTTTTTTGCAAACTACCTATATCAGTGAGTTTTGTTGAGGATGCTGTAACTGGCGTCAAGGCGGGATTTCCACCAAGCGTTTGTCCTGGCGGATTCAACAGTCACGGGAAGTGAAAAGCAATAAAGTCTAACCAAGGGCTTCGCCCTTGAAATCCCCCGGATTACGGGACATTCTTAACATGTTAAGACCAACTCGCATTTGTTGAAGTAGTTTTGTTTACGATTTGTAGCGTAAGAATCTAACAATAGCGGGAAAGCGACGCAGATGAAAGGAGCAATATTCGCGGTTCACACTTCTGCTCTTAGCTTTAGGCTTACGCGACCGGCTGTGGACCATTTATGCCCTCAGACTTCCAGGTGCAGATAGTCGTGGGGCGAAACGCAAATCGCAAAAGATACTCTGCGCGGAGGCAAAGTGATAGCGGAATACTTGGTTTGCGCTGGCGAAACCACGATAAAACTGCAAGAGGCAGTTAACGACGCGATTCGCAGAGGCTGGCAGCCTTTCGGCGGCATCTCAGGTTCGGCATACCTCGGCTGGTACAACGAATGGTCCCTTGAGCCGGTTGGCAGTTTTGTGGACAAGGAAGTCCAATTGTTCTGCCAAGCGATGGTCAAGGAAACCGCGGGTATGACGCCCACGACTCCTGAATCAGCTATTCGGATATCTGATCCCTCTGAACAAGTAGTTCACGGATCTGAGACTTCCGGGCCAACGGTTACTACTCTGGGCGACCTAATCAATCGGAAACGCAATGGCGGTCGCTGAGGCAAAGACAGCAAAAGGGCAGCGGGAGCTGGCAAACGACAAAGAGTTCGCTCAATGTCCTACCGGAATGATGCATGGTCTTCTGGGACTACGGAAGGAAATTAACATTCTGAAAAGGAGGAGACACACGTGAAGAACTTCAAGGGGATTGCAGTTGTCCTGCTGGTGGCATCGGCGTTAGTTGCCTGTCACTCGAAGACGTACTTTTCACGCTCAAAGGCGAAGGACCTCATTGAGGCGTCAAAGCAGTTCACGAGCCGAGGTGAGGATATCCAGCTGACCGACGCCGAAGTAAATACTGGAATGACTGAGGGCTACTGGATAGTGGGTCAATCTCAAATATTTGGCGCAGGACAATCCATAGGGCTGACCCCTAAGGGTAGGCAGATCTTTACGGCGTTCTTTGCAAACCAGCCAGGCGGAGCTAAGGTTACCGAGTTATGGATGGCATTGAAGCCCGTCGTCACCGAGGTGACTGGTATAGCAGATATCAGCCAAGGTGAAAAATCTGTGACCTTCGAATGGAGCATTGATGCAAGCAAGCTTCCGCCTGAGATTCGACCAATAATCAAAAACCACCCGTCGAGGACCAGCAGTGCATACTTTCGCCTTTATGATGACGGTTGGCGCTTGGAGGGGCTAATGTAATCCACTATTGAGATTGAGGGTCATAAGACGCCAGACGAGACAAGCCGGAGCCGGTGTCACGCATGAGTTTGATTATGTGCCACTCGGCTTTGGTATGGCGCGACGGCGGCCCCATCGGAAACGATAGCAATTTGTACCCAGTCCGCTTTTCGGACTTCGCAAAATGCCTACGGCCAATACCAAGCCATCATCAACCTCATCGGCCACGTCCGCAGATAAAGGAGCAATTAGTCATGAACACTACCCTGCGCGTTGAACTTCTAGGGGTCATAGCAGCGTGTGCGTGCATCGCCGGCTGCGGTGGAGGAGGCACGGGGAGCAGCGGAAGCGGCCCCACAAATCCCGCTCCCCCAGCCAGTAGTGTCGCCATTACGCTGGCTTGTCCTCCACAGATTCAAATAGGCGTAACCTCTCCATCAACCTACGTTTGTACGGCAAAGGTGTCAGGCACATCTAATACGGCCTACTCGCTTGTGCTCACCGGGTCGGGAGATAGTAATCGCGCTACACTCGACGCGAATACTGGGGTGCTAACGCCTTCGAATACCAACACGGGAAGCGTAACAGTAACCGCGACGGCAACGGCAGATTCTACGAAGACCGCAACTGCCACAGTGAAGGTAGTGGATTGGATTTTGACACAGAGCCAGTCTATAGGAGTAGCCATAGTAAACGGCGACGGCACGGGCTATACCACGATACTGCGAAACGCGTACACAGGAACCAATAATATCTGTGACCAGGTTGCGTGGAGGCCTGATCACTTGGCTTTTCTCTGCAATGAGGGAGGTCCATACGGGGATGGCTATGTAATTGACATTTACCAAACCGATGGGACCGCCGCAGGCACGACGAAGGTCAGCAGTATCGGCTCGCCTCCTGTTTCCGGAGGGACCGTCGTGTGTACCGGAGGACCATGCTTATTTGATTCGGCAAACGATGCTCGTTTCTCGCCCGACGGCCAGACGATTGTCACCATGGCGGTGGCACCTGGAGGCAGCGGCGGATTTGGGGGCGCCGTCTTCGGGGTGTGGACCGTCGATGCGAGCGGGAAGAATGCGCCGGTGCTTGTTTATAGCCCTCCGCCGAGTTTGCATTTTGATGTACCCGCCTACTTCACTCCAAATGGAAAACAGATTACCTTCTGGAATCCAGCGAATGATGCTATATGGATTGTGAACGCAGATGGCACCAACGCGCACCAACTGATCGCGTCTGAATCCTACCTCCCCGCAATCTTCTCCCCTGATGGAACGGCTCTCTACTACAACGGGCCAGATGGCGTGTACATCGCTAAGCCTGACGGCAGCAACCCGGTCAAAATACTCGCCGGGAATATTACCAACAATTCGGGCTACCAATTAGTGGGCCTTTCTCCCAACGGGAAATCCATCCTGATTCTGAATAACGGGTCCGACTTGTATAGTGCGGACGCGATTACGGGTGGAAACCTACATGCGGTTCTCGTAGGCTCTGGTTGGATTTATACTACTTGGTGGTATTGAGCTTATGCGCGCGGTCTTCACTGTCATGCTGGCACTTCTGGAGGCATTACCGTCTGCGCAAGGAGGCATTCACAAAGTGCCGCACGTGCCTGCGGCATCACCGAACCTGGGGAGATTGTTTCGCATTGTTGAGAATCGAACCTTTGTATCGACCGTACTTGCCGAGCACTGCGAGCGTGACGGTCGCTCCGTTACGCTCCACAAACCCTTTTTTGATAACTTCGAATCAAAATGCCCCGTCGCCGTGGTGAACGGGACTCCAACAAACTTGCAGGCGTTGATACCTTGTCTGTCGTCAATCCCGATGGCCGCGCCCTCTTGCAAGCCGAGCGCGATTGCTTTCGATTCGCCTCTCGCAGGAACGCGTAGGCCAACAACGCTGAGTTCGGCTCCTACCGCGCCCAATACTACTTGAAGGGGTGAGTCATCGCCGAGTCAAAGCCTTGCAGTTCATGGCCACTGCGATGGTGGTAGCTGATCCCGTCATTTTGTACGTCTCGTGAAAGAGGCTGACGACAATAGATGCGGTTTACAGACTCAGGCCGATGTCGGTAGTGTCTCTGCTGCCGAACTGTACTTGGGCCTTGTCGCCCAATGAGTGAATCGATGCGTGGCCGGCTTGCTCAAGAGCAGTTTCTCGCGTGATCGGCTGCGCCTGGCGGTCGTAGAACTGGCCTTGC